>CAJDUG010000003.1_pt1 | contig 91665 bp, 100 predicted proteins | sample 7390021 | NCBI WGS metagenome assembly CAJDUG01 (sample SAMEA7055676, study PRJEB34461) | soil metagenome | biome: terrestrial ecosystem; feature: Peninsula; material: soil | place: Antarctica | collected 2016
CTGCGCAACCCGCTGACCACGCCAAATCTGAGTTGGAAGTACGAAGTCCACCACTACGGAGGAAACAATTCCTACGGCTTCTGGTGGAACTTCGCCGAATGGGCAACGAGCGTTCCAAATTTGGGCTGGCAGCCGAACACGATCCAGGACTCGAGCGAGAGCAAGAACAGAGCTGATCACTTCCCGGGCAGCAACGCCAACGTCGTCGAGTTCTGGGCCCTCGAGAAGAAGATCAGCGAAGCCTGGTCTCCGACGAATTTCGCCTACGGAGTTACTCCTTCCGGGAGCACGATCGCAGGCCTCAACTGGTACAACGGAAGCGACTTCTATACTTACGATAAGAGGTGCTGGGACTGATGGGCCGCATGAAGTCACTTGTCGTAACCGGCATCGCAATAGCAGTACTAGTCGTAGCAGCATTCGCCATGCAGCCCGCCCAAGCCGATCCGCCGTTTGTGGATTCCGCTCTCGCAAACTTCGGCGCAAGCGTTGACTACAACGTTCCAGCATCGGCGCGAGCGGCGGTTCGTCCGGAAGCGGCCGAAGCGCTTGCGAGGGTGGCGCTTAAGGCTGTTCCGGCAGCGCGCGTGCTTTCGAATCGGCTCGGGCTTTACTCGGATGGACAGCTCAAGGGCGAGCTGGTGTGGGTCCTTGACGTCGACGGCATCGACATGGTCGCGGCTGGCGGCACGCTGCTCGATCCGAACGGGCCAAATCGTCAGCTTCGGATCACGCGAGCGGCGGTGTTCGTTTCAGCGACTCGACCCGACACGGTGGTGGCGATGGCGAGTTCCACGCCCGTGAAGTAATAAAAGGGGACACGGTAGGCACGAAGAAGGGGAGCGGCCCGCGGGCGGCTCCCCTTCTTCGTGCCAGAACGTTCGTCATTTCCTCACCTGACACTTAGAGATCATGCGCGGGACGGCCACAGCAGTCTCCGGAGATTCCCGACGGTGGCGTACCGCGTCGGACACGTGCGGATGCCGGGGTCTAGACGTGGAGCCACGAATTTGGTGTGACCTGCTGCCCGCCTCTCAAGTTCCTAGGCCGCTTATCTGGCGTGCGTTCTGGCATATCGCCAGCCTGTGTTCGTGCTCCGTTCTTGCTCTAGGCCGCTTCTCTCGACCTCTTCCCTTTCAAGGAAGAGGTCAGGGGTTCGAATCCCCTCCGGGCTACTGCTAGCTCACCGCCTTCTTCACGATCGCGTCACCGCCTTCTTCACGATCGCGCCGATCCTTGCCTCTTCGGCGGCGGTCAACTCCTTCAGCGCGAAGGCGGTCGGCCACATGGCGCCTTCGTCGAGGTTCGCGTCGTCGTTGAAGCCGAGCGTCGAGTACCTGGACTTGAACTTCGACGCAGGTGTGAAGAAGCAGACGACCTTGCCGTCCTTGGCATAGGCGGGCATCCCGTACCAGGTTTTCGGCGAGAGGGCTGGCGCGCTGGCTTTGATGATCGCATGGAGCCGCTTGGCCATCGCGCGCTCCGATCCTTGCATCTCGGCGATCTTCGCGAGCACGGCGCTTTCCTCGTCCGCCTTGCCCGCAGCCGCCTTCAGCTCTTGGGCGCGCTCCTTCATCGCAGCTCGTTCCTCGTCCGTGAATCCCTTGCGCGCCTTGCCGGTGGTGCTTTTGGCGGACTTCTTCGTGCCCGTCTTTGCAGATTTCTTCTCAGCCATACCTTCGCCATGACCTCCGCATTCTTGTTCGTGGTTCCTCAGGACGTGGCGTCGAGGCAAACCGCCGCGTCGTCCGCAGCGCGGCCACTCTAACTCGCAAGGGGCGCTCGATCGCGACCTAACGGACGAGCGCTGCGACGTACGCCGCCAGCGAGTCCAGCGATTGCTGCGCGCCCTGAGCGGCGTAGTACTTCGCGACCTTCTCGTCGCGCTCTTCCTTGCTGCCGAAGTGGATGCGCAGGGTGACCTCAGTGGTCGCGCCTCGCTCGACGAGCGTGACGGTCGTCGGAACGGCGTGCGGGTCGTTCTTGCGGCTTCCGTAGAGCCAGACGATGCGCTCCGGCGGCACGATCTCCTTCCACAACCAGTGGTTCCCGTAGGCGCTCCCATCGGGGCCCTGGATCGTCGCGTCCCACACGCCGCCCGGCTTGAAGTCGAACGAGTGTGTGTCGATCTTCCCGCCGGTCGGGGCGCACCACTGGCCGAGGTGCGTGGCGCTCGTGAACGCGTCGAACACGAGACGCCGCGGACCCTCGATGATCCGCGAGACGACGATCTCCCGGTCTGCCTTGTCGCTAGCTTTGGCTGTCATCTGCATGCTCCTTCTGCTGAAGCCTTTTCACCTAGTCATTGAGCCGGTCGAAGTTCTGGTTCCAGTACCGCTCAAAGCCGACGACCCAAACGTGCATGGGTTGGAGACCGCGAGCATCAAGGCCGTAGAGGCGCTGCTGTCCAGCCTCCCGGACGCGCACGAGGCCCACCTCTCGAAGCACACGGAGGTGCTTCGACGTGCGGGGCTGCGTGATGCGAAGGGCGCGTGCCAACTCATTGACGGGACGCTCGCGCACTTTTAGCAAGACGAGGATCCGCCGGCGCTGCGGCTCAGCGACCGCGTTGAACGCATCCGATGTAGTGGCCGCCCGTGCCATATCAGGGAATATATGTCCATATCGGAATATGTCAAAAAGGAACCTAAATCCGGCAGCCCCGGCCATCCAACCGCGAACGCGACCGACCTCAGAACAGTTCCTGCACGGACCAGACACGTGACGCGGGAGTGTCCTGGCCCGTGCAGCGCCGAGTCCGGATCTGGTGCTAGCTCTGGCGTCCTGCCGCAGGTTGGTTCGATGCTCGCTCGGCCGGCTGGGTTCCCATCCAAGCTTCGCGGTACGCCGATCGCGTCTGTTCCGGCGCTGTGCTCTCGAGCGGTCCCAAGTCACCGTCTTGCAGTTCGCGGAAGACGGTCTGAGGTACGAGAGCATCGACTTGGGTCACGAACTTCGCGCATTCGATCATCGAACGCTTGGCCAGGGAGGCCGTCTCGGCGTCAGCGAGCGCGACGGCGGTCGTGTGAAGCATCGCGTAGCTGGTGCACACGAGGTTGAGGGCGACGTGATCGTCGCGCAGGCCTTTGGCCGCGCCCTCGGTACGGACCTTGTTGTATAGGCCGGCCATGACGCCGAGGGCATCCGATACGACCTCTTTGACCGGATGGGTCGGGCTGCCACCAAGTGCGTCGAGACGCTTCCCAAGTGATTCGTCTTGGCGCTGTAGGCCGTCGGCGATACGTCCCATGGTCTGCGAGACCTCTGGCTTGTCCTTGAATTCGTCCTTCTGACGTTCCATGGCCGTGTGCACGTGGCTAACGAGAGATTTCATGTCGCCGAGATACTTCGTGATGGTCTCCTGCCTTTTGTCACCCATGTCAAAAGCTCCTTATCGTCTGGTGCACGCTTCCGGAGCAAGGAACACGCCAACGGCGAAAAGCCGACCTACGGCCGCGCTCGCGTTGCGGTCGGATCGAAGCGGTAAGGACACCTGTCCGGGATGGGGCTTTTCGAGCAGCCAGTCGAGCGCAGTCATGGCCTACCTCCGACGGGATTCGATTCCATGGTCGCTGAGCGCGAAGACCTCGGTCCTCTACGCTGACTGCGATGGAGCGGACTAGCCTCGCGCTCTACTGTCCGACCTGACTTCCCGGATATCACCTGCCGTATGTCACGGCAGCCGACACCGGGATCTTCACGCGATTCGGGCTCGACGTCGAGTTGCTCGAACCGAACGGGGGACCGGACAACGTCGTCCGTGTCGCCGAAGGTGATGCGGACTTCTGCCTCACCAGCGTTGAGCACTATCTCCGCGCACGTGCCGAGCACCCCTTGATCGCCGCCAGGTTCATCGCCATCGTCACCCAGCGCACGCCGATGTCCGCGTTCGTCATTGCCGACCGACAGACGGCAGCTGGAGTGCTGCCCAAGCGCGCGAGTGATCTTGCCGGCTCGCGCATCGCGGGGACCCGTGACTCCCGCCTGACCCGACGCCTTCTGGAGCATCTGAGGGCGCGCAGTGCTGGACCGGGTGAGCTTGTAGATCTGTCGTACGAGGATTGGATGTCCGCGCTCGCCGCGGGGGAGGTCGACGCGGTCCCCGACTTCGTCGACCTGCTGCCGCGCATGCGTAGGCGCGTGCCGGAGTGCGTGGTGAAGGCGCTGCGGCTCTGCGACGACGGCGACGAAACCTACGGCAGCGGTGTTGTCACCTCCGACCGTCTTCTCGCGGAGCGGCCCGGGCTCGCGTCTCTGTTCGTCGATGCACTCGTGAGTGCGTGGATCGCCACGCGCGAGGACCCGCGGGCTGGGCTGCCGGCGTTCGCTCGTCGTTACGGCGACGTTGATCGCGATGTCGTCGTCGAATGCTGGCGCGAGACCGAACGGCTTATCTTTGAGGGCCGTCCCGGCCAACTCGATGCCGTCCGCTGGCGAGCCACGCTGAGCGCAGTTGCTGCGGCCGAAAGTCTCCCGGTCCCCGATCCGGGGTCGACATTTGTGCTTCTGGACGGTCAGCGAGATTCCAAGAGGTGATGATCGGCACGCCCGAAGAGGTCGTCGCGAAGATCACTCGAGCGCCGGCCCTGCGCGAAATCGGCTGTCGCCACGCGCAGTTTGCCGTGATCGCGCGGTGAGTAGGCGTCAGCGCATCATGTACCTCCCATGGCCGTAAACCGCTCATCCGACGCGCTGCTGTCTGGTGATCTCGCGCCGATCCGTTCGGAGATCGAGAAACGGCACGACGAGAGCATCCAGCGGCTCCAGCACTGGGTGAGGAATCCATCGATCGCGGCGGAAGATCGCGCGATGGACGAAGGCTGCGATCTCATGATGCGGATGGCGCGAGAGGCTGGATTCCAGCGGGCCACGCGCATCGACACCGAGGGACATCCGGCCGTCCTCGCGACGCTCGACGCGGGCGCAGCGCGCACGTTCGGCCTCTACTTCATGTACGACGTGAAGCAGGCTGACCCGGCCGAGTGGTCGTCGCCCCCGTGGGATGCTGCGATCGTCGACAGGGCCGGATTCGGAAAGGTCCTGATGGGACGCGGCGCGGTGAACCAGAAGGGCCCGGAGGCCGCATTCCTCGCCGCGCTCCACGCGATCCGCGGCGCTGGGAAACCGTTGCCCGTCAACCTCGTGCTCGTCGCCGAGGGTGAAGAGGAGGTCGGGTCGCCACATATGCGTCAGATCGTGAATCACCCTGATGTCGCCGCGGCGCTGAAGCGCACGGTCGGGGTTGTCATGCCGAGCGCGAGCCAGGATCCCGACGGCAAAGTGAGCGTGCTCCTCGGCGCGAAGGGCGTCATCGAGGTCGAGCTTGTGTCGAGCGGCGAGAAGTGGGGTCGCGGTCCGGGCAAAGATGTCCATTCGTCGAATCGCGCGCGGCTCGATAGCCCCGCTTTTCATCTCGTGCAGGCTCTCGCGACGCTCGTCGACGCCGATGGCGACCCGGCCATCGATGACTTCGGTCGCGAGGCGCGCCCTGCCTCGCCGCAGCAGAAACAACTGCTCGATACGGCCGCGGAGCGCCTCTCGGAGTCGACCGCCAAGTCACTCTTCGCCGCGAAGCGCTGGGCACACGACAAGTCGTGGCGCGAGTCGCTGGAGCAGTTCCTCTTCAAACCGACCGTGAACATCGAGGGTCTGGTGGCGGGGTACACCGGCCCTGGCGGAAAGACGATCCTGCCGCACAAGGCGGTCGCGAAGCTCGACCTGCGCCTCGTCCCGGACATGACCTACGAGCGCGCGCTCGCGCAGTTGAAGGCGCATCTCGTCAAGCGCGGTTTCGGCGATATCGAGGTGAACCCGAGCGGCGGCTATGACCCGACCGATACGGCCCTCGACGCGCCGCTCATCCAGGCGCAGCTTGCGGTTCTGCGTCGTGCGGGCATCGAGCCGGCCGTGATGCCGCGCATCGCCGGTAGCTACCCGGGGTACGCGTTTACGTCGGAGCCGCTACGTCTCGCCGCGGGACACTTCGGCCTCGGCCACGGCAGCGGCGCGCACGCGCCTGACGAATATTTCGTCATCGAACCATCGAATCCGATGGTGAGCGACTGGGACGGCGCTGTGGCTTCGCACGCCGCGTATCTCTTCGCCCTCGCGGACTGAACCCGACAACGAAGAAGCCCGGTCTCTCGACCGGGCTTCTCTAGGTGGACCGCGAAGTTCAGACGGCTATTGGAGCGTTCTTGAGGCCACCCGTCGGAGCGAAGAAGACCTTCTCCTTCGGTGTCACGAAGGCGTGGACGAAGCCTGCGATGGACAGGAGGCCCATCAGGCCCGCCAGGCCGTAGAGGAGGTTCGAGGCGAGTCCGGCCATGTCGCCCATGACGCTGAACCCGTACACGGTGAGGAGCAAGCCGCGGAGCGTCTCGCCCGTCTGCATCGTGCTGCGAAGTGAGGTTGCGGCGTCGAGCTTCTTCTGAGCGTCGGCAGCCGCGGCCGTGTCACCCTTTGCCTTCGCGGCAGCGACTTGAGCGCTAAGGTCCGTGCGGATCCCGCCGAGTGTCGCGTACGTGGCGCCCGGGAATCCCGCGTTCGTCGCGGACGCGTCCATGTGCTTGGCGATGAAGTACTTGGCGTAGGACTCCGCCTGACGGCCCGTCTCGAGGGGCTGTCCGGCGTAGGTCACGAGACTTTCCGAGCCAGGCTTCCAGGTCTTTTCTTCGACGGTGAGCTTGTCCGCCGTGGCGAACGTGATCTTCTGAGCGCTGAGCTCTTCCTTCACGTAGTTGGTTGCGAAGCTGTACTGGGTGGCCATTGCGAATCCAAGGGCTGCCAGGAGGACGGCAACCATCAGGCCACCGCTTGAAAAGATGAGGTCCAGGGTTCGGCGCTTCATTTCTTTCTCCGTGACACGCGCTGTGCGCGTTTTGTTTGCTTACCCGACTCTCGCGTCTGTGACCCACCGAGAGGAGCACCGAAAGGCCCAAACGAGTCCGCCGATCGGCACCATTTCGCCACCATTTGCGGGACCCTCGTCCCGGAGGTGGTCGGCGGCCTAGTAGCGCGGCCGGCGCTTCGCCATGTACGCGGCCGCCTCGGCGCGACGGGCGAGCCCTAGCTTGTCGAGGATCCGGCTGACGTAGTTCTTCACCGTCTTCTCGGACAGGAAAAGGATCTCGCCGATCTCGCGGTTCGTTTTTCCCTCTGCCAGCTGCTCGAGGACCTTGCGCTCCTGGTCCGTGAGCGACGCGAAGGCGGGATCATGGTCGTCACCTGCACGCCGGACGCGCTCCAGCACCTTACCGGTGACGTCTGGGTCCAGTAATGATCCTCCGGCCGCAACCGCGGTGATCGCGTCGATCACTGCCTGGCCTCGCGTTTGCTTCAGAAGGTATCCGGCGGCGCCAGCGACGATCGATGCGAATAACGCCTCGTCGTCCGCGTACGACGTGAGCATGATGACTTTGGTCTCCGGCTGCGATTCGCGGATCGTCCTGCACGCCTCCACGCCGCTGCCATCGGGGAGCCGAACATCCATCACGATGACGTCCGGCTTTGCGCGGGCGGCGACATCGATGGCTTCCTTCATCGTGGCCGCTTCGCCTACGAACATCATTTCCTTGTGGCGGCTGAGCAGCGCGCGCAGGCCCTCGCGGACCACCTCGTGGTCGTCGACGAGCATCACGCGGACCCGCGACTCGCTCAATCGTCTCCTCCAGCCGGCCGCGCTTCCTTCGTCCCTGGCAACTCGAGGCGTACCAGCGCGCCGCGCCCAGGTTGGCTCTCGACGCGCAGCGTGCCACCGACGGCGAATGCGCGCTCGCGCATGTTTCCGAGGCCGTGTCCGCTGGTCGCCGACTCGTAGTCGAACCCGACGCCGTCGTCCTTCACCTCGAGGACGACGGTGCCGTTGTCTTCGAAGAAGCGCAGCGACGCGTGACGCGCTCGTGCGTGGCGCGCGATGTTGCCGAGCGCGTCGGCCGCGATGTAGTACGCGGCCTCGCTGCGAGGCTGATCGAGATGCTCGCTCGCCTCGGCATCGATCTCGATGTCGACGTCCAGGAGCGCGTTCGATCCCGCCTGCTCTGCCAGCATCGCAAGCGACTGCGCGAGTGGCTGATTCGCCGCCTCGACGGGCTTGAGTCCGATGACGTATCCGCGCAGGTCGGCGATGGAGGCGTTCAGTCGGTCGATCGAGCGCAACAGCTGACGCCTTGAATGTTCCGGTTCCTCGTCCAGGCGTTCTGCGACATCCTCGAGGAGCAGGCCCACTCCGTAGAGCGACTGCATCACACCGTCATGCAGGTCCATGCGGATCCGGTTGCGCTCCTCGAGCGTCGCGACCCGGGCCTCCTGCGCGTAGAGGCGTGCGTTCTCGATCGCGATGGCCGCCTGTGCGGCGAGGGTCAGGAGCGCCTCCTCGTCGTCGGCCGTGAATTCGGCGGCGCCCTGCTTCTCTGTGAGATAGAGATTGCCGATCGTTTCTCCACGCAGAACGATCGGTGTGCCGACGAAGCTGCGCATCGGCGGATGGTTCATCGGAAATCCCACCGATGCGGGATGCTCCGCGAGATCGCGCAGGCGGAGCGGCTGCTTCTCGTTCTGCAGGACACCAAGCAGCCCGAGCCCGTGCGGCAAGGGCCCGATGCTCTCGCGCTCGGCGGTCGAGATCCCCGAAGTCGTGAACGTCTCCACGACGCCTTCTTCGTCGAAAACGCCCAGGGCGGCGTACCTTGCAGTGGCGACGTTCCGCGCCTGATCGACGACGCGCTGCAGCACCTCGTCCCGATCCAGCTCGGACGTGAGAGCAAGGCCCGCCACGTTCAGCGCTGTGAGCTGCTGACGTCGTTGTTCGAGCGCCCGAGCCGTGATCCGCAGCTCTCGCGCGCTCTGCCTCTCGCGCTCTTGCGCCAGACCGAGCTGGCGGAAGATCGCCGCTGAGAAAGCGAGGATGCCCGCGAGGCCGATGAAGAGCGTGATGAGGTGCGCGACACCGGGCGGAAAGAGGCGACCGACGACGAAGTAGTCGACCGCCATGAGCGCGACGAGCAGGAGCGAGGGGAGGATGAACGCGGCCAGGCGCAGGCGCTCGAGATAGCCGGAGCGGCCGGTTGGCGCGGGTCCGTCGGACACGACGGGATTATGCGCAGGAGAATCGGCCGCTCGGCCCCCTTGCCGGGGGCCGGACGGCACTACGGCACCGGGGCGACACGCACTACCTTCGAACGATGAGGATCCGACGTTGATGCTCCGCCGCACGCTCGATCTGCGTCACGTGTCGCCGCCGGGAGGCCGGACTTCGATCGACGACGCCGTCGCCTCCCTGGAAGTGGGTGAGCTGATCGAGGTCCTGGCATCCGAGCCGCGCGCGGTGGACGATTTCCGATCGGCGAACCGCCCGGCGCAAACAGATCTCCTCGAATCAAGCCGGCTCGGGACCGTCTTCCGGTTCGTGTTGCGCAAGATCTAGTCTGAGCTCAACCCGTCAGCGCAACGTCGCGCTCGAGGATAGCCGCAGGCGTCCGATAACCGAGGGTCTTGCGCGGTCGAGTGTTGAGTCGTCTGGCGATCGCATTCAGGTCGTCCTGGCTCGCACGTGAGAGGTCGGTGTACTTCGGGAGGTACTGACGCAGCAGGCCGTTGGTGTTCTCGTTCGTCCCGCGCTGCCACGGGCTGCGCGGGTCGCAGAAGTACACCTTGACGTCGGTCGCGATGGTGAAGCGCTTGTGCTCGGCGAGCTCCTTGCCGCGGTCCCAGGTGAGCGTGACGCGCAGCTCCTTCGGCAGGGTGCGCACCCGTCGGCGCAGCGCGCCGACGACGCTCTGGGTGTCCTTGCCCCGGACCTTGACCAGCATCGTGAAGCGCGAGCGACGCTCGACCAGCGTCGCGACGTGGCTGTTGTTGGCCCCGGCGAGCAGATCGCCTTCCCAGTGCCCAGGGACCGCGCGGTCCGCCGCCTCGGCGGGCCGCTCACGGATGGACACCGCGTCGGCGATGTCGCCGCGCCCCGGTTGGCCATGGCTCGTGGCCTTCTTCGAGCGGCGCATCGTGCGTCGTGAGCGCAGATGGGCCTGCAGCTCTTTCTTCAGCACCCCACGGGCCTGGATGAAGAGGCTGCGATAGATGGTCTCGGTGGACACGCGCATAGCCTTGTCGTCGGGGTACCTCCGCACAAGCCAGCCCGAGATCTGCTCCGGCGACCAGTCCGCGGCAAGTTTGCGGGCGACGACCCACCGCAGCCGGGCGTTGCGCGCCAGGAGGCAGGGCTGGGGCCGGCGGGCTTGATGCCAGGCTCGCTCGTCCGCGCTGGCGGCGCGATAGCGAGACGGTCCGCCACCACGCGCGACTTCGCGGCTGATCGTCGAGGGGGCGCGCCGGAGCGACGCGGCGATCGCGCGCAGCGCCGTTCCTTGTGCGATGCCGCGTGAGATCTCCTCGCGTTCGAAGAGCGTGAGCGCCGTGCGGCGTCGCTTCCGCGTCCGTGGGATGAAGCCGCCGCTGGCGCGCATGACGTTGTGGATCGACGAGCTGTTCTTCTCGAGCGCACGTGCGATCTCGCTAAGCGACTGGCCGGCTTTCCAGCGCTGCCACACCACGCGCTTTTGCGCCATCGACAGACCAGGCCGTCCCATCTGTGCCATCTGGACCCCTCCCGCTCAGCGCTCGCATCATCGATGCGTTGCGCTGACGGGTCGAATCCGCCAGAGGTCTCGCACGATAATCAGCTCATCGGAGACGACGGGTCGCGGTGAGAGACTACGACGTGGTCATCGTCGGCGCTGGGCCGGCGGGACTCTCCGCGGCTCTGATGCTGGGACGCTGTCGACGTCGAGTCGTCGTGATCGACGATGGAGCTCCGCGCAATCGCGCAGCCAAAGCGACGCACGGTTTCCTCACGCGCGACGGCACGCCGCCATCCGAGCTGATCGGGCTTGGCCGGGCGGAGCTGGCGAGGTACACGAACGTTCACCTCCGATCCGGCACGGTCGTCGCCGCGGACGGCAAGCGCGGTGCGTTCGTCGTGCGCTGCGACACCGGTCAGACATTCAAGAGCCGAAGGCTCCTCATTGCGACCGGCGTCGTGGACCAAGTACCCGAGATCGCCGGGCTCCAGGCGCTTTACGGTCGAAGCGTCCATCACTGCCCGTTCTGTGATGCCTACGAGTACACCGACCAGGCGCTCGCGGTCTACGGTCGTGGGCGCGGCGGCGTCGAGGCTGCCCTCATTCTTCGCGCGTGGAGCGAAGACCTCGTGCTCATCACCGACGGCAGGCCTCTCGGCCGTGATGCACGCACGCGGTGTGGTCGCCACGGCATCGCCGTTCGAGAGGAGCCGGTCAGCCGGCTGGTCGGTCGCGGCGGCAAGCTCGAGCGCATCGAGTTCACCGCGGGCCCGCCGCTGAGGCGCGTGGCGCTCTTCTTCGCGACAAGCCAGAAGCAGCGATGCGATCTCCCCAGGCTCCTCGGTTGCGAATTCAGCGCGGCTGGCGCGGTGATGACCAAAGACCACGAGACGACAAGCGTCCCCGGCGTGTACGTCGTGGGCGATGCCTCGCATCGCGAGCAGAAGGTCGTCGTGGCCGCTGCGGAGGGCACGCTGGCGGCGATGAAGATCCATGAATCACTTTGGACCGAAGACCTGCGGCGAGGCCTTTGATGCGGGCTTGCCGCCGGGCTCGCGCTTTGACCTACGCGAGGTCGCCACGCGAGCCGACGGCGGCTGTGGGGAGGGGTTGGGATGGCAGTTAAATCAGATTCGGCCGACGATGACAGGGGCTGGTGGCGAGGTCATGACCGGACCGTCATGATGAAACCGTCATCCGACCCGGACGACCAAAAACCCTGACGCCGACGTCAGTTTCGGTATCGCCGGGATGACGGCCGGGTCATGACAGGAACGGCACGGAGGGTCATCGTTCCTGACATGGCAACGACCGACGACCCGATCAACTCCCTCGTTCTCCAAGAGTTTCGGCTGCGCGCCGCCGACAAGGCCGGCGAGGCGGCCCGCATCGTCGCGGCCTTCTCGGGCGGGATCGAACCTGCCGTTCCACTTCTTACGAGCATCGACGACCAGCGCGACGTCGCGATCGTTCGTGCTCTGCGTGCAGGAGAGGATCCGGAGGCCGATCCGCGGCAGCGGGCCGCGCTAGACCCACTCGTCGCGACCTGGCAGCCCGTCAAGCAGTACGGGCCGCGAATCACCGAGCGCTCTGAAAGCCCGTCCACCTACTACCGCATGGCCGTGACCGAATCCGGTATCAACAACGCCGTGGAGCCTGAGCCGCCCGAGCCGGTTCCGCGGGGCCTCGCGGAGAGCAGCACTTCGACCCGTCTCAGTCTCTTGTGGATCGGCTTACCCCTGGGTACGTTCGCCGGGCTCCTGACGCTCCTCGGCAGTGACGACCGAATGGCGAGTAAGACCGAACCGCGCGACTGGCCGCTTCCGCTGAGCCGCTCCCTCGGCGTCCGAATCTACGAAAGCCAGTAAATCTAGTAAATTAGGGGCCAGAAGTTACACTCCGACCATGGCCCAAAAAATGCCTATGGGCGCACCCTCCCCGAGAGAGTCTGAGCGCGCAGTCCGCGTGCTGCTGGTGATCGAGGATCGGGCGCTGGCCAACACGATCGACCTGACCCTTCGGCACGGAAGCTACCTCCGCCGGACCGAAGCCACGGTGAAGGGCGCCAAGGCCGCGCTCGCCGACTGGAAGCCTCAGCTTCTCCTGCTCGATATCGACCTCGAGGCAGGCGCGGGGATCCAGATCATCGACGAGGCGCGGGCGGGTGGTCCGGTCGGCGTCATCGCGCTGACGCGCCGGAGCGACTTGCGCGGGAAGCTCGATGCCTTCGAACGCGGTGCCGATGACTACATCGGTGTTCCGTTCGTTCCAGACGATCTCGTCGCCCGCGCGCGGGCGGTGATCCGCCGTACCCACGGCAATGCCGGCGAGCTCGTCCCCCGGCTGCGCATCGGAGACCTCGAGATCGACGTTCTCAACCGAAAAGTGGTGGCGGGCGATCACGAGCTGCACCTCACCTCGCTGGAGCAGGCGCTCTTGTACCTACTCGCCGCGAACGCCGGGACCGTGCTCACTCGCGAACAGATCCTGGACGCCCTGTGGGGCACTGACTTCGTCATCGAGAGCAACGTCGTCGACCGGCACGTGCGCGCGCTCCGCGCGAAGCTCCAGAACGATTGGCACAAGCCTCGCTACATCGAGACCGTTCCCGGGAGCGGCTATCGGTTCGTGCCGGGCCCAGACGCCTAGGTGGACGGCCTGGTCTAAGTCCGGCTTTCCCTCTTGTGTCCCTGAGTCGACCCGAACGGCGTTACGAAACCGTCATGCGGTGACGAGCCCCTTGTGCGACGGTGGATTTCGGTTTCGGGTCTTGTGGGGGACGCCGGGGCCGGCGCTGCCGGCCGGAGGGAAGCGTGAATGCTCAGAACGTACTGGTCGTTGAGGACGACGCAGCACTAAGCGTGCTGGTCAGTGGTCTGCTGACCGAGGCCGGCTACAACCCGGTCGCCATCGCCGACCACGCGCTTATCGGCGCGGCCGTCGCGCAGTGGCATCCGCGCTGCGTGATCCTGGATGGCGAGATCACGTCGACCGGCGCCACCCGCACCTGGGAAGATGCCGCCGCGATCCGTCGAGCCCATCCGGCGGTGCCGGTCGTGATGTTCACCGCGGATGGCGCGGCACTCGCCGAGGCCGGCGTCGGCACGTCGCGGCGCAGCCGCGCGGCAGGGTTCGCGGGGCTCGTCAGCAAACCATTCGTGGTCGAAGAATTCCTGGCGACGGTCAAAAGCGCCGTTGATGGATCGGCCTCGGCCGAGACGGCGGATCCAGCCTCTCTCGACGGCGCCGCCGCTGAAGCGATCACGGTGTTCCCCGATGTCGGTCAGCTCGCCGACGACTGGGCCGACACCGATCTCATCGGCATGGTCGTTCACGAGCTGCGGGCCCCCCTGACGGTGATACGCGGCCAGGCGCAGCTGGCACGGCGGCACATCGGGCGGGATCCCGCGAAGGAGCGCTTGGCGATCGACACGGCGATCGAGCAGACGGACCGGATGGCAAAGATGATCACCGAGCTGCTGGACCACGCGCGGCTCTCCTCGAACGGACTCAGCCTCAGGGTCGTTGCGTTCGACCTGGCGAATGTCGTGGTGGAAGCGATCGCGAGACATGACTACGAAGCGGAGCAGCGCATTGGCTTGCAGCGGCCGCTCGGCAGCGTGCGCGTCCGCGGTGACGCCGGCCGGGTCGCTCAGATCCTCGATAACCTCTTGAACAACGCCCTGAAGTACAGCGCCAAGGGAGATCCCATCGGCGTGTCACTCACGGTCGCTGAGGGTCAGGCGCTGGTGCGCATCACCGATCGCGGCGTCGGCGTTCCGGAGGATGAGCGGGACATGCTCTTCACGCCGTTCTACCGGACTTCCCGGACACGTGACGTGCCCGGCACCGGGCTCGGCCTCCACATCAGCAAGCGGCTCGCGGAGCGTCACGGTGGAGAGCTCGCGCTCGAGGACAGCTCGCGCGCTGGCAGCGTGTTCGTACTCACACTTCCCCTCGCGACATAAGAGCGGCGCACAAAGTAAGGAGCACCCTTTCGGGTGCTCCTTCGATAGGCTCGCTGGGGATGCCTAGGGCTTCGGCTGCGGGGTAACGCCGAGCTGCGTCATGAGGTCGGTCTGATCGAAGTAGGTGCGCTCGCGCTGGATCAGGCCATTGCGGAACGTCGTGATGAGCACCGTCTTGAGGACGACAGGCTTGTTCGTGGCCTGGATCGTTCCCGTCGGTGAGACGAACGGTCCGGTGTGCGTCGTCTTGTAGATGACCTCGGACGTGACGTGGTCGCCCATGGCGATCTGGTTCGTCACCTCTCCGGTGCCCTGCGGGAAGGCCGTCTTCCAGACCTTGAACGAGTCAACGATCTGCTTCTTGCCCTTGAACTTGCCGCTCGGGTCGGACGTCTCGGCGTCTTCGGCGTACGGAGCCTTGTCGAGGTCGCCCTTGATCATCGACGCGACCCACTGCTTGATCGTCGCCGTGTTCGCGGCGGCGGTGGACCTGGTGTCGTGTGCGAGTGTGGGCTTGTCTTGTAGGAGTGTTGTCATTAGATGCCCTTCTTTCTTCGGCAACCGTACTCTCAATGCTTGCAAATAGCAAGCAGAGGATATTAAAGTAACCATACTGTGACAGAGCTCGCAACCGCACTCGAGATCGTCGGACATAAGTGGACGCTGCTCATCGTCGAGCACCTCCTCGCCGGTCCGCGTCGTTTCACGGAGATCGAACGCGCGCTCATCCACGCGAACCCGAAGATGGTCACCGCGCGTCTGCGCGAGCTCGAGTCCGCCGGACTTGTTTCGCGCACCGTGTACGCGGAGGTCCCACCCCGCGTCGTTTACGCGCTGACCGAGCGGGGACGCGAGCTTCGTCCCGCGATCGAGGCACTGCGGCGCTGGGGGACGCGTCCGTCGCGCCGAGCGCGCGCGACCTAAGTGAAAAAGCGAGTTCCGGACCACGATCGTCGGAGCTGAGGAACGTATGCCTCGGCGCAGCGTTCATCAGATGATGGTCGGAGTGGGTATGTCCAAGTCCCTGTGGCCTCGGATCGCCGTGTCGCTGAGCGCCGCGATGCTCCTGTCCGCGTGCGCTGCTACGAGCGGCGTCCCGGAGGCGTCCGTCACGCCGTCGCCCACGCCTTCTCCTGCTTCGTCCGCGACCGCCGCACCGACTCCGACGGCCAGTCCGCAGCCGACGCCGACACCGCGCGAGGAGCCACCGCCTGTGGCCACCGATGCGGTCGCGATCGCGGTGCAGCTGGCATCCGCCGAACAGGCCGTTCGCGACCAACGTGTCATCGGCGCGGAGCTGGCGTGGACGGGTCACTTGCAGCAGCGCATCTACCGCACGCTCGCGGCCCGGCCCGAGCTGCGCGAGCCCGTTCTGACCGCACTGCCTCCGTCGGTGCGCGCGTACGCCACCAAGAATCTGAGCGCGACGGCGGACCTGCGCTCCACGGTCGTGCCGGGTCCGAATCTGCCCACCGCTTGGCGCATCGTCGAACCTGCCCCACTTGACGAGCTGCTCCGCTACTACCGTGAGGCCGAGGCGGAATTCGGTGTCCACTGGTCGTACCTCGCGGCAATCCATCTCGTCGAGACGCGCATGGGCAGGATCCGCGGCGTGTCGAGCGCGGGTGCTCAGGGCCCGATGCAGTTCATGCCCGGCACCTGGGCCGCATACGGCGAAGGTGATGTCAATTCGAATCGCGACGCGATCCGGGCCGCGGCCCGTTATCTGCGCGCGAATCGCGCGCCGGCGGATATGCCGAACGCGCTATTTCGCTACAACAACTCGCAGCCGTACGTTCGCGCGGTGACCGCGTACGCCGAAGTCATGCGCGCGGAGCCCGACGCCTACCGCGGGTTCTACCACTGGCAGGTGTACTACCTCACGACTCGGGGCGACATCCTGCTGCCGGTCGGGTACGGTCCCTGAGCGATCGCGCGACCGACTACTGCGCGAGCTCGGTGTCGGTGACCCCGAGGCCGAGCATCACCCCGAGCCAGACGATCAGCGCGAGGCGCACGAGGCGCGCGGCGAACACCGCGATGAAAAAGACTCGGTAGCGCATTCCCATGGCGCCCGCCGCGAGGCCGGCGACGTCGAAGAGCGGATTGAGCGGCACGGCCAACCCAAAGAGCACGATGCCCGCGAGCCACTTTCGTTCCGCGAGGCGATGGATTCGCTTGTACAGAGGATGCTCGGAGACCAGCCCCTGCTCGGCACGGCCGATCACGAACGCCACGGACTCACCCAAGACCGAACCGAGTGCGCCTAAGGCGATGACGAGCGCAGGGCTCTCGGCGGTCGCGCCGATGTGCGCGATGATCGGGATGTACGGGATCGGGATCGCGACGACCGCGTTCGCGACGAAGCAAACGACGAACGCGCCCGCATACGCGAACGCGGTGAGCGCGCGGTAGTCGATCGGCGCCAGGTACACCGCGATGTTGAGAGCGATGAGCGCCAAGACTCCCGCGACAGCGAAAACGACGTGCTTGCGACGTCTCGTCGTCGGCACGCGCGGCGCCGCGGCGACCATGGCTACCCTCCGCAGACTCCCCACATCCACCGAGGGCAGCGTATGAGACGGCACGTTCGGCGTCTACGTTCGCGCGAGGCTTCGTAGGCGAGAGGGGCGATCCCCTTTATCAGCTCGATCGCAATGTGCTCGGCGCAGTCCCACGTCAGCACGACGATGAGGATGTGCGCTCGAGTGCCTCGTCAACGTGAGACTCCCGCGGCGGTGAACGATCGGCTCTCCGACTGATCCGCAGCGCGCACGGTGATCAGGTCCGAGAGCACAACGTTCCCACGTCGATGCGACGCTCCGCTTCGAGCAGAACGACCACCGGCCACGACATCGTTTGCTCCGCATGGAACACCATGCCCGACCGACACAGGCCGCTTGGGCGATTTCATTGACTACCACTAAAGTCAGGCTTGACCGGCAGGCCGCAAAAGCCCGACAGTGACCGCGGTGAGTGAACAGGCCAAGGGCTCGGACAGGCACGTTCCAACGGTGCTCATCGCGGACGACGACCGAGCCGTCCGCGCGCTGGTGCGCGTGACGCTCATGGCCCAGGGCTGGCGCGTGCTCGAGGCGACGACTCCCGAGGAAACGCTTACAGTCGCGCGCCTCGATCACCCGGAGATCGTCCTTCTCGACGTCCTCTTCGAGGGGAGCCCGCGTGACGGCTTCGTCGTCTGTCGCGAGCTTCGGAGCACCGGATCGACGCGGGACGTGCGCGTGGTGATGCTCACCGCGCGCGATGATCCCGAGAGCCGCGCCTTCGCGAGCGCCGTCGGCGCGACCGCGTACATCGTGAAGCCGTTCGGCCCCCTCGATCTCGTGCGGATGCTGCAGCTCGTTCTCGAGCAGCCCACGCCAGACCCCGGTCTCGGGCTGTTCCTCGTCGACGCGGGCGTGATCCAGCCGCAACAGCTCGAGCGCGCGCTGGCCGAGCAGCGCCTTCGTCAGGGAAAGCGCGTGCCGCTCGGCACGATCCTCATCGGGTTGGGCTACGCGACCCGCGCCGACATCGATCGCGCCGTCGCGCGTCAAGAGCGGGCGCGCGAGGTTCCGGCCAACACGGCACCGGCACAACGACAGATCAGGCTGATCATCGCGGACGACAACCCGATGGTCCGTGAGGGCCTTCGCAGCGCGATCGCGTTGAGCGAGGATCTCGTGACGATCGGCATGGCGTCTGATGGCCCCGAGGCTCTGCGCCTCGCGCGCGACCTGAGTCCGGATGTCGTCATCCTCGACCACCGCATGCCCGGTCAGCGCGGACTCGATGTGGCCGCACGACTCCGCGAAGACGCGCCGGAGATCGCCGTCGTGATGTTCACGCTCGACGAGGGCATCCGCGAACTTGCGCTCGCGGCGGGAGTTGCCGCGTTCGTCCCGAAGGACACGCCGCTCGGGACGCTCATCGCCGAGATCCGTCGCGTGGCGAAGCCCCAGTCGTCCGCTCCACCAACGGCTGCGCGGATCGTCGTGACCGCCCGCGGCGTATCGCGCGCCTTCGGCGGCCTCGCGCGACGACAGCGAGCGATCGCGACGCTGGGCATCCTGCTGGTCGGCTACGCCGGTGCGTTCCTGGTGCTCGAGCCCACCTTCGGTGCGTCGGCGGCGATCCTTTCCTTCATCCCGGTCGCTATCGCCGGCGCGCTCTTCGGACCCGAGCTCGGAGTGGTCGCCGGGATCCTCGCGGTCCTCGCGAATCTCGCGCTATGGGCCGGCACTGGGCACGAGATCGGCGAGCCGATCATCCGCGTGGGCGGTAATGCCCTGGGAGCGCTTTCGCTCATGGGCATCGGCGCCGGGTTCGGTGCGATGCGCCTCCTCCGGGGTCGATTCGATCCGCATGGTCGACGTCTTGGCGCACTCGCGGAGGTCGCGCTCGCGCTGGCGTCGGGACCGACGCCGGATGTGCTGCGACTGCTTGCGGAGGGAGCGCTCGAGGTCGTGCCCGGTGATGCGGCTCTGATCTACGCCGTCGTTCCCACCGGCGGTCTCGAACTCGTTGCCGCGACCGGCACGGCGCGACCGACGGTCGGCCAGCGCGAGATGGCGGGCGAGCTGGTGCGAGCGCAAGCGCAGCGGCACGCGTCCATCTCCTGGGACGTTGCGAGCGGAGCCGTCGGACGCGCCGTGCCGGACGCGAAGGGCGCGATCATCGTGCCGATCCCCGGCATCGCCGAAGCGGTCGCGGGGATCCTGGTCGTCGCGACCGTGCGGCGTCGCGCGTACGGCGAACCGCACGTCCAAGTCCTCACCAGCTACGCGACGTTCATTGGCGCCGCGCTGAACGCTCCCAGCGTTGGGTTGGAGCGGGGCGCGCTCGTGTCGCAGGCCGCTATCCGCTAGGCGCGCCCGAGGGCGGCAGCACGGGAATATCCTCAACATCATGGCGACCGCACCCGCGCTCCCCGGCGGCTTCGAGCTTCCTCTCGAGCCGCGTCTTCCGCGCCTGGGCTCCGTCGACGCCGTGGCGCTGGAGGAGCGCGCGGATGTCCTCTCAAAGCGCTCCATTAAGCGCGAGTCGAAGCTCTTCGCGCTCGATCTCGCGATCCGGATGATGGATCTGACCACGCTCGAAGGAGCCGACACGCCCGGCAAGGTGGCGGCGCTCAGCTCCAAGGGCATCCGGCCCGACCCAAGCGATGCCGGCATCCCCTCGGTCGCCGCGATCTGCGTTTACCCGAACCTCGTCCCGTATGCCCTGGAGCGCACGCGCGGTACCGACGTCAAGGTCGCGTCGGTCGCGACGGCCTTTCCATCCGGCCAATCCCCGCTGGAGGTCAAGCTCGACGAGACGCGCTGGGTCGTCGAGGCGGGCGCGCAAGAGGTCGACATGGTCATCGACCGCGGCGCCTTTCTCTCCGGTCGTTACGCGCAGGTGTATGACGAGATCGTCCGCGTTAAAGAGATCTGCGGGAGCCGTGCACACCTGAAAGTCATCATCGAGACGGGCGAGCTCGGCACCTACGACAACGTGCGCCGCGCTTCGCTTCTGGCGATCGCGGGCGGCGCGGACTTCATCAAGACATCGACCGGGAAGGCCGCCACGAATGCGACGCTGCCGATCGCGCTCTGCATGCTCGAGGTCATCCGCGATGTCCATGAAGAGACCGGTCGCGTCGTCGGCATGAAGGTCGCGGGCGGAATACGGCAGTCCAAGCAGGCCGTGCAGTTCCTCGTGCAGGTGCACGAGACGCTGGGACTGGCCTGGCTCACGCCCGATCGCTACCGGATCGGCGCATCGACCCTCCTCAACGACGTGCTCATGCAGATCCGCAAGGAGCGCACCGGCCGCTATCAGAACCCGGATTACTTCACCGTTGACTGAGCGCAAGGGTGAGGTCGCGCGGCGCGCCGAAAAAGCGCCGATCGCGACCGCCTGGGACTACGCGCCCGCGCCCGAGGCGCGCGACATCGTGCGCATCAAGGAGCGCTACGGGCTGTTCATCGGCGGCAAGTTCGTCGAGCCGCTCTCGGGTGAGCGCTACACGACGATCGATCCCGCGCGCGAGGAGCCGCTCGCCGAGGTCGCGCAAGCGGGCAAGGCCGACGTCGATCGCGCGGTGAAGGCCGCGCGTGGCGCGTTCGACGGCGCGTGGTCGAAGCTGCGCCCCAGCGAGCGCGCGAAGTACCTCTTCCGCATCGCCCGGATCCTGCAGGAGCGCGCACGCGAGTTCGCCGTTCTCGAGTCGCTCAATGGTGGCAAGCCGATCCGCGAATCACGTGACGTCGACATCCCGCTCGCCGCCGCGCACTTCTTCTACTACGCGGGCTGGGCGGACAAGCTCGAGTATGCATTCCCGAATCGAAAGCCTCGGCCGATCGGCGTCGCCGGCCAGATCATCCCCTGGAACTTCCCGCTGCTCATGCTCGCGTGGAAGATCGCACCCGCACTCGCCGCGGGGAATACCGTGGTGCTCAAGCCCGCCGAGACGACCCCGCTCACCGCGCTCCTGTTCTGCGATGTTCTGCGACAGGCGGAATTGCCCCCCGGTGTGGTGAACATCGTCACCGGCGACGGCCGCACCGGCGCGGAGCTCGTCGCGCACCCCGGCGTCGACAAGATCGCGTTCACCGGGTCCACTGAGGTGGGGAAGGCGATCCAGAGGACGCTCGCCGGGACCGGCAAACGCCTAACGCTCGAGCTCGGAGGCAAGGCGGCGAACATCGTCTTCGACGACGCGCCGCTCGACCAGGCCATCGAGGGGATCATCAACGGCATCTACTTCAACCAGGGCCACGTGTGCTGCGCGGGATCGCGCCTCTTCGTGCAGGAGTCCATCTACGAGGCCACGATCGCGAAGCTCAAGCGGCGGATGCGCACACTCCGGGTCGGCGACCCGCTCGACAAGAACACCGATGTCGGCGCGATCAACTCGAAACAGCAGCTCGAGAAGATCGCCTCACTCGTGCAGTCCGGCGTCGACGAAGGCGCCGAGATCTACCAACCGCCCTGCAAGCTGCCGGAGCGCGGCTACTGGTTCGTGCCGACCGTATTCACGAACGTCGCTCAGTCGTACCGCATCGCGCAGGAGGAGATCTTCGGCCCGGTGCTGTCCGTGCTCACCTTCCGCACGCCGGACGAGGCGATCGAGAAGGCGAACAACACGCCTTACGGACTCTCGGCGGGCGTATGGACCGAGAAGGGGTCGCGCATCCTCGCGATGGCGCAGCGGCTTCGCGCCGGCGTCATCTGGGCGAACACGTTCAATCGCTTCGATCCTGCGTCGCCGTTCGGTGGATACAAGGAGTCGGGCTTCGGGCGCGAAGGCGGCCGTCACGGACTCGAGTCGTACGTCGCGCTGGACGACGCATGAGCCGCCTACCGGTCCAGAAGACCTACAAGCTGTTCATTGGCGGCGCGTTCCCGCGCTCCGAATCGGGACGCACGCTCGTCGTCGAGGGCGCCAATGTCGCGCGCGCGTCTCGCAAGGATCTCCGCGACGCGGTCCGCATCGCGCGACAGGCTGGCGCGGGCTGGGCCAAGGCGACCGCGTACAACCGGGGACAGGTGCTGTACCGGATCGCCGAGATGATGGAAGCACGACGGAACGAGCTCGCGGCGCTGGCACCCCAGAAGAACGAGGTCGACCGCGCGATCGACCGGGTCGTCTGGTACGCGGGGTGGGCGGACAAGATCGCGCAGGTCATCGGCACCGCGAACCCCGTCGCGGGTCCGTATTTCAACTTCACCGTGCCCGAGCCGACCGGCGTGACCGGGATCCTCGCGCCGGAGCCGCCGCTGCTCGGACTCGTGACGCGTCTCGCCCCGGTCATCGTCGGCGGCAATACCGCCGTGGTCATCGCGTCGGAGGCGCATCCGCTCGTCGCGATCGAGCTCGCCGAATGCCTAGCGACCGCGGACGTTCCGCCCGGGGTCGTCAACATCCTCACCGGTCTGCGGAAAGAGCTCGCGCCCTGGCTCGCATCGCACATGGACGTGGCCGCGCTGGACCTCACCGGTGGTGATGGCGATGTCGCGGAGCTCGAGCGCCTGGGCGCCGAGAACGTCAAGCGCATCGTGCGCGGGAAAGCGGACAGCCAGAGCCCCTACGACATCGCCGCGTTCCTCGAGCTCAAGACCGTCTGGCATCCCATCGGGATGTGACCTAGAGGCTGTCCGCGCGGTGCTAACGTACGGTCAATAGCAGGGGGAGGTCGTGTGATGCGACATCGATTGAACGTCTTCGGAGCCGCGATCCTCACGTTCGCGACCGTGCTCGCGGCGTGCGCACCGACATCGACCGCACCGGGCGCGTCCCCGACCACCGGCGGCGTGTCGACGCCAAAGAAGGGCGGCACGCTGATCCTCGCCCGCGCCGGCGAGGTCACCAACCTCGACCCGCACAAGGTGCCAGCGTTCACCTCAGCGCGCGTGTTCGAGCTCCTCTACAGCTACGTCATGCGTCTGGACGAGAACCTCGCGGTGCAGCCGGACCTCGCGGAGTCGGTGCCCACCCTGTCGTCGGACGGCAAGCAGGTCACGGTGAAGATCCGTTCCGGTGTCAAGTTCCACAACGGCGACCCGCTGACCAGCGCGGACGTCAAGTACACCTTCGATCGAATCATCAACCCGGCGAACGCCGCCGTCGCGAGGTCGTTCTTCGGTGACGTCAGCACGATCACCGCACCGGACGCGACCACGATCGTGTTCGATCTGAAGATACCCAATGCGGCGCTCATCGCGTACATGGCGCACCCGAACACGGGCATCGTGTCGAAGAAGATCGGCGAGGCCAATGCAGATCTGTCGAAGAAGGAGACCGCGATCGGGAGCGGTGCGTTCAAGCTTGCCGAGTGGGTGCCGGACAACTACATGCGCTTCGAAGCGAACAAGGACTACTACGTCACGGGTCAGCCGTATCTCGACGGGATCCGCATCAACGTCGTTCCCGACGAGACCGGCATCACCGCCGCCCTCCGCACCAAGGCGGCAGACATGGCGATCGTGTTTGACGCGAGGGTCGCGCGCACGCTCCGCAGTGAATCAGGCGTGACGCTCTCGGCGAAGCCGAGCCTCAGCTACAACCTTCTGTTCGTGAACACGACACGAAAGCCGTTCGACAACCTGAAAGTGAGACAGGCAATCGCGTACGCGATCGACCGGAAGGCGATCATCGACGCGGTCGCATTCGGCGAGGGCGAGATCACCGGTCCGGTCGCACCCGCGCTCGCCAACTACGCGCTGCCGACGTCGCAGTACCCGCTGTACACGCGTGACGTCGCCAAGGCCAAGCAGCTCCTTACGGAGGCGAACGTCGGGCCGGTGACGTTCACCATGCTCACGCAGACGACGGAGCCGGTGTACGCCAAGGACATCGCGCAGCTCGTCCAGGCGCAGCTCGCGGAGATCGGCGTGACGATGAAGATCGAGACGCTCGAGTTCGCGCAGTGGGTGCAGCGCTGGCTCAAGGCGGACTTCGACATGGCGCCGGGCCTCAACGGCGGCGGTCCCGATCCGGACTTCTACGTCTTCCGGTACTTCACCGACGACGGGAACCTCAACTTCGTGACCAGCTACAAGAACCCGGTGTCCAGCGACGCGATCAAGGCCGCGCGCGCGACGACCGACGTCGCGAAGCGGAAGGAGCTCTACACGACAGCCCAGAAGGAGCTGGTCAACGGCGTGCCCTTCGTGTGGCTCTACGTCGGCCGCGACTACAACGCGACCCTGCCGACGACGAAGGGTTTCACGCATCTGCCGACCGGCTCCTGGATCTACCTGCGGCAGACCTGGCTCGACAAGTAACGCAGTGATCGGAGGGCGGCGGGAGCAGAGCGTCTCCCGCCGCCGTTCTGAGCCGTGAGCGGATATCTCGCGAAGCGACTCCTCGGCGCGATCCCGACGCTCATCGGCGTCTCGCTCCTTACGTTCCTGTTCATCCGGTTGATCCCGGGCGACGCGATCGCCGCGCGTCTCGGCACCTCGACCGCTCTCGATCCCGAGGAGCTCGCGAGCCTGCGCGTCTATTTCGGGCTCGACCAGCCACTCCCGGTCCAGTACTGGAACTGGATCACCTCGTTGCTTCGCGGCGACTTCGGATACTCCATCCGCACCGGTCGCCCCGTCCTCGTCGAGATCGCCGAACGCCTGCCCGCCACGCTCGAGCTCGCGGCGGCCGCCACGCTGATCGCGGTCGCGGTCGGACTGCCCCTTGGGCTGCTCTCTGCGATGCGGCCGCGCAGCCGCGTGGACGTCATCGCCCGCATCGGCGGCTTGGTCGGGCTCTCACTCCCGAGCTTCTGGCTGGGGACGCTGATCATCGTGTTGTTCTCGCTGTACCTGCGTTGGCTGCCGAACACCGGTGGCTACGTTGACTTCTTTCGCGACCCGCTCGGGAATCTTGCGCTGCTGCTCTTTCCCGCCATCACACTGGGTGTCGCGCTGGCCGCGGCGACGATGCGCATGACGCGCTCGGCGATGCTCGACGTGCTCGGCGCTGACTACGTACGCACCGCCGCGGCCAAGGGCCTCGGGCCTGGCCTGATCGTCCGCCGCCATGTCCTGAAGAACGGCCTCATCGTCGTCGTGACGCTCCTCGGGATCCAGGTCGGACAGCTTCTCGGCGGCGCGGTCGTCGTGGAGGAGATCTTCTCGATCCCGGGCGTCGGCCGGATGCTGCTGACGGCGATCGTCCAGCGCGACTACGCGCTGGTGCAAGGGGGAGTGCTCGTGATCGCGGTCCTCTTCGTCATGGTGAATATCGTCGTGGACCTGCTGTATGGCTACCTGGATCCCCGAATCCGCCTCGCCTAGCTCGGCGGCGGCCGGACGGTCGTTCGGGCTCACCGGGATCCTCGCTGCGGTCGCGCGCGAGCCGGTCGCACTCCTCGGCCTCGTGCTGGTCGTTTCTTATGTGGCCATCGCGCTCTTCGTCTCGTTCCTGCCGCTGCGCGACCCGCTGCAGCTCTCCGCGCAGCGGCTCGCCGCGCCGAGCGCCGAGTTCCCGTTCGGCACGGATGCGCTCGGCCGCGATCTCCTGAGCAGGGTCCTCTATGGGTCTCGCCTGTCGATCGAGGTCGCGGTCCTCTCGGTGGCGATCGCCACCATGATCGGGGGGACGCTGGGGCTGGTCGCGGGCTACCTCGGCGGCGTCGCGGACCTCGTGATCGGACGTGTGATGGACGTGTTCTTCGCGTTCCCGGCCATCCTCCTCGCGCTCGGCATCGTCGCGGCCCTCGGGCCGGACCCGCGCAACGTGATCATCGCGATCGCCGTCGTGTACACGCCGATCTTCGCCCGCGTGGTCCGTGGTCCGGTGCTTGCGCTGAAGGCGCGCGACTTCGTCGAAGCCGCGCGCGCGATCGGCGCGTCGCAGACGCGCATCGTCTCGCGTCACATCGTGCCCAACCTGCTCTCGACGCTGATCGTGCAGGTCAGCCTCGCGCTCTCGTGGGCCGTCCTCACGGAAGGCGCGCTCTCGTTCCTCGGCCTTTCTGCGCAGCCGCCCGCGCCCTCGTGGGGGGTGATGCTCAACGAGGGACGGCAGTACCTCGAGTTCGCCACGCACCTCGCGATCTTCCCCGGCCTCGCGATCATGATCGCGGTGCTGGGATTCAATCTGCTGGGTGACGGCCTGCGCGACGCGCTTGACCCGCAGCGACGATGAGGATCCTGCCTGCGACCCGAGCTCACGTTGGCGCGATGACACGACTCATGGCCAGATCGCCGCTGCTGCGCCGGTACGGCGTGACCCGTCATCGCGCGCACGCCAGCCTCGGCCAAGGCCTGCAAAAACGCGACCTGCTCCAGGTCGCCCTTGAGGGCAGCGACGTCGTCGGGTTCGCCTGGGTGATCGCAACACGCGCGCTCGATCGCGCGGCATACCTTCGACTGCTCCTCGTCGCAGAGGGACAGCAGTCGCGCGGCGTCGGCGCGGCGCTCCTGGAGGATGCGGAGCGCAGGGCCAGCGCGCTCGGCAGCCGCCACATGGTGCTGCTCGTGACCACGACCAATCGGCGCGCGCGCTCCTTCTACACGAGCCAGGGGTACCGGTATGTCGGTGGCCTGCCAGGTTTCGTTCGTCCGCGGATCGGTGAGTCGCTATACGTGAAGACGCTGCCGGCAGAGATCCCGCGACGGCGGGTGGCTAGAGCGCGGGTCAGTTAGGAGTCTCGAAGACCAGCGCCGCTACGTCGCCTCGGCCGCGCAGTCTTCGCTCGTTCCACGCGCTGCGCTGGCGAGCTGCTGGCGGGCCGCGTCGAAACGCTCGATCGGGAGCAGCAGGCTGTCGGTGATGCGCTCGCGCACCTCGCGCGTGATCCGCTCGCGGATCCGGCGCGCCCAGCGGCGTCCCAACCATCCCGCGTGCATGCGAAGTGCCTGCGCGAGCAGGAATCCGACGATCAGCGTCGACGCGAGCAGCACGACCGGTGTCGGCAGAGCGCCGAGGTAGGGCAGCTCGACGGAGCCGACCGGCGCGTTGTCGATGAGGAACAGAGCGGCGAACCAGAGCGCGCAGAAGACAAGGACCGCCGTCACCAGGTAGTTCCCCAGACCAATGACCGACCAGAGCGCGCTGGTCGGCACGCGGAACTCGGTCGCCTCCGCCGAAAGGGAGCGATCGACGGTGTCCGCGAGCCGCCGCTCGAAGACCGCGGGCGTGCTCAGCGTCGCGAGCGCGCCACGAACGGTCGCAGGCACCGTGGGGAGCGTGGCCGCGACGAGCTCACGCAGCGGCTCGACCGCCGGCGCGAGCGAGCCGCGGAGCTGCCAGCGGCGAAGGTACGCGGCGGGATCGGCTGACGCGCGAGCGCGGCCGGTGAGTCGATAGATGGCGCTCGTCACGTGGCCGAACGGCCCGGCGCCGCGTGGCCGGGCCGCGAGCCGTGTCGCGGCGACGGCCTGGCGCTCGAGGCCGGGGATGTCGACGAGAGCGAGCACGCCACGCGTGACGGCGGCAAGTGCGCGCTCGCGCCGCTGGGGGTCGATGAGCGGCGTGATATCGCCCTCTGCGACGCCCGCGCGCGCGGCGAGCTCGCGTACCGCGTCTTGTCCCTCCGCCGCGATGCGCGAAGCGATCACGCGCTTCGCTTCGACACCGGAATCGAGCCAGCTGCGGAACTCCGCGACGCCCGCGCCGCCGTCGCGCGCGCGTGTGGTGGCGATGCCGATGTCGCCCAAGCCCTCGCGCCGAAGCTGGGCCCGCATGTCGTCGCTGACGCGTTTCGCGTCCTCTGGCGTCAGGAGGTCGCTGCGATTGAGCACGACCAGCTGCTGCCGCAGCCGCGGACCGAACGTGCGGAGATATCCGCCGTGCATGATCTCGTCCTTGTACTTCTCGGGATCGACGACCCATGCGACGGCGTCGACGCGTGGCAGGAGCGCATCGACACGCGCCCGGTGCTCGGGAGCGATGGAGTCGAAGTCGGGGAGGTCGAGCACCGCGAGCGAGCCGAGGCTATTCGCTTGATGCTCGCGAACCTGCGTCACGCCGAGCCAGGTGAGGAGACTCGACAGATCGCGGCGCCGGTCGGCCGGCACCCACGCGACCGGCTCGGCGGTGGTCGGACGCTTCGAGCTAGCGGGACTCACGGCCTGGCCGGCGATCGCGTTGAGCAGGGTCGACTTGCCGACGCCGGTACCGCCCGCGAGGGCGAGCACGTAAGCGTCGCTCGGGAATCCAAGGCGGGTCCGAGCCGTCTCTCGCACATTCGTGGCCGACGTGGCGTCGAGGCCGAGCTCCGAGGCGGCCGCTATCGCCTCGTCCAGATGATCGAGGCACCCTTGAAGATTCATGCGCGCAGGTCCGTCACAGCGGTGCGCAGCTCGGCCGCGAGGTCGCGCAACGACGCCGGCTGCGTCGCGAGAGCGTCGAACCGCTCGCGCTCCTGCGTGAAGAGCGACGTGAGCAGTGTGTCCAGCCGCTGCCGCGCCTGCTCGATGAGCTGCTCCATCGCCCGCTCGCCGAAGAGCGCTTCCAGCAGCTTTTGATTCAGGAACGCGGTGCCCGCTGCGATCCCGACCTCCGCGCCGGTGATTCCTGCGGTGTGCACGAACACACCGAGCATCACCGCGACGCCGACGGCGTTCACGCCGAGCGCGGCGACCTGCGCGACAGCCTTCTTCCGTCCTCCGGCCGTGCGCACGTCATCGATGGTCGCGCGCATCCACGCCGCCAGTCCGTCGTGCATCGCCGGCCGGAAGCCCTCCGACGCCGACCACAGCGTGGGATCGCGGTCGATGAGGGCCGCGCCGTCCGCGCGGTCGGACCATGCGGTCGCGGTACGCCGTGCGGCGTCGCTCGCGTGTCTGAGCGCGAGTGCCTCGAGCGTGCTCGCGACCTCCTCCTCGACCATGGCGACCGGTGCGGTGGGGGAGCCGCGGAACGCGGTCATCAGCAGCCCCCGCAACCGTCCCAGTCCGGACGACACGAAGCGGGTGATCTGATCGGCACCGACGAAGTCGTGCCAGCGGCGAAGGACCTCGCTGCGCAGGAGCACGCCGCTGCGCAGCGTGCGCGACAACGCGGCGAGCTCCTCCGCGTACGACGTTTCAGCGATGCGTCGAAATGCCTCGGCGTCGATCGCCTCGTGCTCGAGATCGTCGGCGACGTTGTGCACCAGAGGCGCGAGACCGCGAACGGCGCCGGCGAGCGAGTCCACCGCGACGGCGCGCCGCTCCGCGCTTTCCGACGCGAGCTGCGCGATGCGGTCGAGCAGCGGACGGACCTTGTCCCGCGCGAGGCCGTTCACGCTCGGGTCGACATCGCCCTCCGAGACGGTGATCAAGTCCAGCGTGTCGTCCTCTTCGCGCATGCCGCCTTCCGCAAGGAGGCGGCGCGCATCGGCCAGGACATCCGCACGGTCGCGCTCCTCGGCCGGAACTCGGTTGAGCACCACCACCATCGGAAGTCCTCGCTCCTGCGCGCGGCGCAGCACCTGCCACGGCACAAGGTCCGCGTAGCGCGTCGCCGTCGTGACGAAGACGCACAGGTCACAGGCCTCGAGAAGCAGATCCGCGAGCACGCGGTTGTCGCGCTCGACCGAGTCGATGTCGGGGGCATCGATGACCGCGACCCCGGTGGACGTCGCAGGCGCGACCGCGTGGACGATCCGCTCGGTCGATGCTTGTCGCAGCCTGGCGCCGGTCATGATCTGCTTCGCGTCGCTTTCACTCGCGTAGAGGATCGCTTCGCGCGTCGTCGGCCGGAGCACGCCGGCGCGGCTGACCTCAGCGCCGGCGATCGTGTTCATCAGCGACGACTTTCCCGCACCGGTCGGGCCGAGCAGCAGCACAAGCAGCGGCGCCTCGAGGTCCGCGGCGCGCGGTCGCACGAATCCTTCAAGGTGGTCGTGGAGCTGACGTGCCCGTTCCTGTGCGCCCGGGTTCGTCGGCGCGAGAGCAAGCCGCTGCTCGGCGAGCTCCGCAAGCCGATCGCTGCGTTCGATGAGATCGGTCGCGTTCGAGTCCACGTCGCGCACTCTAAGTTCAGCGTGCCAGAGCGGCGTTCAACAAGGCGCTCGCGTGGTCGTGCAACAGCAAGCGGGCCCGAGCTCGCTGACACCACAGCGGCCTCGAATCTGCTGACTAGATGATGGGGACCAAAAACAGGAGGAAACACGAATGACGCATACACCAGAGCACACCAGCAAGCGCAAGCACTACGTCGGCGTTTTCGACGAACGTAACGACGCGGAGCTTGCCGCGCGCGACCTTCGCGAGAAGGGTTTCAAGGACGACCAGATCGGTTACGCCTGGCGCGACGAAGAAGGCAAGACGCACCAGGAGGGCAACAAGGCCGGTGAGATGGCCGCCTCCGGCGCGGGCACGGGCGTCGTGCTCGGCGGGATCATCGGCGCCGGCGCGGCGCTCCTCATCCCGGGCATCGGCCCGATCGTCTCTGGCGGCCTGCTGGCCACCGCCCTCGCGGGCGCGGCGACCGGCGCAGTGGCCGGTGGCGTCGCGGGCGGCGTGAGCGGGGCGCTCGTCGGTCTCGGTATCCCCGAGGTCGAGGCGACCTACTACGGCGAGCAGTTCAAGGAAGGCCGCACCCTCATGACAGTGCGCGCCGACGACCGTTACAACGACGCGAGCGACATCGTGCGCAAGCGTCGTGGCTTCGACTTCGAGACGCGCGGAGACCGCCCGATGAAGGGCGACCGCATCGACCAGGAGTCGCAGACCAAGCGCTAGCCTTCACGCGCAACATGGCGACCGAGGAGACCCGCCGCAAGGCGGGTCTCTTTTTGTGCTCTCTTGCGGCTGACGTCCCCCAACGCCCGTCTGCCTGCTCCGCCGCCAGTCGGACGCAACGTCTGTCGGTCGCCCACGTTCCGCGGAGTAGATGCGTGGGTGGATCTCGCTGCTGCTCGTCGGTGTAACGGTGCTTGCCGCCATTTCCGTGGTCGCCGGCGCGGTGCGAACGCAGCCTGCGAGCGCGGCCGCTGAAGACGGCGCGACTTTTGTCGATCTGTCGACGGCTCCGGCCGAGGCTCCGCGGGCCGCGCCGCCAGCGCGGGCTGCGTCGACCCGATTTCCCTACGAGCCGCAGCCGGAGTGGCTGATGCTCCCGACGACCAATCACTGGTGGGGCCGGCGCGGAGGAGTCCCGCAGGCGGTCGTGGTCCATTACACGGTCATCACCTATCAGCAGACACTCCGCGCGTTCAACACGCGCGCGTCGGATGTGAGCGCGCACTACGTGGTGCGTGGCGACGGTCACATCGCCTACGTCGTTGGCGAGGAGCACACCGCGTGGCACTCCGGGAACTTCTGGTACAACCTGAACTCGATCGGCATCGAGCTCGAGCTGAACACGCGCACGAACCCGTTCTTCCGTGAGGAACAGTACCTGGCGGCAGCCGCTGTCACGTGCAGGGCAGCCGCGCGGTGGGGATTCCCGCTGGACCGCGAACACGTGATCGGACACAACGAGGTCCCCGGTGCGACGCACACCGACCCGGGCCCGACGTGGAACTGGCCGCACTTCATGTGGCTCGTGAGCCTCTGCGCCCCGCCGAACGCGTCGACGGTCCGCGCCGCGTTCGTCTCTCAGACGCCGTACCCGGAGATCGCGGCGGACGATGTCGGCGCCGTGTCGATCGTGCTGCGCAACACAGGCGCGACCGCATGGCGCAAGGGAACGCCGCAGGAGGCTCGTCTCGCCATCGCGGGAAACGATGCGAAGCTCTCGTTCCTCGGAGACGGCTGGGTCGCGCCCGATCGCCCCGCGGTCCAGGCCGAGGAGATCGTCGCACCGGGCGCGACGGCCACGTTCACCTTCGCGGTGAAAGGCAAGCTCCCAGGAACGTACCGGCTCGCGCTGCGTGGCGTCGTCGACGGTGGCGCGTGGATGGACGACCTCGGCCTCTTCACGGAGATCACCGTCCGCTAGAACGCGCGCCGCTCCATCGGCGAACGGAAGCCGGCGCACCCTGCGCGAGTTTCAAATCGGCATCCGCGGACCCGTGGGGCGCAAAACGTACTGGGGACGCCCGGCGCGTCGTTAGGCCAGACGGTGGGTATCCCGACGAGATCGCTCGCGCGCATCGCGGGCGCGCTGCTCGTGATGAGCACGATGGTGCTCGGTCAACCGGCGCAGCCCGCGGCTGCCGCATGTGTCGCGAGCACCGGGCCCGGCATACCCGCGCCGACGAATCTCACGTCGGGAATCCCCGGTTTCCACGCGCGCTGGTACGGACAGAGCGGCTACCCAACGCTCTGCCCGGGCGGCCGATCGACCGCGACGGTCGCGTTCTTCAACAGCGGATCGCGCGGATGGGTGAGGGGAGTCATGGGCGAGGTCGCGTACCTCGGGACGTGGGGTCCAGAGCCGGGGCAGGACCGCGTGAGTGCGCTTGGCGGCGACGGGACCGCGGGGTCGCTCGCGACGGGCTGGCCGCACTTCAACCGGATCGCGATACAGCCCGCTCCGTACGTCGGTCCCGGTCAGGTCGCGTGGTTCCAGTTCACGATCCAGGCGCCGATGACCCCTGGCTACTACCGCCTCTATCTGCGTCCCCTGATCGAAGGAGCGACGTGGCTCGAGGATTTCGGGGTCTTCTGGCTCGTCACCGTGCTCAATCCCGATGGGAGCGCGCCGCCGCAGGCCGGTGCGGTCTACAGCCCGACCGGCTACAGCAACCTGAGCGTGCCCACGCCGCGCGGCACCTTCAACGTGCATCTGATCAAGGAGCGTCTTTCCGAAGTAACGGTGCGCACGCTCACCGCGAACAGCACCGATTGCGCTCGCGATTGCCCGGCCAAGCCGCTCGCGCAATACGTCGCGGAGAACGGCGCGTATGCCGGGGTGAACGGCACGTATCTCTGTCCACCCGACTATCCGGCGTGCGCGAGCAAGGTGAACTCCTACGACTACGCGATCTACAACAGCAACCTGCGCCGCTGGATCAATCGTCCGGCGCTGATCGGGCAGAACGCTCTGCTCACGTTCAACGGAAGCGTGACCAGTGCGTATCGCCGCAGCTTTGTCTACGGGCAGAACGCGTCGCTGATGAACGCGCCGATCACCGCGGGCATCACGATGTTCCCGATGCTTCTGCAGAACGGAGCGGTCGTCGATTCAGAGTTCGAGCAGACCGCGGTACAGCTCGCCAAGGGGACGAAAGGGTCGATCGGCGTGGACGGCACCTACGTATACCTCGCGATCATGTCGAACGTGACGGTGACCGAGTCCGCCTACGTGCTCCAGGCGCTCGGCGCGCGCGACGCGATCAACCTCGACGGCGGCGGCACCTCGGCGATGTACCTCGGTGGCGCGTATCGGGTCGGACCCGGCAGGCTGCTGCCGAACGCGATCGTCCTGACCAAGCCCTAGTCCTGAGCGGGCGGGCTAAGTCGTGTCTCCCGAGAAGTTCCCCGATCCGGCCGCTGACATCGCGCGTGCTGTCGGCGCCGAGGGCGTGGCCGTTCTTGCCGGCGGTTGTTTCTGGTGCGTCGAGGCGGTCTACAAACAGCTCGACGGAGTCTCAGCGGTGAGGTCCGGCTACGCCGGCGGCTCCGCAGACTCCGCCGACTACGAAACCGTCTCGAGCGGCCGCACCGACCATGCGGAGGCCGTCGAGGTCCGGTTCGATCCGCAGAAGATCAGCTACGGGCAGATCCTCAAGGTGTTCTTCTCGATCGCGCACGACCCGACGACACGGGACCGGCAGGGTCCGGACGTCGGACGGCAGTACCGCTCCGAGATCTTCTACGTCGACGACGAGCAGCGCCGCGTCGCCAAGGCGTACATCGAGCAGCTCGACGCGGCGAAGGTGTTCGATCGTCCGATCGTCACGGACGTGCGACCGCTCGAGAAGTTCTATGAAGCCGAGGCGTACCACCAGGACTACGCCGAGCGGAATCCGCTCAGCCCATACATCCTTTTCAACGCCCGCCCCAAGGTCCAGAAGGTGCGCACGTATTACAAGGAGCGCCTGAAGCAGGTCTGAGGCGTCAGCCCAGCTGATACGCGGAGGGATCGACGTGCGCAGCGATCAGGTTGGGCTTATCGGGCGAGCCAGTGCGTAAAGCCGCGCGGCACTCGGCGACCGTTCGTACATCGTGCCCCGTCATGCCAAAGCCCTTCGCGAGCGCGACGTAGTCGAGCGCACCGAACGTGGTCCCCGTCACCGCGTAGTCCTTGCGCTCCTGATGGGCCTTGATCTGTGAGAGCGCGTCGTCGGCCAGAACGACGACGGTGACACCTAGCTTTTCGCGCACCGCGGTCTCGAGCTCGGCCATGACCATGGCGAAGCCGCCGTCGCCGAGCACGCACGCGACTTGGCGACCCGGATACAGCAGCTTCAGCCCGAGCGCGGCCGCGAGCCCATAACCCATCGACGACAGGCCGTTCGACATGAAGAACGTCTTCGGCTGGTACATAGGCATGCATTGGCCGGTGACGGCCTTGTTGTATCCGACATCGCACGTCACGAGCGCGTCCTCGGGCAGCCTGGCGCGCAGCTCCGCCAGGACCTGCTGCGACGTGAGCCGGTCACGCTGTGGGTTTAGGTACGCGCGGAACGAGTCGCGGAACGCGCGCACGTCCTCGGGCGAGCGCTTCGTTCCGGGATGGCGTGCTGCGGAGCGGAGGGCGTCGATGGCCTCGTGCAGTGGCCCAACGAGTTCCGCCGCGCTCTCGTACTGGCGATCCTCGTTCGGCAGCAGACCGATGTGGATGATCTTCGCGGAGGCGCGCCAATCGCGGTCGAACTCGACGGGGTCGAAGCCGATCATGACCACGAGGTCGCAGCCGTCGATGTACTCGTACAGCTTCGCGGTGCCGAGCATCTCGATCGTCCCGATGAACAGCGCGTGATCCTCACGGAAAACGCCCTTCGCCTTCGGGCTCACCATCACCGGGATCCCCCAATCCTCGGCGAGGCGCCGCAGCGGACCCGCGACGGTGCTGTCGTTGGCGTCAAGGCCCGCGAGGATCAATGGCCGCTTGCTTTCGCGCAGAAGCTTGGCGGCCCGCTCCGCCGCGCCACGGTCGACCGCGGAGCTCACCGCTTTCGCTCCGCGCGAAGCGATGCGTGACGGCGCCGCGTCGTCCGGTGCGGCCGGCGCCTGTCGCGGCACGTCGCTCGGCACTTCGACGAAGATCGGACCGCGCCGCGGTCGGAGCGATTCGCGCAGCGCCTGATCGACTACCTCGGCGGCGTTCGATGGCGTCAGGCGCGCCTGCCATTTCGTGATCGGGGCGAACAGCGCCCGAAGATCGAGGTTCTGATGCGTCGTCCCCTCGACACGCTCGTCGGGAAGCTGCCCAGTGAATGCGATGAGCGGCGAGCGATCCAGATACGCCTGCGCGACACCCGTCACCAGATTCGTCGCACCCGGTCCGAGCGTCGCGAGGCAGACGCCGGGTACACCGCTAGCGCTCGCCATCGCTTCGGCCATGAACGCCGCCGGTGTCTCGTGCCGCGTGAGGACGAACTCGAGTCCCGCAGCACGGAAGCCCTCGATGAGATCGACGACCTCGCCGCCCGGATGGCCGATGACGTATCGCACACCCGCGGCACGCAGGCGCTCGCCGACGAGTCGCGCGACGGTGGCTTCCGTCAGGTCGAGGCCCGTCCGCGCAGCAGGAGCCAAACTCCCGCGGCGACCAAGAGGACCGGCCACCCTTGAGCGATCACGCGCGCCCCGTCCGCGCCGAAAGTGCTCTCGGCGCCAGCGATGATCGTGAGGATCGCTCCCGGGATCAGCGGCCACCAGCGACCCGGCGCGCGCGTTCCGGTCGAGAGAAGGTCGCCGGCGTAGATGGCGATGAATCCCAGACCGAGGCCCAGCACCACCGGCTCTCCGGTCACGCCGAAGTCTTCGAGCAGAATGCCCGCACCGAGTCCGGTCATGATCCCCGCCGGGATCAGCAGTCCGTAGCGGAGCGTGGCCGCGTAGGCGACCAGGAAGATCAGCCCGATGACCATGACGATGACGTCGCCGTTCAGGTTCAGGAGCTGAACCGCGAACAGCGTCAAGCCGACGGCGATCAGGATGACGCCCGGCAGCCACCCACCCATATCGCGCACGGACAAAGCATCGCCCGTCCGGGTGAAACCTCAAGTCGGCCGGCTTCGCTCCCCTGTACGGGGGATGCCGGTCGAGGGAGCCGCGCCTACGGTTTCGTAGGGAGCAAGTGGTCACCTGGGAGATGCCTGACGGCACGGAGTTCCGATACCTGGGTATCGGCGTATCAGACGCCGCCCTGCGGGAATTCGTCCTCCGCTTCATGTCCAGCGAGGGAATGTCCTGGGATGCCTCGACCTGGGACGACCGCCAGCTCGAGCTCGCCTTCATGCATCGTTTCGGCGAGACGATCAGGGTGCTGCGCGAAAAGGCGGCCGGGCACACCGTGCTCGTGTTCCAGCCGGTGATGGCCGGGGCCTAGCCTCTCCGAACGTATCGCCTGTGATAGTGCGGACCTCTCGCACCGGTACCCTTTGGGCAATGAACGACCCGGTCGGGTATCGCATCGAGAAGGTGGAGCCCCGGCACCTGGCTCCGGCGCAGCTGCGGGAGGCGGCAGTCCTCTACCAGTCCCTGCAGAGTGAGCGCACGCCCGAAGACCCGCTGACGCCGGTCGAGGCCATCGAGCGTCGGTTCCTTGCGGAAGTGCCAAATCAGTGGCGCGCTTTCTTCGGAGCGCGCGACGCTGCCGGCGCGCTGATCGGATACGGCGTCGTCAACCGTTCGCTCAACGAGCCCGAGAACGCGCATCTGCGCTGGACCGAGCTCGCCGTGGCGGCGAAGCATCGCCAGAAGGCTGTCGGTCGCGCGCTGATGCGCAGACTGGTCGATGCGGTCGCGGACCAGGGCGACGACGTGGTCCTCATGGCGCAGACCACGGACCGCGTTCCCTCCGGATCCGAGTTCGCGAGACGGATCGGTGCCGAGCCCGGGCTCGACATGAAGACGACCCAGCTCGACCTTTCGAAGGTCGACCGCGCGAAAGTCGAGGAGTGGGCCGCCATCTCCCCCAAGGGATACCGGCTCGAGCAGATCGATGACACCGTGCCCGCGGAGCTCGTTGCGCCGTACATCCAGGCGTCGAATGGCATGAACGACGCGCCGCGTGGCGACCTGAAGATGGCGGACTGGAAGCTCACCGAAGAACAGATCCACGAACGCGAATCGTGGTTCAAGCAGACCGGATCGGAGTGGTGGCTTCTCGTGGCGGTACACGAGGCGAGCGGGGAAGGCGCAGGTTTCACCGAGGTGACGTACGACCCGAAGGTCTCGCACGTCATCTGGCAGCAGGGGACAGCGGTGATCGACGCCCATCGAGGGCATCGACTGGGTCTGTGGATGAAGGCCGTCATGCTGAAGCGGATCCTCGACGAGCGTCCGAAGGCGCTCTTCATCCGCACCGGGAACGCGAACACGAACGCGCAGATGCTCGGCATCAACACCCAGCTCGGCTTCGTCCAGGCGTGGTCCGCTTGCCTGTGGCAGATCTCGATTACCGACGCTCGCAAGGCCGTGGGGCGCGAGCGCGCTGGAGCGGCCACCTAACAAGGAAGCGCGCGGGCCGTCTGTGCGACACTCGCTCTGACCGCCGTCATTACGCAGGGGAGGGTATCGATGGCCATCGCCACACGCCGACAGCCGCGCATCCCGCTCGAGGAGCTCTGCAGGCTTCCTTCGTTCTACCTCCCGGTCGTTTCGTGGAAGGGCGACCGTGTCGCGTTCTACTGGGACAAGACCGGCCGCATGGAGCTCCATGTGATGGACCTCGCCACGCGCGCGACGCGGCAGGTGAGCCACGGCGAGGTGCCACGCGCACTGCGTGCGGGGTTCGCCTGGGATCGTGCGGACGAGAGCATCGTGTTCGCGAAGGACGCGGGCGGCACCGAGCAGCACGACCTCTATCGCATCGACATGGAGAGCGGCGCGGTCACGCAGCTCACGAACGACCCGACCGCTCAGGAGTACGCCGGGCAGTTCAGCCCCGACGACAAATGGCTCACCGTCCTCACGAATAAGCGTCACCCCAGCGCCCCTGACCGACCGGGGCAGCTCAACCTCTGGAAGATGCGCGCGGACGGATCGGAGTACGCGCCGCTCACGAGCTATGCGTTCCCGGTCTTCGGCGGGCAGTGGAGCCCCGACGGCGAGTGGATCTCCTACGCGACGAACGAGGACGCGACCAACCTCAAGAACGCGGACTCGTACATCGTGCGGGCCGACGGGTCCGGCGCGCGCAAGGTGTTGTCGGTCAAGACGGGGTCGAAGGACACGATCGCCGACTGGCACCCCGACGGGAAGCGTCTCGCGGTGACGAGCGACGCGTCTGGTCAGAACAGGGCGGGCATCCTCGACATCGCGACCGGCCAGGTCAGGTGGCTCGGCAAGGACAACGTCGAAGAGCACGCGACTCGCTTCTCGAATGACGGCCGGCTCCTCGCTGCGATCCGCAATTTCGAGTCGTCGGTGCGTCCGATCGTCTACGACGTCGAGTCCGGCGAGGCGCACGAGCTCAAGCTTCCCGACGGCTTCGCTGTGGGCGCGTCGTTCTTCGATTCGGACCGCAAGCTCCTCGTGACGTTCAGCTCGGACGTGACGCGCGGCAGCCTCGTCGCCTACGACCTCGCGACCGATACCTACGAGACCCTCCTGCCAGCGGAGTACGGGCCGATCGATCGCTCCGTGTTCGTCGAGGCCAAGCACGTGTACTACGACACGTTCGACGGCCGGAAGATCCCGGCGCTCCTGTACGCGCCGCGCGAGATCGCGACCGGCGAGCGGCTGCCCGCCATCGTTCACGTCCACGGCGGCCCGACCGGCCAGTGGTTCCGCGGCTTCGACCCGTTCGCGCAGTTCCTCGTCGACCGCGGCCTCGTGGTCATCGAGCCCAACATCCGCGGCAGCACAGGCTACGGTGTGGACTTCCGCGACGCCGCGATCAAGGACTGGGGCGGTGCAGACCTCGAGGACGTCGCCGGCGCGGCTGAGTATCTGAAGACCCTGCCGTATGTCGACGCGGACCGGCTCGTCGTCTTCGGCGGCAGCTACGGCGGTTTCATGGCGTTCATCGCGGCGACCAAGAAGCCGGACATCTGGCGCGCGGCCGTCGCGTGGGTCGGCGTCAGCGACCTGCACAAGCTCTACGCAAAGAGCATGGAGCACTTCAAGTACTACTTCCGCGAGCAGATGGGCGATCCCGAGAAAGATCGCGAGCTGTGGCGCGATCGCAGCGCCGTCGAGTTCGCGGATCGTCTGCGCGCGAAGCTGCTGATGGTCCACGGCGTCAACGATCCGCGCTGCCCCGTCGAGCAGTCGCAGGTCTTCCGCGATCGTCTGCTCGAGCTCGGGCGCAAAGAGGGTGAGGACTTCGAGTACGTCGAGCTGGGGGACGAGGGTCATGGGAGCACGGACATCGCCCAGAAGATCCGGACCTTCAACATCCTGGCCGATTATCTGGAACGAGTGCTCTAGCGCCGGGCCAGCGACTCCGCGATCGTGTAGCGGTCGTCATGTAGCTCGACGATGGAGCCCGGCTCGATGGCGAGATACACGAGATCGACGTCCTTGGCGCACGTGACACGGCGCGCGTCCAACGACGTGGCCTGGAGCTGCGGCGTGAACACCACGATCGCGTTGACCTCGGGCGCGCGCTTGCGCCGGAACGTCCTGCTGTACGGATCGCGGTCGTGGAACCAGGTGCGGTACTCGGGTAAGTAGTAGCGGACGAGCAGGAAATCCTCGCGTGCCAGGAGGAGCGTGGTGTTCGCGAGGTAGTGCTCGCGCACATAGGCCACACGCGACGCGAGCTCCCAGTCGTGTCGAGCGACCGCGGCTGCGGAGAACGGCGCTGAGCTGGTCGTGAAGACGAGCGTGGGCATCAGGACGCCGGCCGCTAACGCGAGGCGGCGCGCCCTCTCGGGCACCACCACGGCTCGGTCGATGGCGATCGCCGCGACCACAAATAGCGCCGGAAGGATCGAGAGCACGTAGCCGAGGTCGCCGATGTGCACCCCGACGTAGAGCACGAGCCCGGCAGCGATCCACAGGATGAGCGGCGCCTCGTGTTGGCCGATGGCGAGACGGCCCTGACGGATGGCGCGGTAGCCCTCAAAAAGGGCGATGGCCAACACGGGCAGCGCGAACAGACCAAGGCCCCAGCCCATCGCGTAGAGCGTTGTGGTCAGGTTCGTTGCCAGTGCGGGAAGACCCTGCGCGAGGACCGAATGCGTCACACGAACGAAGTCAGACTGACGGGCCACCGCTTCGCCATACGCGAAGAGCCCGCCCGAGAGCATCGCGGTGGGGATGAACCAGGCCAGGCAGCCGAGCAGCACCACCCCGGTCGCGGCCGCGCGACCGCGCCACGAGAGTGGCCATACCGTCCAGATCCACAGCGGGCCGAGGATCATTAGCAGGTCCTGACGGAATCCGGCGGTCGCGCCAAAGGCGGCGCTCGCGATCAGCGCGGCCGTCAGGCCACGGGCATGCGTATACGTGAAGCACGCAGCCAGCGTGATCGTGAGCAGCCCGAGAAGCGTGTACGGATACGCGACCTCGCTGTACTGCCAGACCAAGGGACTGAGCGCGAACCCGAGCGCGACGAATACGGCTGACCGATCCGACGCGAATCTGCGCGTGAAGAGGAAGAGCGCGGCCGCGGCGAGCGCGCTCGCGATCATCGACACGACGACCAAAGCGCTGTTGCTGTCCCCGGTGACTTGTCGTGCGAAGGCGGCCACGGCGACGTAAAGGAGATAGCCCGGCGGATGCGGGCGCTGCGTCGCGGTGACGTAATCGACATGAAAGCCGTCTTCGAGCGCGCGCGCGTACAGGACGGAATCCCATGCCCACAGCTGTCCCGACACGAAAGGCACGCGCGTTGCCAGCGTCAGCGCGAAGAGCGCCGCCGCGATATGCGCCGGGCGCATCACCACCGCCTCCCCACCGATTCCCCACGCAGAGACTAGCGCGGCTCCCTAGCCGATCGCGTCTCAGGCCGCGGCCGCGCCGACCCTCTCGCGTCCGCCACGCGCGAACTGGAGGCCAAGCGCGACCACGAAGGCCGCGAGCCCGAGAGCGTCCTGCAGCGTTCCCGGCGCGAGGAGCAGCAGGCCCGCGCCCACGAGCAGCGCGCGCTCCGGCCACGTCGTGGGCCGGAGCAGGTAGCCACCGACACCCGCCACCACGGCGACGATGCCGATGATCGCGGAGATCGATGCGATGACCGCCTGCGTCACGGTGACGTCTCGCCAGAGAAGCGCGAGGCCGTCGGGCTGCGTGAACATGAACGGCACGAGGAAGCACGGCAGGGCGTACTTCCACGTGAGCATCATCGTCCGGTAGGGATTGCCGCGTGTTATCGCGGCGGCAGCGAACGGCGAGAGGGCGACCGGCGGCGAGACCTCACTCAGGACGGCGTAGTAGAAGACGAACATGTGCGCCGCCGGCAGCGGCACGCCGAGCTGAGCGAGCGCGGGGATGACCGTCGGCACCGCCACGAGGTACGTCGCGGTGATCGGAAGCGACAGGCCGAGGACCCACAGGACGACGCCCGCGACCACGAGCGTGAGGAAGAGATTGCCCAGGCCGAGCGTGAGGATGAGACTCGACACCTTCAGGCCGAGACCGGTCTGCAGCAGCACGCCGACGATGATCCCCGCGACCGCGGTCGTCGCGGCCACGCTGAGGACCTGTCGCGTGCCGGCGGAGAGGGCCTCGACGAGCTTGCCCGGCCGCAGCGCGGTGTCGCTGCGGATGTACGAGACGAGGATGGCGACAACGATCGACCAGAACACGGCCGTGATCGTCGTGAAGCCGAGCAGCAAGAAGCCGATGATCGCGAAGAGCGACGTGTACTGGTACCAGTAGCGCGCAGTGAGCTCCCAGAAGCCCGGCGCATCGAGCGCGACCTGACGCGTGCCCATGCGGCGCGCGTCGATCTCGATCATCAACAGGATGCCGAGGTAGTAGAGGATCGTCGGCATCATCGCCATGATCACGATGTCGAGGTAGCTGATCTTCAGGATCTCCGCCATGAGGAACGCCGCGGGTCCGAGCACCGGCGGGGAGATGACCGCGCCGATCCCGCCCGCGGAGAGGATCGCGCCCGACGAATCTCGGTCGTGTCCGGCTTTCTTCAGCATCGGGTAGCAGATCGAGCCGAGCGTCACCGTCGTCGCGACGCCGGAGCCCGAGACGGTGCCGAGCAGGAACGATGCGAGCGTCACTGTGCGCGCCGCGCCCGTGGGCCGTTTGCCAGTGATCGCGAACGCGAGGTCGACGTAGAACTTGCCGGCCTTGGTGTACTCGAGGATCGCCCCGTAGATCGTGAACAGGATGATGAACGTGGCCGCGACCTGCAGTGGCGTACCGAGCATGCCGTCGAGGCCGAGGTATTGGTTCGCGATGATGTCGTCGAGATCCTTAGGTGGTCCGCGGAACGGACCGGGCATGAAGTCGGCGAAATACGCGTACGCGATCGCGATGAGACCGATGACCGGCAGATGCCAGCCGGTCGTCCGGCGCCCGGCCTCGAGCACGAGGACCAGCGCCAGGACGCCGAACACGAAGTCCGACGGTGTTGGTTCGGCGACGCGGTAAATGACCTGCTCGAAGTTGATGAAGATGTAGGCCGTGATCGCGATCGCGCCGGTGGCGGGCACGAGATCCAGCAGCGTGATGCTGTTCCGGAAGCGTGGCAGTGCCGGGTAGAGGAGGAACGTCAGAAGAAGCGTGCCGGTGAGGAAGATCATCACGTAGATCTGTGGCGTCGTGATCGTCTGATCGAACACACGGAAGCTCGGGACCACGATGCTCGTGAGCGGGATCTGCGCGCCAGCGATCGCGAAGTAGAGAGCGAAGAGCGTGACGGCCACCGCGATAGCGGTGACGACCGTGGCCCAAACGCCGGTCAGCGTGCGGGTCCGAGCTTCCTGCTCGAACTCTTCGATGAGCTCCTTGGTCTTCTCGTCCGCAAGGATCCCGTCGAGGTCGGGCCGGTCGATGAGCTCGGCGGACTCGTCCGCGGGTCGCGGTGGGGTGCTCATCGTGCGGCGAGGAGCGTCAGCGCGAACGGCTTCCGTTCCGCCGTCACGTTGACCACGGTCTCGCCGAATCGCGCGAGCAGGTCGCAGTTCCATCGCGCGGTCGTGATGCGCTGCTGTCCGAGCGGCGCGATGCGGATCACGAGCTTGCCTGACGCGCTTGGCGGAGGCGTCGAGGCCCACCAGCCGTCCGGCTCCTGGACGATCGGGCCGTCCCAGCGGAAGTACTCGATCGAACGAATGTCCTTCGAGCGCACCCGCTGGAGCTCGAGGTCGTCGCCATCACGCTCGAACTCCTCCCACACCGCGACGTCATAGATCGACTGGCGGTAGGAGTACCGCATCGCCTCACCGTCGTCCAGCGGCCCCAGGCACTCGGTCGCGCCGTCGCTCACCGTGAGAACGGGAACGGGGGTGGCAAGCGCCACCCCCGTCACCAATATCAGCGCGCCGAGAAGGGCGATCAGCCCCCGACGCATCTCCTCACTGCTTCCAGACGCCCTTGGCCTTATAGAACTCGATCGCGCCCTCGTGGAACGGGATCGGCGATCCAACGATCGCGGTCTCGAGCTTCAGGTTCTTAGCTTCGCTGTGGATCGTCTCGAGGTCGCTCTTGCTATCGAACATCGTCGTGAGGATCGCCCTCGCGAATGCCGCGTCGAACTTGGCATTCACGACGAGCAGGTTCTGCACGCCAGACACGGTGATCTCCGGGTTGTCCTTGTAGGCGCCTGCCGGGATCTTCACCGGCACATAGAAGGGGCCGTACGTGCTGGCCATCTTCGCGATGCCCTCGTTCAGGTCGATGAACTTCAGCTTGGTGGCGTTGGCCAGCTCGTTGACCGCCGCCGTCGGGAGGCCGCCGCTCCAGAAGAACGCGTCGATCCGGTTGTCACGCAGGGCGTTCGCCGAATCGGCGATGCCCAGGCGCTCGCGCTGGATGTCCGTCGCCGGGTTGAGGCCATATGCCTCGAGGGTGCGGTTGCCGATGATCTCGGTGCCCGAGCCTGCGGCCCCCATCGAGACGCGCTTGCCCTTGAGGCCGGCGACTGTGGTGATGCCCGAGCCGTCCTTCGTCACGAGGTGCGTGAAGTTCGTGTAGAGGACGGCCAGCACCTTCGCGTCGACCTTCTCGGTGAACTGCGGCGCCTTGGCCACCGTGGAGTCGTACGCGGTATCGGCGAGCGTGAACGCGAGGTCGGCCTTGGCCTGGCCGATGAACTTCATGTTGTCCACCGAGGCGGTGGTCTGCTGCGCGCTCGCGGCAACCTTCATCTTCTTGGTGAGCACGTCGGCAAGGCCAGCGCCGTAGACGATGTACACACCGCCGGTCCCGCCCGTGACGATGTTGAGGGTCCTGCCCTCGAAGTTCGGCGTTGCCGACGCGGCCGCGGTGCCCGCCGGCACGGTCGCGGTCGGGGCGGCTTGCCTGGGTGCGGCGCACGCGGCGGCCACCAGTAGCAGCGCCGCGAGCGGTGCGAATGTGCGCAACGAACGTCTCATCTCTCAGCCTCCCAGTGATCGGAGTCTATGAGGTGCGTGGTCTTTTCAGCCTCAGTGTGCGCCGGTCCTCCGCCGCCTTCATCCGGCGTCGTTCATCGTCCGTCTCGGCAAGCAAGGAAGGAAGCGGCACGGGCCGGCCGTTCTCGTCGGTCGAAACGAACACGAGGTACGCCGACGCCACGTGAACGGCCTTCCCGGTGAGCAGGTCCTCGGCGTCGACGCGCACGCCCACCTCCATGCTCGACCGTCCGACGTGGTTCACCGACGCCGTGGCCGTCACGAGATGGCCGACGTAGACCGGCGCGAGGAAGGAGAGCTCGTCGATCCGCGCCGTAACGACCCGCGAGCGCGCGTGGCGCGTCGCAGCTGCGCCCGCGCAGGCGTCGATGAGCTTCATGATCTCGCCGCCGTGCACGTTCCCGTACGGATTCGCGTCTGACGGGAGCATGGTCCGCGACATGATCGTCTTCGACGCAGTGACCGGCTTTGCATCGCTCATTCGTCCGAATCCTAGACTCCAGGCGATGTCAGTCCTGTCGCGGGAGGAGCTCCGCGCCGCGCTCGCGGTCGTTCCGCCGCTGGTGGAGGGACTCGATCTGCAGGTGCAGCCGAACGGCATCGACCTGCGCGTCGATCGCGTGCAGCGGCTCACTTCTCCGGGCCTGCTCGGCGAGGCCGACAACGTGCGCGAGCCGGCGGCCAGAGAGGATGTCCAGGTCGACAAGGACGGCTGGTGGGACCTGCACCGCGGCGCTTACGTCATCACCTATCAGGAGAAGGTGAATCTGCCGACCGACATCATGGCGCTCGCGCGACCGCGTTCGACACTGCTCCGCTCGGGCGTCGCGATCCACGCGGCGGTGTGGGATGCCGGCTACTCGGGTCGAGGCGAGGGACTGCTGTCTGTGCTGAACGCGCGTGGCTACCGACTGCAACGCGGCGCGCGCGTGCTGCAGCTCGTGTTCTTCCGGCTCTCGTTGCCGACGGCCGAGGGCTATAAGGGTCGCTATCACGGTGAGAACGCGGGGTGACGAAGCCGACGATCCGGATGGAGCCGAACGGTCCGTATGTCGTGACCGGTCCACTCACGATCGTCGATGCGGACGGGAACGAGGTCCACGTCGAGGATGGGCGCACGGTGAAGCTTTGCCGGTGCGGCCACGCGGCGAAGAAGCCGTACTGCGACGAAACGCACCGCCGCGTCGACTTCGTCTCGCGTCCATCGTTCCTACCGGAGCCGGCCAAGGACCGTTAGGCAGTTCGACGTGCGCATGAGCTCCCTGTCGGTCCTGCTCGTGTGCGTCTTCGTCGCGCCTGGTTGTGGACCGGTAACTTCCCACGGTGGCCCCGTCCGCGATCACGTGAGCTTCGTCGACAACCTAAGAGGGCGCGGCCTCACCGTCGAACCCATTGGACAGATGATGGTCGCGCCGTTCGAGGTTCCCGCAGCAGGTCTGGCCGTCCACGGCGGCGCTGTACGTGGGCGCGCCGTGATGCTGTCTTTCGATTACAGCGACACCGACCTCGCACGCGATGGGCGCCAGGCCGCCGAGGAGGATGCGAATGAGATCTCACAAGACCTGACCAGGTTCAGGCCGCAGAGCAATGCCGTGCCGCTCCCGTCCGGGCCGACGCATTTCTATCGCCGCGAGCGGGTGATCGTCCTCTACATCGGCAGTGATCCTGGCGTCCTGCGCGTTCTGGTCGACCTGCTCGGTGAGCAGTTCGCCGGAGTCCGTTCATAATATGCCTTGACAGGTATATTCCTATCGGGGTATACAGTACGCCATGAACGCAACGCTGACAGCCTTGGCCGAGCCGAACCGCCTCCGCATCGTCGAGCTGCTCCGCGACAAGCCGCGCCCGGTAGGGGAGATCGCGAAGCGCCTCCGACTGCGTCAACCGCAGGTGTCGAAGCACCTCCGCGTGCTCAGCGACGCCGGCCTGGTCGACGTGCGTCCGGTCGCGCAACAGCGCATCTACGAGCTGCGGTCGGAGCCCTTCGACGAGCTCGACAAGTGGCTGGAAACGTTCCGGCGCTCGATGAGTGACCGGATGGATCGGCTAGAGGTCCTGATCAGCGAGCGGAAAGCAAAGAAAGAACGGGAGAAAGAACGTGGTGACTAAGACGAGGTACGAGACGACCCTCAGCCTGCCGTCGGATCGCGAGATCCTCATGACGCGCAAGTTCGACGCGCCGCGCGAGATCGTGTGGGAGACGATCACGGATCCGGAGCTCATCCCACAGTGGTACGGCTTCGCCGCCGACGCGACCGAGGTCAAGAAGATGGACCTGCGTCCCGGTGGGAAGTGGCAGTACATCACGACCACCTCCGGCGGCGAGGTTGTCGACTTCCACGGGACCTACCGCGAGGTCGTTGCCCCCGAGAAGCTCGTCTACAGCTTCCTCTTCGGCGACATGCCGGAGGGCGACGGCTTCGTGGAGATCACGCTTGTCGAGAAGGACGGCGTCACCGAGCTGCGGGACCGAGGCGTATTCAGCTCCAAGGAAGAGCGCGACGCCATCATCGCGAGCGGCATGGAGTCTGGAGCCCGCGAGACCTACGAGCGTCTCTCGGAGCTCATCGCGACCCGCGTCGCATAGCGCATCACCGTTCGAGGCTCGGCAGGTCGATCGCGGATTGCTCCGCGAACTGCCGGGCCTCTTCGTACCCGGCGTCGGCGTGACGCATCACGCCGGTGCCGGGGTCCGTCGTCAGGACGCGCCGCAGCTTCTCGCGGCCAAGCGCGCTGCCGTCGGCGACCGCGACCATCCCCGCGTGGATAGAGTTGCCGATGCCCACGCCACCGCCGTGATGCACCGACACCCAGGTCGCGCCAGCGGCTGTGTTGACCAGCGCATTGAGGATCGGCCAGTCCGCGATCGCGTCGCTGCCATCCTTCATCCCCTCCGTCTCGCGGAACGGTGACGCGACGGAGCCCGAGTCGAGGTGATCGCGCCCGATGACGATCGGCGCCTTGAGCTCCCCGCGCTCGACCAGGTCGTCGATCCGCTCGCCGAACAGCGCGCGCTCGCCGTAGCCCAGCCAGCACACGCGCGCGGGTAGTCCCTGGAACGGGACGCGGTCCTGCGCGAGCCTGATCCAGCGCGCGAGCGTCTCGTTCTCGGGAAAGAGCTCGAGCACGAGCCGGTCCGTGCGATGGATGTCCGCGGCGTCGCCGGACAGCGCCACCCAGCGGAACGGTCCGCGCCCTTCGGCGAACAACGGTCGGATATACGCCGGGACGAAGCCGGGGTAGCTGAACGCATCGGCGAAGCCCGCCTCTTTGGCCTCGCCACGCAGGTTGTTGCCGTAGTCGAATGCGATCGCGCCGCTCTTCGCGAGCGCGACGATCGCCTCGCAGTGGCGCGCCATCGATTCGCGAGACCGGCGCACGTACCCCTGGGGGTCACGCTCGCGCAGCCCCGCCGGGTCCGCGACCCCGGCCGGGACGTAGCCGTCCAGCGGATCATGCGCGCTGGTCTGATCGGTGACGACGTCGACGCGCACTCCGCGGCGCGCGAGCTCAGGCAGCACGTCCGCCGCGTTGCCGATGAGTCCGATGCTCCGCGGCGTGCGATCGCGGAGCGAGCGCTGCGCGATCTGGAGCGCGTCGTCGAGCGTCGGTGCGATCTCGTCGAGGAAGCCCTGTCTGCGGCGGCGCTCCGCGTTCGCCTGATCGACCTCGACGATCAGGCCGACGCCCTCGTTCATCGTGATCGCGAGCGGCTGCGCTCCGCCCATGCCGCCGAGGCCGGCGGTGACGACGAGCCTTCCCGCCAGCGTGCCGCCGAAGTGTTTGCGCGCGACGGCCGCGAACGTCTCGTAGGTGCCCTGGAGGATCCCCTGCGTCCCGATGTAGATCCAGGACCCCGCGGTCATCTGCCCGTACATCGTGAGACCGGCGTCCTCGAGCTCGCGGAACTTCTCCCATGTCGCCCACTTCGGGACAAGGAGCGCGTTCGCGATGAGTACGCGCGGCGCCCACTCGTGCGTGCGGAACACGCCGACCGGCTTGCCCGATTGCACGAGCAACGTCTCGTCGTTCTTCAGTCGTTTGAGCGTCGACAGGATGCGGTCGAACGCCTCCCACGAGCGCGCGGCGCGGCCGGTGCCGCCGTAGACGATGAGCTGGTCGGGATTCTCCGCGACCTCGGGGTCGAGGTTGTTCTGGATCATCCGGAACGCCGCCTCCTGCGGCCACGCTCGGCACGCGAGCGTGGTGCCTCTCGGAGCCCGAACGGCGCGCGCGGTCACGGTCATGGCGTCGATTGTCCACCCAGGCCGTGTCGGTCGAGGAAACCCTGCACCGCAGCGTTCCAGGCGGGCGCGGCTTCACGCGGCGCGGCGTGATGCGCGCCGGACAGCACGAGGAACTCGGCGCCGGGGATCCACGACGCCCACTCGCGCGATCCCTCGATGGTCGCGCGCGGCTCGCGCTCGCCGACGATGACGAGCGTGGGCACCTTGATCTTCGCGAGATCCGCCTTGCGCGGCCGCTGATCCCAGTCGCGGAGGACCGCGATCGCGCGAGCGATGTCTTCCGGCGTGCGGCCGAGACCCGTGCCTGTCGTGGCGATCATGCGCCCGAGGGGTGACGCCGCGAACGCGGGGTCGGTGGTCGGCGGCTCCTCGCCGCCATCCACATCCGCGGGCTGTCGTGCGATGACCGGGCGGCCGGCGCGCGCGTCCGCGACTTGGCGCTCGAGCCACGCGCGACCGACGTCGTCGAGGTATGGGACCGTGTGCCCGATGATCAGCGCGAGCGCGCGCTCGGGATGGTCGACGGCGAACTGCGCGGTGATCACGCCGCCGAGCGACGAGCCGCCGACGATCGCCCGCTCGATGGCCAGGGCATCGAGGAGGTTCTCGAGATCGCCCGCGAGGTCCGCCGCGCTCCAGTCGCCGTCGGGACTCGACGAGCGACCCGTGCCGCGCCGGTCGTACACGAGCACGCGGTAACGCTGCGAGAACACCGGCGCCTGCCCGAACAGCCACGGAGTGTGGTCGTGCCCCTGGAGCACGAAAGGCGTGCCTTCGCCGAGGGACTCGTAGTAAAGGTCGACCTCTCCCGCCGCAATGCGTGGCATCGGCGCATCATCTCAGAAGCGGGAGGGACGGATGCCGGCCGAGCTGCAGATCGCACTCGCTCTGATCTCGACGACGACGGTCGTCGGGGGCTTCATCTTCGCCGCGTACCAGTTCGTGACCTTCGTGCGGCAGCGGCGCCAGGAGACGGCGCTGACGCTGATGAAGACGACGCAGCCGCCGGAGGTGTTCTCACGGTCGGCGCGGCGGATCTTCGAGCTTCCGGACGACGCACCTCCGGAGGCCATCCACGCCCTTGGTCCGGAGCTCGAGCAGGCGCTCATCGAGACGTTCACGAAGTTCGAGAACCTCGGTTACCTCGTGTACGCGCGCGCGATCCCGCTTCACATGGCCGACGATCTCATTGGCGGCATGGTCCGGCTCACGTGGCGGAAGTGCCGCGGCTACATCGGGTAGTTCCGCGCGGTGAGCCCAACGGCATTCGAGTGGTTCGAGTGGCTCTACGACCGCATGGTGCAATACCCGGCCGCTACCGATCCGAGCGTCGGGGCTCACATCTCACGAAAGGCCTGGAAGCCCTAGAAACGCCTAGCCTCTTGCGCCGCCCACGCTCAGTGCGGATCACCTCGACCGCGCCTGACGACGCCTCGTTTCTTCGGGTGGATGAACGCCGCGGAACGTCGCGTAGATAAGGCCGTCGTACAGGATCTTGAGTCCCCCGGCGATGAAGAAGGGCAGTCCCAACGCGCCGGCGGAGAACGCCATGCCGACGAACGCTGGGGAGATCGCCGCGGCAGTCGTGCGCGCGACATTGGTGATACCGGCGGTCGCGGTGCGCTCCTCTGGATCGACGATCGCCATCGTGTAGGACTGCCGGGTCGGCACGTCCATCTGCGAGATGCTCATGCGAACGAGGAGCAGCGCGACCGCGAGGGCGGCGGACGGCATGAGCGGGATCAGCATGAGAAGGAAGTTCGACGGCAGATGGGTGAAGACCATCGTGTTGAGGAGCCCGATGCGTTGCGCGAGCCAACCAGCCGCGAGCAGCGAGAACCCGGACAGCACGTTCACCCAGAAGAAGAGGCCGGCGAGCGCCTCCGGCGAGAGGCCCCACCGTAGGTGGAACCAGTACGCCACAAGCGAGAGGACGACGAAGCCGCCCGCGAACGCGTCGAGACCGAAGAGCACCGATAGCTTCGCCACCGTCCCGCCGGAGCGACGGATCCCGAGGAAGCGCCGCTCGCCCTCGACCTTGGCGAGCTCGACGCGATCCGAGAGCGTAAGGAACACCGCGAGATTGATGAGGCCGACGATCGCGTAGAACACGAAGAATGGCCGATACGCGTCGGCTCCCTGCAGTCCGAGCGAGATGAAGAAGACCACCGATGCGGCCGCCAGCGAGCCGAGCGCCCCGGCGAAATTCGCGACCGTGTTGTAGATCGCGAAGAGCCAGGTGCGCCGCTCGTCGGGCGCGGTCTGCGGCAGGATCGCCTGCTCGACGGTCTGGAAGATCCCGACTTCGGAGCTCGTGGCGCTGATCGTTCCGGTGAATGCGCCGATGAGGAGCGGCAGGAAGCTGCCGCCGAACGCGAAGAGCAGGCCGCCCACCGCCATCAGGCCCGCCATCGTCGCGACGGTCCGGCGGCGACCGAAGCGATCGGCGACGAGCGACCAGAAGACCGTCATCAGGGCGGAGCCGGCGATCGCGGCGGTGAGGATGAGGCCGATCTCAGTCGGACCCATACCGAGCTCGTCGAGATAGAGACCGAGCACGACGGTGAGGTAGCCGTACGCGAACGTGCGCAGCACGCGCGTCAGCAGGAGCTTCTTCCCGTCGAGGCTGAGCCAGTCGAGCACGCGGCTAGGAGCTTGTTGCGAGCCGCAGACGGAAGCGGGCGCCGCCGCCGCTCGCTTGCTCGAGTATGACCGAGCCGCCGTGCGATTCGGCAACGTCTTTCACGATCGACAGACCGAGGCCCGATCCCGGTAGCGATCGCGCGTTCGGCGCGCGCCAGAAGCGATCGAAGACGCGGGGCGCGTCCTCGGGTGCGACGCCCGGCCCATGGTCGCGCACGCTCACCTCCGCGCCGTTCACGGTCACCTCGACCACGCCTCCCGTGGGACTCCACTTGCCGGCGTTGTCGAGGAGATTCGTGACGGCCCTCAGGAGCCGCGGGCGGATGCCTCGAACGGTCGTCCCCTCGAGGACCGCGTCGAAGCGCACGCGGGGATAGCGGCCGCGCACGTCGGTGATCGCATCGGCCACGACGTCGTCGAGCCGGACGTCCTCGATCGGAAGCGTCGCTTCTTCGTCGCGGGCAAGATCGATGAGGTCGCCGACGAGCGTCGAGAGGCGCTCCATCTGAGCGACGAGCTCGACCAGCACCTGCTGCCGCTCTCGAGGATCGGTGGGCTGCCCGCGCGCGAGCAGCTCGAGGTTGGTGCGCAGGCTGGTGAGCGGGGTGCGCAGCTCGTGGGACGCGTCCGCGACGAGCTGACGCTGTTGCCGCAGCGAGATCTCGAGCGCGGTGAGCATGCCGTCGAACGACGCGGCGAGTCGCGCGATCTCGTCCTTGCCGGTCATGGCGACGCGGCGGGAGAGATCGCGAGTGCGCGTCACCTCCTGCACCGTCGTATTGAGGCGACGGATCGGCGCGAGCGCGGCCTGGCCGATGAGCGCCCCCAGGAAGGCGGCGAGGAGCGCGGCACTCACCGCGAGACCGATGAGCGCGAAGCGCGTGCCGGCCAGCGCGGCGTCGATCTCATCGAGTGGACGAGCGACCTGTAACGCGTGGCCGGGCGCGAAGGGCACGGCGTAAACGCGCCAATGTCCCGTCGAGGTCGTCACGTCGGCCCAGGCATCCGCGCTCCTGCCGTTCGCGACGGCGAGCACTTCGCTCGTGATGAGCTCGGGCTGCTGGCCGTCCTGTGTATCCGAGCCCACCACCTTTCCCGAGGTGTCCACGATCTGCGCGAAGATATCGGCGCGGCCGGAGAGGAGCACCGCGCCGCCACCGCGCCTGCCGAAGCGATCGTCAGGGCGCGGGCCGTCGACGCGCGCGGTGTTCGCGGTCGTCCTGAGGCTGTCGTCGAACGCTTTCTGGATCTGCTGCTGGACCATGACGTACATCAACGCACCGGCAGCAATGGCAGCGACCGCGACTGCCGCCGCGGTGAGTAAGGTCACGCGGAGGCGGAAGGTCATGCTTCCCTCATGACGTAGCCCACGCCGCGCATGGTGTGGATGATCCGCGGCTCGCCGAGCTTGCGGCGGAGATATCCGATGTACACGTCAAGGGAGTTCGAGTCGGGACCGAAGTCGTAGCCCCACACGCGGTCGAAGATCACATCGCGACTGAGCACACGACGAGGATTGGAGAGGAAAAGCTCAAGCAGCTGGTACTCGGTGCGCGACAGCTGGATGATCCGCTCGCCGCGCCGGCAGATCATCGCGTCGCGGTCCAGCGAGACATCTTCGAAACGCACCGTGCCGCGGGACTGTCCGCTCTGCGGCGCGCGCCGCTCGAAAGCTCGTAGCCGCGCGAGCAGCTCGTCGAGCGCGAACGGCTTGACGAGGTAATCGTCGGCCCCAGCGTCGAGGCCCTCGACCCGCTCGGTGACCGCCGCCCGGGCGGTGAGCATCAGGACCGGCACGTTGCTGCCGGAGGACCGCAGGCGGCGGCAGACCTCGAGGCCGTCGAGGCCGGGCAGGCCGAGATCGAGAACGATCGCGTCGTAGGGGCTGGCCGTCGCCACCTCGAGCGCCTTCGCGCCATTGGCGGCGGTCTCGGTCCGGTGGCCGGCGCCGCGAAGCGCCCGCTCCACGGCTCCCCGCACTCCGGGATCGTCCTCGACGATGAGGACGTTCACAGGCCGAAGTGTAGGAGCGCGCAGGTAAGAGCCGGGTAAGAAAACCGCGCGGCGCGCCCCTTCTTAGAGCCGTTTCATGAAGCCGACGGTCGCGGATGGCCTCATGTCAGCAAGTTCCAAGAAAGGGATCTCAAACATGAAGTACATCGACAAGATGCTCATCGCGAGCGGACTCACGCTCCTCCTAAGTGGCGGGGTCGCGGCCGCGGCACTCTCGCCGGTCGGCGCCGACGCTGTCATCACGCAGCTGCCGGGCGGCGCTGCCATCTTCGTTTCAGGCGGACCCTTCGGCTCGCATAACGTTCTCGGGATCGCCGCTACGTACATCGGCGTCCCCGAGGCCGACCTGCGGACCGAGCTCCAGACCGGCAAGACACTCGCTGAGATCGCCGTCGCGCACGGCAAGACCCGAGACGGCCTCATCGCCGCGCTCTCGGCCGAGGCGACCAAGCAGATCACGACTGCCGTCGACCAGCCGGGGACGACGTTCACGGACCGCGGCGGACGCGGTGGACCCGGCGGTGTTCGCGGCATCACGAACGACATCGCTGCCGCCGCCGCGTACATCAGCACCACCGAGGCCGACCTGCGCACGAAGCTGCAGGCGGGTCAGACCCTCACGCAGATCGCGACCGCCGCGGGCAAGACCCGTGACGGACTGATCGCCGCGATGGTCGCCGACGGGAACGCGAAGATCGACGCCGCTGTCGCAGCGGGCACGATCACCGCGGCCCAGGCGACCGCGAAGAAGGCAGCCCTCACCGCGCACGTCACCGAAGAGGTCGACGAGGTCCGCACCGGTGGACCTGGCGGACGAGCCCGCCGCTAAGTCAGCCTTTCCGCCTCCCTCCCTCCTTGCGCTGCGCCCGCCCTTGTGGCGGGCGCGGTGCTTGTCTGTTCATCGCATGGGGAGACCCCCTGCAACCCCCCTCATAAAACGAGCGGCCCGGTTTCCCGGGCCGCTCGTGGACTGCGATATCGCAGACGCTTTAGGTCAGGTTGTTGCCGATGTTGCTGAAGATGTTCTGGATCTGGCCGCGAAGGAAGACCATGGCCACGATGACAGCAATAGCGATGACGGCAATGATGAGTGCATATTCGACGAGGCCCTGGCCCTCTTCGTCACGGATGAAAGCGATCATGAAGTACCTCCTTTTCGTGCAAGCTCGACAGGACGGGTCGCCGCCTATCTGGGCAAAGTTTAGGTGGACCCCATGGCCCGACAACCCCCCGGACAGGGTGACGTTAGTACCTGATACGCAGTGGCCACCCCCTGAATCCGGCCCAATCCGCAAAAACCGTCCGCCATGCGGGAATCAGCGCCGGCGATAGCACCCGCGTTCGTGGTGGTCCAGCAGGCCTATCGCCTCCATGAACGATTCGCAGATCGTCGGCCCGACGAAACGGAAGCCGCGCTTTCGTAGCTCGCGCGACAACGCTGCCGGATCGCGAAAATCCCACACGAACGCGTCGAAGGTCCCGTGCTCCTTCGCCACCGCGAGGAAGGCCTTCGCGTTCCCGATCGCGGACGTGATCTTGGCGCGGTTGCGGACGATCCCCGCGTCGCGCATCAGCCGCGCGATATCGCGCGCCCCGAACTTCGCGACCTTCTTCGGATCCCAGCGCGCGAATGCCTTCCGGTACGCCGCGCGCTTCCGGAGGATCGTCTCCCACGAGAGCCCGGCCTGCGCTCCTTCGAGCACGAGGAACTCGAAGTGCGTGCGCTCGTCATGGCGCGGCGTGCCCCACTCCGTGTCGTGGTAGCTGATGAGCGGCTCGCGCGTAGCCCAGGCGCAGCGCCTCACGCTCCGCCCCACGACCGCAGCAGGCTTGGCAGCTCCGCGAGGGCATCGACGGTCGCGTCGGGCGTGACGTCGGACGTCGGAAATCCCGAGTCGTTCCGGCGCCAGATCCCGCGCATCCCGACCGCCCGCGCGCCCGCGACGTCGTCTAACTGCCGGTCGCCGATCATCACGCACTCCTCAGGAACGACGGCGAGGCGCGAGGCGACTTCTTGGAACACCGACGGATGGGGCTTCGAGTGCGGGAGGTCGGAGGTGTAGACGAGCTCGTCGAGCATTCCCGCGAGTCCGTGCGCCGCGAGATCCGCGTTGTGCCAGTCCGCTGCCCACCACGTGTTGGAGAGCAGTCCCAACCGGTAGCCGCGCTCGCGCAGTACAGCAAGCGTTTCGCGCGTATCCGCGAAGACGGTGCACCAACCCGCGACCGCGCGCGCGTAGCCGTCCAGCGCGGCGAGGAGCGCGCGATCGTCCGGCACAACTCCAAGTCGCCTGAACCCGTCACTCACAAGACCCGTGGGCGGGCCGCTCCAATGATCGCGATCGACGCGCTCCCAGTGGGCCTTCTCCGCCGCGCGCATCGCCTCGACGAACTGATCCTTCGATGGGGCGCCGTCGTCACCCGCAGCCCGCAGAGCGTCGTATGCGAGGCCCCACTTCGCCGGCGCGCCGCCCTCCCAGTCCGGCCACTGCACAAGCGTGCCGCCGAGATCGAAGACGACGGCGCGGGGCGCACTCACGCGAGATCGGGGATACGCGACCTCACGCCGGCGAGGAGGATCTCTTGTCGGATGAGCTCCGAGATCGCCGCGATGTCGGGCGCCAGCGCGCGGTCGGTCTCGAGCTTCGGCACATGCTCTCGGACGACGCGACGAGCCTCCTCGACGCCCGGCGCGGTCGTGGCGCCAAGGAGATCGAGGCCCTGCGCGCCGCAGAGCGCCTCGATCGCGAGCGCATCGCGCGTGTTGCGCACGACGGCCGCGAATTTCAGCGCCGCATGGACGCCCATGCTCACGTGATCCTCCATGCCGGCGGACGTCGGGACCGATTCGACCGATGCGGGGAAGGCGCGAAGGCGGTTCTCGGTGACCAGCGCGGCACTGGTGTACTGCGCGACCATGAATCCTGAGTTCGTGCCCGCCGCGGGACTGAGGAATGGGGGCAGGCCGCTGGTATGAGAGTTCGTGAGTCGATCGACGCGCGCCTCGCTGATGTCGGCAAGCTCCGCCACCGCGATGGTCGCGAGGTCGAGTGCGATCGCGACCGGCTGTCCGTGGAAGTTCCCACCGCTAACGACACGCCGCTGCTCCGCGAACACCAGTGGGTTGTCGGTCACGGAGTTGATCTCGATCTCCAGCACGCGCCGGACGTAATCGAGCGCGTCGCGCGAGGCGCCGTGCACCTGCGGCATACAGCGGATCGAATACGGATCCTGGACGCGCGTGTCGCCAACGCGGTGGGAGGCGACGTTCGCGCTCCCTTCCATGAGGGAGCGCAGGTTGGCGGCGACGGTCTGCTGTCCGGGATGCGGGCGCGCCGCGTTCAGGTCGCTGTTCCACGCCGCGTCCGTCGCGCGCAGTGCCTCCGCCGACATCGCGCCGACGATGTCGGCCGTGGACGCGAGCACCGCGGCATCGTGAAGGGCCAAGCACCCGATGGCGCTCATCACCTGCGTACCGTTGATGAGTGCCACGCCCTCCTTCGGACCCAGCTCGAGCGGTTTGAGTCCGGCTCGCTTCAGCGCGTCAGCGCCGGACATGCGCGCGTCCTCGATGAAGGCCTCGCCCTCGCCCATCAGGACGAGCGCGGCGTGCGCGAGCGGCGCGAGATCGCCCGACGCGCCAACGCTCCCGTGCATCGGGATCACCGGATGCACGCCGCGGTCGAGGAGTTCCAGCAGCATCTCCGCCAGCTCGGGTCGCACCCCGGAGCGACCGGCGGCGAGCGTGTTCGCGCGAAGGAGTAGCACCGCGCGGACGACATCGATCGGCAGCGGATCACCCACGCCGGCGGCATGGCTTCGGATGAGATTGCGCTGCAGCGCGCGCAGCTCGCCGATCGGGATGCGGACCGTCGCCAGGTCGCCGAACCCAGTGTTGACGCCATAGACCGGCGCTTCACCCGCCGCGAGCTCCGCGACGAGCTTTGCGGACTCCGTCATGCGTCGCTCCGCGGCCCGGTCGAGCGCCGCGGGCGTATGGCGACGGGCGACCGCGAGCACGTCGGCGATGCTGAGATCCGCGCCGGTCAGCCGCAGCGTTGGCAGCTACTCGGTCTCCTTCAGGTTCTCTCGGTACCAGGCAGAGAGCTCGGCGTAGTGGCGCGCCGCCCCGACCGTCCAGCGGTCGTCCTCGTCGCGGACCTCGCGCACGACGCGGGCAGGCACACCGAGCACGAGCGAGCGCGCTGGGGCCGCGAAACGCTCCGCGAGCACCGCGCCCGCGCCGACGATGGTGCGCTCGCCAACGGTGTTCGCGCCGACCAGCACCGCTGCGGTGCCGATCAGCACGTTCCGCTCGACGATCGACGAATGGACGATCGCGCCGTGACCGATCGTGCACTCGGGGCCGATGATCGTCGGCTCACCCGCGTCAGTGTGGATGGTGCAGTTGTCCTGGACGTTCGAGCGCTCGCCGATCTCGATGCGGTCCATGTCGCCGCGCAGCACGGAGCCGAACCACACCGACGCGCCGGATCGAACCGTCACGTCACCGATCAGCACGGCCGTCGGCGCTACGAACGCGTCGGGCGCCACGGTCGGTCGCTTTCCACGGTAGCCGTAAAGCGGCACGGCTCCCTAGAGTAGGTGGCGCGATGAAGACCCGCGACCTCCGCGTCGAAGGCTACCGTCCGCTCATCCCGCCTGCGATCATGCTCGACGAGCTACCGCTCTCCGAGGCCGGCTCACGGACGGTCGCGAGCGCGCGTGAAGAGCTCGTGCGCATTCTGGATCGCGAGGACGACCGCGTCATCGTCGTCGTCGGCCCGTGCTCCGTCCACGACGTCGGGGCTGCGATGGAGTACGCGGGGCGCCTTGAGGCGCTCTCGCGGGAGCTCGCGAGCGACCTTCGGATCGTCATGCGCGTGTACTTCGAGAAACCGCGTACCACCGTGGGTTGGAAGGGCCTGATCAACGATCCGGGCCTCGACGGCAGCTTTCGCATCAACGACGGGCTGCGCCTCGCGCGCCGTCTGCTACTCGATCTCGCGGACCTCGGTATGCCTGCGGGCTGTGAGTTCCTCGACCCCGTCTCGCCGCAGTACATCTCCGACCTCGTGAGCTGGGGCGCGATCGGCGCGCGGACGACCGAGAGTCAGGTGCATCGCGAGCTCGCGTCTGGCCTCTCGATGCCAGTCGGCTTCAAGAATGGCACCGGCGGTACGGTGCAGATCGCGATCGACGCCGTGCGCGCGACCGCCCATCCGCACCGATTCATCGGCGTCACCGAGCAGGGCCTGGCCGCGTTCGTCAGCACGCGCGGCAATCCCTATGGCCACGTGATCCTGCGGGGTGGCGCGCGGGGCCCGAACTACGACCGCGCCAGCGTGCGAGGCGCGCTCGACGCTCTGCGTGACGCGGGTCTCCCAGAGCGGCTCATCGTCGACGCGAGCCACGGCAACAGCGAGCGGGACCACCTGCGCCAGCCTGTCGTCGCCGCGGAGATCGCGGCGCAGATCGCCGCCGGCGAGAGCGGCATCGCGGGTGTCATGGTGGAAAGCTTCATCGTCGCGGGTCGTCAGGACCTCACCGACCCATCGCGCCTCGTCTACGGGCAGAGCGTCACCGACGCCTGCATCGGATGGGAGGCCACAGTCGCAGTGCTTCAGGGTCTCGCTTCGGCGGCACGCGAACGCCGCGCGCGCAGCGGGGCTCAGCGAGCTCGGTTGGCGTCCACCAAGCGGTAGCCGAACCCGCGCGCCGTTTCGATCGCGACCTCGGTCACACCCGCGTCTTCGAGCTTCTTGCGCAGGCGGCCGACATGAACATCGACGAGGCGCGTGTCGCTCCCCGGCTCGTAGCCCCAGACGCCGGTGAGCAGGTCGTCGCGAGTGAAGACGCGGCCGGGCTCGCCGGCAAGTGTGCGCAGCAGCTTGAACTCGGTCGGAGTGAGCTGGACCTGCCTGTCACCAGCGATCGCCTGCACGCTGCCGCTGTCGATGACGAATCGGCCGAAGCGGAGCTGCTTCGCGCCGGCGCCGTCGTGCGAGATCTGCGCGCGGCGGAGCAATGCTTCGATGCGAGCGAGTAGCTCGTCGTTGTCGAACGGCTTGCCGATGTAATCGTCCGCCCCGACCCGCAGTCCGACGACGCGGTCCGGGGGCTCCTTCTTCGCGGAGATGAACAGGATCGGGACGTCCGTGTTCTTCCGAAGCTCGAGGCAGAGGCTGATGCCGTCCAGGCTCGGCATCATCACGTCGAGCGTCACGACATCCGGCCGCACGCGCTCGAAGGTCTCGACCGCCTGCCGGGAATCGGTGACGACATGCGTCGCGTAGCTCTCCTCCGCCAGGATGCTGGAGAGGAGCATCGCGATGTCGCGGTCGTCCTCGACGATCATTACGCGGGCGCCGGTGTGAGATGGCGAAGTCGCGGTGGAAGGCCGCTGTTCGATCATCACGGTCGTGTATCGCATTTGTCGTGCCACGTGTAACGATCTCGCCTACGGCTCGATCGTTCTGCTAGGCGTGTCGGCTCGCCCTTCGGGCTCGCCCACGCCGCAGTATTCGGGCGGCCTTCGCCGCCCTCATCTGCTAGGCGTGTGCGCTTCGCGCACGCCGCAGTAACGGCCTTAGAAGGAAGCGTTCACTAAAGCGAGCTTCTCCCGGATCCAGGCGGCGGCCGAGCCGAGGTCGTCGGGCCAGGCGGTGAAGAAAAGGCGGTCCGTCTCGTCCTCGATGCCCTGCCGCGCCTTCGCTCCTTTGGCGGTCGTCCGCGGGGGATCGCCGGCCTCCACCAGGCCGTCGCGTCGCAGGCGCGTCAGCTGTCCGGCGACGTCGGCGGGCCGCTGGGAGGTCAGCTTCGCCGCCAGATCTTCTTCGCTGGAAGCCTCGCCTCGCCAGATCCGTGTGAGTGTGTCGAGCGTGGGGCCGTCGAGGCCGGCCTGCTGCCACGCCGCCATGTGGCAGTCGTCACGCGCCTGCCAGATGCCATAGATCGCGTTCTCGAGGGCGACCATCGGATGTTCGCCGTCGCCCACCATGCGCGCAGCGCGCGGGATGTGCGAGTGCCAACGTCGATCGAGCCCGGCAGACGTCGCATCGAAGGCGCGCCCCAGCAGCGACGCGAGCCGCGCGAGGTCTTCGGCCGGGATCGGCGAAGGAAGCGACGCGAGGTACGCGTCCGCCTCACGCCGCACGCGTCTCGCGAGCTCGCTACCCGCGCTTGTGAGATCCCAGCGTCCGTTCTTCTCATCGACCAGGCCTGCGTCGCGTGCCGCCGCCGACGCCGCCAGGTGCTGATCCCACTGCGTCGCGTACGGGTTCCACATCTCGCCAAAGCGTCCGCCACCTTGCGGCGCGACCGCGCCGATAACGAAAGCCAGCGCCGGCCGGTCGATGCCGAGCTCCTCCGCCAGGCGAAGGGGGAGGGTGAACTTCGTCCGCCGCTTGGTCAGGAACTCCGGGAACAACGGCACGAGGTCGATCGGGTAGGGAGGTCTCATGGAGTCATCCTTTGCGTGTCGCGAGGCGGACGGCTAGCTGCTTCAGCGCGATGGCTGTTTTGTCATTGGGCTCCGCGAGGATGTATGGCACGCCGAGATCCGCGGCAGCGTCGGCTTTCTCGGCGAACGGCACGACGAGGTCCGCCTTGCGCTTCAGGAACTTCGCGACGCCCGCGTCATCGATGCCTTTGACCGTGTTGCGCACGAGCGCGACGAAGATGCGTTCATCCGAGATGCCGATCCGAGTCAGCATCGCGAGCGTGTCCGATGTGCTTCGCAGTGCCGCCAGGTGCGGAGCCGCGACGACGCAGACGATGTCGGTCACGTCGAGCGCGGCCAGGGTGATCTCGTCGAGCTTCGCGGCGAGATCGAGCACGACCGCGTCGCGTCCGCCGCGCGCGAGATCGATGGCCTGCTGGACCGCCCCGACGCTCACCAGCTCGGCCTCCTCGGGAGACGGCGGAGCAGCCAGGATCCTGACACCGCTCTTGTGATCGGCGAGGTACTGAGCGAAGTCCTCCTCGGTGACGCGACTGATGTCGCCGCGCGCGAATTCGACGATCGTGGCGCGGGGACGAAGATCGAAGAACATCGCGGCGGTGCCGAACTGCAGATTCAGGTCGATGAGCACGACGGACTTGCTGTCGCCGGCAAGCGCCGCCGCGACGTTCGCCGCGAGGGTCGTCGCCCCGACGCCGCCCTTCCCATGCGCGAACGCGATGACCACGCCGAGCTTGCGAGGTGCCGCTATCACTTCCGCGACGACACGCGTCTGTCGCAGGATCGTCTCGATCTTGGCGGCGAGGACGGCCAGGTCGATCGGCTTTCCGATGTAATCGTCGGCGCCGTGCGAGTAGCCGGCCAGGATGTCCTGCTCTTGCTTGGCGGCGGACAGCACGATGATCGGCGTGCGGGCTGTCTTGCGATCCTCCCGCAGGCGCTTGACGAGCTCGAGGCCGTTCATCAGCGGCATGTTCACGTCGGTTATCACGACGTCCGGCGCGCCCTTGCCGGCGATGAGGCTGAGGGCCTCGATGCCGTTCGCGGCAGCCTCTACCCGGTATCCGCGTTTGGTCAGATAGACCGTGCAGAGCTTCCGGATGGAGTCGTCGTCGTCGACGCAGAGGATCTTCTCGCCCGCCATGCCTTCCTTCCGGTCTTCCACCCGCCGCTAAACTCGCCCGAGTGCGCGGTTGCGAAACGATACGACTTCCTTGAGTACGGGAATCAACCTCGGAGACCCGTACAGGCCACAACGGGCGCGACTCCTCTCACGCATCCTTCTGGGTCTCGGCGTCCTCGTCGCGGTGGTCGCGGGCGTCGGCACCTATCTCTGGGCCAACGCGGAACGCAACGCTCCTCCGACCGACGTCGCGATGGTGGATGTGCTCGTCGCCACCCGCGGCATCGAGGCGCGATCTGCGCTCGGCTCAAGCGACCTGAAAGTCGTCAAGCTGCCGCGCGACGCCGCGCCCGCGAACGCGCTCCGCGAAGCGGCTGGCGCGGTGGGGATGATCACGACCGTGGGGCTGTCGACGAACGAACCGGTACTGCCGACCAAGATCGCACAGCTGGGGACCGAGGGGATCATCGCGGTCCTGCCGCCCGGCCAGACTGTCGCGACCTCGAGCGCATTCCGCGCGATGTCCGTCAATGTCCCCGACGCGAACGCGGCAGGCGGACTCATCGTCGCGGGCGATCACGTCGACTTGCTGTACACGCTCGCGATCGTCGAGCCGACGCGGAATGACTTCGTCGGCCGCATCGTCATCCAGGACATCCCCGTGCTCGCGAAGACCATCACCGTCTACACGCTCCGAGTCGACGCGACGACAGCGGAGCGGATCGCAGCGCTACAGGGGTCCGGCGGAGCCCTTCAGCTGCTCCTTCGTGCGCCGGGCGATGCCCGGCCGGCCGGTACCGCCGGCGCGAGCTTCACGACCGAGGCGCAGCGGATCCTTCGGCCCTAGCCATCGCGACGGTCACTCCACGAGCGACGGCACGCGAGTGCCGGCGACCGAGCCCCCCGTGAAGGTCATCGTGAGTGTGTTGGCACCGCTGATGGCCAGCTCATAAGCCACGATCTGTGAGGCGATCGTGACGTTGTTCGCGGCGGTGATCGTGAGCGTCGCCGCCGGCACGTAGAGCGTTCCGCTGAGGGAGGTGCCTGTTCGCACCGTCATCGCGGCGCCGTTGGCGCAGGTGCGTCCCTGGAACACGAGCATGCCGGCGTACGAGCCGGTCCGGCTCGCGGACAGCGTCATCGTGCCGGTGCCGGCGAGCGACAGATTCCCGCAGCTTCCTCCTGCGGCGGGATAGCTTGCGTTCGCGTTGTAAAGGAAGACGCCCCCCGCGCCGGCCAGGACGATCGACCCGCTGCCGGTCGTCGTGAGGCCCGCTCGAAAGATGTAATTGCCCGCGTTAAGCCGCGCGATCCCGCCGTTCCCAACAGTGACGAGGCTCGTGTAGATGCCGGGAATGAGCGTGACCGTGGCGCCGGTGATGTTCTGTCCGGCGTAGAGCGGTACGCCCGTCGTGGGCGGACCCGCAAGCGAGGCAAACGGATCTGCCGCGGCCACCACTCCGGTCACCGGCGCGGGGCTCATACGCCCGGCGTCGGCGGCGCCGACATTCCCGGTCACGCGGTGGAACGTCGCGGTCAGCTGCGCTCCGGAGCCGACCTGTACCGAGTTGCTGTTGTTCGTGTTCGTATTCGTGCCCCCGCCGGTGATGGTGAATCGGGTGTTGTTCGCGACACGGAACGTATTCGAGCCGCTCGGGCGCATCACGATCACCGCCTGTCCGCTGCCAGACCTTGCGAGGCCCGCGATCGCGCGCACCGTGACCGCCGTGCGGCCGGCGCTCGCGCCGAAGAGGAATCTCGTGAGCACCTGTTCGGTGATCGTCACCTCGATGTAGCCGGGATCGGCGGCGTATGTGCCGCTCGTGGGAGGCGACGCCGTCACAACTGTGATGTAGGTGCCAGCGGTGTAGCCGTTGCGCGTCGCGTCGTCGGTGGCCGCCGTCCGCGCCAGAGCCGCGCTGCCGCCCGCGTAGAGCACGGCCGCGCCCGCCCACGCGCCGGCGTCCGCCGCGGTCTGGGCCGCGCGCCGCGCCACGAAGAGCTGCCCGGTGTCGAGGGCGAGGCCGATGCCGAGAAGCAGTCCGCCGAGCGCTGCGGCAATGAGGATCAGTGCCTGGCCGCCCTGGTCGCGGTTCCAGAGATTCATTGATCGATCACAAGCGTCGAGCTCGACTGCAGCGTGATGCCCAGCCCGCCTCCGAGGAAGACCTGCGAGAGGATCGGCGTGAAGGGAAAGCTCGCGCTCACGACGATGCGGCTGCCGCGGTTCGCGTTGCCGTCCGGCCACGTCGACTTGACCGTGAGGCTGCCCGGCACGCCCGTCGCGTAGCGGCGCACGTGCGCGGTGATCGCGGTGTCCGTGTCGGGCGGCGTATACGTCGCCGAGCCCGGACCTGTGGGCGATCCACTGAGAGCGCCGTGCACGACCCCGTAGCGCGATCCCTCGCGCACCGCCGTCGCGAGTGTGTTGCTGAGCCACACCGCTCGCCCGACATCAAAGAGGCCCACGATCAGGAGAAGTAAGAGAGGAAGAACAAGCGCGGTCTCGACAAGAGCTTGTCCGGCGGCGCTGGCACCGACACCCTCTTTTCGCGCGGAACCCCGCCCGCCGTGCGCGATCACGGGTAGTTCCGGAACGTCGCGGTCCTGTCGAGGCTGAGGGTGTTTGGAACGAACGGCCAGGGTGCCAGCGTTCGATACGTGTACTGGACCCGCACGTTCACCAGCGACTCACCGCCGGCGCCCGTTGTGCGCGTCACGGTGATCGTCGCGGCAGCGGAGCTGACGCCGGCGATGCGACCAAGCTCGTCGAGCGCGTACGCGATGATCTGCGGGTCGGTCGTGGCCGCGCGCGTGACCGCAGCCTCGGCGCCCGCGCGCGCGGCGTTCTGCACGCCCATCTGGGCGGCGAAGGCTCGCGCCATGTCCGCGCCACCCAGGATCGTGAAGACAAGGAGCGACAGCGAGAGCGCGGTCTCCACCAGTGCCTGTCCGCTGTCTTGCTTGGTCATAGGGCCATTGTGCTCGCCGTCACCCTCCGCTTCGGAGCAGAATCGTTCCATGCAGGTCGACGAGTTCAGCAAACGGCGGGGTGACTTCCATCTGCTCGATGTCCGCGAGGACGAAGAGTGGACCGCCGGTCACATCGACGGCGCGCAGCACATCCCGCTGGCGCAGCTGGCCGCCCGTCTGAGCGAGCTGCCGAAGGAGAAGACCGTCGTGGCCGTGTGCCGCAGTGGTGGTCGCAGCGAGGCGGCGGTGCGCGGTCTGCGGCGCCTCGGCTATGAAGCGGAGAATCTCGAGGGCGGCGTGAATGCCTGGGATCGCGCGAAGCTGCCGCTCGTGGACAACGCCGGCAGCCGAGGGCGGGTCATCTGAGCAAACGCGATACCGCGGAGCCGCCCGAGTTCGACGCTCGTCATCTAGATCGCGAGTGGCTGGCGCAGCACCTCGCGGAGGAGCGGAAGGAAGCCGAGCTGCTCGGCGAGATCCGCGAAGCGTTGTTCGGCATGCAGGACGGTCTTGTCAGCACGCTCGCCGTGGTCAGCACCGTTGGCGGGGCGAGCGGTGATCGCTACGCGGTGCTCATCGCCGGGATCGCGTCCGCGCTTGCCGGCGTGTTCTCGATGGCTGCCGGCGAGTATCTCTCGTCGAAGAGCCAGCGCGAGATCTACGTCGCGCAGATCGAGAACGAGCGCGAGGAAGTGCGCGACCGTCCCGCCGAGGCCGAGGCCGAGGTCGCGTACATGCTCGAGGCCGAAGGCCTTTCGGAGGCCGCCGCGCGTCGGGTCGCGGCGGAGCTCGCTCGCGAGCCAAACGTTCTGCTCAAGACGATGGTCGAGAAAGAGCTCGGACTCGTCATCGAAGAGGGTCCCGGCGCGCTGCAGGGAGCGCTCGTCATGGGCGGATCGTTCGGGCTCGCGGCGCTCGTTCCCATCCTCCCGTACCTCTTCCTCCCGATCCAGGTCGCCCCCTTCGCGTCAATAACGCTGTGCGCCGTCGTCGTCTTCGTCATCGGCGTCGTCAAAACGAGGTGGACGAAGCGCGACCCGGTCCGCTCGGGCCTCGAGGTCGTTGCGCTCGCCGCATTCGGCGGGATCGCCGGATACCTGTTCGGATCGGTGCTACCCAGCGTGCTCGGCGTCGCGGGGTTCGGTCCCGTCTAGCTTCTCGGCGGTATCGTTCGAGGGCCGTGCTGCTGCAGCAGTTCTTCGATGCGGGACTCGGCCACGCGAGCTACCTCGTTGCCGATCCCGAGGCGGGCGTCGCGTTCCTCGTCGATCCAGATCGCGGTATCGAGGCATATCTTTCGGCCGCATCGAAGCTGGACGTCCTCATCACGCACTCGTTCGAGACGCATGTTCACAACGACTACCTGTCGGGCTCACGGGCGCTGGCGGAGCTGCGGCCGATCACCGTCGTCGCGGGGCCTGACGCCAACGTCGCGTACCCACACACGGCGCTGCGCGACGGGGAGACGATCGAGGTCGGCGCTCTCCGCGTGCGCTGCGTCGCGACGCCGGGCCACACCCCGGAGCATGTGGCGTTCCTTGTGAGCGACCTGCGCCGCGCCGACGACGCGCAGTACCTCTTCAGCGGCGGCGCACTTCTTGTCGGTCACATCGCTCGCGTCGATCTTCTCGGGCCCGAGCTTGAGGAGCGGCTCGCGCGAGACGCATACCAAACGCTCCGGGAAAAGGTGCTGACCCTGGCCGATTACGTCGCAGTGTTCCCAACACACGGGGGCGGCAGCGCCTGCACCGCGAGCGTCGCCACTTCGCGTTGGACGACGCTCGGATTCGAGCGACGCCACAACGACGTCGCGCGCGCCGCAGCCGGCGACTTCGGCGAGTTCCACGAGACCATCGCGCGCGACCTGCCCGTCGCGCCGGCGTATTACCCCCACGTGCGCGCGCTCAACCACCGAGGCGTGACCCTGCCGGATCGCCGCCCCCTGCCGCTGCTGAGCGACCCGTTGCCGCCCGGCGCGGCGCTGCTCGATCCGCGACCACCGCATCTGTACGGCGCTGGCCATCGGCGCGGCGCGCTCAACATCGTCGGGAACGACGGCTTCGCGGTGCGGTGTGGCGCCGTCGTCGCGTACGGCACGCCCATCGTGCTGCTCACGCGAGATGAGGAGCAGGCGGATCGCCTGCGGGCGCAGCTATCGCTCATCGGTTTCGACGACGTGCGTGGTTACGCGGAGCCCATCGCCGCTTCGGATGAGGCGACCGCGACGATCCAGCAGCTCGACGCGCGTAGTGCCAAGAGGCTCGCGAACGATGGAGCGACGCTTGTCGACGTGCGCGAACGCTCCGAGTACGCGCTTGGTCATGTCCCGGGCGCGCAGCACATCCCTTACGAGCAGCTCGAGCAGCGCATCGGTGAGGTGTCGCGCGAGGGGACGCTCGTTGTGTACTGCGCGAGTGGCGTGCGTTCGAGTCTCGCGACCAGCATCTTCGAACGGCATGGGATCACAGCGGCGAACGTGCGTGGTGGATTCAGCGCTTGGCGGAACGCAGGACTGCCTATCGAGGGCGCACTCTAAAGGTACACTTGTCCACGGGCACTCCTCTCGTTGATCCTCTTTCCCGGCCCCTCCGGTTGGCCAGCATCCCTCCAAACGAGCGCCCAGTTGGGAAAATGGTGTTATGCGTATTGCCTTCGTAGCCTCCTCCGTTCCGCGCCGCTGCGGCATCGCCACGTTCACCGCGGACCTTTCCGCAGCGGTGAAGTCGGCAGATCCGGCGGTCCGCATATTCGCCGCTGCCATCAACGAACCCGGCGCGGCGCGTGCATACGGGCCCGAGGTCCGCTGGCGGATCCGTCAGGAGGAGCCGGATACGTACCGCGACGCAGCCATCGCCATCAGTGCGTCGAACGTGGACATCGTCAACGTGCAGCACGAGTTCGGGCTGTACGGCATGTGGCACGACGGAACATTTGACGACCACCTGCGTGTCTTCCTCGAGAGCTGCACCAAGCCGGTGGTGACCACACTGCACACGGTCGCGCCGAAGCCCGAGCCGTGGGCGCTCGAGACGGTGCGCTCCATCTCAGAACACAGCGAGCAGGTCGTCGTTATGGGCACGACCGCCGCCCGCCTGTTGCGCGAGGTGTACGGCGTGCGACGTCCCCCGGTCGTGATCGAGCACGGCATGCCGGCCATCGACCCCAAGGGCCGACATCGCCTGAAGCGCCAGCTCGGCGTCGAGGACCGGCCGATCGTTTCGACGTTCGGTCTCGTCGACCCGCGCAAGGGGCTCGAGTTCGTCATCGAGGCGATGCCTGAGATCGTCGCTCGTCATCCCGAGGCGCTGTATCTCGTCGTCGGCCAGACGCATCCGGAGCTGCAGAAGCGAGAGGGCGAGGCCTATCGGAACTCGCTCATCGCGACGGCGGCCCGCCTCGGCCTGCGTGACCACGTGAAGTTCGTGAATCAGTACCTGACACAGCGCGAGGTCGTTGACTATCTGCTCGCCACGGACGTGTACGTGACCCCATATCTCGACCCGAACCAGATCACCAGCGGCACCCTCGCGTACGCGCTCGGTGCCGGGAAGGCGATCGTGTCCACGCCGTATCTCCACGCTCAGGAAGTGCTCGACCGGGGCCGCGGGATCCTCGTGCCCTTCCGCGATTCCGCTTCGGTCGCGACGGCTGTGAACTCGGTGCTCGGCGATCCAGAGCGCAAGCGCGAGCTCGAGCTGCGGGCCTACGAGTACGGCAAGCAGATGGCATGGCCCGCCATCGGACGCCGGGTGCTCGCGATGATGAGCGACGTGCTCGATCACCGCACCGGCGCGCCGGCCGTGGCGCCCGTCCCACCCGTCGCCGCGTCGCCCGAGCCGGAGCAGGAAGAGCCGCTCCATTCGGAGCCGACACCGATCGCATGAATCTCGGCGAGCGACTTCCACAGAATCCGCTGATCACGGCACGCGACGTCAGACCGTCGCTGCCAACGCTCGAGGTCGTGTCGGTCTTCAACGCCGCGGCCGCGCGGGTCGCGAACGAGATCATCCTGCTCCTACGCGTGGCGGAACGGCCGCGGAGCGACGTCGAGCCGGGTCCCGACGCGCTGACGCTCGACCTCTCCGCGCCGCATCCGATCCTCCAGCCGCTGCCTCCGCACTACCGGAAGGAGCAGCTCATCGGCATGGCCTTCCTGGACACGCGCCACGGCGCGCCGCGCGTCGTCGTCGCGTACATACCGTCGAACCTGCCGGGCCTGGATCTTCGTGATCCGCGGTCCATCCGCTACCGCAACTCGAGCGGGAGCCTGCGTATGGCGAATGAGGGGTACATCGACTTCCTCGCCCAGATCTCGCACCTCCGCGTCGCCCGCAGCACCGACGGCGTGAACTTCACGATCGACGAGGAGCCGGCGATATCGCCGCACACCGACATGGAGGAGTACGGCGTCGAGGACGCGCGCGCGACGTTCATCGACGGCAAGTGGCACATCACCTACGTGTCCGTCTCTCGCTGGGGGATCACCACGAGCCTCGCGACGACGACCGACTTCCGGACCTTCGAGCGACTGGGCGTGATCTTCCTGCCCGATCACAAGGACGTCGTGATCTTCCCGGAGAGGATCGGCGGCCGTTATGTCGCCCTGACCCGTCCGATGCCGCAATCGTTCAGCCGCATCTGCGGTATCTGGATCGCGTTCAGCGACGATCTGCTCTCCTGGGGCGGCCACGAGACGCTCGCGCTGCCGCGCCCCGACTACTGGGACGAGCTTCGCACCGGCGGTTCGGCGGTGCCGTTCCGTGTCGCCGAAGGCTGGCTCGAGCTGTACCACGGCGTGGATCGCGATTCGAAGTACGCGATGGGCGCGCTGCTTCTCGACGCGGACGACCCGCGGAAGATCCTCGCGCGCTCCGCACAGCCGATCCTCGAGCCGCTCGAAACGTTCGAGCGCACGGGCCTCTTCAACGAGACGATCTTCTCCTGCGGGCACGTCGAGCTTGGCGATGGCCGGATCCGCATGTATTACGGCGCGGCTGACTCCGTCGTCGCGGCCGCGGACTTCGATGTGAGCGACATCGTTGCGAGCCTCGAGCCCTGGCGCGGCGCGGCCGAACGCCTCGTTGGCGTGTAGCTGTGCTCCGTCAGCTCGCACGGCTCACCGTCCCGGTCGAGTGCGCGGGGGAACGAGGTTGCGCGATCGCGGTCTACGCGGACGCGGCCGACCGCACGCTCCCGGCGGCTGAGCGCGGATTCGAGGGAGTCGCGTGCGTCGACGATGCGGCGCGCGCCCTGATCCTCCTCACCGACGTCTGGGCGGCGACCCGCCTGCCTCGGATGCGGGAGTGGGCGCTCGGCCTGCTCGACTTCCTCCTGTACATGCAGCTGGAAGACGGTCGCTTCGTGAACTTCATTACCGACTGGTCGGGTCAGCGCAACGAGTCCGGGGTCACGTCGTTTCCCGGCGGGAACTTCTGGCACGCGCGCGGAGTGCGCGCGCTCGCGCGCGCCGCGGTCGTCCTTGGAGAGGAACGCGCGCGCCCAGGTCTCGAGCGGGGGATCGAGCACATCCGGGGCGCCCGCGATGTGCCAGCCGATATCCGGTCGATCCACGTGCTCATGGCCGGCGAGCTGCTTCGCGCCGGCGCGTATCCCGAGCTCCGGGCAGAGCTTCCCCGGTGGTGCGACGAGATGGCGGCATGCCGACGGGACGGCGTGCTCTTCGACAACCCCGATCAGCTCGAGCCACACCTCTGGGGTCATCAGCAGGAGGGCGTTCTCGCAGACGCCGGACAGCTCCTCGGACGTGATGACCTCATCGAAGTCGCGCGGCAGAGCGCACTGAAGTACCTCGCTCCGCGCATCGACTCCGGGTTCGACGAGCCGACCATCCAGCCGTATGGGGTCGCCTCGACCGTGTATTCGATCGAGCGTCTTCGCGCGGTCACCGGCGAGCCGCGCTTCGATGAGCTCTGGGGGATGGCCCGCTCTTGGTTCGACGGGCGAAACCCGGCGCGACGTGCCGTGTACGACAGGGAAGAAGGACGCGTGTACGACGGGATCGACAACGGCGCGCTCAACGTCCACTCCGGCGCGGAGTCGAACGTGGTCGGTGGCCAGGCCCTGCTCGATCAGGTGATCCGGTCCGCGCCGGGCCTCGCGCCCGTCGTCGAGACCTGTTTCGTGCCCGACGTGCGGGAGCGTTTGAGCGGCATGCAGACGACCGCCGCGCGCTAGGCGATCTCGATCCGGACCGGCCGCGCCGCGTTGTTCTCGTATCCGCGCTCATTACGCACTTCCTGCAGTGGCTGTGTCGCACCGGCGGTCGTGATGGCGCGCGCGAGGAGCACGAGCGGGCCGCTCGCACGCGGCTCTATCGGCGCGTGCCACTCGCGCCAGGCGTAACGCGTGAGTCCTTCGCCGAGCGTTGCGTCTCGCCAGCTCCTTCCGCCGTCGGCGGAGATCTCGACGCGCGCGAGATCGCCTCGACCGCTCCAGGCGTAACCGCGCGCCACGAACGGACGCTTCGCGAGGCGCTCGCCCTCGTGGGGCCAGGCGACAAGCGCTCGTGCCGCGATCTCGCGCACCGGTCGGTCACCGACGACATACCGCTCGGTCTGGAAGAAACCCTCGAACCTCCGCTCGAGCACGTGCAGCCGCGCGAGCCACTTCACCGACGCCATGCCGTACCACCCCGGAACGATGAGCCGCAGGGGAGCGCCGTGCTCGGGCGGAAGGTCGCTTCCGTTCATCGCGTAGGCGACAAGCACGTCATCGCGCAGCGCGTCGGCGATCGGGAGCGAACGCTCGTACGCGATCCGCGCGCCGAGATCGGCTGGCATCCCCGTGTCCGCGCCGACGAACAGAAGTTCCACCGCGCTCGAGAGTGGCTCCGCCAACTCGAGCACCGTGCGAAGTGGTACTCCGGTCCACTCCGCCGTGCCCACCGCGCCTGTGCGCCACTGCTCGCCGGCCACCGGCGGATCGAGGAAGGCCCTTCCGTTCCCGGCGCACTCAAGCGTCACCACGAGCGACCGCGGTGGCAGCGAGCGGATGTCACTCGGGCCGAGCTCGAGCGGCGTCCGCACCGCGCCGTCGATCGCGAGACGGTCCGGCGGCGCCGCGGGGATCGCGAAGTGGTCGCGGACGTAGTGGCGCGATGCAGGAGTGATCACGCCGACCTGCCGTTCGAGCGGCGTCTCGGCGTTGAGTGGCTCGCGGCTCAGGTAAACGCGATCCTGGGCACTCACTCGGCCAGTCTCTGGCATCGGTCGCCAGCCTGCTCGGCCTCTGGTCGCCACGTTCTTTCGCGGAACGTGTCGATGTCGTTTCGCTCAACGACACATTTGGGGCTTTCTTGAGGATAGAGCCGGTCAGTGACCTCTATGTCGCGTAGCCTGTGAACATGCGCCGCCTACTCGTGGTCGCGGTCGCCGGTCTCTCGGTCATGGCGGCCACCATCGTTTCTTGCGGGGTCCTGTCGCCGGGTGGAACGCCGTTCGTTCTCGGCGCCCCCGGCGCGCAGCCGGGTGGAGGCGTGGCGGTCAAGCCCGGGGCGCCACTCCCGATGCTTCAAGACATCGATCCCGAAGACCTTGACCCCTCGCGCGACGTGCCTGGTGTGCCGCCTGTTGCGCTGGCGCCACCCGGCGGCGCCATCGTGCAGGCGAACGGCGTTCGTATCCCGAAGCCGGCGATGCCCGCTGGGCCGCGACGGATCGGGATCCAGGTCGGCCACCTGGACACGGATAAGGTGCCGGCGGAGCTCGGCACCCGCATCGTCTTCCAGACCGGAACGAGTTGGGCGGGCGTCAAAGAGGTCGACGTGAACATGGACATCGCGCAGCGCGTCAAGGCGAAGCTCGTGGCGCGCGGGTACGTCGTGGACATCATCCCGACGACGGTGCCGCCCGGCTATATCGCCGACGTGTTTGTCGCCCTGCACATGGACGGTGATGAGAGCCAGCAGAAGAGCGGATTCAAGATCGCGCACGGGTCGCGTCGCGGCCCGTATGAGGACAAGCTCGTGAGCCTCCTGCGCGAGGAATACGCAAAGCAGACTGGACTCGAATGGGATACTGCTGGAATTTCGCGAAATATGACTGCTTACTACGGTTTCAACTGGGGCCGTTATCAACATGCGGCGGCTGCCCACACGCCTGCGGCGATCCTCGAGATGGGATTCCTCTCCAGCGGACACGACCGCAGCCTGATGCTCAACCATGGTGATGGAGTTGCCCTCGCGATCGTGAACGGCATCCAGCGCTTCCTCGATGAAGTGCCACGTTCGAAGATCTTTGGCGAAGACCTCGTCGTACCGCAGCTGCGAGGTCGGGCAAGCCCGTCGCCGACGCCCTAGCTCGCGACGAGCTTGGCGCGCCTCTCACTTTGAAGCAACGCGCGGAACTCATCGTCAGTCCTTCTGTGTTTTCGCCGATTGCAGTGCCGGCACGCGGGCAGGATATTCGCGATGAGGTTGGATCCCCCGCGACACAACGGCGTCCGGTGGTCCGCCTCGATGCGTTCATTTGAGCCGCAATACGCGCAGCGTCCTGCGTGCTCTACGAGTAGCGCCTCCCAGTCTTCGAATGTGAAGTGTTCTACGGCCGCGGAGGCCCGGCGCTTGTTGTTCGAAACGCGTAGGTACGCTCGAGCGCGCTCAAGATTGCGAAGACGCCACGTCTTGTAGTAGTCGAGTCTTGCGCGAGGATCCTTCGCGTATCTCCTTCTGTTGCGGTCACGGTCGCGGGCGCGCAGTTCGTCGCCGTGCTCCAGTCGGTAGCGAAGGTCGTACGCACGGCGCTTCTCGCGGTTGCGCCCGTACCAGTCTCTATTTTGTGCTCGAATGCGGTCAGCGAATGATGCGTCGGTTGCATACCGCTGCCGTTTTGCGGAGAGAACCGTTTCTCGGTTGGCCGCGTAGCGCTCACGGTCCAACTGTCGTCGTCGGGGCGCGTATTCCTTTCCTTGTCGCTTCTGCCAGCGGCGCGCCGCTTCGCGCGCGGCCGCGCGTCGCTTCTCCGGATCGCGATAAGGCATGCCGAAAACCTTTCCGGCATGGGCCTTCCTTCCGACGGTGAACGTAGCAAAGTCGCGACGTCGTGTGAAGAGCTCGGCGCTCTAGTTTCTTAACGCTTGTCCCGTTTGCTCGCCTTCGTTGTGTAGATCCAAATCGCTTGAAGATGACCGTGTAGAGAAGCACTCCGCCGAGTCCGTACGCGAGGTCGTTGACCGTGTCCAGACGCCGTTCACGTTGTGTGTTCCGAGAAGCGCGGCCCACCAGCGAGCAGCGGGGTATCGTGAGCGCCCATGCCCGCCAGGAAGACCGCGGCGAAGAAGACCGCCGGTACCACGACCCGCAAGACCACGAGGAAGCGCCGCGGCCCGGCTGATGCGCGCGGACCCGAGCCGACGCAGAGCGCCATCGCGACTGACGACGCGGAGATCGGCGAGCTGGTCGCCCACATCCGCTCGTCACGCGGTGCCGTCATTGGTGCGTACCGCGATCCGTACGGCGGCACGCCGCTCGTGTTCGCAACACTGCCGGTGGGCGCGGTCGAAGCCACGGCGTTCCAGCGCGACCTGTCGCGGACGCACGCGGAGCGGCTCGCGAAGGCGATCGGTGACACCGGCGCCTTCCTCGACCCGGTCATCGCGATCCCCGCCAAGGAGGGCTTCCTCTCGCCGAACGGAAGGCACCGCATCGCCGCCGCGCGACAGCTCGGACAGCGATCCATCACGGTGCTCGCGACAACGGATCCCGCGCTCGCGTACCGGATCCTCGCCCTCAATACAGAGAAGGCACACAACCTGCGCGACCGGAGCCTCGAGGTCATCCGCATGGCGCGCTCGCTCGCGAAAGAACAGCAGCGCTCGAAGGAGAAGGACCACGCGACGTCGTTCGAGTCGCCGGCGTTCCTCACCCTTGGCTGCGCCTATGAGAAGCGCGATCGGTTCTCCGGCTCCTCTTACAACTCGATGCTGCGGCGGGTCGAAGTGTTCCTCGATCAGACGCTTCCCGCGGCCCTCCGTCAGCGAGAGCAATGGTCGGTGCGCCTGCTCGACATCGACGACCGCGTGAGCGCCCATGTAAAGGCGCTGCAGGACATCGGGATGAAGAGCCCGTACCTGCGCGCGGTCGTCGTCGCGCGGTGCAATCCAGTCCGCTGGATCCCGACGAAGAAGGGCGCGGGGCCGCCGATGACGGTGGCCGAGGCGCTCACACGAATGACCAAGAGCGTTCGCGCCTTCGACCCGAAGAAGGTGCGACCGCAGGATCTCGCGTTCGCCGCCACCGTGGGTGGCGCCGAAGAGGGCTCCTAGTTCGCTCGACCTCCGTGATCGCGGAAGCGCTCAACGGTCGCGAGCAGCTCGTCGAGACCGAACGGCTTTGCCAGATAACCCTCGGCGCCGACCTCATCCGCCCAGCGCTTCGCGCTCTCCGCGGCCGTCATGACGACGATCGGCACTCTGCTCCCCTGTTCGCGCAGTGCCTGCGCGACGGCCCACCCGTCCATGACCGGCATGCGCATGTCGAGCAGGATCAGCACGGGCTGCTTGCGCGAGACGGCCGCGAGCGCCTCCTGGCCGGTCGCCGCGCTGATGACGTCGTAGCCCTCGCCCGAAAGGATCGAGCTCACCGTGTCGAGGATCGATGTGTCGTCGTCCACCACCAGCACGGTGTTGTGCTGACCATCACCGCCGGCTCCTGGTCGCGAGGTGCCACCTCGGCGTGGCTCCTCGCCGCGGGGCGGACCTCCAGCCCAAAGATCCATCATCAGTTGAGCCTCCTTCCATCCGCGATCGGCAACGCGACGTGAAACGTCGAACCCTTGCCGACCTCGCTTTCCACCCAGATCCGACCACCATGCTCCTCGACGATGCCGCGACAGATGAACAGTCCCAGGCCCATGCCGTGGAATCGCTTGTCGTCGACATTCGACGCTCGCGAGAAACGCTCGAAAATCCGCGGGAGATCGGCCGCCGGGATCCCGATGCCCGAGTCTTGCACGGCGACACGCGCCTCCGAATCCTCCTGCCAGACTTTGATCTTGATCGGCGTGAGGTCAGGACTGTACTTCCTCGCGTTCTCGATGAGGTTCTGAAGCAGCTGCTCGACGCGACGGCGGTCGTACGCGCCGACGACCGGAGCGCTCGCTTCGACCCGACAGATGCTGCGGTCGACCGTGTCATGCGCACAGATCTCCTGCGCGAGCGTTGCAAGATCGACCGGCTCCCGCTCGCCGACGAGCCCACCCTGTTCGAGCCGCGTCGCGTCGAGCAGATCTCCGACCAGCCCGGCTAAGCGTTTGCTCTCTCGCACGATCCGCTGGATCCCAGCGAGGTCCGCAGGAGCGCTCGGTTCCCGCACCGCTCGCCGCTCGAGGAACTCGGCCTGTGCGACGACAGTTGTGAGCGGGGTCTTGAGATCGTGCGCGGCGGCCGAGAGGAAGTCCTCCTTCAGGCGTGCCGCCTCTTCGCGTGCCCTCACTCGCGTGGCGTGGTCGATGAGCACTCGGCTTTCGAGTACGACCGCCGCCTGATCGGCGAGAAGCCCGGCGAGCTCGATGTCGCTCACGGCGAAGATCGGCGCACGGGCGGCGCTGAAGGCGAGAACGCCGAGTCGACGCTCACCCGCGGTGATCGGCGTGGCGAGGACGGCGCCGATGTTGCGCGCGCGGTAGCTGGCCGCGCTGTCGGGGTTGTCTCGGATCGGGTCCGCGCTGAAGATCGGACGTTGCAGCTCGAACGCCCGACCGGCGAAGTGCGTGCCGGGCTCAAGATCAACGATCGTGTCGTCGTCCTCCCAGAAGCGGAGCTTCGACGTGTCGTCCTGCCACAGTCCGATCCGTGCCGCGGTGCCAGTGCTGTTCGCGGCGCCACGCTCCAGCTCGCGCACGATGTCCAGCGTCGTCGGGAGCCGCGGCAGGCTCGCGGCGCGCGCGAGGAACGAGCGCAGCTCGGGCTCCTGCCACGCCCTGCGGAGGATCGGTGGCGGCGCGAAGCCGACGTAGTACGCAACGGCGGAGCTAAGTCCGAGCAACTGCCCGAGCGCCTGAAAGATGGCACGGCTGTCGTCCGGCGCCAGTGGGGTCAGGCCCGCGACGAGAAGGTCGGTCCCGAGCAGGATCGAACCAAGCGAGACCGCCTCCATCCGACGACGCGTGACGCCGCGCGCGCGGCGCGCCGATCGGATGAATGCGATCGCGCAGTAGATCGACACGACGAAGAAGTACCCAACGACGTAGAGGATCACCGGCGGGGGCAGCGCCGGCAGGGCCGCGAACGGCGCGACGATCCCCACTGCCAGGCCCAGCTCCGCAACGCGCTTGACGGCAGCGCGCACATGCGTGAAGTCGTCGACGAGCCTTAACAGGATGTACGGTGTGGTCGCGAGTACAGCGAGCTCGACCGCGATGAGCCACGGCGGTGCGGTCGTGCCGCCGAGCGTGGCGATACGCGAGGCCAGGATGACGAACGCAAGGGTACCGAAGAAGAGGGTCATGTCGGTGTGCGCCCGTGTCGGCTGGCGTACCGCGCGTACCGCGACGCTGATGAAGATCAGCACGTAGATGATCTGGGTCAGCGCGGAGATGAGATCGAGTGCGTTCAAGGCGGGTGATTCTATGAACTTACGTCGCGAGGAAAAGACCGACCACCGCGCCACCGATGATCACGACCGCGGGATGCAGGCGTCCCTGGTACGTCAGGGCCGCAGCCGCGATCCCAAGGATGACCTGCCACCATGACGGTGGGGAGCCTGCGGGAACGATGAGCGAAGCGCCCGTTGCGCAGAGCAGACCCGCCGTTGCGAGCGCGGCGCCGCGCACAACCCCTGCGAACCACACCGAGAGCAGCCAGCGACGTGCCAGGGCGGTCGCCGGGAGCATCAGAAGAGGCGGAAGGATCGACGCGATGAGCGCGATCGCCGCACCGGTCACTCCGGCCATCTGATAACCGAGGCTCACGATCCAGAGGCCCGTCGGACCGGTGGAGAGGCGTCCGATGGCGAGCGCCTGGACGAGCTGCGCGTCGGTCGCGAGGCCCGTCGCCACCAGGTCCTGACGCAGCAGGGGCAACGATCCAAGGCCGCCGATGCCGAGCGCGGAGTCTTTGAGCAGTACCAAGAAAAGTCCGAGTGGATCCATGGCTACCCGGTCGCGCCTTCGCGCGATGTCGGGCGCTCGCGCCCGAGAAAGAGGGCACCAAGCGTCGCCGCGGCGAATATCACCAGGACGCTCGAGATCGTGGTGAACAGGAGTATCGCGAACGCTGCGATCACGAGCGCGTAGTCGACGACCGCGCGCAGGCCGTGCCGCCGCGCCCCGCGCACGAGAACCATCGCGAGTCCGATCGTCATGCCCCCGGTCGCGGGTGCCATGCCCGCGAGCGCGGCGCGCGCGTGCGGGTGATCGGCGATGAGTCCGTAGGCCGCGGTCATGGCCACGGTGATGATCGCGGCCGGGACCATCATTCCGGTGACGGCGACTATCACTCCTCGCCATCCCGCGATGCGCTGCCCGAGCAGGCTGGCGAGCGCGACGAGGTGGATCCCGGGGCTCAGCTGGCAGAGCGCCCACGCCTCGTTGAACTCGCGCTCGCTGATGAGCCGCCGCCGCTCGACGAGGAAGCGACGCAGGAGGAAGAGTGTGCTCGCCCCGCCGCCCACCGACTGCGTGCCGACCGCGACGAAGATCTTCGCGAGCTCACGCATCGTTGCGTAGGCTAGGTCGTGGCCGGCGTGGTGCGCGCTCGTCGGGTAAGCAGGCTGGCACGCCGCCTGCTTTACGTCACCCATGGACTGGTCACTCGTCGATACCGAACGCCTCACCAAGCTCGCCTGTCCGAGCTGTCAGCGCGGCCTGGCGGGTGGGCTCATGCGTCAGGTCGAGTGGACCACACGCCGCTGCATCGTGGTCGTGGCCTGCCCGACCTGCAGCGCGGAATCAATGGTCGTGCTCGAGACGAGCGGAATGCGTCGCGCGACGATGCCGCCGATCGACGTCGATGACGTTCGGCGCGCACACGATGCGCTAGCGCGCGCGATGCGGGTGAGCGACCTCTTCGCAGTCTGAACCTCGTGCTGCGCGATCTCGCGAAGCGCTCTCGTCGTGCTAGATCGACAGTCGGAGCTGCGACGGTGGCGCGGGCTCCGCGGGTCTTCGGAACGATCGCTCTTTGAACTCGTAGCGAGAGCGCACGAGCCGCGCTCTCTCTTCGAGCGCGTCGACGTAGCTTCGCTCCGGATTGACGCGGTCGGCGAAGCGTGCTTCGGCCGCGTGAAGAAGTGCCGGAAAGTGCTCGGCGAGGAACGCGAAGTAATGAGGTTTCACCGCGGGGTCGAGCTTGAGCGGTCTCGTCGAGAAGAAGGTCGCGCCCGATCTGGCCGCCGCCGCAGCCACCGCGTCGAGGGAGGCGTCTGAATCGCTGAGGCCCGGGAGGATGGGCGCTGCGAGCACGCCCGCGTCGATGCCGGCCGACACAAGACGCCGCACCGCTTCGAGCCGCGCTTTCGGTGGCGAGGCGTGCGGCTCCGAAGTGCGCGCAACGTCTTCAGACACCGTGCCGATGCTCATGCACACCTTCGCGTCGAGCCGACGGAGCAGATCGATGTCGCGCACCACCATCGAACCTTTGGTGATCACGACGAGCGGAAGCGGAGAGGCGACGAGCGCTTCGAGCGTTCGCCGCGTGATGCGGTAACCGCCCTCGCACTGCTGGTATGGATCGGTGGCGGTCCCCAGGGCGACCGTCTCGCGCTTCCTCAGTCCACGCAGCTCGCGCGCGAGCAGCTCGGGAAAGTTGATCTTCACATCGATCTCGCGATCGAACCCGGCACCGGTGTCGCGGCCGCGGCGGGCGTGATAGTCGCGTGCGTAGCAGTAGGTACAGGCCCGCTCGCAGCCCGTGTAGGGATTCAGACTCCAGCCGAACGGCATGCCCTGCACGCGCGTGAGCGCGCTCTTCACCGTGATCTCGCGGTAGACGACGCCGCTCCCCATGAGAGAGCAGTATAGAACATACGTTCGACCGCGATCAAGAGCGGAAGTGGCCGCGCCCGTGCACGAGCCGCAGAACAAAGACGAGGTTCGGGGGACATCATGGCGACGCGCTCGTCGAAGGGACCGAACGCGAGCACTCAGCGCCGAAGGAGATGACGGATCGCGGCGACTAAGGCGACAAAGAAGAAGCAGGCTCCACACGGCGGGCTCGCCGAGTACAAGCGCAAGCGCGATTTCACGCGCACGCCAGAGCCGGCGCCGGTGCCCGCGCGTTCAGCGACGCGCCGGAGCTTCGTGATCCAGAAGCATCGCGCGACGGCGCTCCATTACGACTTCCGACTCGAGATCGGCGATTCAATGCCGTCGTGGGCCGTGCCGAAGGGGCCGTCGTTCGACCCGAGTCAGAGGCGCCTGGCAATGGAGGTCGAGGATCACCCGCTCGAGTACGCGGGATTCGAGGGCATCATCCCCGAGGGCGAGTACGGCGGCGGCACCGTAATGATCTGGGACGAGGGCACCTACGAGATGCTCGACGATGTCGACCCGGCCGCGGCGCTGAGAAAAGGCGAGCTTCGCTTCGTGCTCCACGGCAAGAAGCTCACGGGCCGTTGGACGCTCGTCCGTACCGGACCGAAAAAATGGCTCCTCATCAAGGGGCGCGACAAGGACGCGAGCACGACCGACATCAGCGAGACGCATCCGCGGTCGGTGCGCACGAAGCGGCTGCTCGCGGAGATCGCTCGCGACGAGGGAGGTGACGTCGAGAAAGCGGCGACTGGCGACCCCGCGCCACGAAAGCGACCCGTCGCATCGACTCGCTCGTGAGATCGCCGATAGCGCCGATGCTCGCGTCGCTCTCCAAGGAGCTGGTAACGGGACCGGAGTTGGTCTACGAGGAGAAGTACGACGGCATCCGCGCCGTGTCCTATCGCGACCGTGAACGCGTTCGTCTTCTCTCCCGCACCGGCCAGGACCTGACCGCCGGATTCTCGGCCATCGTCAAGGCGCTCGGCGCGCTGCCGGATGATGACTTTGTGCTCGACGGCGAGCTCGTTGTCTTCGACAAGTCCCGCGTTTCGCGCTTCCAGCTGCTCCAGCGACGTGGCGATCCTCGGACTCGTGTTGTCTACGTTGTGTTCGACTGCCTCCGGTCGCAGGGCCGCGATCTGCTGCGGCGACCGCTCGAAGAGCGGCGCAAGCGAGTGCTCGAGCTCATCCCATCACGATCCGGACCGCTGATGCCATCGCGTCGACTGCCGCGTGCCGGTGAAAAGGCTCTCGCGACAGCGCGCGCCAGGACCTGGGAAGGGATCATCGCAAAGATCGCGACGTCACCATATGAGCCCGGTGTCCGCTCGCGCGCGTGGCTGAAGATCAAAGTGCGCGGTGAGTCGGAGTTCGTCATCGGCGGGTACACGCCGCCGCAAGGATCGCGCGCGGAGCTCGGCGCGTTACTGGTCGGACTGTATGACCGTGGGAAGCTCCGGTTCACCGGAAAGGTCGGCACCGGCTACACGGAGGACACGCTCCGCGATCTCGGGGGCAAGCTGAAGCGCCTGCGTATCGATGACTCCCCGTTCGAGCCGCCGCCGCGCGTACCCGGCGCGGTGTGGGTCAAACCGCGTCTCGTCGCCCAGATCGCCTACGCGGAGTGGACCGCCGATGGCAAGCTGCGACAGCCGGCGTTCCTGGGGCTCCGCACGGACAAGAAGCACGAGGAATGTACGTGGGACAGGCGCGAGTGAGCGCCGAGGCGACGATCGGTGGCGTCACGATCAGCAATCCCGACAAGGTGTGGTGGCCCGATGAAGGCATCACCAAGGGCGACGTCGCGCGCTATTACCACGCCGCCTCACAACTGGTGCTCCCGTGGATGCGCGATCGGCCGCTCACCGCGGAACGCTGTCCCGACGGGATGCTCGGCGGGTGCTTTTACAGAAAGAACTTCCCGGAAGGCAACATACCGGTCGGGGTTCCGCGGCTTCGGCTACGCGCGGAGAGCACCGGCAAGGACGTGAACTATCTTGTCGGCGGCACGCTCGAAGCGCTCCTCGGCCTCGTCCGCCTCGGATGCATCTCGGTGCACGTCATGAACTCGCGCGTGCCCTCGATGCGTGACGCGGACTGGCTCGCGTTCGATCTCGACCCGACCAGCGGCGAGTTCGCCGACACGGTCCGCGCGGGCATCGCACTGAGGGTGATCCTCGACGAGCATCGGCTCGTCTCGTTCCCGAAGACCTCGGGCAGCCGAGGGCTGCACGTCTTCGTGCCGCTGCGCGCGGGTCATTCGCAGGAGGACGTGACGGGTTTCGCCGTTCGCATCGGCGAAGAGCTTGCGCGCCGTGAGCCAGACCTCGTGACGATGGCGCACCGCAAGAGTGCCCGAGGCGCGCGCGTGTACGCCGATCCGTTCCGCAACGCGTATCTGCAGACGGTCGTCGGGCCGTATTCGGTGCGTCGCCGTCCGGGCGCGACGATCTCTATGCCGCTCGCGTGGGACGAGGTCACGCTGCGGCTCGACCCGCGCCACTTCACCGTTCGAACACTGGAAAAGCGCATGGCGAGCGGCGATCCGTGGTCCGACTTCAAGAAACGGGCGCAGAAGCTGCCCGGCTAGCGAGCGGTGGCACGGCATTTGCGACCCTCTAACGGCGTGAGTACGCGTCAGCGCAGGCGGCACAGTGTCGTTTCAGACGAGAAGCTGCCTCAGCGTGGCATGAGCCACTGGTTCTCGCGGACCGCGTCGAGGATCGCTGACTTCACGGGTCGATCTTGGGCGTTTCTCACCGCTCTGCTCGTGATCCTCGTTTGGGTCGTGACTGGTCCCGTCTTTGGCTTCTCCGACACGTGGCAGCTCGTGATCAACACTGGGACCACGATCGTCACCTTCCTCATGGTCTTCCTGATCCAGAACACGCAGAACCGCGACGCGCGAGCGATCCACCTCAAGCTCGATGAGCTTCTGCGCGCCACTCCGAAAGCGCGCAACGAATTCATGGAGGCCGAAGAAGAGGATCTGGACGAGATCGAGCGCGAGAAGGCGTTCGTCGACAAAGATGATCCGGCGCCGCCGCGAGAGCGCGCGCACGGTGACAAAGTGCGCGACCGGAATCAGGGGAACGGCAAGAGCTAGTCCGCGACGGGGCCGACGAAAGCTAGTCGGCGAACAGCAAAGGGTCGGCGGTCGGTCGCGGGATGTCCGGCCAGTAGGGATCGTCGGAGAGCTTCACCAGCTCCTCGCCACCCTTGCCCGAGTAGGACAGGTCTTCGTGCTCGAGCCGGAGCGTGCCGTCAGCGCGCGAGGTGCAGTGGACCAGCGCTCCCGATCCCGTGCGGAACGTACCGGGTGTTATCGCTGCGGTCATCACGGTCCTCCCCGATCAGTTGCTCGAGGAACACGCCGCCGGTCGCGACCCACCGATGGTCGCTATCCGACGCGAACCCATCGCAGTAGCCGAACGTGCCGTGATGCATGACCATCCCGCCGACACCTCTACGCGAGCGTGTAGCGAGGTGTGTGATGTTGCGGCACTCGAAGTGAATGACAGTTGACATGACTCGCCTCCCCCTGCCCGCGCACCCGGCCATGTCGTCCGGTAACTGTGAGGATACGAACGTGTCACGGCAGTTCAAGAGGCATTTTCTTGCGCGCGCGTGCACTAAGTAGGCGAGCAAGCGGGCACAACGTTTTGGGCGGCGAGGCAGTTCAAGTTTCGCGCAAGTGGAGGCGCGAAGGCGACTTAGGCGAAGACCGAGAGCGCTCCTTTGCGGCACACGAACTGCGCGGGTAGGCCGCCCGCGACGAGGATGCCATCCGCATGCACGGCGACCGGACCGTCGGATGCGATCTCGATGCGCGCGCCGCGATACGACACCGGTCGCGTTGGCAGTTTTCCCCCGCGCCAGGCCGTGATGAAGGAGCGCACCAGCGCCCACCGCCCCATGCGCGGAAAGACCGCGACGTCCAGAAGGCCGTCGGTCATGCTGACGCGCGGAAGTATCTCGAGCGCGAAGCCGTAATACGGGCTATTCATCATCAGGATCTGGAGCGCGCGCTGGCGGTCCTCCCGACCATCCACGTTGATCGCGACGCGGTAGGAATGCTGGGTGAACATGCGCAGCCCACGCCGGAGTGCCCGGCGCCAGTCGCCACGCTCGGCGTGGCGGGCAGCTCCGAATATCTCGGCGTCGAGGCCGACGCCGGCTGTTTCGAAGAAGATCTTTCCGCGCACCTCGCCGGCGTCGGCGTGCTGCACGCGGCGGCGCGCGATGACGTGGGCCGCCTCGACCGGATCGAGTGGCAGGTCGAGGCCGTGCGCGATGTTCATCACGCTCCCGAAGGGGAGGATCCCGAGGACGACCGGCGTGTCGAGAAGGGCCGCGGCGGCCGGGGCGAGGGTGCCATCCCCGCCGGCTACGATGCACGCCTCGTAGCCCTGCTCGACCGCGCGTTTCGCAAGATCGGCCGAGGTCGGCGACTCGGCTCCGGTCTCGACACGATCGAGCATGAACCCCGCGTCTCGAAGGATCGCCTCGCACTTCTCAAGCGCTCCCGGCTCGGGCTTCGCACGTCGTTCACCGGCGGCCGGATTGACCACGAGCATCGCGCGGGTATGCGATTGGTGGCCGGTCACCGGTTCAGGCTCCCGTGGTACGGTGACCAGGGCTGAGCCGAACAGGCGGAATCAGCGCGCCGAGCGGGGGAGGGACATGTCAAAGGGTGGATTGATCCACTATGTATGCATCGCTGATGCCCACGCGTCGCGCGAGAGCAGGTCCTCGTCCGACACTTTGACCATCGTGACCAACCGGTGGGCTTACTGCGCGTTCGACGCAAGAGCGGACGGCCACAAGTGGCAGGAGACCGAGGGTGTCACGATCGAGATGCTGCGATCGGGCCTGACGCGCGGCGCTCTCGCCCACCTTCCCGCCGAGGATCGCAGCCGCTAGTCACCGACCGGGCGCGCGGACCCTCCGGAATACGACCACGGCGCCGCCGCCGAGACCCTTGAAGTCGACCATCTCCGCTGTCGCGTGCCACCAGCTGCCTCTGCGCGGCCCGCTCGCGAGCTTGAACCGAAGCGACGCCGGCCTGCCGCCCGCGGCACGGGCCAGCGGTGTCGCGTCGGCCGGCAGCTTGACCCCGCGCTCGTCCTGATAGAGCGCGGCCACGAAGGTGCGCTGGAAGGCGGGATTCGCGAGGAGCACCCGTGCGTCTCGATCGATGACCACCGCGGGATCCCTTCCGATGAGCGATGCGAGCAGTTTCGCTCGGGTGCGCAGCGCGTCGCGGTGCTCCTCGCGGGCCAGGCGCTCGAGCTCTCCCGCCGCGAGCGAGCGTTCGTCGAGCTCCTGGGTCATCGCCGCGACCGCGAGTCCGGCTCGGTTCTCGACGCGAAACTTCAGGAACAGACGCGAGATGTGCGCCTTCACGGCCTGCTCGCCGATCACCATCTCCTGGGCGATCGCCTTGTTCGCGAGACCCGCAACGACGCGTCCCAACACCTCCCGCTCGCGTGGTGTGATCTTCGGTAGAACGCTGCGTGACGCTACGTTCGTATACGTACCTTTGTGTCGGCTTACGTTACGGGCCATCAAACGAGTCTAGTGAACTGAACCAATCATGACTGTTGTTCAGAATCATCCGCCGTACAAGGTCGCCCTCGTGGTGCGCCCGCCTCTGGCGGGTGTGGTCGCCCTGGCGCTCGCGCATATCCGCGCGGTTACCCAAGAGATGCCGATCGCCGAGGTCGGCTCCGCGGAGTACGACTTCGCGGTTCTGGACGAAGCGGCCGCCGATGGTGGGCTCCGTGACGCGATCGGCGAGTTGGTCAAGTCGAACCGCCCGGTGCTCGTCCTGGTGCGTAACCACGGGATGACCGGGGCGCTCAACGCGATCGGCCTTGGCGCCACGGAGATCCTCAGAGTTCCGTTCGACCCCACCGAGCTTGTCATCCGCGCGAGCCAAGCGATCCATCGCGCGACCGGCCACCTTCCCGATCTCGACGGAGACGTAACGGTCGGCAAGCTGCACGTCAACATCGCTAGCGGTCACATCGCCATGAACGGCAGCACACCGCACCTCACGCCGCTCGAGCGAGGACTCCTTTACGTCCTCATCGCGAACGCCGGGCGCGTCGTGTCGCGCGAGGAGATCATCGACTCCGTGTGGGGCGCCGACGCCGAACCGAACAGCAACTTGGTGGACCGTCACATCCGCGACCTGCGACGAAAGCTGCAGGACGACTGGCGCCGGCCCACTCTCCTCGCGACGATGCGCGGACAGGGCTACATGGTGCCGATCACCGACTGAGCCCGTTCCTTCCCTTGTCCCAACTCGTTCCTTAACCAACTCATAAGGTGCGCGCCGGACCCGGGCCTAGACTGGGTCGACCGAAGTGACGCTGTCGAGGTCCGATCGACCCTACGGTCAGTTCCCACGCGCGGACGCGCCGGAGCCCGCTCCGACGCCCGAACCCTCGCGGCGGATCCCACTGCGCGAGCGTGTTGCCAGAGGTCTGCGCGCGCCGCTCGCTTTCCTTTCGCTCGTTGCCCTCACGTGGTTCCTAGCCTCAGCAGTCCAGACCGGCGGTCTCGTCGCGCTTCGCGCGGAGCAGGAGCGGCCGACCCCGGAGCCGACGCCGCTGCTCTCCGTTGCGGTCTACGAGCACGTCGCGCCGTCGGTCGTGCAGGTCGTCACCAAGGGCGCGAGCGGGGAGCCGAACACCGGAGCCGGCGTGATCATCGACGACATGGCCAACATCCTCACCAGCCTGCACATCATCGACGGGAGCAACGACATCAAGGTGACATTCAGTGACGGTACGGTCTCGCCGGTCGAGATCGTCGCGCGCCTCCCCGATCGCGACATCGCTGTGCTGCGTGCACTTGCGCCCCCCGCGCAGTTCCAACCGGCGACGATGGGCAATCCCGGCGGGCTGCAGGTGGGCGACCCCGCGTTCGTGATCGGCCATCCCTTCGGACTTACGGGCTCGTATTCGACCGGCGTCATCTCCGGCCTGGATCGTTCGATGACCGCGCCGGGCCTCGCGAAACCGATCACGGGGATGATCCAGTTCGACGCGGCGGTGAACCCGGGGAGCTCGGGTGGACCACTGGTGGATCAAAAGGGAGACGTTGTGGGTATCGTCACCGGGCTGGTCAATCCAGCGGGTAAGGTGTTCAGCGGGGTGGGCTTCGCGGTCACCATTGACGCAGCTTCAGCCGGGCTCGGCATCCCACCGGACTAGAAGGAAGGATTCGCCATGACAACGAGTGTCCGTCCCGGCAGCCAGATGGAGCGCCTGCTCTTTGAGATCAAGAAGGTCATCGTCGGGCAGGACCACCTGCTCGAGCGCATGATCGTCGCGCTCCTCGCTCGTGGTCATCTCCTGGTGGAGGGCGTCCCCGGGCTCGCGAAGACCCTCGCCGTGAAGACCGTCGCGCAGGCGATCAGCGGCGAGTTCAAGCGCATCCAGTTCACGCCGGACCTCGTGCCCGCCGACCTCGTCGGCACACGCATCTACAACCAGAGGAGCGGCGAGTTCCAGACGTCCCTCGGACCGGTCTTCACCAACCTGCTCCTCGCCGATGAGATCAACCGCGCGCCCGCGAAGGTGCAGAGCGCGCTCCTCGAGGTCATGCAGGAGCGTCAGGTGACGATCGGCCGCGAGACGCACCGCGTACCGGACCCCTTCCTCGTGATGGCGACGCAGAACCCGATCGAGACCGAGGGCACGTACGCGCTGCCCGAGGCACAGGTGGACCGCTTCATGATGAAGGTCCTCATCACGTATCCGAGCGAGATGGACGAGTTCGTCGTCGTCGAGCGGATGACCAGCCCGCTGACCGCGGTCCAGCCGGTCCTCACCACGGAGCAGCTGATCGCGCTCCAGCACGAGGTCGACAAGGTCTTCGTCGATCCGGTGCTGATGGAGTACATCGTTCGTCTCGTGACCGCGACGCGACAACCGAAGGACTACGGCGTCCAGGACATCGCGAAATACATCACCTATGGCGGGAGCCCGCGCGCCTCTATCAACATCGTGCTCACCGCGCGCGCCCTGGCCTTCATGCGCGGACGTAGCTACGTCCTCGCCCAGGACATCGCCGATGTGGCCGTCGACGTTCTACGTCACCGCATCGTGCTGTCGTACGAAGCGCTCTCCGACGATGTCACCCCGGACACGCTCGTCGCGAAGATCATGGAGCGCATCCTGGTGCCGGCCGCGCCGATGCAGGGTCATGCTCTCGTCCGCTAGCACACCCGAGCGCACGCTCCGGCGTCTCGACTGGACGATCGTCCGTCGACTGGACGGGTTGCTTCAGGGTGACTACCGGACGATCTTTCGCGGACAGGGCCTCGATCTCGCGGATATCCGTGAGTACGTCCCGGGCGACGATGTGCGCAACATCGACTGGAACGTCACCGCGCGGCTCGATCTCCCGCACGTTCGCGAATACCTTGAGGATCGCGAGATCACCGCGCACTTCCTCCTCGACCTGTCGCCGTCGGTCGACTTCGGGACAGCAAGCGCGCTCAAGCGCGACCTGCTCGTCGACTTCGTCGGCGTCGTCGCGCGCCTTCTCACCGGACACGGCAACCGTGTCGGCGCGATCCTCTATGGAAAGAAAGTGGAGAAGGTCGTCCCGGCCCGCGGTGGGCGGATGCAGGTGTTGCGGCTGATCGACGAGCTGCAGCGCCGGCCGCGTCTCGAGAGCTCCCCCGCGACGTCGCTCGCGGATCTGATCGAGACCGCCCTCCGTTCGATCAAGCGTCGCTCCCTCGTCTTCATCATCTCGGACTTCTTCACGATGCCGGGCTGGGAGAAACCGCTCGGCCTCCTCGCGCGGCGTCACGAGACGCTCGCGGTCCGCCTCACCGATCCGCGCGAGCGCGAGCTCCCGGACATCGGGTTCGTGATCATGACCGACTCGGAGACCGGCGAGGCGCTCCACATCGACACGCACGACAGTCGCTTCCGTAAGCGCTTCGCGGAGGTCGTGGATCGCCGGGAGCGCGCGCTCGACACCGCATTCCGCCGCGCCGGCGTCGACACGCTTGAGCTCTCGACCGAAGAGGACCTTGTTCGCTCCGTCGTACGCTTCGCCGCCACCCGCAAGCTGCGCAAGGCGCGCCAACGCGCGATGGGGAAGGCCTCATGAACTTTCTCTTCCCGCTCGGTCTCTGGCTCACGCTTGTCGTGCCGATCCTCATCGTTCTCTACATCTGGGCGCAGCGCCGTCGTCAGAAGTACGCGCTGCGCTACGCGAGCCTCTCGCTGGTCAAAGAAGCGCTCGGCCGCGGGCCAGGCATCCGCCGCCACATCCCGCCGGCGCTGTTCCTCGCGTCACTGTTCTTCATGACCGCGGCCGTCGCCCGTCCGGTGACCGTGGTCACGGTGCCGCTGCAGGAGGGCGTCGTGATCCTCGCGATCGACGTTTCGGGAAGCATGCTCGCCGAAGACCTCAAGCCGAACCGCATCGAGGCCGCGAAGGAAGCAGCGAAGGCGTTCGTCGCGCGTCAGGGTGAGGACGTTTCGGTCGGCATTGTGTCGTTCGCCGGCGAAGCGTCGCTGGTGCAGTCGCCGACGACGGACCACGACCTCGTGATCAAGGCGATCGACCGGCTGCGCACCCAGCGCGCGACCGCGATCGGCCGTGGGATCCTCACGTCGCTCGACGCGATCTTCGAGAACGACGAGGAGATCCCGCCGAGCGTGGTGGCGCTTCAGCGGCTCGAGCAGAGCGGCGGGCAGGCACCGATGCCCACGCCGCCGCCGGGTGGGACCCTTAACTCGCCCGCGACGATCATCCTTCTGTCCGACGGCCAGAACAACCAGTTCCCCGCGCCGTTGCAGATCGTCGGAGAGGCGATCAGCCGCGGCATCCGCGTGTACACCGTCGGCGTCGGCAGCGCGGAAGGCACGATCCTCCGGCTGCAGGGTCGCCAGATCCGCACGCGCCTCGACGAGGCGACGCTGAAGCAGATCGCGGAGCTCACTGATGCGGAGTACTTCAACGCGTCGAACGAGGCGGACCTGCGCGCGGTGTACGAGAAGCTCTCGACTCAGCTCGTGCTTCGCGAGCAGAAGACCGAGGTGACGGCATACCTCACCGCACTCGCGGCTGTGCTGTCGATCCTTGCTGGCGCGTTCTCTCTGCTCTGGTTCAACCGCCTGCCCTGACCCGGTGGTCAAGCGCGCGAAATCGTTCCGGACGTCGTCCGCCACGCCAGTGATAATCACCCCGTGACCGCCCTCCCCGACGCGAACGAGCTGCGACGCCGCGTGCGACAGAACATGCCGGGCATCCGCGCCGACCACGAGCGCCTGGTTCGCATCCCGTCTGTCAGCGCGCTGGGTCACGATCCGGCGCCGCTCGTGAAGTCCGCAGAGCTCGTCGCAGAGCTGCTGCGCGCCGTCGGCGCCGAGACGCGCGTGCTGCACGCGGACGGCGGACATCCCGCGGTCGTTGGGTATTTCAAAGCGCCGCCCGGTAAGCCGACGGTCCTTCTATACGCGCATCACGACGTCCAGCCACCGGGTCCTGATTCGGAATGGACGACGCCGCCCTTCTCGCCGACAGAACGTGATGGACGGCTGTACGCGCGCGGCGCGGCCGACGACAAGGCCGGCGTCCTCGCGCACATCGCGGCGCTCCGCGCGTACGACGGCAAGCCACCGGTCGGGGTCGCGGTCTTCATCGAAGGTGAGGAGGAGGCCGGGTCGGAGCGGCTGCGCGGCTACCTCGAAGGTGAGGGCGATCGCCTGCGCTGCGACGCCGTGGTCGTCGCCGACGGCGGCAACTGGCGGATCGGCGCGCCGGCGATCACGACGACGCTGCGCGGTGTCGTCGCCTGCGTGGTCGAAGTTCGCGTGCTGGACAAGGCGGTGCACAGCGGCGGCTTCGGCGGACCGTTCCCAGACGCGCTGATGACGCTCTCGCGACTTCTCTCGACGCTGCACGACGACAAGGGAAACGTGGCGGTCGCGGGACTCGTTCGCGGGAAGGCGCCAGCGCTCGATCTCACCGAGGCGGAGCTCCGCGAGCAGGCAGGCGCGCGAAAGACTGTGAAGCTGATCGCCGACGGTGGGCTCACCGACCGGATGTGGACGATGCCCGCCATCTCGGTGCTGGCCCTCGACGCGCCACCGGTGCACGACGCGGTGAACCAGCTCGTGCCGGTCGCGCGCGCGAAGGTAAGCATGCGCATCCCGCCAGGGCAAGACGCGACGAAGGCGCTCGACGCGCTGGTGAAGCATCTCGAGAAGAACATTGCGTGGGGCGCGGAGCTGCGCATCGATCGTCACCCGGTGGGCGAGCCGTTCGCGACGAAGACCGGCGGTCCCGCGTACAAAGCGATGCACGCCGCGTTGTCAGAGGCGTGGGGCGCCAAAGCGGTCGACGTCGGCTCGGGCGGGAGCATCCCATTCCTGTTCGACTTCGCGGAAATGTTCCCGAAAGCGGAGATCCTCGTCACCGGCGTGGACGATCCGCAGTCGGGTCCGCATGGTCCAGACGAGGGCCTGCATCTCGCGGAGTTCGAGCGCGTGTGCCTGGCGGAGACGCTGTTCCTTTCTAAGCTCGCGGGCTAGTTGAGGTCCTCATGGACATAGGTCACATCTAGAGAGAACAGGCCCCCCGACTAGGGTGGCGGTGCTCAAACCAGCCACTTCTAGTCGGAGGGTCTTCGTT
>CAJDUG010000006.1_pt1 | contig 89305 bp, 87 predicted proteins | sample 7390021 | NCBI WGS metagenome assembly CAJDUG01 (sample SAMEA7055676, study PRJEB34461) | soil metagenome | biome: terrestrial ecosystem; feature: Peninsula; material: soil | place: Antarctica | collected 2016
CGACATGTCACTCCTCCTATGTGTTGCTGTTGCCGGCAGATTGACCCTGAGACGAGTGCGCTTCGTCCACCGGCACGACGCGCCCTCTGTAAAGTCGATAACGTTCGCCTATCTCGCTACCCCCTCCCCATCACTCAAGCTCAGGTAGATCGACCGGCTCGTCGCGAGGCCGGCAGACACCGCAGTGCAGCGCATCTTCGACGACGAGCGCGCGCAGCGTCTGGTGCTTGTTGCCGCGAAAGACATCGATGAGGAACGGATGCGTCTTCGCGTGTTCGCGGCAAGTGCCGCGGCCACAGAACCGGCACGCGCCGAGCGCCGTTCGCTCGCAAGTCCAGCAGTCCAACCCATCACTCTCCCCGCGTCGCCGAAGCCCCCAGCCCGGCGACCACATAATGCGCCGTCCGCGCCCGGAATTCGCCTGTTTTTTCGCGGGAGCCCCGCACCAGCCTCTGAAAGTCCTCCCGGCCAAGCCCGGCCAGCACGAGGTCGGTGGCGGCGGTCACCGTAGCCGTCCGCGGATGCCCGTACAGCAGAGCGAGCTCGCCGAAGGCCTCCCCGCGCCCCAGCCGCCTGACCGTGCCGCCGCCGATCGACACCTCCGCCTGGCCCTCCCGGACGACGTAGTAGCGGTCCCCAGGGTCCCCCTCGGACATGACAGTCTGGCCGGCAGGGAAGCGCCGGAGGACGAGCCGCGCGGCAATTCGGTCGAGTTCCAGGGGGTCGAGCCCTCGGAAGAACGGGAGCGACGCCAACTCGGAGCGCTCCTCCGCCGAGGCACGGATGCGTGCCGCGATCTCGTAGCGGTCGCGCACCCAGCGCTCGAAGTGGCCGCGATCCAGCGACCACAGCTCACACGGCACCAGCGCCCGGACCGTCGCGCCGCGCGGTTTGCGGTCCAGAAGCGCCATCTCGCCGAAGCCTTCGCCCGCGAGGATCGTCCCCAGCTCCCGCCCGTCTCGAGAGAGGACCTCCAGGCGCCCCGCGCGGACGAGATAGAAACGGTCGCCGACCTCATCGGCTGTGACGACGGTCGCGCCAGCCTCCACGGGCTGCTCCTCCAGGTGCGAGGCGATGGCGAGGAGCGCCGGACCCGGGAGGCCGGCGAAGAAGCGCACGCGCGCCAGGACGGCGGCGCGTTCATGAACCGTCCCAAGCCGGGCGTGGCGCGCGCGCGCGGTTCGTAGGCGCGCGAAGGTGCGGACACCGCCGACCAGCCGCGCAGCGAGTGCCACCAGCAGTGGGCCAACGAAGACAAGAACGAGGGCTCCGAGCGCGAGGACGCCGACGGCGCCACGGGCAAACAACTCCTCCGCCGCCGTGGCGACACGGGTCTGCCAGAGCATGAGCGAGAACACCAGGACGAGCACAGAGGTGACGATCGCGAGCGCTCCGAACGATGCCAGGCCGATCTCGCCGCGCTTCCATCGCTCTCGGCGTCGCAGCTTGCGCAGGATCGCGGTCCGCGCGAACGCCATCGACCGCTGGCGCAGAAATGGGGCGTCGAGCAGGTCCACCAGCACGTGGTAGCCATCGAGCTCGAGGATCGGAAGAAGATTCATCACCAGCTGAAAGGTGAAGAGGCTGGCGCCCTGGAACGCGACGGCGCCGACAATGCCGCTGTCGAGCATGGCGACGATCGCACAGATCGCCCCGACGACCGCGCCACCAATCGGACCCGCCAGGGACACGACGATCCGCTGCTGGCGACTGGCCATCGCCATGTCTGACGCGTCCACGTAGGCGCACGGAAAGAGGTAATAGATCATCAGGCCCAGATGCCGGACCCGGCGTCCGTAATGCCGGATCGCGAGCGCATGCCCGGCCTCGTGCACGGAGATGGAAACGACCTGCAACAGGGTCAACGCGAGGATGCCGAGGACGTAGCTGTCCTGCACCTTCGCAAGCCCGTGCCGTCCCGCGCCCAGCTCGCCGATCCAGATGACGATGCCTGCGAGCGCGAGGAGCACCAGCAACGTCCCGCCGATGCGAGTGAACGCGAGGAAACCGCCGAGTCGATAAACGATGTCAACGACTCGCTCGGCGTTTTTCCACCGCGCGATGTCCCACATGATCAGCTTGCGGAGAAGCGTCGAGAGCCGGGTCAGCGGATCGCGCATCGCGCGCCGAGCCGCGAGCTTCTCGTAGATCGCCGGCCGCTCCTCGCCGAAGAAACCGTTTGCGCCAAGAACCGCCGTGACGCGAGCGAGCCGGTCGAGCGCGAATGAGCCGTGGCGATCGAGATGCGCGACCAGGATGTCCTGGACGCTGCGCCGGCCATCCATGAGATCGACCAGGCGCAGATCTTCCGGCTCGAGTCGTGCGTAGAGTCCGGCGCCGCGCCCGCCACGGGGATTCTTCAACACGTAGTACGTGCTGCCATCGCGCCGGCGGAGCTCCGCGCGCTCGATGTCCGGGACAAGCCGGGGCACGAACGACGCGTAGTCGAGCCTCTCCCGCAGCACCGCCCAGATACCTTCCATCCCGCGGCGCACGCTAACCCGCGCAGCGCACCGGCGCACCTGCTAGCGTTTTCGCCGTCCTATGAAGATCGGCGTTCCGAAGGAGACCATGCCCGGCGAGACCCGGGTGGGGCTCGTGCCGGAGACGGTCGGACGGCTGGCAAAGGCCGGGAACACGGTCCTCGTCGAGCGTGGCGCGGGCCTGGCGTCCGCCTTCCCGGACGACGCGTACGAGAAGGCTGGCGCGCAGATGGTCGACAACGCCTTCGACGCCGAGCTTGTCGCAAAGGTGGGGCGGCCGAGCGACGCGGAGATCGGCAAGCTGCATGAGGGAACGGTGCTCGTCGCGTTCCTCCAGCCTCTGGTCAACACCGACCTCGCGCGTACGCTCGCGGAGCGGAAGGTGACCGCCCTCAGCATGGATGCGATCCCGCGCATCACGCGCGCGCAGCCGATGGACGCCCTGTCGTCGCAGGCGACGGTCGCCGGCTACAAGGCCGTCCTCTTGGCCGCGACGGCACTCCCCAAGTTCTTCCCGATGCTCACGACCGCCGCCGGCACGATCGCGCCGGCCAAGGCGCTGATCATCGGCGCGGGCGTGGCCGGCTTACAGGCGATCGCGACCGCGCGCCGGCTCGGCGCCGTCGTCGAGGCGTTCGACACGCGACCGGTCGTGAAGGAACAGGTCCAGAGCCTGGGCGCGAAGTTCCTCGAGATCGACCTCGGCGAGAGCGGCGCGGGCGCGGGCGGCTACGCGAAGGAGCTGTCCGAGGACGCGCACCGCAAAGAGGTCGAGCTGCTCGCGAAAGCGGCGCGCGAGAACGACATCATCATCACGACCGCGGCGATCCCGGGCCGCAAGGCGCCGGTGCTGATCACGAAGGAGATGGTCCCGACGATGAAGCCGGGCTCGGTGATCGTCGACCTCGCCGCGGAGACCGGCGGCAACTGCGAGCTGACCGAGGCTGGCAAGACCATCACGGTCAGCGGCGTCACGATCATCGGGCTGACGAACCTGCCGGCCTCGATGCCGTTCCACGCGAGCCAGATGTACTCGCGCAATGTCGCGAGCCTGCTCGGACTGATGATCAAAAAGGACGGCGCGTTCGACCTCAACATCGGTGACGAGGTCATCAAGGGCACGGTCATCACGCACGCCGGCGAGGTCGTGCACGACGGTGTGAAGAAAGCGATGCAGCCCGCGGCCGGAGCGCGCGCGTGAGCGCCGAGATCCTCCTCGGCGCGTACATCTTCATGCTCGCCATCTGGGTCGGGAACGAGGTCATCTCGAAAGTGCCGACCACGCTGCACACGCCGCTCATGTCCGGCGCGAACGCGATCCACGGCATCATCATCGTCGGCGCGCTCCTCGTCGCGACCGCGCTGCCCGGTCCGCTCGGCACGGTGCTCGGCTTCCTCGGGGTGGTCCTCGGCACGATCAACGTCGTCGGCGGATTCGTTGTCACCGACCGCATGCTGCAGATGTTCAAGGCGCGTCCGCGTCCCGCGAAGCCCGCGGAGAAGAAGTAATGGAGCTCCGCGATCTCGTCCCCTGGGTGTACTTCATCGCCTCGATCACCTTCATCTACGGTCTGAAGGCACTGTCCGGGCCGACGACCGCGCAGCTGGGCAACCGCGTGGCCGCGGGCGGGATGCTGCTCGCCGTCATCGCGACGTTCCTCGAGCGGCAGGTCGCTGAGGCGTGGGTGCTCGTCCTCCCGGCGATCGCGATCGGCACCGTGATCGGGTTCGTCGGCGCGCGACAGGTCCCGATGACGGCGATGCCGCAGATGGTCGCCATCTTCAACGGTGCCGGTGGCGGTGCCGCAGCCCTGGTCTCACTGCTCGAGTACCTGCACGCGGAAAGCAGCGGACAGATCCCGGCTGGCGAGGTCATCGCGATCCTGCTCGGCCTGATGATCGGCGCCGTGTCGTTCTCCGGCAGCATCGTCGCGTTCGGCAAGCTGCAGGGGCTCATCGATGCCAAGGCGTTCAAGTACGCGGGCCAGCAGATCGTGACCGGCGGTCTCTTCGCCGGCATGCTGCTCTTCGGGCTCGCGCTGGTGGCCGACGCGGCGGGGATGATCGATGTGCCGGCGGGGCTCGTACTCACGCTGGTCGCGCTGCTCGCGCTCGCGTTCGGCGTCGCGCTGGTCATGCCGATCGGCGGAGCGGACATGCCGGTCGTCATCTCGCTCCTCAACGCGTACACCGTTGCCGGCACTCTCGTCGGCGCCTCGGGCACCATCCTCACCCGCCTCATGTCGAAGGCCATGAACCGGTCGCTGACCAACGTCCTCTTCGGCGCGTTCGGAGCGGCCACCGCGGCCACCGCGGGCGCGAAGACCGACGACGGCCGCTCCTTCCGCGAGGTGAGCGCCGAAGATGCGGCGATCCTCCTCGGCTACGCGCAGAGCGTGATCATCGTGCCCGGCTACGGTCTCGCGGTCGCGCAGGCCCAGCACAACGTGCGCGAGCTCGCGGACCTGCTCGAGGCGAAGGGCATCGACGTGAAGTACGCGATCCACCCCGTCGCCGGGCGGATGCCAGGGCACATGAACGTGCTGCTCGCGGAAGCCAACGTGCCGTACGAGAAGCTCTTCGACATGGAGCAGATCAACGAGGACTTCCAGCGCGCCGACGTCGCGCTCGTGATCGGCGCGAACGACGTCACCAACCCCGCGGCGCGGAAGGACACGTCCAGCCCGATCTACGGGATGCCGATCCTGAACGTCGACCAGGCGCAGAACATCATCGTGATCAAGCGCTCAATGAAGCCGGGCTTCGCCGGCATCGACAACGAGCTGTACCTCGATCCAAAGACGGGGATGCTGTTCGGCGACGCGAAGGAAGCGGTGAGCCGCGTCGTCGCGGAAGTGAAGAAGAGCGCGTAGTAACCTCGACCCCTTGAACGAATTCATCGAGACCCGTGGCGCGCGCGAGAACAACCTCAAGAACGTCTCGCTGCGGATCCCGTGACCGCCTGAGCGGCGGTCCACGTCATCGCAGGCGGGCGATCTCCGCCGACGTCGTCGGCGCGTTCGAGACTCTTTGGCACCGTGGGCAGAACCAGCTCTTGCGGAACTCGTTCGGGTGATAACCCCACGCGACAGGCGTGCCGCACACATGGCACGGCAGCCCCGTCCGCTCATCGACCCACATGCCTTCAGCCGCGTTGAGCGCGAAGCGAGTGCGGCGCTCGCCCCCGCCGCGGTTGAGGCGCATGAGCTTCCGCGCCTGCGCGACAAGGCGGCGCAGCGTTGCGTCATCGAGATCCGCGACCTTCGCCCACGGGGAGACACGCTCGAGGAATAGCGCCTCGCATTTGAAGACATTCCCGATGCCCGAGATCGTCCGCTGGTCGAGGAGCGCGGTCGCGATGTCGCGCTCGGGCGGGCTCGCGCGCAGCCTGCGGACCGCCTCGTCCTCGTCGAACTCGTCGCGGATGATGTCGGGCCCCAGGTCGGGCAGGACCGCGTGGAACGCGATCTCCCGCGTCGTCATCAGCTCGACGACCGGCGGCGTGAAGCACGGGGCAACGAACTCGTCGGTGCGGATGACCACGCGCGCGTCGGACGGCGGCGACCACCACCGTTCGCCGGGCCGGTAGACATGCCACATGCCGGTCATCTTCATGTGCGTGTGCAGCACCACGTCGTTATCGCCGCGGGCGAACGTGATGAGGAGATGCTTGCCGTTCGATTCGACCGAACGAACGACGCTGCCGACCACCTCGAAGCGCGCGGCGTCGGAGCTCATGCGCGGCGCGACGATCTCGAACCCGGTAACGATCCGTCCCGCGAGAGCGCGTCGCAGCACGTTCGCGACGCGATGGATCGTGTCGCCTTCAGGCATTCCGCTTCATGTAGCCACGCGGCGTGCGCGCGAAACCGGCGGCGCGCAGCGCCTCGGCGATCGAAGACTCATCGACCGCCAGGCCGTCGACCTCGTCGAGGAAGAACGGCGCGCGCCGCTCCGGGCTTGCCTCCGCAGCGAGCGCCGTGGCGATGAGCCCGCGTGTCCGTGACACCTCATGCTCGTCGCCGTCGATGAACGTGAGGAGCGCGCGCTCGTCCCGCGCGAGCCACGCGGCGAGGATCCCATCCACGAGAACGACGACAGCACCGGCTGACCGCATCGGTCGTCGTCCCTCGGCGCGCTCCGGCCACGGCAGCGCGGCGCCGTACAGGTTCGCCGGATCGGTCGCCGCGAGCGTCAGGACCTGCGTCGAGTCGCCGGCCTCGCGCACGACGCGCAGGCGGTCGACCGCGCCCGGCAGGGCGAACTGCGTCGCGCCGCGACCGGCCACGAAGTAGCCGCGGCGGACGCGACCCGCGTCCTCCATGGCTTTCAGCACTCCGTACACGGCAGCGAAGCCACCGGACATCCCTTCCGCCTGCACCGCCTCGCGCGTCACGATGCCGTGGCGCTCCAGCAATTGGTGGACGCGCGCGGTCACGCGCTCCGTCGTCGTGAGATCCGGGACCCGCAGCGAGTCGACGAGCGACCAGCGGCCCGCGCTCTCCTTCGAGTAGATGGCCGCGCGCTCAGCCGAAACGAGCATCGAAGCGCGCGTCGGATACGTGGAGCGCCGCGCCGCGTTGGCGCGGCGGCGGGCACGGGATGCGGGCGAGCGGATGAATCCGCGCAGTGGCTGGAGCGTGTCGTTGGTCACCTCGCCCGACCACACCAGATCCCACAGTGCCTCGAGCACCTCGGGTGTGAAGCCACCACCGAGCCCGGCGAGGAGCTGCGGGAAGAACAGCGCGCCGCGCGCGGCGAGCAGCTCGCGGATCTTCTGATGCGTCGTTCCGGTCGGACGCTCGTCGCGCGGCTCGGGGAGGAGCGCGAGGTGTTCGGTCAGGAAGATGCCGACCTTTCCGTCATGCGGACCGCTCGCGCCGCCGCCCACCCACACCGCGGCGCCTGACGCGAGGAGCGCATCGAGGTCGCCCTCGTCGTAGCCGCTGACGCGCGATGGGAGGATGCGCGACTCGAGATCGGACGCGGGTACGAACGCTCCCTGCAGCTGCGCGATCGCGTCGAGGAGCGCTCCTTCGCCGGCACGCGGAGCCTCGAGGCCGTGCCACGCAGTTGCGAACCTCGCGAGCGCGGCCTGCTCGACCGGCTCGACCTGGCGGCGAAGGCGCGCGAGCGAGCGCTGGCGAAGCGTACGAAGCGCGCCGGCATCGACCCACTCGATCCCGTTGCCGCCGGGTCGGAACTCGCCTTCGACGGCCGTTCCCGCGTCGGCGAGCTCCCGCAGCGCATCCAGGACGGCGCGCGTGGAGAGACCGAAGCGAGCCGCGAGATCCGCCGCACCGAACGGCCCGTGCGTCCGCGCGTAGCGGCGGACCAGCGACGCCAGGGGTCGCTCGCTGCTGGCGAGGAACGCGTCCGGCAGGCCCGGCGGCACGACGCTGCCGAGCGCGTCGCGATATTTCGCTGCGTCCTCCGCCGCGATGTGCCTCGTCTCGCCGGCGATGAGCAGTGACACGGTTCGGCGGTCTCGCTGGAGCGCGGCGAGCCACTCGTCGACGGCATATGGATCGGCGACGCGCGCCGCGACCTCGTCGCGTGTCAGATCGCCGAGGCGCAGCAACAGATCGTGCACGCCGTCGGCGTGCCGTGCCGCGCGCTCGGGCGCGAGATGCTGAAGCTCGAGCTCGAGCTCGGCCAACACGTCGGCGTCGAGCAGCTCGCGGAGCTCCGCCTCGCCCAGCAGCGTGCGCAGCTGCGCCGGATCAACCGTGAGCGCCTGCGCGCGGCGCTCGGCGAGTGGCGCATCGCCCTCGTAGATGAAATTGCCGACGTAGGTGAACAGTAAGGAGGATGCGAACGGCGATGGTGTCTTGGAGTCGACGGTGACGACGCGGATGTCACGGCTGCGGATGCCGCGCAGGACCTCGATGAGCGCGGGCATATCGAACACGTCCTGAAGGCACTCGCGATACGCCTCGAGGATGATGGGGAACGAGCCGAAACGTGACGCGACCTGCATGAGCTGGGACGCGCGCCGGCGGGTGTGCCAGAGCGGCGAGCGGCTGCCGGGGAAACGTCGCGGCAGCAGCAGCGCGCGACCCGCCGCTTCGCGGAAGCGCGCCGCGAAGAGCGGGGTCTCCGAGAGCCGCGCGACGACGAGGTCTTGCGCGCGATCGGGATCGGGCAGCGCGACCTCCGTTGGCGGCGGCGCGGCCGCCTCCGGGAAACGCGCGACGATGCCGTCGTCGGTCCAGAGGACGTCGATCTCGAGGTCGGTGCGCTCGCGCACCATCGCGCCGATCGCCATGGCCCACGGCGCGTGCACCTTTCCGCCGAACGGCGTGAGGACGCACACGCGCCAGTCCCCCACTTCGTCGAGGTAGCGCTCGACGATGATCGTCCGATCGTCGGGGACCGCGCCCACGGCGGCGTACTGGTCTGCGAGGTACTGGAGCAGATTGCGCGCGGCGCGCTCGTCGAGGTCGTGCTTTTCGATCAGCCGGCGCGTTCCCTCCGCCGGGTCCGACGCGCGCAGCGAACGCGTAAGCGCGCCGATCGCGCGACCGAACTCGAGCGGACGCGCGGCGGACTCGCCCTTCCAGAACGGCATCTTTCCCGGAACGCCCGGCGCGGGCGAGACCAGGACGCGGTCGTGCGTGATCTCCTCGACCCGCCACGTCGAAGCGCCGAGCATGAATGTCTCGCCCTGGCGCGTCTCGAACACCATCTCCTCGTCGAGCTCACCGACGCGTCCCTTTCCCGGCTCCGCGCCGACGAGGAACACGCCGTACAGCCCGCGATCCGGGATGGTGCCGCCGCTGGTGAGCGCGATTCGCGCCGCGCCTTCGCGCGAGCGCAGGCCGTTCGCGACCCGGTCCCACACGACGCGAGGTCGCAGCTCCGCGAACTCGTCGGACGGGAAGCGTCCCGACAGCATGTCGAGGACGCCTTCGAGGATCGGCCGCGCGAGGTCGGCGAACGGCGCGGCGCGGCGCACAACGCGCTCGAGATCGTCGACGGTCCACGGCTCGACCGCGACCATCGCGACGATCTGCTGCGCGAGGACGTCGAGTGGATTGCGCGGATAGCGCGACTGCTCGACGGCGCCGGCGTGCATGCGCTCGGTGAGCGCCGCGCACGCAAGGAGATCGCCCCGGAACTTCGGCATGATCACACCTTTGCTCGGTGTGTCGATGCGATGTCCGGCGCGGCCAATGCGCTGCATGCCGCTGGCGACAGAGGGCGGCGACTCCACCTGGATGACGAGATCGATGGCGCCCATGTCGATGCCCAGCTCGAGCGACGACGTCGCCACGAGCGCGCGCAGCCGGCCCGCCTTGAGATCGTCCTCGATCCGCAGACGCTGCTCTCGCGCGATCGAGCCGTGATGCGAATGAACCAGCTCCTCGCCGGCAAGCTCGTTCACCGCGCCCGCGATCCGCTCCGCGAGGCGGCGGCTGTTGACGAAGATGAGCGTCGACCGATGCTGCCGGATGAGCTCGAGCAGACGAGGATGGATCGCCGGCCAGATGCTCGAGCGCGCGTCGGCGCGTGACGCCGGACCGCTGCGGATCTCGAGGGTCTCAGTGCCCAGCTTGGCCATGTCGTCGACCGGCACTTCGACCCGTAGGTCGAGCTGCTTCGTGTGACCGGCGTCGACGATCTTCACCGGACGCGGCCCCTCCGCGTTGAAGCCGACGAGGAACCTTGCGACCTCGTCGAGCGGCCGCTGCGTGGCGGAGAGGCCGATGCGCTGCAGTGGGCGGCCCGCGAGCTCCTCGAGGCGCTCGAGCGAGAGCGCGAGATGCGCTCCGCGCTTCGTCGCGACCATCGCGTGGATCTCGTCGACGATCACGGTCTGGACGTTCCGAAGGCTCTCGCGCGCCGAGCTCGACAGCACGAGATACAAGGACTCGGGCGTCGTGATGAAGATGTCGGCCGGCGTCTTCGCGAAGCGCGCGCGGTCCTTCGCGGGCGTGTCCCCGGTCCGGATCGCGACGCTGGGCTCACGGAGCGGCGTGCCGAGGCGCTCCGCGGTGTGACGGATGCCGACGAGCGGACCACGCAGGTTCCGCTCGACGTCGACAGCGAGCGCCTTCAGTGGTGAGACGTAGACGACGCGGCACCCGGCCGGCTCGGCGTGGAGCAGCTCATCGATCGCGGACAGGAACGCCGCGAGCGTTTTGCCCGAGCCGGTGGGCGCGAGCACGAGCGTGCTCTCACCCGACGCGATCGCCGGCCACGCGAGCTCCTGCGCGCGCGTAGGCGCGGCGAACGAGCTCTCGAACCATTCGCGCGTGGGCTGATGGAAAGTCGCGAGGGCGCCGCTCCCCATTAGGGAGAGAGTACTAGCGCGCGCGGTTCAACCGCGGCGCGAAAACGTCGGATGTATCGCACGGAACAGTGAGCCAGCCCGAACCGACGTAAGCCGGCGGAAGCGGAATGAACCGTCCGGTCTTTCCGCCGGTGTACGCGGCGATCGGCCGCCCGTCACGATCGAACACGAGATGGATAGGCGGGCTCGAGCCGATCCCGGCAGCGCACTGTGTCGACGTCAGGTCATTTCGCAGCGCCTGCTCCCAACTGACCCAGCCCGCCGTCGATTCAGATCTGGATGCCACCGTCATCCTCGCGGGACTCGGAACAGCTGACGCCGCAAGCGGCGGCGTGTCCCAACGCGGCAAGGGCACGACGAGCGCTACGAACAGGATGAGCGAGATCGCGGCGACGACGGCGGACAGCGCAGCGACGTGACTGCGCCGCGACGGCTCGGTCGTCGCGCCGGTCCAGGTCGAGGATCACGTCAGCGCAGCTTGTTCGCCAGATCCGCGAGCTGCGCGACGCTGAGCGTGCGCGAGGACATCTCAAAGACCATGCCGGCCTCAAGCCAGCGGATCGCCCGTATGCCGTTATCGGTGACGATCCAGTTCGCTGCACGCCCCCGCACCCGCAGCGGCGCGTCGCCCGGTGCGGGCGACGGGAAAGGAAGCGCCTCTGCCGGCGGGAGCGGCGCGACGACGACGAGATCGCCGGTCGCCCGCAGGCGATAGGTCGTCGCGACGGCGTAGTCGTAGTACAGGAGTCCGGTGAACCCCTCGTGTGAGATACGGAACGTCGCGTCGGCGACGTCCGGCGGCAGCACGAGTGTTTGATCTGGGACCGGCTGAGTGTTGAAGGTGGGCCGAGCCATGGTCGGCAGCGCCGGCGCGTAGAGAGTGAAGATCGGGGTCTGGCTCTCGCGCTGACCTGGCGCGAACGCGAGCGCGGTGAAGAAGACCAGGGCGATACCGACGGCGACGACCGTCACGGCGGTCATACGGATCGAGCGGCCCCGGCGCTCCGGCCGGCCGGCATCGAGGTCGTAGATCACCGGAGAAGTATCGCGCGCCTAGGTAGCGGGTCTGGCCTGCTTCGCGAGCCAGTCCAGCGCGAAGTCAGCCACCTCTTCCCAGCCTGGCTGCCCAACGATCCAGTGCGTCCGTCCGGGGAATTCGTGGTAGTCCGTGACCGCGGTCGAACGGGCGTACTTCCGGAAGTTCGCAAGATTCATAGAGGCCTCGACCGTGCGGTCCAGCTCGCCGGCGATGATGAGCAGCGGCGCGCGCAGGTTGTTCCGGTAGTTGACCTTCGTTTCTTCGCTCAACGGCGCGAGGAGCGCCTGAAGGAAAAGTCGTCCCGACGTCGGTATGACCTGACTCTCGTAGACCGCACGCTGCTCCGGCTCGCTCAGCGTGTGGACCCAGCCCCACTGGAAGTTCTTGAAGGACATATGCCTCACGCGCTCCCAGCTTGCCCACCCGAGGAGCACCGGAAGGCTCGCTCGCACCGCGTTCTTTCCCGGCAGCACTCCCTTTGGCGGCGCAGGGTCGATCGCGACGCCGGCCGCGCCGATGCCGCGGTCGAGGAGCATCTGCACGAAGAGGCCGCCGAAGGAATGACCGACGAGGATCGGAGGCGCCTCGAGGTCGCGGATGATCGACGCGTAGTTGTCGACGATCTCGCTGATGCCGAGCTTGCCGAAGCGCCGATCCGGGGTGCGCTGCAGATCGTCGACGCTGTGCTCGAGGAACGGCCAGGCTGGCGCGACGCACTTGTAGCCTCGCGCCCGGAAGCGCTGCATCCACGGACCCCACGATTCGGCCGACATGAACGCGCCGTGGATGAAGACGACGGTCGGCACGCTAGTCGTGGGAGGAGATCCCGATCGCGCGGCCGTACGCCCACCCGCTGATCTCTGGGGGCTCGATGCCGCCGGCGCCGAGGATCGTCGTTGCCTGCGTGCGGTGCTCGTTGCCGTGGTGCACCAGCTGCGCGAGGACGACGCCGACGGTCGAGCTCGTCTTGCGGTCTTCCTCGTCGTCCACCGGGATCACGCGGTCCGGATCGTCGGATGCAACGATCGCGAGAGCGCGCGTACCGAGCCTGGCCGCGATCGAAGCAAGGTCGTCGAGCGTCCGCCGCTGGTCACGCCGGATCTCGGTGCTGATCAGCTCTCCGGTCATGAGCTGCACGTACCACTGCTCACCGCTGACGAGATGCTGCAGAGTGCCGTACAGCGTCCCGTACGTACCCGGAGCCTTGTCGTCGAGCCGCGCCGGATCGAGGGCCCGGCAGAACTCGAGGAGCGCGCCGTTCGCCCAGGTGTTGTGACGGACGACGTGGTCGAGCGCGGTCTTCACGTCTGGAGGATCGGGCTCCCGCGCTTGATGAAGCGTCCGCGGCCCTTGCGTCCGAGGAACTTGTCTTTCTCCACGATCACTTCGCCGCGCGACATCACGACGACGGGCTTTCCCTTCACCTTGCGTCCCTCGTAAGGGTTGTAGTCGACGCGCATATGGTGCGTCTTCGCCGAGATCGTGTGCGTGGCCCGCGGATCCCAGATGACGATGTCGGCGTCGCTGCCGACCGCGATCGTGCCTTTCTTCGGGAACATGCCCATGATCTTCGCGGGCGTCGTCGACGTGACCTCGACCCAGCGATTCAGCGTGATGCGGCCAGCCACGACCCCACCGTCGTAGGTCAGGTACATCCGCGTCTCGACGCCGGGCGCGCCGTTCGGGATCTTCGAGAAGTCGCCGATCCCGAGCTCCTTCTGTTTCGGCTGGCCCTGGAAGCCCTCCTTCATGCAGAACGGGCAGTGGTCCGTGCTGATCACCTGCAGGTCATTGCGCGCGAGGCCCTTCCACAGCTCGTCTTGGTGCCACTTCTCGCGCAGCGGCGGCGACATGACGTACTTGGCGCCGTCGAAGCCCGGCTCGTCGTAGTTGTCGACCGAAAGGAAGAGGTACTGCGGGCACGTCTCGGCGTATGCGGGCAGGCCGCGATCCCGGAAGAGCCGCACCTGCTCGAGCGCGTGCGCGGCCGAGAGATGAACGATGTACAGCGGCACGCCACCCGCCATCTCAGCGAGACGGAAGGCACGGTTCGTGGCTTCCGCTTCGGCCTCGGGAGGACGCGTGAGCGCGTGCCACTTCGGAGCGGTGTTCTTCTTCGCGAGCGCCCGCTTCACGAGCACATCGATGACGCCGCCGTTCTCGGCGTGCATGCAGATGAGTCCACCGTTCTCGGCGGTGCGCGTGAGCGCCTTAAAGATCGACGCGTCGTCGACCATGAAGACGCCCGGGTAGGCCATGAACAGCTTGAAGGAGGACACGCCCTCCTTGACCATCGTGTCCATCTCGCGGAGCACCTTGTCAGACACATCGCGAACGATCATGTGCAGGCCGTAATCGATGACCGCCTTGCCACGGGCCTTCGTCAGCCACAGATCGCGCGCCTTCTCCAGCGGCTCGCCCATGCCCTGCACCGCGAAGTCGACGATCGTCGTCGTGCCGCCGAACGCGGCCGCGCGCGTGCCGGTCTCGAAGTCGTCCGATGACGAGGTGCCGCCGAACGGGAGCTCCATGTGCGTGTGCACGTCGATGCCGCCGGGGATCACGTACTTGCCGGTCGCGCTGATCTTCTTGGCACCGGCCACTTTCAGGTCCTTGCCGATCATGGCGATCTTCTCGCCGTCGACCAGCACGTCTCCTTTGTAGTTGTCGGTGGCGGTCACGACGGTCCCGCCGGTGATGAGCGTCTTCGTCATGCTCCCTCCGAGGCGAACGCGCGGGAGTCTAGGTCAGCGCAGCGTGTCGGCGAGGACGACGAGCTCCGAAACTGAGCGGTGAAGTGATTCGAGGCGGTATGAGATCCCGTGCTCCGTCCAGTTCACGACCGTGAGCCCCTCCACCGACGCAATGCCCATCGTCCCGCGGATCGCGACGACCCCGCGCAGCGAGGCTGCCGGCGGCTCATTGGCGAGCCAGTCCGGAAAGGCGGAGAGCTCGACATCGATCAGGCCAGTCGGCAGCACGAGCGACGCGACATGCGTGCGTGGGTAGAGGAGTGCGCCGGTCGGGGTCGGCGTCGCCGACGGCGCGGGTGCTTGCTCGCCGCCGCCACGCTGCTGCGCGAGAAGCGCCGCCGCGGCCAGCGCGGTACCGATGCCGATGAGCACGATGCGCTGCCACAGCCTGGTGCCGCGCTCCTTCTTATCGAGATCGATGAGGACGGAGTTGCGTCCCACCGTCACTGCGCCAGATTGACCGTCACGCTCTTGCGCTGCGTGAAGCCCTCGAGCATCCCCTCGAGCGAGTTCTCGCGGCCGAGGCCGCTCTGCTTGAAGCCACCGTAGGGCTGGCCGACCACCTGCCCCAGGCCCTGATTGACCTGCACCCACCCGGCATCGATCGCGTGCGCGGTGCGAAGCGCCCTACCCAGCTCGTTCGACCAGACGTAGGCGGCGAGCCCGTAGTGCGTGTCGTTCGCCATGCGGACCACGTCTGCCTCGTCGCTCCACGGGATCGCGACAAGCACCGGACCAAAGATCTCCTCGCGCGCGATCCGCCACTCGTTGCGAACATTCGCAAAGACCGTGGGCTCCACGTAGTAGCCCTTCGACAGTGGCCCGTCCTTCGGCGGTGTTCCGCCGGTCACCGTGCGCGCTCCCTGCTGGCGCACGCCCTCCTCGATATAGCCGGACACGCCTCTCGAACTGCTGGCGGCTCACGATCGCGCCCATGTCGTTCTTTTCGTCGAGTGGGTCCCCGACCTTGAGCGCCTTCAGCTTCGCAGCGAGCCGGTCGAGGAACGGATCGAAGACGCTCCGATGGAGGAAGAGCCGCGAGCCGGCGGTGCAGGACTGGCCCTGACGCGCGAAGCGCATGGCGGCGATGACGCCGTCGGCGGTGCGGTCGCTGTCAGCGTCGGGAAACAGGATCTGCGGACTCTTTCCGCCGAGCTCGAGCGTGACCGGGACGATCCGATCGGCCGCGAGGCGAAGGATCTCCTTACCTGTCTCGGTATTCCCGGTGAAGGAGATCTTTCGGACGAGGGGGTGCTCCGCGAGCGGCGTTCCGACCTCACCTCCCGTCCCCGTGACGATGTTGAGGACTCCCTTCGGAAGGTGCGCCTCACAGATCTTCGCGAGCTCGAGCACCGCGAGTGGCGCGTTCGCCGACGGCTTGAGCACCACCGTGTTCCCCGCGAGGAGCGCCGGCGCGATCTTCCATGCGGCAATGAGGACGGGGACGTTCCACGGGACGATCGCTGCGACGACCCCGAGCGGCTCACGTCGCGTGTACGAGAACATCTGCTCGCCGAGTGGGATGGTCTCGCCCTTGAGCTCACCGCCGAGCCCGCCGAAGTAGCGGAACACGTCCGCGACGGACTTCGCCTCCGGCCGCGCCTGTGTGCGGATGGCGTTCCCGGTCTCCCGCGCGAGGGTGCGCGCGAGGTCCTCGATGCGAGCCTCGACGTCGTCGGCGATGCGCGCGAGTGCGCGTCCGCGGTCGCGCGGTGTGACCGCGCGCCACGCCGGAAACGCCGCGGCGGCGGCCCGGACAGCACGGTCGACGTCGGCGGCGCCGGAGCGCGGTACGTGCGCGATGACCCGGCCTCGCGTCGCGGGTGTCTCCACGTCGAACGTACGGCCGTCTGCGCTCTCGACCCACTCGCCGCCGATGAACATGCGCGAGCGGAGCACATCCTCCGCGGCGTCCGCGATCGTCGTCACGGTTTCACCATGTCGTCGTACATGTCGGGCCGGCGGTCGCGATAGAACTGCCAGGTGTTGCGGACCTCGCGCACCAGATCCATGTTCAGATCGGCGACGAGGAGCTGCTCCTCCTTCTCCGAGGCCTGCGCGATGATCTTGCCGCGCGGGTCCGCGAAGTACGACGAGCCGTAGTAGTCGTTCGGGCCGAACTCCTTCTCCTGCCCGACGCGGTTGATCGTCCCGACCCAGTACCCATTCGCGATCGCGTGCGCCGTCTGCTCGATGAACCACAGGTGCATGGAGAGTCCGCGCGAGGTCGCGGACGGGATGAACACGAGCTCAGCGCCGTGCAGCCCGAGCATGCGCGCGCCCTCGGGGAAGTGCCGGTCGTAGCAGATGTACACGCCGACCTTGCCCACCGCCGTGTCGAACACGGGGTAGCCCATGTTTCCCGGACGGAAGTAGAACTTCTCCCAAAAGCCGTTCACGTGCGGGATGTGTGTCTTTCGATACTTTCCGAGGTACTTGCCGTCGGCATCGATGACCGCGGCGGTGTTGTAGTAGATGCCGACCTGGTCCTCTTCGTACATCGGCGCGATGATGACCATCCTGTGTTTGCGGGCGAGCTCCTGCATGAGCTTCGTGGTCGGCCCGTCAGGGATCTTCTCCGTGTACGAGTAGTGCTTGCTGTCCTGGACCTGGCAGAAATACGGCCCGTAGAAGAGCTCCTGCAGGCAGATCACCTGCGCGCCTTGCTTCGCCGCCTGCTCGATGTACTGCACGTGCCTCGCGACCATCGAGTCTTTGTCGCCGGTCCAGGCGGCCTGGACGAGCGCCGCCTTGACGGTGGTCATCTCGCCCTCCCCTTTCGAACCTTCGCTTGGCCGCGATGCTAGTGGAGAGCACAATGCAGCCGGCCGGCACGGGCCACTGGCCGGACCGCGGGAGGGTGACACATGAGACGTCTATCCATCGCTTTCGTTGTCGCGGGCCTCATCGGGGCCGCCTGCGGCCAGCCGCCGACGGGGACGACTTCGCCGGCGCCGAGCGCGGCCGCGTCCGCATCCGCCGCGGCGTCGCCGACGCGCGGGGGCACCGCGATCATCGCGATCTGGCAGGAGCCGACGACGCTGCTGCCGCTCTATCGCAACCAGACCGTGGCAACGGTCGTAGGCAACGGCGTCGTCGAAGGACTCGCTCGCGCGCGGGCGGACGGCCAGTACGAGGGCGAGCTCGCGAAGACCGCGCCGACGATCGGCAGTGGCGTGACGGTCAGCGGCTCGAAGATGGAAGTGCGCTGGGAGCTCAAACCAGACCTCAAGTGGTCTGATGGCAACCCGCTGACCAGCGCAGACATCAAATTCACCTGGGAGCGCTGGATGGCGGATCCCAAGGTGAACACGCGCGCCGGCTTCAGCGATATCGAAGCGATCGACACCCCCGATCCGCTGACGGCGATCGTGAAGTACAAGGCCATCTACCCGCCCTACATGGACAACTTCTTGGGTCTGCTGCCAAAGCACCTCTACGAGAAGGAGCCAGACCTCAGCAAGACCGACTACAACCGCAAGCACGTCGGCACCGGGCCGTACATGGTCACGGACTTCAAGGTCGGCGAGAGCATCACCCTCGAGAGGAACACCAACTACCGCGTGAAGGACAAGCAGTACCTGGACAAGATCATCTTCAAGAGCGTCCCTTCGAGCCAGGTCGCCATCGCCCAGCTCAAGGCGGGCGAGGTGCATGGGATGTGGAACCTGCTCGAGTCCGAGATGCTCGACCTCGAGAAGGAGACCGGCATCGCGATACAGGCGGACCGCAGTCCGTCCGTCGAGCGCATCGAGCTGAACACGGCGATGAACAAGGACATGACGGAGCCGACGAGCACGCATCCCGTTCTCGGCGACATCGAGATGCGCAAGGCGCTGCTCTGGGCGACACCGAAGCAGCAGATCATCGACAAGCTCCTCGCCGGCAAGGTCAAGGTGGCCAACTCCCCGGTGTCGCTTGGCTGGGCGTCCCCGACCCTCACCCAGGACGGCTACGACCAGAAGAAGGCCAATGACGCTCTCGATAAGGCCGGCTGGGTCAAGGGCACGGACGGGATCCGGTCAAAGGCCGGTGCGCGCGCCTCCCTCACGATCACCACGACGACCGGCAACCAGACTCGCGAGCGGATAGAGCAGGTGCTCATCGACGAATACAAGGCGATCGGCGTCGAGCTGAAGATCCAGAACATGCCGTCGGCGGTGCTGCTCTCGGGCTCCTGGACTGCCAGCGATCCCCGCAAGCGCGGCACCTTCGACATGGTCATGTTCGGCTCCTCACCGGGCATCGATCCGGGAACCACCGTCACTCAGCGCTACTACTCGAAGAACATCCCGCACAGCGGGAACACCGGCGCAGGTCAGAACTACACGCGCGTGAAGAACCCCGACCTCGACAAGGCGATCGAGGACAGCAATGCGACCCTGGAGCAGGAGAAGCGCAAGGAGGCGTACGCGCGCGCGCTCAAGCTTCTCAATGACCAGTACGTGATCATCTGGCTCTACGACCGCGCGGATATCGATGGACGGCGCACGGAGCTCCGTGGCTGGGTCGAGAATCCGTGGCAGGAAGTCACGGACAACATGGAGGATTGGTTCCTCAGGAAATAAGCTGAGAACGGAGCCCTCGTGGGCCGATATGTCGCGCGCCGCCTGATCCAGGCGATACCGCTGCTGTTCGGGATCAGCCTGATCTCATTTGCGATCCTGAAGGCAGTGCCGGGGGGACCGACGGCGGCCTACGAGGGCAATCCGAGCTTCACCGATGAAGATCTCCGCCGCCTGGAGGCGGCCTTCGGCCTCGATCAGCCGGTCCACGTTCAGTACGTCAACTGGCTGACGCACTTCGTGCAGGGCGACTGGGGTTACTCGTATTCGGGCGGACAGCCGGTGCTGCAGCTCATCCTGGAACGACTACCCAACACGCTCTATCTGACGATCGTGGCGTATCTCGCGGTGCTCGCCATCGCTCTTCCCATCGGCGTGCTCACCGCGACCCGCCAGTACTCGTGGTTCGATCACGTCGTCACGGGGTCGACCTTCGCCTTCCTCTCGACGCCAACGTTCTGGCTCGGCCTGCTGCTCCTCCTGTTCTTCGGGCTGCAGCTTCGCTGGCTTCCTCTTGGCGGCATCCAGACTCTGGGCGCCGAATTCGACCCCATCGATCGTCTGCGCCATCTCATCCTGCCAGTCGCAACCCTCGCACTCGTGCAGATCGGCTCCTACACGCGCTTCCTCCGCGCGAGCATGCTCGAGACGATCCACCAGGACTTCATGCGCACAGCGCGAGCGAAGGGACTCATGGAACGGGTCGTCATCATGCGACACGGGTTGAAGAACGCGGCGATCCCGCTCGTGACCGTCGCTGCCCTCGACCTGCCCGATCTCTTCGCCGGCGCGCTGATAACGGAACAGATCTTCGGCTGGCCCGGGATGGGCCGTCTCTTCTGGGACTCAGCCACCCGGAGCGACTATCCGGTGCTCATGGGCATCCTCGCGATCACGTCGACCCTCATCGTGCTCGCGAATCTGCTGGCGGACGTGTTGTATGGATATCTCGACCCCCGCATCCGCTACTCCTAGCCGGCGCGCCGTGCCGCGGGAGCGCGGGACGTGGAGTCTCGCGTTCGAGCGATTCCTGCAGCACCGCCTGGCGGTCGCGAGCGTCGTCGTTCTCGGCGCGCTCGCGCTGCTCTGCGCGTTCGCGCCGATCGTGTCGCCATACGATCCGGAGAAGACCGCTTTGCTCCTCATCCACGAGCCGCCGTCGCTCACGCATCCGATGGGCACGGACGCGCTCGGCCGCGACCTCGCGACGCGGATCCTGTTCGGCGGGCGGGTGTCTCTTTCGGTCGGCGTGCTGGCGATCGTCGTGGCCATGACCATCGGGACGCTCATCGGCGCACTTGCCGGTTTCTACGGCGGCTGGCTGGACAGCGTCCTCATGCGCTTCGTCGACATGATGTTCTCGTTCCCGCGACTGTTCCTGCTGATCCTCATCGCCGTGCTCGCCAAGGGCATGAGCGTGCCGGTGATCATCCTCGTGCTGGGGGCGCTCTCATGGATGACGACCTCTCGGATCGTGCGCGCGACGTTCCTGTCGCTAAAGGAGCGCGACTTCGTGATCGCCGCCCGTGCGGTCGGCGCGCGCGATCGCGACCTCATCATCCGGCACATCCTGCCGAACTCGCTCGCGCCGATCATCGTGTCCGCCACACTTGGCGTCGCCTCGACGATCGTCGCCGAGAGCACGCTCTCATTCCTGGGTCTCGGCATCCAGCCGCCGACGCCGTCCTGGGGAAACATGCTCGAAGACGCGACACAGGACATGGCGACTGCGCCGTGGGCCGCGGTGTTTCCCGGACTCTTCATCTTCCTCGCTGTCGTCTCGATCAACTTCATCGGCGACGGTCTGCGCGACGCGCTCGATCCGAGACACGTCTCCGCGGCTAACTAAGGGAGAGCGAGCGGGACCGACGGGGCTGGCGGCAGCGTCGGGAGCGGCACAGGAAGCGGCGGCGCGGTTGGCAGCGGCCCCAGGACGGGTGGGGTCGGTATGAGCGTCGGAAGCGCCGGAATCATCGTTGGGATCGAAGGCGCTACTAGCGGCAATGGAAATGGCGTCGCGGGCACGCTCGTCGCAGTAGCCGGGACCGGCGTCGGCGCCTCCGGCGCGGCGGCGCCCCCTTCCTGAGTGGGTGCACCGGCACCGCTGGGCCGAACCGTGGGCTCGCTCTTCTGTGGGGCACCACTGCTCGGCGCGACAGATGACGACGGCCAGGTCGGCGCCGTGAAATTCCATCCCGCCATCAGCGCGCCGCCGAACATTCCGAGCACGAGCGTCAGCCCGATGGCGAGTGCGATCGAGGACAGCGTCCATGCGGAACGCTCCAGCCGCTGCGGCCTCTTCGGGGTCGCAAGCTCAGCGTCGGCGGGAGCGTCGGCGTCCTGAGCCTCCTCACGCATCGCAAGTGCGACCGCTTCGGCACGACTGGAGGCGCCGAGGCGATCAAACACGTTGGAGAGATGCCAGTTCACGGTGCTCTCGGAGATACCGAGAGTGCTCGCGATCTCCTTGCTTGTTCGGCCAGCAGCCACGAGGGCGAGGATCTCTCGCTGACGAGGGCTTAGTTCTCGTGGCGTCATCGTTGTCATGACCCACGTCGAGGCAGGGTCTTTGCCGCAACGGGTGACATTCACTCCTTTGCCCGACAAGCCGTTGGAGTGGCGTTACACGTTCGTGGGATTGACCCCCCCCGCAGTTCATGTTGTTCGGAACGCAGGTTCTAACGGCCCCCTGTTCTGCCCGCCCCTCACACCTCGGGCACGAGCGAGCGATGCGCCCACCGAGGCCACGAGGCTGCGGAGAACCCGGGTAGCGAAAAGAAAACAACAGGGAGACACAACCAAATGAAGAAGCAAATCTCAGGACTCGTCCTTGCGCTGGCACTCATGGGACTCGCGCCAGCGACCGCGGCTGCCGCGGAAGTGAACATGGGCGCCAAGGCCGCCACGGCCACCGCAACCTGCGACGCCGGAAACGGACGGGGCGGAGCTAGGGCGCTTGCTTTGCTCGTCGCGGCGGCTGTTGACGCCGGAGGCGTCAACGCATGCGGCATCGACGTGCTGAACAACTCGCTCAACAACCTCCTCCAGAACGCGGACATCCACGTTCTCGAGAACATCCTCAACAACAGCCCGATCCTCAACGACCTGAACATCTCCGACATCACGGTCAACGTGCTCGGTGGTGTCACCACGATCTCAGTCCTTGGCATCCCGGTTCTGGTCATCGCTTAACCAGACGCGGGCGATCACGAGAGAGGGAGCCGAAAGGCTCCCTCTCTGTTTGTTCGACATACTTTCGGCGTGCCCGACATGCTCGATCGCTATCTCGATCAGCACCGCGACCGTTTCGTCTCCGAGCTGCGCGACCTGTGCGCGATACCGTCCGAGGCGAGCGATCAGAGCGCGCTCGACGCAGCCGCGCGCTGGTGCGGCGATCGTCTGGTCGCTGCGGGCGCCGAATCGCACGAGCTACGAGTCGAAGGCGCGCCCGCGCTGGTCGTCGGCGAGGCCGGCGAGGGCAAACGCACCCTGATCTGCGTGCAGCACTACGACGTGCAGCCCGCGGTCCCCCTGGATCTCTGGATCTCGCCGCCCTACGAGCCCGCGGTCCGTGACGGCGCGGTCTTCGCTCGGGGTGTCGATGACAACAAGGGACACCTCCTGCTGCGCATCCAGGCGCTCGAGACGTATCGCGCGATGCACGGCGAGCTCCCGCTACGCGTGCGCTTCCTGATAGAAGGAGAGGAGGAGAGCGGCAGCCCGAACCTCGCCCGCCTCCTCGACCTCGACGCGACTCTGACCGACGGCGATGGCGCGCTGAAGGAAGGCGGCGCCATCGACTCCGCGGGCCGGCCGCAGCTGCTCCTCGGCGGCAAGGGCATCTTCTACGTCGAGCTGCACGTGCGATCGATGAAGCGCGACGCCCATTCGGGCGGGGCCACGCACCTGCCGAACGCGGCCTGGCGGATCGTCACCGCACTCGACACGCTCGTCGACCGCGGTGGCCGCATCCTCATCGACGGCTTCTACGACGATGTGAAAGCGCCGACCGACGCGGAGCGCGCCCACATGGCCTCGCTCCCGTTCGAGTCAGACGTGGTCAAGCGCATCTACGAGATCGACTCTTTCGCGTGGGGCCGCTCCGACGCGGAGGCGCGCATGGCTTCGGTGTACGAGCCGACATGCAACATCTGCGGCATCGTCTCGGGGTTCATCGGCGAGGGCACCAAGACGGTCATCCCGTCCGAGGCAATGGTGAAGATCGACTTCCGGCTCGTACCGGAGCAGGACCCCGCGCGCATCCGCACGTTGCTGCGCGCGCACCTCGACCGTCGCGGCTTCACGGACGTCGAGCTCGTCGCGAAGGAAGGCACGCGACCGTACCGCGGACGCATCGACGATCCGCTCGTGCGCGCCGCGCAGGCGGTCGCTGAGGAAGAGATCGGAAGTCCGGCGCTGCTGATCCCCTCCTCTGGCGGAACGTCGCCGATGTGGCAGGTCTGCGGGAAGCGCTCGCTGGCGAACGTCACACTCGGCATGGGCCACCCCGGTTCGGGCGCGCACGCTCCGAACGAGAACATCCTCCTCGACAACTACTGGAAGGCGCTCCGCGCGACCGTCGCGCTATTCCGGCGCTACGCCGACCAAGCCTGAGCGTGGAGGGCACCATCGAGATCAGGTCGCTGCGGTGCCGCGGGCGCCAAGGCACCACGCCCGAGGAACGGGCGACCCTGCAGGAGTATTTCGTCGACGTCGCGGTGCGCACCGACCTCGCCGACGCCGTGCGTGCCGATGACATCGGCTCCGCCCTCGACATCAGCGTGCTCGCGAAGGTCGTGCGTGACGCCGTTGCCGAACGCCCGCGCGTTCTCGTCGAGCGCATCACCTTCGATGTAGCGCGCAGCGTCCTCGCGCACTTCCCCGCGGTGAGCGAAGCGCGTGTGCGGGTCCTCAAGCCTGAACCGGAGGGACTCGACGCTGAGGCCGAGGCTGTGGAGCTCGTGCTGCGCCGGTGATCCGCGCGCTCGTGTTCGATTTCGATGGGCTCATCCTCGAGACCGAGACACCGGCGTACGAGACGTGGGCCGAGATCTATAAGGAGCACGGTCACGAGCTGCCGCTCGACCGCTGGTTCGATTACATCGGGCGCGAAGGCGGCTACTTCAATGCAGCGGACCACCTCGCCGCGCTCGTCGGCGAGGGCTTCGACCGCGATACGACACAAGCACGACGGGACGTGCGCAAAACGGAGCTCATCCTCGCGCTCGACGTCATGGTCGGCGTGCGCGAGTACGTCGCCGACGCGAAACGCCTTGGACTGCGCCTCGCGGTCGCATCGAGCTCGTCGCGCGCCTGGGTGCTCGGCCACCTCGAACGCCTAGGTCTGGGCGCGGATTGGGACGCGGTCCGCACCCGCGACGATGTCACGCGAACGAAACCGGCCCCGGACCTGTATCTCTCCGCGGTGAAGGCGCTGGGCGTCGCGCCGAATGAAGCCGTCGCGTTCGAGGATTCCGCGAACGGGATCGCCGCCGCGAAGGACGCCGGCCTGCTCTGCGTGGCCGTCCCGAACGCCCTGACCGCCGGGATGGATCTGTCGCGGGCCGACCTCCGGCTGACCTCGCTGGCCGACACGAACCTCGAGGAACTGCTCGCCCACCTCGCTCGGGATTAGTCTCTGAGCCGTGGCAGCCACCACACCGGCCGACGCCCGCCTCGCAGCCGATATGTATCGCTACTCGCCGTACGCCAGAGGCCGCCGCGCGCTGGCGTGGATGTGGGACCGTCCGATCGCACGCGCGCTGACGCGCGCGTTCATCACGATCTTCCTCGTCACGACGCTCAACTTCGCGCTCATCCGCCTCATGCCGGGTAACGCGATCGACGCCTACATCGCGCAGGTCATGAACGAGCAACTGCTCAGCTACGAAGACGCGGCGCAACTCGCGTCCGGCTTGTTCAACCTCGATCTGGACAGGCCGATCCACGAGCAGTACCTGCAGTTCCTCGGGGACCTCGTGCGCGGCGATCTCGGGACTTCGATGCTCTCGCAAGGCACCACCGTCACCTCGATCATCACGGCGTACCTCCCATGGACGCTGTTCACCGTCGGCCTCGGGTTAATGCTGAGCTTCACGGTCGGGGTCTTTCTTGGTCTGCTCGCCGCGTACCGCCGCAATTCCATGTTCGATCACATCGTGTCGTCGGGCGGCTCGATCCTGAGCTCCATCCCCAGCTACGTCACGGCGCTGCTCATCGTGGTCATACTGGGAACGCAGCTGCGCCTGCTGCCGATCGCCGAGATGCGCGGCTCGTCCAGTCCGAGCGTCCCCCCAGGCTTTCACCTCGAGTACATCGCCGACATCTTGTTCCACGCGGTGCTGCCAGTCCTCGTCTACTTCATCGCCACTGTCGGCCACTGGATCCTGAGCATGAAGAGCGCGACGCTCGCCACGCTCGAGGAGGACTACGTGACCGCGGCGCGGGCCCGAGGACTCTCAGATGGCCGGATCACGACGGCGTACGTGGGACGGAACGCCGTCCTCCCGCTGGTCTCACAGTTCGCGATCACCGCGGGCCACGTTGTGGGCGGCGCGTTCTTCATCGAAACGATCCTCGTGTACCCGGGCATCGGGCTGCGCCTCTACAAGTCGATCGAGCAACGCGACTACACGCTGATGCAGGGGATCGTCCTACTGCTGACGGTCTCCGTCGTCGTGGCGAACCTGCTGGCGGACGTTCTGTATGCGAAGCTCGATCCGCGCATCGGTCGCGCGGGCGGGGCGAACGGATGAGCGTCGCCGCCCTCTCCCGGCCGACCACGCGCTCCCGGATCACCGGCCCGCTCGCCTCGCTTCTCGACTTCCTGCGACTTCTGTCGAAGAAGCCGCTCGGGTTGATCGGGCTCGTCGGCGTCCTCTTCTTTTTCGTGCTCGCCTTCATCGTCCCGCTCTTCGTCCCATACCAGGACGCAGTGGACGTGACCGCGATCTACCAGCCGCCTTCCGCGGCACACCCGCTCGGGACCGATTCCAGCGGACGCGACGTCTGGAATCAGATCATCCACGGCGGCCGCGACATCCTGCTCGTCGGCTTCGTCGCTGGATTCTTCTCGACGCTTATCGCGGTGAGCTTCGGGTCGCTCGCCGCCGTCGCCGGGGGGAAAGTGGACGCGCTCATCTCCGGGGCGGCCGACTTCTGGCTGACCATCCCACAGATCCCGATCATCGTCGTGCTCGGCAGCATCCTGAAGTTCAACAGCATCTGGATCATCGCCGCTCTGCTGGCGCTCCTCGCGTGGGCGGGCCTACTCCGGCAGGTACGCGCTCAGGTGCTCTCGCTGAAAGAGCGCGATTACATCGAAGCGGCGCGCTCGCTCGACCTCGGCCTGTTCCACATCATCTTCAAAGAGATCCTCCCGAACATGCGCAGCTACATCGTCATCCACTTCATCCTCGCGATGACCGCGGCAATCTACGGCGTGGCTGGTCTGACGTTGCTCGGGTTGATCCCGCTTTCGGGACAGAACTGGGGGCTCATGCTCAACTACGCCTACGTACGTGGAGCGCTGTTCTTCAAGGACAGCCTCTTCTACATCCTCAGCCCCGTCCTGGCGATCACGCTGTTCCAGCTGTCGCTCGTCTGGCTCGCATCCGCCCTCGAGGACATCTTCAACCCGCGCCTCCGCAGCTCGGGCTAGTTCGTGCCGACGAAGAAAGCGAGCGCCGTGGCTCAGCAGCTCGAGGCGGACCAGGTGCTCTCCGTCAGAGGATTGTCCATCGCGTATTCCACGCGGCGCGGTGCGGTGCAAGCGGTACGTGATGTCTCGTTCGATCTTCGACGCGGCGAGACGCTGGCGATCATCGGTGAGAGCGGCTCCGGGAAGACGACCCTCGCGGTCAGTCTGATCCGCCTGTCGCCGCGCACAGCAAAGATCACAAAGGGTCACATCCTGTACCGCAAGGACGACGAGACGATCGACGTCGCGTCTCTCGGCGACAGCGACCTGCGTGAGTTCCGCTGGAGCGAATGCGCGATGGTGTTCCAAGCGGCGCTGAACTCGTTCAATCCCGTGATCTCGATCTGGGAGCAGTTCCTCGATACCGCGCAAGCCCACGGCATGTCGGACGCGAAGCAGGTGCGCGGCCGCGCGGGCGAGCTGCTGGGGCTCGTGAACCTCGACCCGGAGCGCGTGCTGCGCGCGTTTCCCCACGAGCTCTCCGGCGGGATGAAGCAGCGCGTGCTGATCGCACTCAGCCTGCTGCTCAAGCCCTCGATCATCATCCTCGACGAGCCAACGACCGCGCTCGACATCCTGACGCAGCGGTCGATCATCGATCTGCTTCGCCGGCTGCGCGAGCAGCTTGGATTCTCGATGATCTTCATCTCGCACGATCTGTCGCTCGCCGCGGAGCTCGCCGATCGCGTGCTCACGATGTACGCCGGCACGGTGGTCGAGCGCGCCAGCGTCAAAGACCTCTTCTATCGGCCACGGCATCCGTACTCCATGGGTTTACTGCGAGCCGTGCCGCGCGTCAGCGGCGCGCTCGGCAACGTCGTCTCGATCGCAGGCAGCCCTCCGGACCTGATCAACCTTCCCGAAGGCTGCACCTATAACCCGCGCTGCCCATTCGTGATCGAGGAGTGCAAGCTCCGCGAGCCGGATCTCCTCGCTGTCGACACGCCGAACCACGACGCGCGGTGCATCCGCTGGAAGCACGTCGCCGACCTGGTCGGCAAAGAGGAGGCTGTGGTCGCCGAGAAGCTGGGCGCGGCCACATGACCGCCTCGGGCGACATCACCGTCCCCGGCAAGCCGCTCATCGAGCTTGTGAACGTCACCCGCGAGTTCAAGACACCCGGCGGTGCGATCAAGGCCGTCGACCGCGTCTCTCTTGCGCTCGGTCAAAGCGAGGCGATGTGTTTGGTCGGCGAAAGCGGCTGCGGCAAGACGACGACGGGAAGGATGCTCGCAGGACTCCTTCGTCCGACGAGCGGGCAGCTGCTCTTCGAAGGAAAGGACGTTTGGACCACCAAGGGCGATGAGCTCGCGCGGTTCCGCCGCTCGGTGCAGCTTGTGCACCAGGATCCATACGCGTCGCTGAACCCGATCCGCACCGTCTATCAAACGCTGTCGGCACCGCTCTTCCGCCATGGCAAGGCAAAAGGCCGCCGCGCCGCGATCGGGGCTGCGACGGAACTGCTCCAGCGCGTGGGACTCACGCCCCCGGGGGATTTCCTTGTGAAGTACCCGCATCAGCTTTCCGGTGGCCAGCGACAGCGTGTGAGCATCGCGCGGGCGCTCAGCGTGGATCCGCGAGTGATCGTCGCCGACGAAGCGGTGTCGATGGTCGACGTCTCGATCCGGATCAGCCTGCTCAACCTGCTTCTTGCGCTGCGCGATGAGTTCCGTGTCACCATCGTCCTCATCACTCACGACCTCGCGGTGGCGCGTTACTTCGCCATGCGAGGCCGTATCGGCGTGATGTATCTCGGGCGCGCGGTCGAGCTGGGCACGTCGGAGCTGGTCGTCGGCGATCCGGCGCATCCGTACTCCGCAGCCCTCGTCGCCGCGATACCCGAGGCCGACCCGACGCTCACCCGCTCGAAGGAGCGCGTCGAGCTCCGCAGCGCGGAGGTCCCGAGCCTGCTGCGGCTTCCGAGCGGCTGCACGTTCCATCCGCGGTGCCCGCTGTTCGAAGAGGGACTCTGCGATGTTCAAGTGCCGGAGCTGCTGCCGATCCCTGACGGCCGCCAGGTCGCCTGTCACGTGGCGACTCGCGAGCGGGCGCCGGCCGCCGAGCTACTCGGGGTCCGCTAGTTGGACCCGGCACTCCTTCGCGGCAACCTGACGCTCGCGATCTTCATCCTCTTGACCGCGCTCATGATCCTGCCGTTCCAAGACCGGACGTCCGGCGCCTTCGTGGTCACTGTATTAGCGGTGATCGTGGCACTTCTGTTCATCGCGGGGACCTGGCTCCTCGCGCGGTGGTTATCGCCCCGGATGCCGCCCAAAGAAGATGACAAATAGCGCCTGACGGGATACAACGGTGGCAGTCCGGGCCCATCGCGCGTGCCATGAGCCCCTGGGCGAAGGAGAGGTTGATGAGCAGCGACAAGCTTCGTTACACGGCCAGTCGACGTCGTTTCCTCCGGGACTCCACGCTCGCATCGATCGGTCTGATCGCGGCGGCGTGCGCACCAGGGTCGACCGGGACGACGACGGGCGGGACCACTGGCGCGACCACCGGCGGGACGACGGTGAAGAAGGGCGGCGAGTTCCATGGAGCTTGGCCGTACGTACTCCCACCGGCCGGCCACTGGAATGGTTATGCGCCGAACGGCATCCTCACCACAGGCATCTACCGGCATCTATGGCTCACCACGCTCGGCATGTACATCTGGAATGACAAGAAGTTCGACTACTGGCTGGCCGAGTCGTCAGGGCCCAAGGCCGGCGACAACTACGAGCTGAAGCTGCGCTCGGGCATCAAGTGGAGCGACGGCGCGGCCTTCACGGCGAAGGACGTGTATACGACGTTCAACGTGGGCCGTCTCGAGAACTTCACGCTCTGGCAGTACGTGGACAAGATGGAGATCGTCAACGACCAGACGATCAACTTCCACTTCTCCCGGCCGTCCAGCCTTGCGGAGCGCCTGCTTCTCCGTGAGCCCATCCGGCCCGACAGCCTGTTTGGGACCTACTCCAAGGAGACAGACGCTCTCGTAGCCGCGGGCAAGAAGGCGGCGGACCAGGAGTGGCGAGACCTTCGCACCAAGATGAACGCCTTCCGTCCGACGGCGCCGGTCTCGGTCGGGCCGTACAAGATCGACCCCGCGACAGTCACCGAGTCACAGCTCACCTTCGTCAGGAACCCCGGTGGGTACGCTTCGGACCGCGTCAACTTCGACAAGGTCGTCGTGTACCAGGGCGAGACCAACCAGGTCTCACCGCTGGTTTTGTCGCAGGACGTCGACTACGCGACGCACGGTTTCACCCTCGCGGTCGACAGGGCCATGAAGGACGCGGGCATCCGCGTCGCACGCCCGCCGCTGTACACCGGCCCTGCGCTGTATTTCCACTGGGAGAAGGCGCCGGAGTTCCAGGACGTTCGTCTCCGCTATGCGGTCGCGCACGCGATCAACAGGGTAGAGAGCGCCGCGATCACATACGGCGACTCAGGTAAGGCGCAGAAGTACATGGCCGGCTTCAGTGACGACCACGCGCCTGGCTGGATCAGCAGCGCCGATCTCGCGAAGCTCAAGCCATACGAGTTCAGCCTCGCCAAGGCCGATCAGTTCATGAAGGACGCCGGCTATGCGAAGGGCTCCGACGGCATCTACGCCAAGGGCGGAAAGAAGCTGGAGCTCGAGCTCGTGTTCCCGAGTGACTTCGCCGACTGGTCCAGCGCGGCGACGCACGCCGCCGAGTCACTCACGAAGTTCGGCATCAAGGTGACCCCACGCGGCCTCGTGAACTCGACGCAGCAGCCAGAGATCAACGACGGGAAGCACGCCTTCTTCGTACGTGCGTGGGGCATCGGTAGCGCACCGCACCCGCAGTACTCCTTCATCCAGGACCTGCGGACGCACAACACGACCCCGGCCGGCGGCGGCATGAAGTACCCGCTGAAGCAGAATCTACCGTCCACGGGCAGGCAGGTGGACCTCGACGAGCTCATCAACAGGACCGGAGATGGAACGGACGAGGCCAAGCAGAAGGCCGCCGTTACCGAGCTGGCCCTCGCGTTCAACGAGCTGCTCCCGAACATCCCGCTGTGGCAGCGCTTCGGTAATAACCCCATCAACGACAAGAAGCGTGTCGCGGGATGGCCGGCGGAAGGCGACGGCATCTACAAGAATCCCGACGCCGACAGCTTCGCCATGACGCTGCTCATCAGAGGGACGATCGGCTCGATCCAATAACCGCGTAGCAGTCAGGCAGTGAGACGGCGCTCCGAAAGGAGCGCCCTCTTTCTTATCGCGCTAGCCTCCGAGCGTGCCACTGCGTGTCGGTGTCCTCGGCGCGGGCTTCGCGGGTGCGATGCACGCGCACAGCGCGACGCGCATCGACGGCGTGCATGTCGTCGCGGTAGCCGCGCTCCCGCTCGAACAAGGCGCCGCCCTAGCGAAGGAGTGCGGCGCGCGGCTCGCCAGCGCCGAGGAGATCTGCGCCGCGGATGACATCGACCTGGTCGTCGTTGCGACGCCGACGCACCTTCACGCGCGCTACGCGATCCTGGCCGCGAAGTCTGGCAAGCACGTGTTCTGTGAGAAGCCGCTGGCGCGGACGCTCGCGGACGCCGAGGCGATGGTGCGCGCGTGCGACGAGGCCGGCGTGACGCTCGCCGTGGGACACGTCGTGCGCTACTTCAAGGAGTACCAGCGCGCGAAGCAGGTGCTGGACGATGGGACTCTCGGCCGCCCAGCGATGGCGACGCTCGTGCGCGGCAACTTCGCGGTCGGATCGGCGCGCGAGTGGTATCTCGACGCCGCGAAGAGCGGCGGAGTCGTCCTGGACCTGATGCTCCACGACCTCGACACCGTGCGCTGGTGGTTCGGCGAGCCGTCGCGCGTGTACGCGAGGCGCTTCACCGGGAACGGTGGGCTCGAGTACGCGCTCGCGACGATCCGGTACGACGACCGTCCGATCGTGCAGGTCGAAGCGAGCTGGGCCGAGCACGCCGGCTTCCGGACCGGATACGAGCTCCGCGGCGACAAGGGGATGCTGGTACACGACAGCCGAGCGGCATCGCCGATCGCGCTGCAGTCACCCGCCGGGCCCGCAGGTCCGGCGATGATGGCGACGCCGACGCTGCACGAGACGCCGTACCTGGTGCAGCTGCGAGACGTGATCGCGCGCATCGCCCGCGGCGATCGGCCGCTCGTCGACGGGCATGAGGGCCTGCGAACGCTTGCCCTGGGCCTCGCGGTCATCCGCGCCGCCGACACGGGCGAGGTCGTGAAGTGGAAGGCGCCGGCATGACGAAGACGCTGCGGGTCGGACTCGTCTCCTTCGCGCACGTTCATGCCTCGTCGCTCGCGACCACGCTCGGGGCGCTGGAGCAGGTCGAGTTCACGGGGATCCATGACGATGACGAGAAGCGCGGACGCGATGCGGCGAGCGCGCATGGGGCGATGTGGCACTCGACCCTCGAGGGACTGCTCGGGGCGAGCGAGGCGATCGTCATCGCGTCCACCAACGTCGATCACCGCCGGTACACGGAGGCCGCAGCGAAAGCGCGCGTTCACGTGCTCTGCGAGAAGCCGCTCGCGACCACGACCGCGGACGCGAAAGTGATGATCGAAGCCTGTCGTGCGGCGGGGGTGCAGATCGGCACCGCGTTCCCGGTCCGCGGCAGTCCAGCCGTGATGGCTTTGAAGGACGCGATATCGGCCGGCGCGCTCGGTCGCATCCGTGCCATACGTGCCACCAACCCGGGGCAGTATCCCGGCTCCTGGTTCGGCGACAGGCGCCTCGCGGGCGGCGGCGCCGCGATGGATCACACCGTGCACGCGGCCGATGCGATCCGCTGGCTCCTTGACGATGAGTTCACGCGCGTGCAGGCGGAGCTCGGGTCGTTCATCTACGGCCTCGAGGTCGAGGACTGCGGCGTCCTGACGTGTGACCTCGCCGGAGGCGCCTTTGCGTCGATCGATTGCAGCTGGTCGCGACCGCAGACGTTCCCCACCTGGGGCGGCGTGACGCTGCACGTCGTCGGCGAGAAGGCGACGGTCGACATCGATGTGTTCCGGCAGGCGCTCATCCACTACGACGACACGGCCGGCCGCACGCGGCTTCTGGGCTGGGGCGACGACCTCACCGCTCGGATGGTCGCGGACTTCGTCGACGCGATCATCGCGGGCCGTCCCGTTCCGATCAGCGGTGAAGATGGGCTCCGTGCGCTCGAGGTGGTGATCGCGGCCTATCGCTCATCGGACTCGGGCCGGCCGTTCACCATCGCCGACATGCGAGCGTGACCGCGGGCCAACGGCCGCTCGCTGATTACCCGGAGATCGCGGTGGTGCTTGGTGCGGGACTCAACGAGGACGGCAGCCCGACCGAGACGACACTCGCCCGCGCCGACGCGGCCGCGGACATCTCGAACGAGCGCGACATCGCTGTGATCGTGTCCGGCAGCCACGGCGACCGTCCGACGCCGGAGCGCAGCGAAGCGCTCTTCATGGCCGAGCGCCTTACGGCGAAGGGCGTGACCCGCAGTCGCATCTTCCTCGAAGACAACTCCCGCGACACGGTCGCCAATGCGGCATTTGTTGCTGAACGCTATCTCGCGGACATGACGCCGCGGCCGATCCTCCTCGTCACGTCCCCATTCCACATGACGCGCTCGCTCGCGATCTTCGCGATGGTGCTGGGACCGACGTGGCAACTAGAGGGACACCTCGCTGCGCGCACCGGACAAGACGCAGCGCGCGAGGCGACCGAGGAGCTCTATCTCGGCCACGCACGCGCGCTTCTTGAGGGGACGGCGCCGGGCGACATCGCGCGCATCGCTGCGCGCGTTCGGACGAAGCCCGAATATCGGACCCGGGGCCGAACCTAGGCGGCGAGACCCATCGCTTTCGCGCTCGCGGCATCGAGTGCCTCGAGGCCGACGTCGATCTTCACCTTGTCTCCCACGAGCACGCCGTTCTGGATCGGCTGGTTCCAGACCAGGCCGAAATCCTTGCGATCGATGGTGATCGTCGCGGAGGCGCCCAGATGCTGACCGCCCTTACCGTCGAGGCCGATGCCTTCCAGCTCGACGTCAAAGGTGACGGGACGGGTGATCTCGCGGATCCTCAGGTCTCCGCTCACGGCGAACTTGTTTGCCCCCTTGGGGAAGACCGCCGAGCTCTTGAACACGATCTCGGGGTACTTCTCCACATCGAAGAAGTCCGCCGAACGCAGGTGACCGTCGCGGCGCGCGTCGCCGGTGTCGATCCCGGTCACGTCAGCGCCGATCTCGAAGCTGGCGCGCTGCGGGTTCTCGGGGTCGATCTCGATCTCGCCGCGAAGCTTGCCCAGCCGCCCGCGGACCGTGCTGACCATCATGTGTTTGACGGAGAACGTCGCCTGTGTGTGATAGGGGTCGATATACCAGACCATGGAATGCCTCTTCTTCTGGCGCTTGTTTCAGCGCCGATAGTTGATGATACAATCAACTCGTTGACTACACAACCTATTCCCGGGACGCGGCCGAAGCGGCGGCTCACCGATGCCGAGATGCGCGCTTGGCTGGCGTTCGTGCGCGCCCAGCTCGCGGTGGCCCGGGCGATGGACCGTGATTCAGAGGCAGAGAGTCGTTTGCCCGTCTCCGAGCACCACCTCCTTGCTGTGCTCGATCGCGGGCCGGCGACCGGAATGCGGCCGACCGAGCTCGCCGAGCTCTCGGCGCTGACCAAGAGTGGGCTTACTCGAACGCTCGATCGGCTCGAGGCACAGGACCTCGTCGAGCGGCGTGTCTGTCCCTCCGATGGTCGGGGGCAGCTCGTGGGCGTGACGGCCCTTGGGCGCCGGGCACTGAGGCGAGCGGCACCTCAGCACTTTCGTTCCATCGCGCGGAACTTCGCCGACCATCTCACCGACCGCGAGGTCGGCATGCTGGCCGAGGCGCTTGAGCGCGTCGCGTCAGCGCGGACGCCGTAGCGGCAAGTCGCGGCCGATCTCCCACCTGACCAAACGCTCGGGAGGGATCGATGGACGCGATCGTCCTCGCGGTCTCGCAGGAGAACGCGGACGCGCTTCTCGACGGAAAACGCACGGCGGACCACCGCGCGCTTCCGCCCAGGCGGCTGCCGGCACGTGCTTACCTCGCGGTCGTCGGCACCGGGACGGTCGTCGGCGAGTGCGTGCTCGGTGAGCGTTCCGGCCGGACCGCCAAAGGGTGGACGCTACCGGTGACCAAACCGCGCCGTTACCGAAGGGCGCGCCCACTGGCGGACTTCGGTCTAACGAAGACGCCGCGCAGTTTCAGGTACGTGGAGAGATAAGAGAGGCTAGTTCGCGGGCCGCCACGCGAAGGTCACGTGGGTGATGAGCCGGCCATCGGTCTCAAAAGTCCAGGTCGTGTAGTTCGCGAAGTGGCCCGGCGCCCGCGTGAGACCCCGCAGGATCACGGTCGTCCCATCGATCTGCTGCTCGCGGATGCGCCGGATGAAGGGTGGCGCGATACGGACGAGGCGCCGTGCACCGTCGCGACCTTCCAACTGGGGATCACCCCCGGGCAGCTCGATCTGAACGTTTTCTGAGCAGACCGCAGCGGCCCGCTCAGGGTCGCGAGCCTCGAGCGCATCCATGAAGGTCTTCGCGGCTTCCAACGGATCGGGCATAAGGAGGAGTATTAGGGACGTGCGGCAACTGCGCGGGCTTCTGCCGTATGCCCTGGTCTCCGCGCTGGTCGTTGTCGCCTCGGTCGTCGCGATCATCGCCTCCACCATGAGCACGCCGGGCGGCACCGAAGTGGCCGCCTCAGCCTCCCCATCAGCGGCTCCCAGCGCTTCGCGACCGGCCGTTACGGACCTCTCCGCGACGGGTCGGCTCGCCTACTGGCGCGCCGAGCCCAGTGGCGATCACCTGCTGTGGCTCGCGAACGCGGACAACTCCCGGCGGCGGTCGGTCGCGAAGACCACGACGCCGAGCACGATCACAAAGACGAAGTGGTCGGTCGACGGGAACTCCATCGCGTACGTCGATGGGTTGACGCGCCTCGTGGTCGTGCGCGTTGATGGCGCGACGACGTCGTACGTGCTTCCCCCCGCCCTGCGAAGCGACAGCTTCCGCATCGTCGATCATCGATTCTCCCCGAGCGGGTCCCGCATCGCGGCGACGGTGCAGCGCCAGACCGGCAGCCAGAGCGACATCTATATCGCCAACGTCGAAGGCACCTGGACACGCATCACGAATGTCGAAGACGCGATCGCGGCCGACTGGCTCGATGAGGAAGAGCTGCTCGTGCAGACGACCGGCGGCGTTATCTCGGCCGTGCGCGCGAGCGGCATGAATCAGTTCCGCCCGCTGACCGGCCTGCAGGCTTCGTCGCCAGTGATCGGTAGTGACGGCCGCATCCACTTCCTGGCCGGACGCGTCACCCAGTTCGCGGGAGCGAGCGAGACGTACGTCTTCGCCGCCGCGGCGAACGTGTGGAGCATGACCGTGGACGGCACCGACGTCCGTCGCGAGATCACGCCACCGGATCAGGAGAGCCTGCGACTCGACGGCACGTGGGCCAGCGGATACCTCTATCACCGTGGCACGAACCCGGCACAGCTTGTCATCGGCTCGATCCCGATCTTGCTGCCGTCAAGCGCCGGGCTCATCGAGCGCATCGCGGTCTCGCCCGATAAGCGATACGCCATAGGTTTCGCCGGGCCGACCGTGGTCCGCGTCGACATCACACCGACCGGCCTCGCGCCGAGCGCAGTCCTGCTTCTCGGCTCGATCGACTACGGCGACGTCTGGTTCCCGCGCCCGCCACTGGCGCGGGCCGCGCAGACACCGCGGCCCGACGCGCCGGCCGTGCGGTACGCGTTCGCGCTCGGCGGCAACATCTGGACGATGGGCCCGGACGGCGTCGCGTCGGTCTTGCGCACCGGTGCGACCAACGCGCAGACCCAGCGCCGATTCAACATCCCACTCCCGCGGTGGTCACCCGCCGGGGACCGCATTCTCACCGTGGAGAGCCTGGGGACCGGCGCTGCGGCGCAGCAGCTGATCCCGGTGATCATCGACACCGCCGGAAAGGTGACGCGCCTCACCGCGGTCTCGTCGGTGGCGCCGGCGGTGGCGTGGTCGCCCGACGGCACGCGCATCGCCGCCGTCGCGCTGCCCGCGTCGCCGCAGGATCCGTCCATCCTTCAGAGCGAGCTCACGATCCGTGTCATGACCGTGGACGGCGCGATCGGTCAGTCGATCCCCGGCCGCGAGGTCGCGTGGAGCGGGCCCGGGATGTTCGTGCTGACGAACGGGACGATCCGCGCGAACGATCGCGCGCGCGACGAGCAGGCCATCGAGTTCTGGACCGGCACGCAGAAGCGCACGGTCACGACGGTGGCGCGGATCATCGGCGACCCTCGCGCGGTCGTTGGCTCAGGCTCCACACGGGGCATCACCTCGGTGAGCAACATCACGGCGGCGTCGGACGGAACGTTCGCGGCCATGCGTGTCGCGTTCCTCGGCTCGACGACAACGCCGTTCCTCGTCCTGCTGCGCGCATCCGATGGCGCCGCGACGCAGTACGTCCTGGGTGACCGCATCGCGGACGAAGCGTGGTCCCCCGCGCGCGCCTTTATCGGCTACACGAATACGACCGGCGGCCAGGGGATCACGGGCACCGCCACCGAAGCGAAGCCGAACGCCGTGGTCCGCGATGCGGTCTCCGGTGCGGTCCTCGCGGAGGTCGAGGGTCGTTTCGCGGGCTGGTCACCGGATGGCGCGTGGTTCTACGTCTCGACGAGCGGCGGCCTGTATGCGCGACTCCTTGCAGGCGGGGCGCTCGTCCGGGTCAGCGGCCTCGGCGTGCCGGTCAGCATCACCAAGCCGTAGCGGGGTCCCGCCGCCGATACTGAGGCGCGATGCAGCTAGGCGCGGTCTTCCCGCAACTCGAGATTGGCACCGATCCCGACGCCATCGCGACGTACGCACGTACGGTCGAGGAGCTTGGATACGACCACCTTGTGATCTTCGACCACGTTCTCGGTGCCGATGCGAACAGACCCGGCGGCTGGACCGGCGTGTACGACCACCGCTCGATGTTCCACGAACCCTTCGTCCTCTATGGCTACTTCGCGGCCATCACGACTCGCCTCCGGCTCGCCACCGCGGTGATCGTGCTCCCTCAGCGACAGACCGCGCTGGTGGCGAAGCAGGCCGCGGAGGTCGACGTCCTGTCGCGAGGCCGCCTCATCCTCGGCGTCGGCATCGGCTGGAATGCGGTGGAGTACGAGGCACTCGGGATGAGCTTCACGAATCGCGGCAGGCGCATCGAGGAGCAGATCGCCGTCCTACGTGCGCTGTGGACGGAGGAGGTCGTCGACTTCAAGGGTCGCTGGCATCGCATCGACCGCGCCGGCATCCATCCCATGCCGATCCAGCGTCCGATCCCGATCTGGATGGGCGGCGGCTACCAAGGGCGTGATCGGACGATCGTCGAACCCGCGCTGCGGCGGATCGCCGCGATCGCGGACGGTTGGTTCACTCATCTGCCGCCGAACGAGGACGGTCGTGCGGGAATGGAGACGTTCCGGCGCTTCGTGCAGGAAGCCGGACGTGATCCCGCGAGGGTTGCGGTGGAAGGACGGCTCCCCGCGAAAAGCGGTCCGGAAGAGTGGAAGCGTGGGATCGAGGCGTTTCGCGAAATGGGTATGACGAGCGTGGAATTGACGACTATGGGTGCTGGCTATCGCGATCTCGACGAGCACCTCGAGGCGCTCAGAAAGTTCCGCGAGATCAGCGCTCAGTAGTGGACGTTCTGATCGACCGGCACGGCGGCGCGTCGACGGATCCGGGCGCGATCGAGCAGCGTCTGCGCTCCGAGGCCCGAGACGTCTACGGATGGTCGAACGGACCAGCTGATCGCTACGAGCAACACACTCACGCGTACCACAAGCTGCTCTACTGCACGCGCGGCTCGATCGATTTCATCCTCGGCGACGGACGCACGCTGACGCTCGAGCCGGGCGATCGGATGCTGCTTCCCGCCGGGACCGCGCACGCGGCGCTCGTCGGCCCGGACGGGTGCGCCTGCGTCGAGGGCAAGGTCTAAACTCGCCGACATGCGTCCGCTCGCGCGCCGGATGGGGCGGCTCGGCACCGAGACAGCATTCGAGGTACTCGCGCGTGCGCGCGCTCTCGAGGCCAAGGGCCGGAGCATCATCCACCTCGAGATCGGCGAGCCCGACTTCGACTCGCCGCGGTCCGTCGTCGCAGCGGGCGTCGCGTCACTCGAACGCGGCGAGACGCATTACACGCCGTCGGCGGGCATCCCCGAGCTCCGCGAGGCCTGCGCGAATTACCTGAACCGGGCGCGCGGCCTGAAGCTCGACCCGGGCCAGATCATCGTGACCCCCGGTGCGAAACCGATCATGTTCTTCGCGATCCTCGCGCTTCTCGAAAAGGGCGACGAGGCCATCTATCCGGATCCGGGCTTCCCGATCTACGCGTCGATGATCTCTTTCGCCGGAGCGACCGGCGTGCCCCTCTCGCTCCGCGAGGAGAACGACTACGTCCCGGATCTCGACGAGCTGCGCCGGCTCATCACGCCACGCACGAAGCTGCTCATCCTGAACAGCCCACACAATCCGACGGGCGGGCTTCTATCGCCGGAAGCGATCCGCGAGATCGCGAAGATCGCGCGCGAGCACGACCTATGGGTCCTGTCGGATGAGATCTACGCGGAGCTCACGTACGATGGCGAGCATCGATCGATCGTCGCCGAAGAGGGCATGGCCGAGCGCACCATCCTTCTCGACGGTTTCAGCAAGACTTTCGCGATGACCGGCTGGCGCCTCGGCTACGGCGCATTTCCGAAGCCACTCGTCGATCCGGTCGCGAAGCTCGTAACGAACTCGGTGTCCTGCACCGCGACGTTCACGCAGCGCGCGGGCGTGGTCGCGATCTCGGAGCGACCCGCGGAGGTCGACACGATGCTGGCGGAGTTCCGTCGGCGGCGCGATGCCATCGTCGACGGACTCAACCGGATCGAGGGGATCACCTGCCGCCTGCCGAAGGGCGCCTTCTACGTGTTCCCGAACATCACTGGCCTCGGCCTGGGTGACGCCGCGACCGTCGCGAACCGCGTGCTGAGCGAGGCCGGCGTCGCGGTCCTCGCGGGCACCGCATTCGGTCCGGTGGGCGAGGGGCACCTGCGTCTCTCGTACGCGAACTCGCTCGAGAACCTGAGCCTTGCGGTAGAGCGCATCCGGGACTGGGCTCGCGCGGGTCGATCGGCTCCCCTACCTACCGGTCGGTAGACGATTCGCGCGCAAAGGCACCTCTAGACCCCGATGCCATCGACGATGAGACCGACGATGTCGGTGGCCAGCTCCTGAGGCTCGCGGCCGCCGGGTAGCGGATCGCGCCCGGTCCAGGGGTCGAGCACGTTGAGCAATGCCTGCGCGGCGAATGCGGTGTCCATCTGCCGGAGCTCTCCGGCATTCACACCGTCATCGAGGATCTGCTGCAGTGGCGCGAAGAAGTGCCGGAAAAAGGCACTGCGGGCCTGACTGTTCTGGTCCACGGTCAGAGCCACGCCACCGTCCCTGAGCAGTCGTGGGGCGCTGCAGCGCGCGCCGATGAGATAGGTGAGCGCCGAGATCAATCGGTCGCGCGAGCGGCCGCGCCGCGCCGCCGTCTTCAGTGCCCCGCCGTGCTCCTCCAGGACGCTGCAAACGACCGCGGTGAAGAGGGCGCTCTTGTCCGCGAAGTAGTAGTAGACGGTCGGTTTCGTAACTGAGGCCTCGCGCGCGATGTCCTCCAAAGACGCGCCGCGGACGCCGCGCTCGCCCCAGAGGCGGTCGGCCGCCTGAAGGACGCGCTCTCGCGTAGAGCCTTGCGGACGACCCGTCGGCTTTGCCACGCGGCGATTCTACCTACCGGTCGGTAAGCGCTAGCCCTTTACCACTCCCTGCGACTTGACCGGACTTGCCGAACGGCATTGGCCGGTGACGGCGCGCCTCGCCCTACGTGTGTAACGGCCAGGTGAACCCAGAACTGGTTTCGCAACGAACGCACAACAACGCGCTTGCTGTCGCACGACTGAAGACATGGCGTTACGGATCTGGTTTTCGCACCTGAACGTGCCGTTACACGCACGCGGAGCGGTGGAGCGGGCCCTGCCTCTAGCGCTGAGCACATACAGCCCCGTACGGGGCGAACCAGCAGGAGGCCAAAAGAAATGCGCAAGGCAACCGGAGTCATGACCTTCTTCATAGGACTGGCTCTCCTCGTGTTCACTGCGTCGACCCCAGCATTGGCGGATCCGCCGGGGTTCAACGGGACAGTGAAGATTCACGAAGGGGCCACCGAGACCGAGCCGATCAGGCATAACGACCCGCACGTCTGCACTTTCCATGTGCACGGATTCAACTTCGACGCAGGCGCAACCGGATGGTGGGACATCCGAGGATGGTCACCGCATCCCGGGCGCAGCGGTACGCCCGCGGCGGCTGGGAACTGGGGTCCGGCGGACTCGAATGGTGACTGGCGCACCGGCGTGATGACGCTGCCGCCTGGTCACTACAAGCTGTTCTGGGACCAGACGCGGCCGCCCGCACCCGGTGGCGAGAAGCACAAAGTCTTCTGGGTAGAGTGTGAGCAGACCAACACCGGCGCCAACACCGGCGCCAACACCGGCGCCAACACCGGCGCCAACACCGGCGCCAACACCGGCGCCAACACCGGCGCGAACAATGGCGCCAACACCGGCGCGAACACCGGAGCGAGCACCGGCGCCAACACCGGAGCGAGCACCGGCGCCAACACCGGAGCGAGCACCGGCGCCAACACCGGAGCGAGCACCGGCGCCAACATCCCCGTAGTCAACGAGACCGTGGCCGGTGTGCAGACCACGCCCGCGAATTCCGTGCTCGGCGCGGTAGCCGGCATGCAGACCCTTCCGTCGACCAGCACAGACAGCGGCAGTCCGATAGCGATGCTGGGCGGGGCCCTCATGGCGATCGGCGGCTTGATACTCGTCCGAACGCGGCGACGGATCGAAATCTGACAGCAGAGCCCTCCGGGGCCTGCCTTGCGCAGAGGGAGCCCGGCAACGGGCTCCCTCTTTTCTTGTCCTCCTGCAGGACTGGGCCATGAAATGCGAACCTACGTCGGTGATGCGGCTTCGGAGCTTCTGGCTCGGCGAGACCGACCTCGCCCCGGTCGCGGTGTTCCGGATCCTCTACGGATTGCAGCTCTTCAACTGGTCATGGCAGTTGTACCCAAACCTGAACGCGTTCTTCACCGACGAAGGAATCCTTCCGAGGCGAGAGGTCATCGTCACCTATTCGGATCGATTCTCGGTTCTCAACCTTGTTGGCGAGTGGTGGCAGGTTGCGCTGATCTGGGCGCTGACGTGCGCGGTCGGCCTCCTTATCGCGATCGGCTGGCGCACGCGATTGACGTGTGTCATGGCGTTCGTGCTCGTAACGAGCTGGTCGTGGCGCGATCCTCTCGTTCTCGACGGCAGCGACTTCGTTTTTCGCCTCGTCCCCCTCTGGCTGGCGTTTACGGCGGCAGGTGAGCTGTATTCCGTCGACGCCTTCCTTCGGGGCACGCCCCACTCCGGACGCGGCCAAGCCTTGCCGGTGCGCGTTCTCGAGCTCCAGATAGCGTGGATCTACCTCGCGACCGGGATCGAAAAGGTCGGAGGTCTGACCTGGATCGACGGCACCGCGACGTATTACGCGTTGCAGCTGGAACACACGTTTGGCCGTTCGTGGGCACACGGAATCGCAACGCAACCGATCTTCTACCGACCGTTCAGCTGGGGCACGTTGGTAACCGAGCTCGGCTTCTTGCCGTTGGCGATGATCCCTTCACACGTCACAAGGCTCATGGCCGTGATCGCAGCGGGCGGCCTCCAGCTCGGAATTCTCTTCCTCATGAACGTCGGCAACTTCCCGGTCATCATGCTTTCCGCGTTGGTGCTGTTCCTTCCGCCCCAATGGGTACGTCGCTTCATGCGAGACACGTCATCAACGCTCGCATCGGCGTGGACGGCGCGAGAGTGGAGCGCCCGTTCCACGATCGGCGCGACGGCCCTCATTGCACTGGCCGGGGCGTCGTTCGCCACGGCGGTGCCTGAACAATTGGACGTTCTCAGGCCCCGCGGTGATGTCGCATCCTTTCTTCGTTTTCTCTCAGTCGACCAACGCTGGCAGCTGTTCGCTCCAAATCCGTCGAACGTAGATGGATGGATGCGCGGCCCTGCCCGCCTCACCGACGGCACAACGTACGACCTCTATACCGGCGGTGCGGCTGATGACCACACCGAGCGATTCAGTGACGCGCTCTATACACGGTGGGTCAAAGTGCACGACCGCATCGCCAACGCAGCGTACGGAGACTATCGTCTTGAGTACGCCCGCTATTTCTGCAGGCAGCGCAACTGGCATCTGCGTCCGGGACAGGCGCCCCTCGACAGCTTTGAGCTGTACTACGTCGAGCGGACCGTTCAGCCTCCCGAGGACGGCGCGCCAGTGATCAGGGAAGTCAAGCTCTGGGAGCACAAGTGCTAGACCAGCAGGAGCGCCGTCTTGTGACGGTGCTATTTGCGGACTTCGCCGGGTTCACGGGAGCTCGCCGATCAGATGGACCCCGACGAGCTCCAGGTCCTCTCTCGGGAACTTTCCAAGGCCTCGCCGAAGAAGCAAACCAGCACGAGCGCAGGAAGCCGGCCAGGACTTAACCAGGTAGGTCGCGGGCTCTAAGGCTTGCGCGGGGGAGGGGCCGTCGGCCCCCTCCCTTTCTTCTCACACTGTTTCGGTGGACACGCTTCGTCGGTTCTGGTGTGGGCAAACGGATCTCGCGCCGGTGGCGTTGTTCCGGATCCTGTTCGGACTCCTGCTCTTCAACTGGTTCTGGCAGCTGTTCCCGAATCTAACGCCATTCTTCACCGACGAAGGGATCCTTTCGAGACGCGAACTCGCGCTCTCCGATCCCGATCGCCTTTCGTTGCTCAATCTGTCTGGCGAGTGGTGGCTGGCCGCGATCGTCTGGCTGGTCTCATGCGCCGTCGCGCTCGCGCTGACGCTCGGCTGGCGCACACGCCTGATGTGCATGCTGGCGTTCGCGCTTGTATCGACCTTCTCGTGGCGGAACCCGCTCATCCTGGACGGCAGCGACCTTGTCTTCCGCTTCGTTCCCCTCTGGCTCGGCTTCACGTCCGCCGGCGACCGTTGGTCGATCGACGCCCGCCGGCGAAGCGAAGGACCCGCACATCGCGGCTGGGCTCTCCCGATCCGGATCCTCGAGCTGCAGATCGCGTGGATCTATCTCGCGACCGGCCTCGAGAAGCTCGGAGGGATCGACTGGATCGTCGGCACCGCCGCGTACTACGCGCTCCAGCTCGAGCACACATTCGCCCGACCGTGGGCACACGCGATCGCGGTCGATCCAGTGCTCTCGCATCTCGTCAGCTGGTACGCGCTCGCCCTCGAGCTTGCGTTCCTTTCGCTCGTGATGATCCCCTTTCGCTTGACGCGGCTTATCGCCGCTTTTTCTGCCGCGGCGATGCACGCCGGGATCCTCTTGCTCATGAACGTCGGGAACTTTCCGCTCGTCATGCTCGCGGCCTGCGTTCTGTTCATCCCTCCCGAGTGGATCCATCGCCTCATGCGCGACAGCGTTTCCGTCGCACCAGCTGCATCACCCGCACGTTCACGCGCAGCAGCCGTACTTTTCGTACTTCTCGCCGCAGTCGCGTTTTGGACGGCCATGCCAGCTCAAATGGACGTGCTCCGGCCGCGCGGCGACATCGGGCGGACGCTTCGCGCTCTCTCGCTCGATCAGCGCTGGGACATGTTCTCGCCGAACTCAGCACGCTCCGATGGTTGGATGATCGCGCCCGCGACGTTGGCTGACGGGACACGGCTCGACCTCTTCAGTCAACGCGGCGCGGACGACCGTAGCGGGCGGTACAGCGACCCCCTCTACACGCGCTGGAGCAAAGTGCACGAGCGCATCGCCAGCGGCTTCTACGCGGGCTATCGTTCGGAGTACGCGCGCCACTTCTGCCGCACGCGTAACTCGCGTCTGGGGCCTGGCCAGTCGCCGCTCGCAAGCTTCGAGCTGCTCTACGTCGAGCGGACGATCCGTGCTCCGGGGGAAGGACCACCGCTGATCTCCGAGAACAGGCTCTGGTCACAGCAGTGCTAGAGCAGCAGAACCAGGAACGCCGCCTCGTGACGGTGCTGTTCGCCGACTTCGCCGGATTCACGGAGCTCGCCGATCAGATGGACCCGGAGGAGCTCCAGGTCCTGGTCTCGGGCATCTTCGAAGACCTCGCCGAGGAGGCGATCCGCCACGACGGCACGATCGAGAAGTTCATCGGCGACGCGATCTTCGTCGTCTTCGGCGCGCCCGTCGCGCACGAGGACGACCCCCAGCGTGCCCTCCGCACCGCGCTCGCGATGCAGCGCGTCTTCGCGGACCACGCGGCGCGGGTCAAGAAGGCGCGCGGCGTGGAGTTCGGACTGCGCATCGGGATCCACACGGGGATGGTCGTCGCGGGCGCGGTGCGCAGCGTCGCCGAGTACGGCGTCATGGGCGACACCGTGAACATCGCGTCGCGCCTCCAGTCCGTCGCCGGGCCCGGCGAGATCTACGTGACGCAGAGCACCTTCCGCCTGACCAACCGCGAGTTCTCCTTCCGTGAGGTCGGCCCGATCGAGCTGAAAGGCAAGGACAAGCCCATCCTCGCGTACGCGCTGACCGGCGAGCGCACCGACGTGCGACCCAGCATCGAGATCGCCGCACCACTCGTCGGTCGATGGATGGAGCTCTCCCGCCTCGACCTCGCGTACCAATCCGCGCGTCTGGGGCGGACGGAGGTCGTGCTGATCGCCGGTGAGCCCGGCATCGGCAAGAGCCGCCTCGCCTCGGAGTTCATCGGCCTCGCGACTGCGGCGGAGGAAGGCGCGAAGGCCGCCGACGCGCCGCGCGTCATGCGCTGGACGTTCTCGCGGGTGAACCAACGCAGCTACGCCGGTTTCATCGAGCCGATCCTTGTCGAGCTCAACGTGCAGCCAACGGACCCAGACGGCATCACTCGCGTGAGCGAGAAGCTCCAGGAGCTGGGGTTCGCGAATCCGCTGACGGTCGCGCCGATGCTCGCGCAGTTCCTCCACCTCCCCGGTGTGAGCGAGCCCGCGAGCGATTCGGAGGAGTGGAAGCGCTCGATGTACATCGTCGTCTACGACGTCATCGCCGCGCTCGCGCGCCAGCATCCGCTGCTCTACGTCCTCGAGGACCTGCACTTCGCCGACGCTGCGTCGCTGGATCTCCTGTGGTTCCTGACGTCGCGCGCCTCACGCGTTCCGATCCTGTTCTTGCTGGCGCAGCGCCTCGGTCCGGGCTCGCCCGAGCCGAAGCCGTCGCGTACGAACTTCAGCCAGCTCGTGCTCGAGCCACTCTCCGATGAGGAAGCGGCGCGGATCGTGGAGGCATCCCTCGACTGGATCCCCGACGAGCTGCGCGACCGGATCGTCGCCCGCGCGGGCGGCAATCCGTTCTTCATCGAGGAGTCGCTGCGGTCGCTTGTCGAGTCGGGTGCCGCGGAGAAGGATGCGAGCGGCGAATGGCATCTCATCGAGCGACCGGCCGCGCTCGAAGTGCCCGCCACGCTCCACGCGGTCGTGGCCTCGCGCATCGACCGGTTACCGCCGACGGCACGCGAGTGCATTCAGCTCGCCGCGGTCATCGGCCAGCGCTTCGGCGACCGCGTGCTGCGCGCGGCGGGCGGCGACCGGCTCGCCGCCGCCGTGGACCAGCTCATCGCGGCCGACCTCGTGCTCGAGGCCGCACCCGGTGAGCGGCGCGAGGGCCGCTACCGCTTCAAGCACGCGATCGTGCAGGAGGTCGCTTACAACACGCTGCTGGTGCGGCGGCGCATCGAGCTGCACCGCCGCGTCGCCGCCGCATACGAGGCGGTCCTGACCGACGAGCTCAAGGAGTTCTATCCGGCGCTCGCGCACCACTACCTGATCGGCGAGGTGCCCGAGAAGGCCGCCGAGTATTCCTGGAAGTCCGCGCAGCGCGCGACGGCGATCCACGCGTACATCGAGGCACTGCGCTTCGCGGAGCAGGCACTCGAGCTGTACGAGAAGATCGGCCGGATCGAGTCTGCGGTCGAGGCTCTCTATCTCATCGCGCGCGTGCGGCGCTACCGGGGCGAGAACGACGCCGCGCTCGCCGCGTACGAGCGCGCGCTCCTCCTGCTCGAAGCGCGCGATCCAAAGAGCGACGCGGTCGCGATCCTGCTCGCGCACATGGCGGAGCTCTGCACGCGGTGGGACGCGAAGCATCCTGATCTGGACGGGCTCATCGAGCGCGGCCTGGCCATTGTTGGTACCGCAAACTCACGCGAGCGCGTCCTCCTTCTGGCCGCGAGGGCATTCATGCCTCGCAAGGGTCCAAAGTCGACCGACGCCGACTGGGAGGCCTCGCTTGCGACCGCGAAGGAGGCGCTCGCGATCGCGGAGGAGCTGGGCCTCCTGCGCGAGCGATCGCTCTGTCTCGATGCGGTCGGCTACGCGTACCGCGAGCTCGGCAACTTCCGCGAGGCCTACCTCGCGAATCAGCGGCGGTTACCCATCGCGCAGTCGCTGCAGGACAGCGACGAGCTGATCGACGCCCACACGATGGTCGCGATCTCGGCGCTGTCGCTCGGCGACATGAACGAGGCGATGGAGCATGCCGCAAGCGCGCGCGAGGTCGCGATCGAGACGGAGAAGCCACGTCTCGGTGCGCACGCACTGCGGACCGAGACGCTCGCTCACCTGCTCGCAGGTGACTTCCCCGGCACGCTCGTTGCCGCGTCCCGGCGCGAGCGATTCGCGACACCCACCAAGTGGCCCTCCACCCTCGGGGTCGCTATCGGCGCGGCGGCCGCGATGGCCTCGCCCGACGAGAAGATGTACCGCGACCTGATGATCGAGCAGGAGGCGTCTCCAGCCGAGATCGCGCTCGCCGACTTCCTCGCGGCGTTCTACGGACTGCGCGAGAGCGAGAGCGCATATCACGCGGTCCGCAGTGCCGGCCAGCCCAAGTCCATCGTCGATCTCACCCTGCTCGGACCGCTACTCGTGCTCGCGGCGGCGCGCTGGCACGTCCCGGACGAGGCCTTCGAGGACCGCGTCGCGACGATCGTCGACAGGACGGGGCATGCGCGCGGCCGCGCGCTGCTGACCCACGCCGAAGCGATCCGCGCCTATCACGCAGGGGAGCATTCGAAGTCCGCGAAGCTGCTGTTCGACGCGGTACAGGCGTTCGCGAGCCTGAGGCTCGACTACGAGCGGGCCGTGGCGCTCGCCGATCTCGCGCGCGCGCTGCGAAACGTGCCGGGCGGCGAGCAACAGGCCCAGGCGCAGTGCGATGAGGCGAAGGCGATCGCAGAGCGCCTGAACGCGACGGCGCTGCGCGTCGCGGCGGAGAACCTGACCGTCCGGGTCTAGCTGAATCAGGTCCAAGTCATCTCAGGTCCTAGGGAGACTTACCACCTTTGCCAACATGCTCGTGTCCGCGACGCGCGTCTCGTTCGCCCTCCAACGCCGCCTTGAGCCAAGACAAAAGGTTTTCGCGCACTCGGGCGTCTACGTCGCCCAGTCGCGACTGCACCGCCATCAGGTACGAGCTCGCGAGTTGATTATCAAAGCCGCCGAGGTCGTGGACCTCCTTCACCAGCGTGTCAATCTCGGGCGTGAACGTAGAAGCTCCATGAAAGACGATGTCCGTCAGAGGATGGTCCCCGAGCTTTCCATTTGCCATCGCCGAAGGATAGGTCTCGGTCTCAGCTGAGGCTCCGCGCGATGACGCTCCGCGCCGCGTTGTAGCCGCACATGCCGTGCACGCCGCCGCCGGGCGGCGTCGCGGACGAGCAGAGGTAAATGTCGCGCGCCGGGGTCGCGTAGGGATCGATCGCGATCCGCGGTCGCATGAGCAGCTGCAGACCCGAATGCGATCCACACGAGATGTCGCCGCCGGCGTTGTTCGCGTTGCGGTGCTCGATGTCACGCGTGTTCATCACGCTGCGCGCGAGCACGCGCTCGCGGAAGCCCGGCGCGAATCGCTCGAGCTGGGCCTCGATGCGCTCGGTCATGTCTTCGGTCGATCCGTTCGGAACATGGCAGTACGCCCAGAGGGTGTGCTTGCCCGCCGGCGCGCGCGAGGGATCGAAGAGGCTCTGCTGCGCGACCAGGACGAACGGCCGTTCCGGATGCCGGCCGCGCCACACCGCGGACTCCGATGCAGAGATTTCCTCGAACGAGCCGCCAAGGTGGACCGTGCCGGCGCGCAGGCACTCCGCGGCGCGCCACGGGACGGGTCCGTCGAGCGCGTAGTCGATCTTGAACACACCGGGGCCGCGACGGAAGCGACGGAGCGCGCGCCGATGACCTGCGGGCAGGCGCTCGGCCGCGATGCTCTCGAGATGCCACGGTGACGTGTCGAACACGTAGGCCCGCGCGGTCGGCACATCGGTCATCTCCTGCACCGGGTGGCCGGTCGCGATCGTGCCGCCCAGCTCGCGCAGGTACGAAGCGAGCGCCTCAGCGATGCGCCCCGATCCGCCGCGCGGCAGCGGCCAGCCCACCGCGTTCCCGGTGACGAGGAACATCAGCGCGAACGCCGCGGTGAATGGGTATTCCAGCGGCAAGAAGGAGTGCGCCGCGCACCCAGCGACGAGCGCGCGAGCCGCCTCGCCCTGGAACGACGACGCCAGTCCGCGCGCCGAGCGCATCGCGTGAAGGCCGAACCGCGCCAGGAGCAACGGGTGACGCGGAACGTGCATGACAGGGCGCAGCACTTCCGAGGCGAGCTGCTCCCACCGCGAGGCGAGCGGTGCGATAAGGCCTCGGTACGCAGCGCCGTCCGTGCCGAGCCGCGCCGCGGTCGCGTCCACCGAGCGCTCGAGCATCACGGCGGTGCCGTCATCGAGTGGATGCGCGAGCGGCGCGTCGGGCTGGATCCACTCGAGTCCGTGCTTTTCGAGCGGCAGTCCGTTGAAGAAGGGCGACATCGCCGCGAATGGATGGATCGCGGAACAAACATCGTGGACGAAGCCTGGGAGCGTCAGCTCAGCGGAACGTGCGCCTCCGCCGATCTCGCCGTTCGCCTCGTACACCGCGACCGAGTTGCCGGCACGCGCGATCTGGATCGCGGCGGCAAGGCCGTTTGGACCAGCTCCGACAACGACCGCATCAGGCACGCAGCAGGTAGCGGTCGAACCACTCCCCCGCGCGGCGCACGGAGTCGATCATGTTCTCGCGCGTGCGGAAGCCGTGTCCTTCGCCTTTGTACACGTAGTACTCGTGCATCTTGCCCGAGGAGCGCAGGGCCGCGACGACGAGCTCCGCCTCGGACAACGGGACGCGCGGGTCGTTCTCGCCCTGCAGCACGAGTAGCGGCGATTCGATCTTCGAAACGTGCGTCAGCGGCGAACGGTCGCGATAGCGCTCGGCGTCGTTCTTCGGATCGCCGAACTCCCGCACGAGCATCTCGCGCAGGTCGCCCCGGGTCGTGTCGTACATCGTCTTCCAGGACACGACGCCGACGACCGAGACGCCGGCAGCGAAGCGATCTGGGTACATCGCGAGCGCCATGAGCGTCATGTAGCCGCCGTAGCTGCCACCGTACACGCCGACGCGCTTCGGGTCGGCGATGCGCTGCTTCCCGAGCCACTCGACGCCCTTCACCACGTCCTCGAGATCCTTGCCGCCCCAGTCCTGGCGGTTGCCCTCCTGGAACTCGCGGCCGTAGCCGGTCGATCCACGGATGTTGGGCGCAAGGACGACATAGCCGTTGTTCGCGAACCACTGATTGGCGCGGTCCCACCAGCGGTAGTGCTGCCGCGTGGGCCCCCCATGCACGTGGACGATCGCCGGCGGTGGCCCGTCGCCGCGGATGGCCTCCGCGTACGGGATGTAAAGGAGCGCAGGGATCTCACTGCCCATGGCCCCCGGATAGCGCACGTGGATCGGCTCGACCAGCGTCTCGGGATCGATCGTCGCCGGGAGCGAGCGCGTCAGTCGGCGCGGCTCGGTCATACGTTCGCGGGTGACGTACACGTCCCATGGCTCGCGCGCGCTGCTGAACAGGTATGCCACGAGATCGCCGTCGGGTCCGACACGAATGGAGTCATGGACGCCTGACCGATCGGCGACGGCGTGATCCGCGTGTGAGACCACGAACACGCGGCGGACGGACACCTCTGCGTTCTCGTTGTGCAGGTAGAGCACCGCGCGTCCATCGGGACGCCAGGCCGGCACGGTCTCGTCGAAGATGCTCGTCGTCAGCGGATCGACACGGACCACCTCATCGGCCCTCAGCGTGGCGACCGCGATCTCATAGCGTCGTCGCGTGTTCGTCGTGAACGCGATGCGCGAGCCGTCCTTTGACCAGTCGCCTTCCAGCGACTCCCCGTCGACATCGCGCGTCTCGAGCTTGGTCGGCGTGCCGCCATCTGCCGAGATCACGAACAGATCGCTGTTGGTGCGCACGGTCTCGCGTCGGGATGAAAAGAGCAATCGCTTCCCGTTGGGCGACCAACGCGGCTGCGCGTCGTCGAACGAGCCGTCGGTGAGCGCGCGCTTCTTGCCGGTCGCGACGTCCACCACGTGCACGGCGAACCCCTTGCCACCGGCATTCGCGACGTACGCGATGCGTGAACCATCCGGTGACCACGCTGTCTCGCGATGCATCACGTCCGGCTCGTTCGTCAGGTTGCGCTCAGTCTCCCCATCGCGGTCGACGAGCCAGATGTCGAACCGTTCGTTGCCGCCGCTGTCGCGAAGGAACGCCAGCTGCCTTGCGTCGGGCGACCAGCGCGGCGACACCGAACGCTCTTTTGCGTCGGTGAGCTGGAACAGCCGCTCGCGCTCGATCGGCGCGCTGTAGATCTCGAATGTCCCGCTCTTGTTCCAGGAGAACGCGACCTCGGCGCCGTCCGGCGAGAGATCGATGCCGCCCCACATGTAGTCGACGTAGGGCGAGCCGACCAGGTCCTCGATCGGGACGCGACTGAATCGTTCGCCGATCGAGCGCGGCTTGAATCCGGCCGCGACCGGAACGATGTCAGTCGGCGCGTTGGCGATCGTCGTCGCCGGCCGCTCGGTGGAGACCGCCCGCCAGTCCTCCGCGAACGGCTTTGGTCGTGGCTTCTGTTCGCGCGGGGGTGCGGCCGAAGCGGACGCCGTGGGCGGGGCGGGCTGCGCGGGCCGGGCCGGCGGCGTGATCGATGCGCCCGCGCCGTCCCCGGCGACGCCGGCACCCGCGGGCACCGGGCGCTTCGCGCTCTCAAGGACTTCACGCGTCGCGCTCGCGACGACCAGCGTTTCGGGACCCATCGCGGCCGCGCGAACGGCGGTGTCCTCCTTCGGGACGATGACGTCGTGGTGGTACATCTTGTCCTCGAGCCGACCTTTGTACGCGCGGTCCCAGGGCGGCGGCAGGAGGATGCCGAACTGCTTCGGCGGCCGCGGGAGCTCGCGCTGGAGCTGCATCAACGTGTCGCGGCCGGCGTTCCAGATCGGCGCGCGCTTGGACGACAGCACCGAAGAAAAGGCGAGCGGGATCAGCTGCTTCGCGCCCTCGCTCGCAAGGTCGAGATCGCCGCTGAACAGCACGCCGCCGGACTTGCGCACCAGCACAACGGTCCCGCCCTGTCCCTCGCCTCTTACCCGGACAACGCGAGTGTCCGGCCGGACGAGGTCGTCGGGCCGCAGGACGAGGTCGGCTCCACCCGACACCGCCGCGGCGTCGTCCTCGTGTACCGCGATCTGGACACCGAGCGTCTCGCGGTAGCGATGCGCCTCCGAGGCGCGGGCGGCATTCGTAGCGAGGAGCAGCGAGGCACGACCGGCGCCCAGGATGAGCCGAAGCGCTCGCTCGCTGAACGGCGGGATGTCGATGAGGAGGTTGCCCCGCGCCGCGTCGAAGACGATGTATTGGCGCTCGTCATCGAGGGGCGTGTAGAGCTCGAAGATCCACGAACGAAGCTGCTGAATGTCCATGAAAAGCCGCGCTATCGTACAAGTTCGGGCAGCACGAGCGTTCCATCGACGCGGACCAAACCGCCCTTGGATTCGAGGTGCAGCGTCGTACGCCCGGTCTGCACATCGTCCCACTCGAAGAGGCGCTTCACCTGCTTCGCGGTGACGCCGCCCGCGAGCTCGAGCAGCCGCCGCAACAGCGCCGTCATCGCGTCGCTCGACGAGATCCGTTCCGCGCTCTTCGCGATCTCGGGATAGCGGCGGACGAAGAGGTCGTAGGTGTAGTTGTAGTCGACCCGGCCCTCACCAACTGCCTTCACGCGCGCGACATACATGAGGCGCTGCAGCTCCTCCACGGCCTTCGCGTAGTCGGACTTGCCTTCCTGTGAGGTGATGCCGAGGTCCGCGCGCATTCGCTTGGTCTGTGTCTCGCCGCGCTGTGCGAGGTAGTCGATCACCCTGCGCGCGATGTCCGAGAGCCGCCCGGCGCGAACGTCATCCAGATGGTCATCGGGCTCACCGGCGCGCCCGAACGTCGCGTAGAAGGTCGGCAGCATCTTCATCGAGACGAACGTCGGCTTGCGGATCAGGAGCTTCCCGTAATAGAGGCGCTTCTCCTCAGGGAGGTCGTCCTTCCAGTCCCACATCCAGCCCCACTTGCGATCCTCGCTTGTCGTCGACAGGTGATCGAAGCATGCCGGGATGGGCGCGTCGCCGGTGCGCAGGGTGAAGGCGAAGCAGAACCCAAAAGCGTCGACCATCGCGACGAGCCCCTCCGCGTTCCGCACGCGGTGTGCGCGATTCACTTTCGCGCGGTGTGCCTCGAGGGCGTCTTCGAGTCTCGTGTCCTTGCGTTTGGGGGCTTGACGCAGCGCACGTGTCACGGCCATCGGTGCTCATACTGTGCGGCAATGGCGCTGAGGGTGGGGATAGTCGGGACCGGGTTCGGTGCACGCGTGCAGGTCCCCGGTTTCCGAAGCGCGGGCTATGAGGTAACGGCGATCTGCTCAGCCGACCCCGTGCGCGCTCGTGCGGCGGCCGAGCAGGCCGAGATCCCGAACGCCATCGACACGGTCGACCAGCTCGTCGCGCGTGACGACGTCGATGTCGTGTGCGTCGCATCGCCGCCGACGATGCACCGCGAACACACGCTTGCCGCGCTCGCAGCGGGCAAGCACGTCATCTGCGAGAAGCCGATGGCACGCGACACGCGCGAGGCGCGCGAGATGCTCGCCACGGCCGAGCGCGCCGGCGTCGTGCACGCGATCGACCATGAGTTCCGCTACACGCCCGCCCGGTTGAAGGTCAAAGAGCTGCTCAAAGCGGGCGCGATCGGCGAGATGCGGCTCGCCCTCGTCATGGAGATGACGGGCATGCTTGTCGACCCGGCGCGTCCGCGTCAGGAATGGTGGCTGCGGCGCGACCGCGCCGGCGGCCTGCTCGGCGCTCTCGGATCGCACTGGATCGATTCGCTCATCTGGTGGCTCGGATCCGTCGATCGGGTGTCGTCGGAGCTCGGGATCTCGTCCGAGATGCGGCCGACCACGACAGGTGAGCCTGTGCGCGTGACCGCGGACGACACCGCGCAGCTGCTGATGCGAATGGGCAGCGGGGCGATCGCGACGATCCAGCTCTCAAGCGCGGTCCACCACCCCTCGCGCCGCGTCATCCTCTACGGCGGCGACGGCACGATCGTCCTCGGTGGCGACGGCCGGGTGCTGCTCGCGCGCGGATCGGGCGCGCTCGACGAGGTCCTGCCGGCCGGCACGACCGACAACGCATTCCCGGAGTTGGCGCGACGCGTGCGCGAGCACATCGAAGCCGGACCCACGGGGAAGGCCGACGCGCCGCATCCCACGTTCGCCGACGGGCTGCGCGTGCAACAAGTGATGGACGCGGCCTACCGCTCGGCCGAGGTCGGCGGGTCGGTCGCGGTCGCTAGCTGAGGAACATCGCGAGGATGCCCGCGACGATCGCGACGGTCATCGCGCGCCGCGTGCTGCGATGCAGCGACTGGAACTCGCGGCGCACGGGCGCATCCTCCCGAAGGTCGTCCCAGCCTGGCGTCTGCGCGCGGACCGAGCGCGCCACCGGGCTCGCCCAGGCGCTCGAGTAGAGCGTCGCTCCGCAGAGCACGAGTAGGGCTAGCCAGCGCATCACGAGACGCGTCTCCGGTGCGCTGACCACCTCGAACGCGGTCGCCTTGAGAATGCTCGTCAGCACGATCAGGACGACGCAGAGGATGGCGAGCCCGTCGTAGCGGCCGAGGACCGCGCCGAAAATAGCGCCCGCCTCACCGCGCGAGCGCACCGAGGCGAAGATCGCCGGCGCCGCGGCCCCGCCGAGGACCAGCGCGCCGCCGACGAGGATCGCGAGGGCGAGGTGGTAAACGAACTGGAGGACATCGAAATAGAGGGTCTCCACGTGTGCATCATGGGCAAAAAGGCATTTCCGACCGTCGTGGTCGGTTTAGACTGACGGACAAAGGGAGCACGAATGCCGACGTACCGCGACTACCTCTCCGAGATCAAGAAGCGGGTCAAGGAGGCCACGCCGCAGCAGGTCGCCGACCTGCTCCGCGCGGGCGACATCCAGCTCGCCGACGTCCGTGAGAAGAACGAGTGGGACGAAGGGCACCTCCCGAACGCCGTCCACCTGCCCAAGAGCTACCTCGAGCAGTGGGCGGAGGACCGGATCCCCGACAAGGACAAGACGACGATCCTTTACTGCGCGGCGGGTGTGCGTTCGGCGATGGCCGCCGACACCCTCGCAAAGCTGGGCTACGGCAACGTCATCTCGATGAGCGGCGGGTTCAACCGCTGGAAGGACTCCGGTCTTCCCTGGAAGAAGCCCGACGCCGGCCTCACTCCCGAGCAGGGTCAGCGATACAGCCGGCACCTCCTCATTCCCGAGGTCGGAGAAGCCGGCCAGCTCCGGCTCCTTCGAAGCAAGGTGCTGCTCATCGGCGCCGGCGGACTCGGGTCACCCGCCGCGCTCTACCTGGCCGCCGCGGGAGTCGGCACGCTCGGCATCGTTGACTCGGACGTCGTTGACGCGACCAATCTCCAGCGTCAGGTCCTTCACACCACCGAGCGCATCGGTGAGCCGAAGACCGAGTCGGCGCGCATCACACTTGAAGCGCTCAACCCCGACGTGAAGATCGTCGGCTACCAGGAGCGACTCACGAGCGAGAACATCGACCGCATCCTCTCCGAGTACGACGTCGTCGTCGATGGTGCGGACAACTTCCCGACGCGCTACCTCCTCAACGATGCGTCGGTGAAGCACAACAAGCCGGTCGTGCACGGGAGCATCTACCGCTTCGAGGGTCAGGTGACAGTGTTCAAGCCGCGTGAGGGCCCGTGCTACCGCTGCCTCTTCCCCACGCCGCCGCCACCCGAGCTCGCGCCCTCGTGCGCCGAGGCCGGCGTGCTGGGTGTCCTGCCGGGCGTGATCGGAACCATCCAGGCAAATGAGGTCATCAAACTCCTGCTCGGGATCGGGGAGCCGCTCGTCGGGCGCTACGTACTCTTCGACGCCCTCGAAGGTTCATTCCGCGAGGTGCGGCTGCGCCGTGACCCGAAGTGCCCAGTCTGCGGCGAGAACCCGACCATCACCGAGTACATCGACTACGAGGGCTTCTGCGCTTCCCCGTCCGAGTGGCAGGCCCAGCACGCCCCAAAGGTCACGACGCCCGCCGACTAGCCGTTTTCCCCAGATATCCTGTGTAGATGCGTGCTCTTCGGCTCCTCGCCGGCCTGGCCTTCCTCGTCGTCGCGTGCAGCGGCACGCCGCCGGCCACGACGTCCCCCACGCCCACCGCATCGGTCGATATCAAGCGCACGAAGCTGGACATCAGCTATGCGTCGCTGAGCGACCAGGACGTCCACAAGGTGACGAGCAAGAAGATCCTCGAGGGCGCGATCGCCGCGATCAACGCCGAGATCAAGAAGACCGGCGGCAAGGGCGAGATCGCGCCGATCGAATTCCAGAACGTGAGCGAGACCGTTGTTCCCGACTTCAAGAAGTTCGCGGAAGCGGCCGCGGCGGTGAAGGCGCTCAATCCGCAGATCACCGCCGATCGCTACGCCGACGTCGCGATCGAAGGGATGATGAGCGCGACCCCGGACTGCCACACCTATTACGTCGACAAATCAGGAGCGGTGCATCGCTCGCGACCCGAGCCCGCGGTGGGACGGGTCGCGCAGGTCCCGACCACCGGCACGCCGCTGGGCGGACCAGACGAAGCGGGACTCACCGGTCGCATGTTGCCGGGCGGCATCGTCTACATCACTTGGCGCGAGTTCGCCGTCACCGGTACGTACAAGATCTTCGATGAGGTCCGGAAGATGATGGAGAAGGGTCTCGCGGCCGGCGGCAAGGCCTGGCTCTTCGACCTCCGCGGCAACGTCGGCGGCTTCGACGCGGACACGATCGCCGCGTTCTTCCTCAACGGGGAGAAGATGCTCAACATCGTCTACCGCGGTGGCGGCGCGGTCGTGTCGACCAGCGCGCGCAAGGAATGGCGGCTCCCGGAGGCTTACCAGCTGCCGCTGGTCGTCATCATCAACGACCGCGGCGGTTCGGGGCCGGAGGTCCTCGCGGCGGACCTCAAGGAGAACAAGCGCGCGACGATCGTTGGTGGCAAGAGCATCGGCTGCATGGGCGCCACCTCGATCACGAACATGACCGACGGCTCGCGTTTGGCGGTCGTGACTCAGGAATTCGTCGGCGCGCAGACCGGGACGGTCTACAACAACGTCGGCATCCAACCCGATGTCCAGGCAGATGACGCGACCGCGATCGACAAAGCGATCGAGATCCTCAAGCAAAAGATCTGAGCGCGTTCCGACTCAGACGAGGACACGTTCGGTCGCTCAAAACTTGCCCCATAGGTACCAGTACGAGGGTCCGGTTCGTACGCTGCGCGCCCGAATCGGGTTTCAGTGTCACGGTTTTGGTACCCCTGATGGGTTAACAAGCGACCTTCCGGTCGATATGGTCTGCGCACAGATCACTGAGGACGCGAATGGGGGGCCATCACGTCGTGACAGTTGCCGCAGCAGCCAGGGTCGACACGCTTCCTTCCTTCGAGCAGATGGGTCCGGTGCCGGACGTGATCGAGCGCGCCCGAAGTGGCGACCGTTCCGCCTTCGCGGACCTGTACGACACGCACGTCGACGCGGTGTACCGCTACATCCTTTACCGCGTCCGTGAGCCCAGCGACGCCGAAGACCTAACGAGCGACGTCTTTACACGTGCTTTTGCCAACATCCACCGCTACCGCTGGCAGGGCAAGTCGTTCCTGGCGTGGCTGTACACGATCGCGCGCAACGCGGTGACGGATCGCCGCCGCCGTCAGCGTCCGACCGTCGACCTCGAGAACGCGTTCGGTCTCGCCGAGGACGGCCCGACCGCACACGAGCACGCGGTCCGTGGTGAGGAAGTCGACGCACTGCGCGGCGCGGTGAAGCATCTGACGACCGAACAGCAGGAAGTGCTCGTGCTGCGCTTCGTCGAGAACATGTCGAGCCGACAGGTCGCGAACATGCTCGGCAAGAACGAAGGCGCGATCCGTGCGCTGCAGTTCCGCGCGCTGGGACGTCTCCGCAAGCTGATGACGGCCGAGGTCGCCTGAGCGGCTGAAACTCCGCGGATTCGGCGGACATAGACTCAAGTAGATGCGACCTCGCGCTCTTCCTCTGCTCCTTGCCGTGGCGTTCGTCGCCTCCGCCTGCGGTCTGCTACCGGCGGAGCTGCAGCACGAGCTGCTGCCCTCCCAGACCCAGTACAAGACCGCTGAGGCCGCGTACTCGGTCCTGGTCGAGCGTCACGTCGACAAGCCCACGCCACAGCAGCTGATCCCCGGCGCCCTCGACGGGGTCACGAAGTACCTCACCGACGCCAAGATCGACGCCGCGCCTACGGTGGACCGGCCAGTCTTGACCGGCAGCGTGTGGTCCGACTTCGCCAAGTTCGCGGGGTCCCTCGACGCCGCGGTGCAGCGCTACCCGACCGCCGACAAGACCCTGATGGAGCGCGCCGCGGTCGACGGAATGGCGCGCGCGATGAACGAGTGCCACACCTATTACCTCAACCCCGATCGCGCGAAGGGCTTCAACCAGCGCCCGGCGCCGGTGTCGGGGATCGGCGTCACGATCTTCCAGCCCGAGCCCGGCCAGCCCATCGAGGTCATCGACGTGATCGCGGGCACGCCCGCCGAGCGCGCCGGGGTGAAGAAGGGCGACAAGATCATCCGCGTGAACGGCGAGGACGTCAGCACGTTCACGACCGAGGAGGTCGCAAGCAAGGTCAAGGGACCCGAGGGCACGCCGGTGACGGTCCGGTTCCTCCGAGGCACGAGCGAGGTGGAATTCACCATCAACCGTGCCCGCTTCCAGACGCCGCTCACCACTTCCCGCATGGAGAGCGACTCGATCGGCTACCTGTCCGCGAAGCAGCTGATCTCGACCGTCGCGGATGAGCTCGCCACGGCGGCCCGCAGCCTCTCGGCGCAGGGCGCCACCGCCTGGATCCTCGACCTGCGCGACGACCCGGGAGGCGAGCTCGCTGTGGCGGTCAATGTCGCCAGCCTCTTCGTCCAGCGCGGCACGCTCGTCTATCAGGTCGGCCGCGACGGACAGCGCACCGCCGTCGACACGAATCCCGGCAAGTTCCTCGGACTCACCAAGCCGCTGGTCGTGCTCGTAAACAAGAACTCCGCCTCCGGCAGCGAGATCATCGCGGCCGGGATCCGCGCCAACGGCGTGGGCACGGTCATGGGCACTCAGACGGCTGGCTGTGTGGGCACCGGGCAGCCACGCGAGCTCCCGGACGGTGGCCTGCTACTGGTGACGCTCACCAAGATGCAGGACGCCAAGACAGGAGCCGACCTCAACGGGCCAGGCAAGGGCGTCGTGCCGGACAGGATCGTCACGGACCCCGCCGACCAGCAGCTGCAGGCGGCGATCGCCTTCCTGCGAGGTCGCGCCTGAACCCATCCGCCCTAGCTTTGTAGGCCCAGCGCGACGAGTCCCGCGACGAGCACCGCGACGCCCACGTACTGATTCGGCGCGAGCCGCTCGCGTAATACGAGGATCGCAAGCAGCGCGGGTATGAGCGGGTACGCGCCGCTCCCGGTCATGACAAAGGACGCGAAGCCGGCGGCGATCCCGAGGGACAGAAGAACGTTCGCGCCGGTGTCGAGCACACCGATGATGACGACGAGAGCGAGCACTCGCCGATCGCGGAGTGGTCCGAGCGACGTGCGCCGCGCGATGACGTATGCGACGAGGAGCAGCACGCTGAACGCGCGCAGCACCAGGATCATCCCGATGCCATCGGTCGCACGCACCGCGGAGGCGTAGAGCACACCCCACACGGCGAAGCCGAGCGTCGCCGCGAGGCCGTAGCGCACGCCGACGCCGGGGCGGCCCAGTGTTCGCCGGAGCTCACCGAAGTCCGTCGAGGCGATCACGACACCTATGAAGGTCACTGCGATCGCGAGGCCCTGTCCCGCGGTGAGCCGCTCTCCAAGAAACACGACGATGAGGAGCACGGTGAGTGCGGCGTAGCTCGCGACGACCGGACTCACGACCGAGATCGGCCCCAGCGCGAGCGCCCGATACAGCGCCGCGGCGGACACGACGCCGATGAGCCCGAGCGCGAAGCCGTAGCCGACGATCTCGTTCGTGAGGGTCGGCCAGCGACCGAGCAGCGCCAGGATGACCGCGTAACCGACAAGGCTGATGCTCTGCATGCCGATCGACGTGCGCGCGACACCGACCCGCCGCGTCGCCATCGCGGCCGCGTAGTCCCCAAACCCGAACGCAACGGCCGCGCCGACGCCGTAAAGAAGGGCTTCTACTAGATCACGAGCTGTCGTGGCGCGCGGGTCAGGTTGCGCGAGCCGCTCTCGGTGATGACGAGCATGTCCTCGAGGCGCACGCCACCGAGCTCGGGCAGGTAGATGCCAGGTTCCACCGTCACGACGTCGCCCGGCGTCAGGGCCTTTGTTCCGGTGCGTCCGACGGTCGGCATCTCGTGGATCTCAAGGCCTACACCGTGGCCGGTGCCGTGGATGAAGCCGCGAGGAGGTCCGCCGTTCTTCGAGCGCTGCTGCCCTGGGCGCAGCGTGTCGTAACCGGCCTCGAAGATGATGTCCTCGACGAGCTCGTGCACTTCGCGGCCTGTGACACCAGGACGCAGTGCTTTGATCCCCGCATCCTGCGCGCGCTTCGTGATGTCATACATCTTCGCGATCTCGGCCGGCGGCTCGCCCTTGGAAACGGTGCGGGTCATGTCCGCGTAGTAGCGCGTTGTCTTGTGCTGCGGGAAGATGTCCATAACGATCGCCTCGCCCGCGCGCAGCGTACCCGAGCCGATCTTGTGAGGGTCGGCTGCCTGTTTTCCGGGCGCGATGATCGCTCCCTCCGAGACACAGCCAAGTTCGAGCAGCCGTGATTCCACGATCGCGCGCAAACGCTCGGCTGTGAACGCTTCGCCGTCGAGCTCGAGGGTTCCATCTTTGCGGACCGTCGAGCGCTCTAGCGCAAGGACGCCCTTTGCCCAGGCATCCTCGGTCGCGCGCTGCGTTGCCTCGATCGCCGCGACCTCGTCCGGTCGCTTCGCACGGCGGCGCTCACTCAGCCCTCGATCGACGACGATCTCGAGATCCGCAGCGCGCAGGCGCTCCGCCATCCCGAGCGGGAAGTAGGGCCCGACCGCGACGCGTTGGACGCCACGCGACGCGAGGAAGCGGGTGATGATCTCGGCATCGAGCTCTTCGCGCGTTTCCGCGGTCTTGCCGATCTCCTTCGCGCCGAACGTGTCGAAGCTGAACACCTCGCGCGCTCGGGATTCCTTGCGTGCCCGGCCCTCCTCGAGCGGGCTTGCCACGATGACGACCTCCCCATCCTGCTCCAGCGCGATGATCGGATCGGGCGCGAGGAAGCGTGTCACGTGATAGACGTCCGGGAATCTGTATCCGTCGGCGTAGAAGAGGACGGCGTCCCCACGCGCGCGGGTTGCGTCACTGGCCATTGCCGCCAAATCTACGTCGTCTCTCCCTCCTACGCGGGGGCCGACCCCTCAAGCGGCGCCTCCGCCTTGAACCGCCAGGTCGCGACACGCACGCCCACGAGGATGATCGCGCCACCCACGATCTCGAGCGGCTCGGGCTGCTCGCCGAGGATCGTGACGGCTTGGATGAGGGCGAAGATCGGCACCAGGTAGCTCACCATCGAGGCAAGACCCGCGCCGAAGCGGCGCACCGCCCAGTAAAAGAGCACGAAGCCGATGATCGTCGCGAACACGACGAGGTACGCGATATTCAGCCAAGCGGCCAGCGGCCACGACGGCACGTCGGAGTAGCCGTGTTCGAGGAAGCCCAGCGGAAACAGCATCGCGGCGCCCGCGAGACAAGCGACCGCCGTCACGCCCAGCGGCGAGCCGTACCGCGTGGTGATCGAGCCGAGGATCGCGTACACGCTCCAGCACGCGGCGCCGCCGAGCAGGAGCAGATCGCCGACGAGTCGCTCACCGGTGAAAGTCAGACCGGTCGCGGCGGCGATCACGACTGCCGCACCCACCGTCGCGATCGCGAGGCCGACGAGCTTGTTCGCGGTGAGACGCTCGCCGAGGAACGATGCGAAGAGCACCGTGAGGACGGGATTGATCGTTGGCACGATGAGCGCTCCGTCCGATGCGGGCGTGATCGTCAGCGCGACGAAGACCAGAGCGTTGTAGCCGAAGATCCCGAATGCCGCGGCGAGGATCACGAGCGGAAGCTTCTGTAACCCCAGCGGGGCGCCCGTGACCCGCGCGATGGCGAGCATCAAGATGCCGGCGAGCGCGAAGCGGATCGCCGAGAGCTCGAGGGGCGGTACCACCTCGACTCCGAGCTTGCCGGCGGTCCAGCTCCCACTCCAGCACAGCGCGACCGTGACATAAGCGGCGAGGGTGAGGAGCCGCTGCCTCGACGTGATCGCGCGATCGTAGCCGCTGTTGCGCGAGGGCCTTCGATTATCGAGGGCGCGTCAGGAGTGGCCGTACCAGCCGACCGACATCGTCAGCGGTAGGAGTAGCTCGAGGATGCGCTCGCTCATCCGCGAAATGCTGTTCGAAATGGAGCGCTGCCGCGGTGGCAGGACGCGATCAACCGCGGCGGAAGCGCATGCTGGCGCGGTGGCGGACCCGATTACGGAGCTGCTCGTCCAACGCCGCGGCCACTTTCGAATGGAATCCGGCTATCACTCCGCGGCGTGGTTCGAGCTCGACACGCTCTTCGATCATCCCGACGAGCTCTCGCCGTTCGTGACCGAGCTGGCGCGGCGCCTTGCGTCGCATGGTGTCGATTCCGTGTGCGGGCCGATGACCGGCGGCGCGAAGTTAGCGCGGCTGATCGCGACGGAGCTACGCATCGAGTGTTTCGAGGCAGAGCGGCTCGAGCCCCCGGGGGCGACCGGAATGTTCCCGGTGAAGTACGAGATTCCGAAAACTCAGCGGCAGAAAGCACGCGGAAGATCGGTCGCGATCGTCGACGATGCGATCAGCGCGGGCTCGGCCGTGCGCGGGACATATGCGGACCTGCTGGCGTGCTCCGCGCGTCCGGTCGCGCTCGGCGCACTCGTCGTGTTCGGCGACGCCGCTGTGCAGTTCGCGGCGGACCAGGGACTCGCGCTCGAAGTCATGCAGCGGATGCCGCTCCAGATGTGGGTTCCCGCCGAGTGTCCGCTCTGCCGTGCGAGCGTCGCGATCGACCCCGTCAGCGCCGGCTGATCACCGCCGGCGGAGCAGCGACAGCCCCTGAGCGCTGGCGATCTCATCGAAGCCAAGCGCCTTCACCGCATCGACCTCGGCAAGGTGCTTCGCGACATCGCGGTTCACGCTGGGAGCCGCGTAGTCGAGGATGACGTACTGGGCGTCGCAGGGGTCGAGGCCGACGAGGTTGTAGTTGAAGCGCCGCTGCAGGATCTGAGTGGTGAAGAAGTCACGAGACGACACGGCCGCGTCCGCAGGGATCGCCCGCACCGCTGGCAGGAACGGCTCGTAGCGCGGCTCGCGCGCCAGGATCGGCTGCCCCGAGGGTGCGCGGTCCGGCTCGCCGCGGAGGAACGCGTCCCCGAAGTTGATCGACCACGGAAGACCGCCGAACGTGAAGGCGAAGAAGAGCGTGCTGGCGGCCACTCCGCGCGTGAAGCGTCTGCGCCAGCGATCGCTGAGCCCGGCCATCCCGAGGATCGAGGCGCCCAGGGCGAGCGGGATCACTGGTGCTCCGTACTGGTTGTGGAGGGTGTGAAAACCCGCGTAGTTGGACAGCATCAGGTAGCCGAGCGTCGGTAGCGAGGTCACGAGCGCCCACTTCGATCGCAGCGCGAGGCCGAGGCCCGGCGCGAAGAGGCTGAGGACGAAGACGACCTTGGAGCCGACCTCGCCTTCTCCAAGGACCGAAAGCACGCGCAGCGGATCGAGAAGGAGAGTTCGCGCGATCTCGGCCTCGTTGCTGCCGAGCCTCGCGTAGCGCCAGAGGTACTGGTACGGAGCTCCGTCCGCGAACGCGGGAATGATGACCTTCAGTGTCGCGACGAACGCGACGACGCTTCCGACGATCACGATGGCGCTCGGCCACCAGCGGCGCTGCAGCGCGAGCGCAACGCCGAAGCCGATGCCGATCACCGCGACCTCTTCCTTCGCGAGCAATGCCACGAGGAGGCTGAGGATCATCGGGACGGTGCGTCGTGTCGCTAGGAAGTACATCGCGAATCCGAGTGGCGCGACGGCGAGCGTGATCTCGTGGAAGTCGTACAGGGCGACGAACGAGAGCGGTGCGCTCAGCACATACGCCGCGACCCACACGAGTCGCTGCCCGGTGCTTGGAAGAAAGCGGCGGGCGAGCAGATATACGGGCCAGACGCCGAGTGCGAGCGCGATCGTCTGCACGACGATGAGCGTCTCGGGGCGCGGGAACAGCACGTACGCCGGCAGGATCAGCAGCAGCGCCGGTGAGAAGTGGTCGCCGAAGAACGAGTGCGGATCACACCGCGCGAGGCTGAGCGTCGACTCCATGAAGCGCCCGTTGATCGTGTTCCACAGCACCTGGTCGAACACCGCGAGATCGGACGCGGTCGAATGGAACGACCAGTGCCGCAGCAGCGCCAGCGCACCGAACAGGATCCCGGCAAGCAGGGCGACCGCGAGCACGATCCGGCCCTCGGAGCGGGCATCGACATGCAGCCATGGGCGCCGCCCCGCGAACACGCAGAAAAACTATCCGAAGTCAAGGCGGGGGTCCGGGCGAGTCGCTAGGAACTTCTAACGCGGCGATAGCGGGCGGGGGTGAGACCGGTGAACGCGCGGAAAGCGCGCGTGAGATGTGGCTGGTCCGCGAAGCCGGCATCGATCGCGAGCGAGGCGATGGACTCATCCGACTCCGCGAGTCGGCGAGCGACCCACTCGAGACGGAGTCTCCGGGCGTAGGTGCCGACCGGGACACCGTGGAGCGCGCGGAACGCTCGGACGAGCTCGCTCGGCCGGACGCCCACGCCGTCGGCGATCGTTTCGATGCGAAGAGCTTCCAGGAAGCGGTCGTGGATGAGGTCGGTGGCCTGCGCGACCCACGGCGGGGCGACGCGCGTTTCACGCGATGAGCGCGCGACCGCGGCAACGAGCTCGAGCCCGAGGCTCTGCAGCGCGAGCGGCGATACGGCGTCCTGGTGACGGAACTCGCTCGCGATCGCGCGACCGATGAGACCCGCGCGCTCGTCACGTCGGTGCTCGGCGCGGTCGAACGCCTCGGCGGCCGGCGCGAACAGCGGTGACGTGGGATCCGGCTGCACGACGACGATGTGCGCACCCAGCGAGCCGAAGCGGTTGGTGTGCTGGGAGCCCGCGGGTTCGATGCGCAGGCTCGATCGGCCGCAGAGTGCGACATCGGCGGCGAGCTTCGTTTCGAAGCTTCCCTTCATGACGAGGGCGAGGGTCGGCCGATCGTGCGCATGCGGCGGCAGCACGAGCGCGGATGGGAATCGCAGGTCCATGAAGCGGAGCGCACCGACGTCGAGCGTGCTCGCGCTCTGGCTCCCCCACGCGACCGGAACGTCCATCGTCGGACACTAGCCACGGAGTCGGCGTTTCGTTCAAGTTGTCGCCGTGAAATACAAGACCGCGGCCCTCCGGCGGGACACCCTCTCCTAAACGACCGAATGGGGAGGAAATACATGAGGAAACCACCGCGGAGACTGAGCGTGGCGGTCACCGTCCTCGCGAGCATCGCGATACTCGCCGGAAGCGTCGCGGCCTCCGAGGGTGTGGACCGCGCGGCCACCGGAGGCGGCCACTTCCTGTTCTCGGGCTTCCTCGACGTGCAGTTCGGCTTCAGCGCCGTCGCCAAAGCGGACGGCGGCGCACAGGGATCATTCCATCAGAGCTACACGCTGAACGGTCTGCAGACGAGCTACTGGGGGACCGTGACGTGCCTTTCCGTGGACACGGCGACCAGCCGTGCCTGGATCGGCGGCGTGGTCACCAGGGTCGAGTCTGACAACCCCGCCGCGCGGCTGGTCGGCGAAGAGGTCTGGTTCCGCGTGGTCGACAACGGCCAGGGCCAGGATGTGCCGGATCGCTCGACCGTGTTCGGGTTCACGCCGCTGTTCGAGACGTCGGCCGCGTACTGCGCGGCGCGTCCCTGGCCGGCCGACGACGCGCGCACGTGGCCCGTCACCGCCGGGAACATCCAAGTCCGCTAACTGAACCTTCCGCCGGACCGCGTCGTACGAGACGACGTGGTCCGGCGTTCCCTTGCCCTCTGCATCACGCTCGTTTGGCGGCTCGCGACGCCTTAGCCCGCGGGACCGGCGAGGCCTTCGAAGAACGCGATGCGACCGCGGGAACTCGCCTGGCGGATCGGGCGCAGCGGCTCGTATTCGGATGAGTCGTACCACTCGCGCGCTCGCTCGAGTGAGGGAAATTCGAGGATCACAGTGCGTTGTCCGGGCCATTCGCCCTCCCGGAGCTCCATCTTGCCGCCACGCACGAGATAGCGCCCTCCGTACTTCGCGATCGTCGCGGGCACCTGTCGCGCATATTCCTTGTAGTCCTCGTTCGTCACGTAGATGATCGCGATCACATCTCCCGCCACGAACACACCTCCGTCATGGTCGCCTGAGCGCCGGCGCTTGGATCATCACCGCGATACCGACCGCGATCGCGAAGAACATGGCGATGGACGAAACCATGATGATGGCGCTCTGGCTCGCCGGCGGCCTGCCGGTCCCCGCAGAGCGCTGTCCGGCGTTGTCGTGCCACGGCACGAAAGCGAGCCAGCTGATGCCGACGTACGCAGCACCCAGAACGACCAGCCAGAAACCCATCCCGAGCACCCGCGCGCCCAGACGCTCTCCCCAGACAAGCCACAGCGCGTGCTGGTCGATGAACGTGACCACGCCACCAACGATCGGCAGCGTCATCAGCCAGGCCCACACGGCCTCGCCGTCGGCGCGCAGCCGATCGGATGACAGGATGCGCGCCACGACACCAACACCGAACGCGAGGATCGCCACGACGCGCCACGTGACGAGCGTGAGCACGCGGTCACGGCGACGAGCTGCCCACGGCTTCTCACCATCTTCGGGAAAGAAGCGCGAGCGATCCCGGGCGCCGGGAGATTCGAGCTCCTGCGCCAGACGCGAGAGGAACTCTTCTCGATTCGTGAAGTAGCCACCGTGGTCGAGGATCACGTTCATCCAGTTGGTGACCTCGATGTCTTCATCCGGGGGCCGGATGTGCCGGGGGGTGCGGAGCTGACCGCCGGTCACGGGGTCGTACGCCGACCACACGTTGATCCAGCGCATGCTCGCCGGCAGCGGGTGCCGCACCCGGCTCGTGCGCTCGGGCACGAGGCGTTTGTCCCAGGCGTTGTTGAGCGCCGATCCGAACGTGACGAATGTCCTCACGCGCGCGAGATCCTCGGGCAGGACCGCACCCGAGCAGAGGGCGTCGTACGCGACGACGGTGCCCTGCGAATGGGCGATGACCGCGATGCGCTCGCACTGGCGCTTGTCGATGAGGAAATGGATCGCCGTTGCGACGCTGCCGCGCACGTGAACGGCCTGGATGTCATCCCACATGAACGTGTAGAAGTCGCCGATCTGGTCTTGCACGAAGTTCCGAAGGCCCATGACCGCCCGCTCGACCGGCCCGGGGATCTGCGCAAGCAGGTAGAGGCCGAGGATGAGCGGGATCGACAGGATCGCCGCCGACACATACCCGATGAACAGGAGGACTGACGAGATCAGCTCGATGATCGCTTTCGGCGATTGCGGCAGCTTTCGGAAGGACTCGACGACGACTTGGGCGAGGTTCAGGCAACGCACGACCGCGGACTTCAGACCCCACCACGTCATCTCGTCGAGGTTCGGCGCGCTGAGCCGCGACGCCCACCACGCCTCGGCGAGGACCCAGGTCTGTGCCGGATGGCCATCCACCGCCGTGAGGTCGAGCGTGAATCGGGCCGGCCGTTCGGCGAGCTCGCCGTACGTCAGGTCCGACGACGCTACGCCGAAGTCGAGCCCGCGCCGTTTGTGCCACTCCTGTAGCCACCGCAGCAGCGGTCCGCCGAACTCGCGAACGGTGTAGCTCTCCGACTGCTGGCCGATGCCGTGGACGAAGACCACGCCTACCCGGGTCGACCCGCCGGCATGCGCGATGAGATGTTCCTCGACGACCTGACGCTGCTCCTGCATCAGGCGACCCTCATCCCTCGCTGGTACACCGCCCACACGCGCCAAAGCGCTCGCGGGTCGGAGAGCGGGTCGCCATGAACGAGGACGAGGTCGGCGGGCTGCCCCTCATCTAGGTGGCCGGCGTGCTCGACGCCGTACAGCGCGCCACCGTTGCGCGTCGCCGCGGCCAGCGCCTCGTAGGGCTCCAGCCCCGCGTCGACCAGCAGCTCGACCTCCCATGCGAGATGACCGGCGCGCACCGAGCCACCACCGAAGTCGGAGCCGGTCGCAATGACGACGCCGGCGCGCTTCGCCGCGGCCACCGATGCGTACGCGCCTTCCTTGCGCTTCGCGATGCGCTGGAGGCCCTCGGCCGCGGTGAAGCGGTCGATCGTCGTCGTGCGGGCGAAGGTCTCCCACGACGCGAACACCGAGAGGGTCGAGACGAGCGTGACGCCGTTCCGCTTCATCGTGCGCGCGATGTCGTCGTCGAGCTCCATGCCGTGTTCGATCGAATCCACGCCGGCCTCGGCCGCGACGCGGGCGCCGGCCAGGTAGCCGGAGTGCGCCGCGACCCGCGCGCCGCGAGCGTGGACCGCGGCGACCATCTCGCGAACGTCGTCGACCTCGAAGGGCGAATCCTTCACGCCGCCGGGCGCGTCCATGTAGAGCTTGACGAGGTCGGTGCCGAGGTCGAGCTGTGCGAGCGCCGCGTCCTTCAGCTGCGGGCCATCGACGGTGACCCACATCGCGGGGTAGCCAGTCTTTCCGATCCAAGTGCCCGCGACACGGATGTACGGCGCGCCGGGCTTCCCTTTCAGCTCGTCGCGGATGCCGATCGAGAGCGGCATGCCATCGCTCATCGGCGCGCCCACGTCGCGCGCCCACAGGATGCCGGCATGCGCGAGACGCTTCGCGTTGTCGCGCGCGACCTGCTGGAGCACCGGAGCGGGATCGTCGCCGCGCGCGATCCAGTGGCTTCCGCCCTGCATCGTCAGGTGGCTGTGGCAGTCGACCATCGCGGGAACGATCGTCGCGCCACCCGCATCGATGACCTCCGCTCCGGTCGTGTCCGCCGAGTCGTTAGGCCGGATCCAGGCGATCTGTCCGCCCTCGATGGCGAGACTCACGCCGGTCCGCAGCGAGCCAGAGGTGCCGTCGGCGAGCGCGGCGTCGTGTAGAACGGTGCGAGGCATCGCGCGGGATCGTAGGTGCTAAGGGCAGCTGGCGCGGTGCAGGAAGACCCGGCATTCCTCCACAGTCAGGCTGCGTGTAACGCGAGAGCGCGCCAGTTCGATGAGATCGTCGACGCGCGTCATGAAGAGGCGAACAGTCCCGTCGGTCGCGGAGGCGGCCACCACTCTCGTATCCGGAGCCAGTGCGACGCCGGTGAATGACGGGAGCCCATCGCCTACTTGCAGAACGGGAGTACCGTCACGTGCGTTCCAAAGCCGGACGTAGCCGTCGCCGCGCCCGGCGGACGCGAGAAGCGAGCCGTCTCGGCTCAGCCCGACAGCCTCAATGGATCCGGCATGCGCCGGGATTACGAGTCGCTCCGTGCCGGTAGATGCGTCCCAAACGCGCACGCTACTGGCTCCGGCCGTCGTGACGTGCTGCCCGTCGGCGCTGAACACCGCGCCGAAGATGCGCTGCGGCGCCACGAAAGTACGCAGCTGCTTGCCAGTCGTGAGGTCCCAGAGCTTCGCGGGGCATAGCTCGTCAACGCCCGTCGTTACAAGCTGCGTACCGTCCGGACTGAACGCGACCCCGATCAGGCTCCAGAGCTGAGGCTTCTCGCAAGCCTGTCCGGCGAGCAACACCTGCAACTGACGACCGTTCGCCGAGTCCCAGATTCGCGCGGTGCCGTCCGTTCCAGCCGTGGCGACACGCTTACCGTCAGGGCTGAACGCCACGCCGATGACACCATCGGACGGCTCGGCAGGAACAACCGTCCGGTCGTGCCCTGAGAGCGTGAGCAGCTCACGTCCGCTACGCGCGTCCCAGATCTTCGCCGTCCCGTCACGGCTTCCTGTGACCAGCCGCTCGGCGTCCGGAGACCAGGCAATCCTGTAAGTCTGGTCTCGGTGCCCGTTAAGCCGAACGACTTCCCTTCCGGTGCGAGCATCCCACACTCGTGCGGAACCATCCGCGAGTGCGCCAGCAATACGCGCCCCGTCTCGATCGAACTCAATGGCGTTGACGCCGCCGCGCTCGATCGCGATTGTCAGCAGCTCGCGGTCGGGACCCACGTTCCACACACGCCCGATGCCATCCTCGCCTCCCGTGACGACGCGCTTGCCGTCCGGGCTGAAGGCGACGGCAAGGACAAGACCTGGGTGGCCTGCGAGATTCAGCCGCTCCTTTCCGGTCGCCGCCTCCCAGATCCGTACGTCGCCGGCGTTGCTGGTGCTCGCGATGTATTGGCCGTTCGGGCTGAACGCGGCGCTTCTGACTTGGCCGCGGTGGTTCGCGAAAGTCACCAGCTCTCGCCCAGTCAGAGCGTCCCACACCCGCGCCGTCCGGTCATCGCCACCGCCTGCAGTGACGATGCGTGTCCCGTCCGGGCTATAGGCGACGCTGAACACGATGGCCCTATGCCCGCTCAACACGAGAACTTGCGCTCCGGTCGACACATCCCAGACTCGAGGGGTCGGGTCACCGGTGACGACCCGCTTCCCGTCCGGAGAGAAAGCGACTGTGCGTACGTTCAGAGTGTGACCCGGAAGCGTCAGGAGCAGTCGCCCGGTCGTCGCTTCCCATATGCGAGCGGTGCGGTCGCTGCTAGCGGTGGCGACGAGCGCACTATCCGGACTGAATACGAGGCTGTTCACGTCGCGGACGCCCACTTGGTCCCTGTGGCCAACGAGAGTGCGCAGTTCCTTTCCGGTGACGGCATCCCAGATCCGCGGCGGCCCTGGCTCCGCAGTGAAGTTCGCGCTCGCGGTCGCGATCAGCGCGCCGTCGGGGCTGAAAGCCACCGCAGATACTTCGTCACCAGGGTGTTGGGGCGCACCCAGCTCCAGCTTCATTAGCTCCGCACCGGTCGTGGCGTCCCACAGGCGGGCGGTGCCATCGATACCGGCGGTTGCGATCCGCTTGCCGTCGGGGCTGAAGGTGACGTCCAAGATCACGCGCGCACCTGTCGGGTGGGCGGCGTGACCTACGAGACGGACCTCCAGACGCGAGGCCGCAACCGCGCGATGTAACGCCGACTCGGCCTCGGCGGTCACCGTGCCGTCGACCGGATACGTGGCCGCAACACCTTGCAGCGCTAGCAAGATGCCTCGCTCCGGATCGATGGCCAGTTGGTTTAGTGATGCGGCCGCGAGCTCACGCGAGGTCGCCGAGCGCGCCAGTGCCTGCGTCGCCAGCGCGCTCGACCGCGCCTGCTCGCCGAAATAGAGCGCCAAACCCGCGAGCACGATCGCGAGGACGAACGCTCCCGTGAGAGCGAACGCGCGTGTGCGCATTTCGCGAGCGACCCCGCGCGCAGTCTCGAGCTCGCTGCGTCGGCGCTCTTCCCGTTCCGTGGTCTCTCGGTTGGCGGCCTCCGCCGAGACCTCCAAGAATTCGCGCTCGAGCGCGTTGAGCCGCGCGCCGCGCGCCGCGGACCACTCCAGCGCCTGTCCGAGCCTCGCGCCGCGATAAAGCTCGCTGGTCTCGCGGGCGGACGCATCCCATTCCTGAGAGGCGATGCTCAGGTGACGGTGGACGCGTAACCCTTCGCGGTCGTCGTTCAACCATTGCTGGAGCGTCGGCCATTCGCGGATCAGCGCTTCGTGCGCGACTTCGACAGTCTCGGCGCCGATGCTGATCAGTCGCGCGTCCGCGAGGATGCGGAGCACGCGATCGGTCGTGGCTCGTTGGTCGGCGGTCGGCGCAAGGTCGTCGATCGCGACCCGACGCCTCGTTGTCTGCGCATCGTCCCCGAACGCGGCGAGCCGAAGGAAAATCGCTCTGGCAAGCTCTTGCTCCTCAGCGTCGAGGCGCTGGTTGTAGACGGTTTCGGCGGTCCGCGCGATCGCTCCCTGGACGCCACCTGATTCGGCGTAGCTCCGGAGCGTCATCGCTCGACCCCGGCGCCGCTGCCACGTCTCGAGCAGCGCGTGTGACAAGAGCGGAAGTGCGCCGGGCTCGTCACCGATATCGCGCAGGAGCAGGTCGACGAGCCCCGGCTCGAACTCCCATCCGCCTCGACGCGCGGGCTCTTCGATGGCGCGACGTAGCTCAGCCGCGGTCATGGGGCCGATGTACTCCTGCTGCGCTGCGAGATGGTCGCGCAGCCGGGCGTACCTCGCGCAATGACCGTAGAAATCGGCCCGCATGGCCAAGATCACCGTCGCCGATCCGCTCGCAGCGCCGAGCAGATTCTCGATGAACGATCGACGTTCCCCCTCGTCGGCGCATTCCGTGAAGACCTCCTCGAATTGATCGACGACCAGCAGGTGATCGGTCGACGCACCTGCGGAGGCGCGAAGCGTGAGCTGCAGACTTCGGGAGTCCGTTGCGAGGGAGTCGACGAGCGAGGCAGTCGCATCAGCCGACGTCACGCCAGCTCGTGCGAGCGCGACGGCAAGTGATTCGAGGGGATGCGCGGTGGGCGTCAAAATGGTCGCGCGGTCCGGTCGATCCGGCTCGGTCGATCGGAGCACCGCGGGCACCAGACCCGCACGCACGAGTGACGACTTCCCACTGCCCGATGCGCCGAGGACCGCGAGGAATCGGCTTTCGCGCAGACGCGCAACGAGTCCTGCGACGAGCGCCTCCCGTCCGAAGAAGCCGCCGGCGTCGATCTCGCCGAAGAACTGCAATCCTTTATATGGCGGATCCCCGGGCGCTGGCGCAATGTCCCGGACCGGCTCGGCCTTGACGGAGACAGCGGTCGCGTCGCCAAGACGGACCGGCAAGCCGCCGGTCGACAGCACTCCGTAGAGGGACCGCGTCTGCGCTGAGGGCTCGACGCCTAGATCGGCACGGAGCGCGGCCGCGCAGCGCCGGTAGGCGACCGCTACTCCGGCTACGTCGCCGGCTGCAGCGGCCGCTGACATAAGCGCGCGGAAGGCGGGCTCGGGCGAATGCGCCGAAGAGATCCAGTGCTCACTCCACTCCGCGACGTCGGTCCACTTCTCCTCTCGCATGAGTTGGTCGACCAGCTTTTGGATGGCGCGCTCGAAGATCCCTTTGAGGCGCTCGCGCTCGAGGATGACCCATTCGTCGTAAAACCCCGGCAGGAGTTCGCCGCCATAGACCGACACGCGCTCGCGCAGCGAGTCCGCAGTCTCGGCGCTCTTCCGATCGCCGACCAACTGGGCGGCATCGATCCAGTGCGGGATCCGCGTGTCGAACCCGACCGACAAGTCGTCCGCGAGCAAACAGTCCGCCGATCCAGCTGCCTCGAGCGAACGACGCACGCGCCACAGGGCGTGGCGGAGGTTGCTGCGCGCGCTCTCTTCGGCGCTGTCAGGCCAGAGCAACCCGGCTAACCGCTCTCGGCGGTGGGCCATACCGGGATTTAGCAAGAGAAAGGCAAGCAACGATTGCGCCGGGCGCGACGGGACGTGCACCTCCGCGCCATCGAGGCGCACATCAAAGCGGCCGAAAAGACGCGCTTCGAGCACCTATTTGCCCACGTGACGAGAAAACACGCTCACGACACGCTGGGCGACACGGTGGCCAACGCCAATGGGCACAAGGTTCGGCTCAACAGATCGGTCGCGACCCAAGAAAAGCCGATCAAGGAGTCGAAAGATGTCGCGCATCTCACGTATCGCCTTCCCCGCCGCCGTGGCAATCGCGTTGACCATCGTCGCCGGACTCGACCTGCGCCTCGCCGTCGCCAGCCGAGAGCTCGCGACCGAGACGGCCGCAGCGCTGGACCAGCACGAACGGCACCCGAATGGTATGAGCGTTGTCACGAACCGAGCCATCGACGAGCACGAGCGACGCGCTGCCAGCCTTGCGGCCGCGACGGGAACAGCTGGCGTCCCGACCATCCTCGACGAACACGAGCGACGCGCTTCCAAGCAGGCCCCCGCCAGTAGCATGTCCATCGTTCCCGCGGCCCTGGACGAGCACGAGCGCCGCGCATCCTCGCGTTGATCTGCCAGGCGTGAGCGGCGCGGCGGAGAGACCCGCCGCGCCGCGCCCGTCAGCTCAGGCTGTCCAATCCAGGACTACTTTCCCGCACTGGCCGGACCTCACGACGTCGAACGCCTGCGCGAATTCTCTGGCCGGAAAGCGGTGAGTGATCACCCCGGTGATGTCGAGACCACTCTGCAGCATCGAGCCCATCCGGTACCACGTCTCGAACATCTCTCGTCCATAGATCCCCTTCAGCGTGAGGCCGCGGAAGATCACCTGGTTCCAGTCGATCGGGATCTCTTTCTCCGGGATCCCGAGCAGCGCGACGCGGCCACCGTGGTTCATGAACGCGAGCATCGAACGGAGCGCCTCGGGACTGCCGGACATCTCGAGCCCCACGTCGAACCCCTCCAGCATTCCGAGCTCCTTCATCACGGCGTCGAGCGTCGTCGTGGTGAAGTCCACCGCGAGGGTCGCACCGAGGCGGCGCGCGAGCGCGAGCCGATAGTGATTGCGGTCCGTGACGACGACATAGCGGGCGCCGACGAAGCGACATACAGCGGCGGCCATGACACCGATCGGCCCGGCACCCGTGATGAGCACATCCTCGCCCGCGAGCTCGAACGACAACGCGCTGTGCACCGCGTTGCCGAGTGGATCGAGGCACGCGCCGATCTCGTCGGGCATCCCCGGCGGAAGCACGTACGCGTTCGCGGCGGGCACCGCGACATACTCAGCGAACGCGCCGGGCCGCTGCACGCCGATCCCCACGGCGTTGCGGCACAGGTGGCGCCTGCCGGCGCGGCAGTTCCGGCAATGCCCACACGTCACGTGGCCCTCGACGGCGACGCGCTGACCGGTGGAGAACCCGCTCACCTCGCTGCCGATCTCGGCCACGGATCCCTCGAACTCGTGACCGATGACGAGGGGCACCGGGATCGTCTTCTGCGCCCACGCGTCCCAGTTCCAAATGTGGAGATCGGTGCCGCAGATCGACGTATAGCGGACACGCACGAGAAGATCGTTCGGACCGATCTTGGGACGCTCGACATCCTCGAGCCAGATCCCCGGCTCGGGGCGACTTTTAACGAGCGCACGCACTAGATCACTCCGAGTGCGCGACCGACCTTCGCGAACGCCGCGACCGCGCGATCGACATGCTCGAACGTGTGCGCCGCCGAAAGCTGCACGCGGATGCGCGCCTGATCGCGCGGCACGACCGGGAATGAGAAGGCGATGACGTAGATGCCCTCCGCGAGCAGCTTGTCCGCGACCTGCGTCGCGACCTTCGCGTCACCGAGCATCACCGGAACGATGGGGTGCTCGCCGGGGACGAGCCGGAAGCCGTTCGCGGTCATACCCTTCCGGAAGCGGGCGGCGTTCGCGAACAGCTGTTCGCGCAGATCGCCGGCCGACTCGATGAGGTCCAGAACGGCGATGGACGCCGCGGCGATGACCGGCGCGAGCGTGTTCGAGAAGAGGTACGGCCGGCTGCGCTGACGCAGCAGCTCGACGATCTCCTTGCGGCCGCTGGTGTAGCCACCGGACGCCCCACCGAGCGCTTTCCCGAGCGTGCCGGTGAGGATGTCAACGCGCCCGACGACGCCGCGCGCCTCGTGTGAGCCGCGGCCGTTAGCGCCCATGAAGCCGACGGCGTGCGAGTCGTCGACCATCACGAGTGCCTTGTACCGCGCGGCAAGATCGCAGATCGCGCCGAGGTCGGCGATGATCCCGTCCATCGAGAAAACGCCGTCGGTCGCGATCAGCTTGAAGCGGCTGGACTCGGCCTCATTCAGCTGGCGTTCGAGATCCGCCATGTCGTTGTTGGCGTACCGGAAGCGCTTCGCCTTCGACAGGCGGACGCCGTCGATGATGCTCGCGTGGTTGAGCGCGTCGCTGATGACCGCGTCCTCTTCGCCCAGCACCGTCTCGAACAGGCCGCCATTCGCGTCGAAGCAGGACCCGTACAGGATGGTGTCCTCGGTGCCGAGAAAGCGCGTGAGCCGGTCCTCCAGCTCCTTGTGGATGTCCTGGGTGCCGCAGATGAAGCGAACCGACGACATGCCGTAGCCCCAACGATCGAGCGCGGCGTGCGCGGCCGCGAGCACTCTTGGATCGTCGGAGAGCCCGAGGTAGTTGTTCGCGCAGAAGTTGACGACCTCGAGATCGGGGCGGACCGCGATCTCGGCGCCCTGCGGTGAGCTGATGATCCGTTCCTTCTTGTACAGGCCGGCCTCGCGGATCGAGGCGACCTGGTCGCGGAGCGAATCTAGGAACCGCTGGTCCACGGTGGGAGGTTACTGCGGCGTGGGCGAAGCCATTACGCCAAGCAGATGAGGGCAGCGAGGCTGCCCGATTACTGCGGCGCCCGGTTATTTGAGGTTGAGCACCTTCTTGATCGCGTCGATGAGCTCGATCGGCCCGAATGGCTTCAGCAGGTAGTCGGATGCGCCGACGGCGCGGCCTTCGGCTCTGTCAGCGGGCTTGTCGTGTGCGCTGAGCATCACGACCGGAACGTCCTTCGTCCCCGGGTCGCCCTTCAAAGTGCGGCAGACATCGAAGCCGTCGTGCTTGAAGCCTTCGAACGTCACGTCGAGCAGCACGACGTCCGGCTTCGCCGTCTTCACCAGCTCCGTGACCGCGTCGGGGTCCCCGGTTTCCACGACACGCCAACCCTGGCTCGAAAGCGTGATCCGTACCAGCTCGCGCATGTGGTTCGAATCGTCGGCAACGAGAACTTTGAGCACCCTCGGCCGGACGATAGCAGTGCAGCCAGGCGAGCCGGCACGGAACAGACCCTAGCCCGGCACTTGCACCGTCATCGGGCGTGCGGCCGATCGGCGCGCTCTTCGCGTTCGTCAGCCGCCAGCTTGGACGGTGACTCAGTCTCGTCTTCAGCTGGGCGACGCTCGTCCTCTCAAATCACCGGCCCTTTGCATGCGACGTGGAGAATCGCGAGTCGCCCCCAGGACGCTTTCGATGCTGCGCATCTCGGCGGACCTATCCCCAGCGGCAAAGTGACGAACCGGCGAATCAGCCACAGAGTGAGCTGACGAACTCAGCGACAGAGTGACGAACGTGACGAACTGCGCGCCTACCGATTTGCCCTGGCGTCCAGGATCGACCCGCCAAGTGTCGCCCTGTGCCCCTCTTTTGGATGATTCAGGCATTTCCGATCGAAGTGCGGCGCGTTTTTTAGACGACCCGCATCACAAGCGCTCGTGCGAGGGGCTGCATCTGCAGCGTCCCTTGCAATGCGCCAGTGACCTAGTAGTTATCGTCGTATAACTCAGACGCACGGTAATCAAGCAGGAGCATACTGGCGCGTCGGAGGGGGCCGTAGGGAAATCTGCGAGGGGCGGAGGTAGAAGCGGGACCACGCGCACCTGACACGGCAAATCGTCAGAGAAGGGAGCAAACCGTGATGGGTCTTCGCGCCTCAGTCTTGCTCCGCCGGTTGCGCCAATCGCTTGCGATCGACGCTCTCCTTGCCTTCGCCGCGGCGACCTCACTTGCGCTCGCGGGGCTCGCACCGCATGTGAGCTCGGCAGTCGCTACGCATCCGACCTGGGATTGGCGCCACTTGGGGTCCGTGCACAGCAGCGAGCTCGACGAGGACTACTGCCTCGAGACGACGAACGCAGGTGGCCTGAGCTTCTCAACCATGGCGACGAACATCCGCAAGGCGCTCTGGGTCGATGCGCCGGACGACCAGCAGTGGGATGCGACCGGATTCGATTCGAACACCTGGCAGTGGCGCGTCTGGTTCGTCCCGCAGGATTCGATTCCTTGCCAGAACATGTCGCAGGCGCAGCGTGATCCAATCGAGATCGAGTACTGGCTGCGTAACAGCATGCCGAACGTGTCCGTGCCTGACACGCAGTACTACGACGAGAAAGGCCATCTCGCTGCCCGCTTCTACTACGTGTACCTCTACGCTCCCTGGGTCGCTGGGCAGCAGTACCCGACCTACTACCGACACCAGGTTAACCACGAAAGCGGCCACACGCTGGGTATGGACGACGGCAACGGCACATGTCCCGACAGCGTGATGCACAGCTCTGCGTATGGCTGCGGCACCACCGACCGCTCCTGGCCGTCAGCCGGCGATAAGTCGGGCCTCGACAGCCGCACGGCGAATTAGAGTGAGGTTGACGACGATGAATGACATCCACGTCAGAACCATAGTCACAAGGCGGTCGCTGCTCGCGTGCGTTGCCGCGCTGTCGCTCGCGGTCCTGGGGGCACAATCAATAAGTGGCGTCGCCCTTGTCGAGGGCGCGCAGTCTCGTGAGCTCCGCGTGTGCGTCGACCAAGATGGAACTAGCGTCAATCTTATGCAGGTCCGCGGCCGACTCGAGCGGGCGATGCGTGCTCAGGTCGAAACGCATCCCCGATTCACTTCCGTGGGCTTCATGCCCGCTCGTTGGTCCATCAAAGTCGGTTGTCCAAGCGCTCCAGCCCTCCTTCGTTCCGGGGAGAAGGCGGTGAAGAACGGCGGCCGGCCAATCATCGCCGGACCCGTTCAGGAACCCTCCGGCTTCGGCGTATTCGTGTTTGTCGTACCCCAAGGGGAAATCGACCGAATGTTCGGCCAGCTGCCATACCAGATCGCGGTGCAGGAGCACGTCTGCCAAGGCGACTCGTGTGCCACCACCGCGAACGCTTGGTATGTGAGTCCGGAGACCCTCTTCGCGCTGCCGGAAAGTGCCGACGACCGCGTCGGCCGCGGCATGGTCCTCGGAATCGGTCTCGAGCCACCCATCCCTGACGTCCCTCGGCCTGGTCCTCAGTCCAAGTGAGGCTGACCGCAGTCATGCTCGCGGTGGCGCTGCAGCTCGGTTGCAGCGCCACCGCGTTGCCATCCCCGTCGCCGGCGTCAGCGCCGGCCACATCGTCATCCTCACCGACAACGAGCTCACAGATCGCCGGGCATGTGGATCTCGCCGCGCCTGATGAACAGGCAACGCTCCTGCGCGACGTGGCCTCAGACGTACCAACGCCGCGGCTCATGGTGATAGCGCGGATGATCGCCAGTACGGGGGCGCCGGGAGGCGCGAGCGCGGCCCTGCGCCCCGGCACATCCATGGCCGTACGCATTGATCAGACGACGCTCCGCTCGGATGCGACGGTGTCCTGCCGTACCGCGGACGACCGTGCTGTAGACGTGCTGAACGTGCCCGACTCGGCGTTCGTGAGACTTTGGTGCTCCTGGTACACGCGTGATACGGCGATCACGGCTGCTGCCGACCGCGTGTCTGAAGTTGAGGTAGATGTGACTGTCGGTGGCACGAAAGTACCTGTGCGCGTGACCCGGACCCCACTTCGATCTCGCACGCATGTCGATCCGCAGGGCCGCTTCCTAGTTACCTATCCCGACTATTGGTCGCTAGTGAGCGCGACGGCGGACCACATATCTCTTGCATGGAGCCAACCCGAGTGTGAACTAAGTCTCGCTCGCTCGAATCAAACGACGTTATCGTCTTTGGGACAGCCGACTGAGATCGAGATTGGCATGCGTCGGTTCCGAGGGACGCTCACATCAACATCACAGCGAAGTTGGGTCATCGAGTCTCTGGTGGACGTGTACGACGCCCGTTGGATGGTTCGAGCGGCCTGCCGCAGAACGGGCGACGGCCCTGACGACGTCTTGGCCAAGATTCTTCCGCTCTGGCGGCGTCCCTAGCACCTTTAGCCACGCAATCCACTCGGTCAGACCGTCGGCAGTCACGTGGTGTAGCTGCGACCCGTCACGCTGGCGCGACGACACGACACCGCGCATGTGCCGATCGCGATCAAGCCCGGCGGGTACGAGGTCGTGGTCCTCGATCTCACCGATGCGCTCGGCCGTGCAAGCGTGCGCGTCCGCCGCGCCCAGGCCCCGTGGCCGCTCGCGCTACCGGGTCGCATCCTCGCTCTCGTCAGGAAGCGCGAAGTGTCAGTTGAGACGATCGCGCGTCAGATCGCGACGATCGACCTGCCCTTCGAAGAATGGGAGATCCTTTACCGGATCCTGCTGCAGGTGCGTCTACGCCGAAATCCGATCGGCACGGATACGGTCGGACATGAGGGGAATGGCAGGCCGGGGCTGCGGAAGAAGATCGAAGCGGCGATCGCGGCCCTGACAGCCTAGCGATCGCCGCTCCGCACGCCGCGAGTTAGGAGGACTTGCTGCCGGAGCCCTGCTCCACACGACCGTCGCGCACCTCACCGCGCCACGCACCGGTCGGCGCGCCGCGCGATTCGATGAACTTCTTGAACCGCTCGAGGTCCGCGCTCACCTGACGCTCGAGGAAGCCGAGCGCGTCGCCCACCTTCTCGGCCGCGTCGCGCGGCTCGTACATGAGCTCGAGCATGACTTTCGTCCTATCGTCGCCGGCGGGCTGGAACGTCACTGATCCGGCATTCGGCGCGCCGGTGACGCTGCGCCATGCGATGTGGCGGTCCGGGACCTGGTCGGTGATCTCGGCCTCCCACTCCTCGTCCTTGCCGGCGATCTCGGCACACCAGCGAAGGCGCTTCTCGTCGAGCTGGACGACTTCCTTCACGCCCTCCATGAACTCGGGGAACGACTCGAACTGTGTCCACTGCTCGTACGCGACCTTGACGGGAACGTCGACAGTGATGTCCTTCTCGATCTTTGCCATGTCTTCTCTCCCTTAAGCGGTGCTGTTGATCTAAGCGGTGTTGTTGATCGTGCTGCCAGCGGTGTTGTTGATGACCTGCGCGAGTGGACCGTGCCAGGTCTGCAGAAAGTCGTGGGCATCGAGGACATCGTCCTTGGTGAAGGCGGGTGTCTTCTCGTCCTCGCGCTCGACGACCGCGACGCTCGACTCGCCGCACACCGTGCACGCGAGCTTCACGACGAGCGCCTGAGGCTCGGCGGTGATCCCACGCACGGCGCAGCTGGCGAGACGTGCTCCGCACGCCGGGCACTCCATCGTCCGGATGCGCTCGAGGATCGCCCCGATCCAGTCCACGGCACTCCTGACTGCAACTCCGACGCCACGCTTCGGGAGGCTCGGTCGCCCGGCGACCGAGCGCCCTCGCGTGCTCAGCCGGGCGTCGCATCCTCCGTGGGGAACGCACCGATGAGTGCACCCGAGATCTGCGCCTCCGCGACCAGTTCCTCCCAGACTTGCTCGAGGCTCGGCCCATGCGTCCCGTGTTCGCCACTGCGTCGCGCCAGCAGGGAGATCGCGCACGCGCGCAGCGACGGTGCCGCGACCAATACGCCGTTCGAGCCGCGTCCGACGCTCTCGGCCTCGGGCGCGGCGAGATGGGCCGCGACGTATTCGTGCAGGTCGTCGGGTGGTACGCCGAGGAGCGGCGAGCCGTCGACGATCAGGATCGATATGACGTCATAGGGCGTCATGGTGTGGTTCGAGACGCCACGTCCCGCGAGATAGAGAACATCATGCAAACGGAGTGTGATGCGCCCCTCCGGCGCGAGTGCCTCGGCGCGCGCGAGGATCCGCGTGGCGATCGTCAGCTCCGTCGCGGGCTGCTCCCGGATCAGCACCCCTGTAGCGTGGCACGCCATGGAACTGGGACGCCAGCCCGCTCGTCCTAAGGGCATGCGTCCAGTGCTCCTCGCGCTCGCATTCCTCGTCGCCTCCGCCTGCGGTGGTGGCGCGGCGAACCGCAGCCCCGACATCATCGGCAACATCACGAGCGTCAGCGGACGAGCCGACGGCGTGACAGTGCTCGTGGAAGCGCAGCCGTCACACCCGTCCCTCGGAGACAAGGCGTCGGTCGCGGTGACAACCGCTACGCGAATCACACGCCGAGCCCAGAACGGTGAGGTCGCGGCGACACTCCGCGATCTCGTACCCGGTCTTCAGGTCGAAGTGTGGTTCGACGGGCCGGTCGCGACGTCCTATCCGGTGCAGGGCAAGGCGCAGGCGCTGGTGATCCTCCGCTAGCGCGTCGCGCTGAGCGACAATCGGACCTGGCCGTCACATTCGGCGGTTTGGCGGTGCTTTGAAGGAAGAGATGGAAGCGGCTGAGCGTCTGCGCCTCGGGTCGGTCTCGGTACCCGGCATGCCGCCGGCCTTCGAAGACCTGTTCCGGAGGGAGTACCAAAGGGTGGTCGGGATCGCCCACCGCGTCGTCGCCGATGCGGACGAAGCCGAGGACGTCGCACAGGACGTCTTCGTCTCCTTCTACCGGAAGCACCCAGCCGACGCGCATTACGCCGCGCCCTGGCTGTACGCCGCGGCGGCGCACACCGCGCTCAACGTCCTTCGCTCGCGCGAGCGGCGCGGGACGCGTGACGCGGTCGAAGCGCTGCGCCGCGACGCGCTGGCGCCGGATCCGGCCCAGGCCGCCGAGACGGCCGAGACCGCCTCCGAGGTCCGCGCGGCACTCGCGCGCCTACCCGAGCGGAGCGCAGCTCTTCTCGCGCTTCGCTACAGCGGACTCAGTTACGAGGAGATCGCCGCGGCGCTCGGGCTGCGGCAATCGAGTATTGGGACTCTTCTCCGCCGCGCGGAGGACGCGTTCCGCAAGGAGGTCACGAAATGAGTGACATAGAGGAAATGCTTTCCGGCCCGGAGCCGAAGGTCGATACGGACCGCGCGCTCGCACGTCTGCGCGCGCGCGTCGAGAGCGAGCGCATCACGCCGGTCACGCGCGCGGCAGCGCCACCGCGTCGTGCGGCCGCCGTTAGCGGTTGGCTCAAGGGCTTGTCCGCCGCGGCAACCGTCGCTCTCGTCGCGACGGTGCTCACCATGAGCGGACTCGCGGAGACGATCCTCACGATCTTCGAGCCGAAGCAGATCGTCGCCGTACCGATCACGAGTACCGACCTGAGTGGAGCGTCGAGCTTCGACGCATACGGGACGCTGACCTGGACCGAGCAGCCGAAGCCGTTTGACGTTCCCGACGTCCGCGCCGCGGCGCGCGAGAGTGGCATCACCGTGCTTACCCCAACGAACCTTCCCGCCGGTGTCGGTGCACCACGCTACGGCGTGATGCCGAAGACGACCGCGACGTTCACGTTCAGCGCGGAGAAGGCGCGGCAGGCCGCCGCAGCGCAGAAGCGCACGCCGCCTCCGATGCCCGCGAACATGGACGGCAGCAAGCTCTTCATCAACGGTGGGCCAGCGGTCGTCGCCTTCTACGACGACGGAACGACCCCGACCGGTGCGACCGGCGCAAGTCCGTTCACCGGGATGCCAAAGCTCATCATCGCGCAGGGCAAGCCGCCCGTGGTGCAGTCCGACGGCGTGACGGTCGAGCAGCTGCAGAGCTATCTGCTCCAGCAGCCCGGCATTTCGCCGCAGCTCGCCGCCCAGATCCGCGCGATCAAGGACCCCTCGACAACGCTGCCCGTTCCGATCCCGGTCGACATGGCGACCTCGAAGAAGGTCACCGTGCAGGGCGTCGACGGCATCTTTGTCGGCGACTCGACGGGCCTCGGGAGCGCCGTCATCTGGCAGAAGGACGGCATCGTGTACGGCGTGGCCGGCACCCTGACAGAACAACAGATCCTGGCGGTGGCAAACTCGCTTCGTTGATCGACGCGCCCGCGATACGCACCCACGAGCTGGCCAAGCGATACGGGAGCATCATCGCGCTCGCAGGCCTGACGATGACCATCCCGCGCGGTGATGTCTTCGGCTTCCTCGGACCGAACGGCGCGGGTAAGACCACCGCGGTGAAGCTCCTGCTCGGCCTGACACCGCCGACATCCGGGGACGCCGAGGTCCTCGGCGCGGAGACCGGCGATCGCGACGCGCTGCGCCGCGTCGGCTACCTGCCCGAGCTCTTTCGCTATCAGGCGTGGCTCACGGCGCGTGAAGTGCTCGCGCTCCACTGCGAGCTCGCCGGCATCGACCGCAGCGCGTGGCCGCGCGAGATCGCAGACGCGCTCGCGGTCGTCGGCCTCTCCGACCGTGGGGCCGGTCGTGTCGGCACCTTCTCGAAGGGCATGCAGCAGCGCCTCGGGCTCGGCGTCGCGCTCCTCGGTGCGCCAGAGCTTGTCGTCCTTGACGAGCCCACCAGCGCGCTCGACCCGGTCGGCCGTCACGATGTGCGCGAGATCATCCGCGCGCTCGGCGAGCGAGGCACGACCGTCTTCCTCAATTCGCACCTCCTCAGCGAGGTCGAGCAGGTCTGCCACCGCGTCGCGATCGTTGATCGCGGTCGGGTCGTCGCGCAGGGGACGCTCGACGAGCTCCTCGGTGGCGACACGGTGCGGATCCGCGCCGTCGGACTCGATCGCGCCGCGAAGACGGCCCTCGCCGGTTACGGCCAGCTCGACGATGAGGGCGACTGGCTGGTCATCCGCGGCATCGATGACGAGCGCGTGCCCGAGCTCGTCGCCCACATCGTGCGGCTCGGCGGCCGCGTCTACGCGGTCGAGCCTCGGCACGAGTCGCTCGAGGACCGCTTCCTGAGGCTCTTGGGACAGCCTCACTGATGCTTGCACTGACGATCGCCCGGCTCCAGCTGCAGGAGCTGCTGCGCCGCCGGCTCTTCCTCGTGTTGCTGCTGCTCACGATCGTGGTCATCGCGCTCACGACGTGGGGCTTCTCGCGCATCCCGACCCTCGACGACGACATGACATCGACTGAGATCACCGCGGTCGCGTCGCAGTTCCTCATCCTCGTGATGTTCATGTTCAGTTTCGTGCTCGCGTTCTCGGCCGTCTTCGCGGCGTCGCCGGCCATCTCGGCCGAGGTCGAGTCCGGCATCACGCTCGCAATGCTCGCGCGACCGATCACGCGACTCGAGTACGTCGTCGGCAAGTGGCTTGGCCTCGTCGCGACGGTGCTCATTTATGCGATCCCCGCCTCGGTCACGCAGCTGCTCCTCGTGCAGTGGGTCGTCGGGTATTCCCCGCCCCACCCGATCCAGTTCCTCGCGTTCGTGACCGGCGAGGCGGTCGTCGTGCTCACGCTCTCGCTGCTCCTTTCGACGCGCTTCGCCGGGATGGTCGGCGGAGTCACCGGGCTCATCCTGTGGGGACTGGCGTGGATGGGCGGCATCGTGGGCGGTATCGGCTTGACGTTCGAGAACGCGACGCTCACCCACGTCGGCACCGCATCGAAGCTGCTGCTGCCGACCGACGGCCTCTGGCGAGGCGCGGTGTGGAGTCTCGAGCCCGCGTCGTTCATCGCCGTCATGCGCTCGTCCGGGCGGGCCGCGGCGGCCAACCCCTTCTTTGCCGCGGATCCGCCCCCGCCCGCCTATGTCGTGTGGTGCGTCATCTGGATCGCCGGTCTGCTCGCGCTCGCGGTGTGGAGCTTCTCCCGTAAAGAGCTCTGAGGCACGCCATCTGATCCTGGTCAAGCACGCGATGCCTCAAGTGGATGTCGAGACACCGGCGCACGAGTGGCGCCTGCGCCATGAAGGCGTGGCCGCAGCCGGCGTCCTCGCCGATCGTCTGCGCGCGGCGGACTATCACCCGACCAAGATCGTCGCGAGCCTCGAGCCGAAGGCGACGCAGACAGGCTCGGTCATCGCCGAACGACTGCGCCTACCGTTCGCGACAGCGGAGGGTCTTCACGAGCACGACCGCCGTGCCAGCGGTTTCCTCAGCACCGACGTATTCGCGGCGCGCATGCGGGATCTCTTCGCGAATCCGGAATCTGTCGTCTTCGGGGATGAGTCGGCGTCCAATGCGTTGGCGCGCTTCGCCAAAGCCGTCGATCAGGTCGTGAGCGACGAGACCGGCGACGTCGTGATCGTGAGTCACGGGACCGTGATGTCGTTGTTCGTCGCGTCACGCGCGCGCGTTGATGCTTCGGAACTGTGGGCCGTGCTCGGCCTCCCCTCGTACGTGTCGCTGGAGCTGCCGAACCATCGGATCGTCGAGATCGTCGCCGCGATCTAGCATCCGCGACGATGGACGACACCAGCTCATTGAAGGTCGCTAGGCGCGGGACGCGAGAGATCGTGATAACGCGCGACTTCGATGCTGCGCGCGGTCGGGTCTTTGATGCCTGGACCAAGCCCGACGTTCTGAGGCGCTGGTTCGGGCCAAAGGGTTGGTCGCTGGCGATATGTGAGATCGATCTGACGGTTGGCGGTGCATGGCGTTTCGTCGTGCGTCGCGCCAACGGCACCGAGATCGGGATGCGCGGCGTCTACCGCGAGATCGCCAGGCCGGAACGTTTCGTCCATACCCAGACGTTCGAGATGGAGGACTTCCCGGGCGAGATGCTCGTGACGACGGACCTGGCGGAGGACCGCGGACGGACGCGCTTGACCAGCACGGTCCTGTACCCGTCGCAAGAGCTTCGCGACGGAGATGTCGCCCCGACCGAGCACGGGGCCACCGAGAGCTACGAGAAGCTCGACGACTACCTCGCGTCGATCACGTAGCGCTTCGCCAGGCTAGCGGCATGCACGCCGATGAGGTCCACATCGACGACTCTCTCGTGCGCCGATTGCTCGCCGCGCAGTTCCCGGATTGGGCGGACTTTCCCATCGAACGGGTCCCGTCCGCCGGGACAGATAACGCCATCTACCGGCTCGGCGACGACATGGCCGTGCGGCTCCCGCGCATCAGCTGGGCCACCGGGCAGGTCGAGCGAGAACACAGGTGGTTGCCGAAGCTCGCGCCGCATCTCCCGCTCGCCATCCCGACCCCGCTTGCGATGGGAACTCCCGCCGAGGGCTATCCCTGGCGCTGGTCCGTCTACCGCTGGCTCGAAGGCCAGAACGCGACCGCCTACCGCCTCGATCTGGGACAGGCGGCGACCGATCTGGCGGAGTTCATCGCGGCCCTCCAGCGGATCGATACGACCGGAGGGCCGCTCGCAGGCGTGGAAAGCTCCCGCGGCGTGCCACTGGCCGCACGAGACGCTCCAACTCGCGCCGCGATCGCAGCGCTGCACGACGTCCTCGACACGGACGCGGTGACCGCGCAGTGGGAAGCGGCGCTCCACACACCGGTGTGGAGTGCGCCGGGCGTTTGGCTCCACGGAGATCTCAACGAGGGGAACCTGCTTGCTCTGCACGGCCGCTTAAGCGCCGTCATCGACTTCGGTGTCATGGGCGTGGGTGATCCCGCATGCGACCTGATGGTCGCGTGGACGCTCCTCACCGCCGAAACTCGGGACACGTTCCGCGCGGCGCTGCCGTTCGACGACGCGACGTGGACGCGCGGTCGTGGCTGGGCACTGTCCTGGGCGCTGATCGTCCTCCCCTACTACCAGCACACGAACCCAGGGCTCTGTCGCATCGCCGAGTACACGATCAAGGAGGTCCTCGCCGATCGAAGTCGCCCCTAACCGCGCATTTCGGGCCGTCCCGGAATGGTGGCACCCCTCGTGCGATTATCAGAAGTATGAACACGATCAAGGTCGTCGGACTCCTCACCCTGCTCACCCTGATCCTCATCGCCGCGGCGCGGCTCTTCTTCGGCCCGGCCGCGGTACTACCGGCGCTCCTCATCTCGCTCGCGATGAACTTTGGCGCGTGGTGGTTCAGCGACCGCATCGCCTTGTCGTTCGCCGGCGCGAAGCCGGTCACCGAAGCCGAAGCGCCGGAGCTCTACCGGATCGTCGGCCGCGTCGCGGAGACCGCCGGCCTCCCGATACCGCGTGTCTTTGTCATCGATCAGCCCGCTCCGAACGCGTTCGCAACTGGCCGCGACCCGCAACACGCCGTGGTCGCCGTCACGCGAGGGATCCTCGACATCGTCACGGAACGCGAGCTCACGGGCGTGCTCGCACACGAGATAGGACACGTGCGCAACCGCGACACCTTCGTGATGGCGGTCGTCGCGTCCGTCGCCGGCGCGATCAGCTACATGGCGCAGATGGCGCAGTGGTCGATGTGGTTCGGCGGCGGAGACCGGGACAATCGCGAGTCGGGCTCGCTCGGGATGATCGGCATGATCCTGGGCATCATCCTGCTGCCGATCGCCGCGATGCTCGTGCAGCTCGCCGTCAGCCGCTCGCGCGAGTACGGCGCCGACGATCAGGGCGCGGCGCTGTCGAACGATCCGCTCGCTCTCGCGTCGGCCCTCCGCAAGATGGAGGCATACGGCAAGAAGATCCCGCTACCGGTGAATCCGGCGGTGGCGCCGCTCTTCATCGTGCAGCCGCTGCTGCCCGGTGGCCTCGGCGGACTCTTCGCGACACACCCACCCATTGCCGAGCGCATCGCGAGGCTCGAGCGGATGGCGGGCGCGGAGCTGCCGGCGCAGTTCTAGCGCGCGGGCCGCTACTCGACGATCGTCGTCTTTGCGTCGCCGAGGATCGACCAGTGCGTCATGTCCTTGCCCGGACGCGCCCCGTGCCAGTGCTTCGTGTTCGCCGGGATGAAAGCGACGTCGCCCACCGTGATGTCATGCCGCTCGTCATCCGTCGCGAGCACGCCCTCGCCGTCGGTCACGACCAGGATCTGATCGGTCGTGTGGACGTGCGGCTTGTTCACCGCACCCTGCTTGAAATGCACCTCAGAAAGGCGCAGGTCGCGGCTCTCCTCGCCCACGGCCGTCTGGTAGTCGACCTCGCCAACGAAGATCGGGTTGTCCGACCTCTCGCGTCCGGCCTTGGTGACGCGTATCACCCGCACACGTCGATTCTGGCTCAAACTGGAACGAAGTGACCGCTCTGGTGCTCATCCATGCCTTCCCGCTGAGTGGCGCGATGTGGGAGCACGAGCGCCGCTCGCTACGCGACGCCGCGGATCCGATCATCGCGCCGTCTCTTCCGGGATTCGGCGGCACCGCCGTTCCACGCGGCGA
>CAJDUG010000014.1_pt1 | contig 69070 bp, 77 predicted proteins | sample 7390021 | NCBI WGS metagenome assembly CAJDUG01 (sample SAMEA7055676, study PRJEB34461) | soil metagenome | biome: terrestrial ecosystem; feature: Peninsula; material: soil | place: Antarctica | collected 2016
CGCTGGCTCCTGGCGGCGTTCTTCATCGCCGCCGGTGCGAATCACTTTCGCGACCCCGCGTTCTATCTCCCCTGGATACCTCCACGCCTGCCGTGGCGCCAGCGGCTGATCGATGTGAGCGGCGGGGCGGAGATCATGGGGGGCATCGGCGTGCTCGTGCCGCGGACCCGCCGTGCCGCCGGCTGGGGGCTGATCGCGCTGCTGATCGCGGTCTTTCCTGCCAATGTGTACGCGGCGCTCCGCAACGTGCATCCGCCAAGGCGCGACGTGGACGAGTGGCTGCTGTGGGTGCGGCTGCCCCTCCAAGCGGTACTCATCGCATGGACCTGGTGGACGGCTGCGGCGAAGCCGCGGGAAAACTCGCCAGGGTAACGGGTCAGTTCGCCTCGGAGACCGAGGCGAGGACGAATCGATATCCGATCCCGGGCACAGTCTCGATGTACCGAGGTTTGTGCGAGTCGTCTTGCAGCTTCGCGCGGAGCGCACGCACGTGCCAGTCGACGACCTTGCTCTCGCTGACAAAGTCAGTGCCCCAGAGGGCGTCGAGGATCTGCTCGCGCGTTAGCACGGTTCCAGCGTTTGCGACCAGGAGATACAGCAGCGCCTGCTCGAGCGAGGAGCAGTGCAGTTCGTCTTGCCTCGCGATAACAGTTCGTTTGAGCACATCGATCTCCAGCTCACCAATGCGTAGGCGCGGGACAAACTCTCCGGCGTTGCCGTGGGTCCGGCGCAGCACGGCCCGTGCGCGCGCAATCAGGTCGTCTGGAACAAAGGGAACACCAAGGTAGTCATCGGCGCCGCGCTCGAAGGCGTCGAGCTTCCCGCGAAGATCGCTGCGCCGGGTCAGCGCAATGATTCCGATCGGGCCTCCGGACCGCGCCTCATCGATGAGCTGGGTCGCCGCGCCTGCCTCGAGGTCAATGTCGACGAGAAGAAGATGAGGCCTGCACTCGGCGAATGCGGATCTGGCGTCCCTGACCGTCCGTGCGGAGCGACGGACATAGCTTCCGTGCTGGAGAATGAGGTCGACGGTGTGAGCCAGTGCCCGATCCCCGAGGACAACGAGCACCTGGACCGCGTCGTCGGAACCTGTCGCGGCCGGTGCGACCGCACTCACTCGAGCACAGGCCGGAGCCTACACCGGTTTTCGCTGATAGAGCGCATCCACATCGGGGCACGACAACGATCACTTCCGTACGCTTCCGCGGGGCGGTGAAGTTCGTAGCTTGGTCGAGATCGCCGCAGGGCAGACAGGGCCGGGTGAAAATGAACCCGCGTATGGGCATGTCAGGGTTCGTCGACGTCGACGGCTCGCGTCTGAACTATGAGGTCGCGGGCAGCGGCCCGCCGGTCGTGCTGCTGCATGGTGGTTGGCTCGACATGCGTCAGTGGGACGATCAGTTCGAGGCGTTGGCGCGCGAACACCGAGTCATCCGGTACGACGCGCGTGGATATGGACGCTCACCGCTCGGCAGCGTGCCGTACGCCCACTCCGCCGATCTCGCCGCGCTGCTGCGCGAGCTCGCCGTGGAGCGTCCGCATCTCGTCGCGCTGTCGAACGGCGCCTCTATCGCAGTCGAGTTCGCGATCGAGTCTCCGACCGCTGTTCGCAGTCTCGTTGTCGGGTGCGCGCCGATGCGCGGTCATGATCTCGGTCCCCGAATTCATGCAGGGCATGCGCGCCGTGATCGCCGCCGGCGCGGCGGGCCTGAAGGACAACTGTCGTGCGGCGCTCTGGGGATTCGCGCCGCTCCGCGTCGCGGCGACCATCCCACGGGCTCGCGCACGGATCGATCGGCTGATCGTCGAGGACCATCACTTCCCGCAGGGTCGGCCGGGCACGCCGAAGCGCGTGTTCCTCGACCCGCCAGTCAGCTCACGCTTCGCGGAGATCAGTGCGCCCACGCTCGTGGTCGTCGGCGACGGCGAGATGCCGGCGCTGGCCGAACAAGGCGCGCTCATGGCACGAGGCATCCCGGAGGCACAGCTGAGCGTCATCGAGGGCGCTGGCCACATCGTGAACATCGAGCAGCCCGAGGCGTACACAGAGATCGTTCTGAGTGGCTTCGGTCGCATTAGCGGGCCGCCCGCTGATGCTGGCACGATGACCACATGGACACGACTCGGGTGGACGTATGGCTGTGGGCGGTCCGGCTCTACAAGAGCCGTTCAGCGGCAACTGCCGCCTGCCGTGGCGGGCACGTCCGTGTGAACCGTGTCGCCGCAAAAGCATCGACGCTGGTGAAGGTCGGCGACAGCGTCGAGGCGTTCGTCGAGCGCAAGCGCATCCTCGAGGTGGTGGCGCTCATCAACAAGAGAGTCGGCGCCGCAGTTGCGGCGAAGTGCTTCGTCGACCACAGCCCACCTGTTCCAGTGGTGAAGCGGCTGCCACGGGTCGCCGTCCGCGAGCCCGGCTCGGGCCGCCCGACCAAACGCGAACGCCGCGAGCTCGATCGATTCAGGGGCGCGTAGATCCGGAAATGAAGACACCCTTCATCAGGCGCCTGCGGAAAGCCTGCGACCTCGTGGGCGCGAAGCTCGAGGTCATCCCGGGCGCGGACAACTCCGGAATGATCACGCTTCCGTCGGGACGCGTGCGCTATTTCCACCGGCTGCAGTGGGACCTCAACACGCTGGGCGCGGCGGCGATCGCCGTCGACAAGGATGCGACCGCGCGTGTGCTCAAACGCCATGGGCATACCGTGCCGACCGGACGCAGCTTCTACTACGTCGGGCGCATGCGCGAGACGCGCGATATCGGAAGCGCGTACGCCTATGCGAAAGGACTCGGTCTGCCGGTGCTACTTAAACCGAACGACAGCTCCAGCGACCAGCATGTGTCCGTCGCTTATACCCGCGCGCAGTTCTACGCGGCCGCGCGCGAAGTCTTCGCCGCATCGAAGAAGCTGCTGGTACAGCGCATCGCGCGCGGCAGCGACTGCTCGATCGTGGTTCTCGACGGCGAAGTCCTCATGGCGAGCGAGAAGACAAGGCCGTACGTGTTCGGCGATGGCCACTCCAGCATTCGCGCGCTGATCGCGGCGAGCCGACGACGCAAACGCGCGCCGGGCCACTCCACAGAGTTGCGCGTGGACGACATTCGCGTGAGCCGGCATCTGGCCCACCGGCGCCAGACGCTCGCGACGGTGCCGCGCGCAGGTCAACGCGTCGAGCTGCTGCCGTGCGGCAATCTCGGAGTTGGCGGTGACGTCCGTGTGGTGACCGACGTGTTGCACCCCGAGCTCCGGGCGCTCGCGATCCGGGTGGTACGTGACATCGGCCTGCGCATCGCCAGCGTGGACCTCGTGCTGAGCCACCCATCCGATGCGCCGCCAAAGAGGTGCACCGTGCTCGAGGTGAACTCCGCACCCGGACTCGACACGCATGAGCGAGAGCCAGGCTGGTCGCACCGACGCGTCGAGCGCATGAGCAGGATCGTGCTGGCACTCGATCGCGATCTCTGACGTCCAGTGCGGTCGCTACAGTTCCGACGTGGCGTCAAAGCTCGCGGAGAGTCTCCTCATCAAGCCGGGTTCACGCGTGCTGTTGCTGAATGCCCCCATCGGCTACGCCAGGAAGCTCGAGCCCCTGCCGGAAGGCGTGACGATCACAGATCGCCGAAGCCACTCCTCGTCCGAAGTCACGATCGTGTTCGTGCGCGATGCGGGTGAGCTCAAGCGCCTGCAAAGCGGATTCGCGGCGCTCGAAGAAGACGCGGCCTTCTGGGTCTGTTACCCGAAGGGCGGCCGGACGGCAGGACCTGAACTGAATCGCGACGTCCTCCACGCCGCGCTGCGCGGCGACGAGCTCGACGAGGTCTCCTCTGTCGCCTTCGACGACACCTGGACCTGCCTGCAGTTCCGAACACGCGAGGACGTCGAGGAGTAGAGCGCGTCGCGGTGCATGCGCCAGCGCTGTCCGGCTACATCGGGCTCATGAGCTGGAAGTAGTTGTTGTCTGGATCGGAGAACGTGGCGATCAACATTTCTGCCGTGCCCTCCGGCATCTCGCCTGGTTTATAGGGATCGCGCACCACAGTTGCTCCGGCGGCTTTCAGCTTCGCGAACTCGCCCTTGACATCAGGGGTCTGGATGTTCCAGATCACTCGACCCGGTTGGCTGTTCTTTCCTTTGACCTGATCGTGCGGTCCAACGGTCACCGAGCCGCTGCCGATCTGCCATCCGAAGAAACCACCGTCATCCCAGCCCGGCTTGCCAAAGAGCTTCGTGTAGTAGTCCTTGAGGCGCTGCGGATTCTCAGAGCCGATCAAGATGCCGTTGAGGTCCATGCTTACTCCCCTCTGAACTTCTGAAACTCTGTGTACCCAGCCTATTTCATTGCGATAAGTAGCCACCGTACGCTCTTGGCGGGAGGTGGATCACCAATGGTCACCAAGACCGCGAAGAGGCGTGCCGCGAAGCCCACAAGCGCGAAGACCACGCGCGCGACGACCATCGCCGACTACCTCGCGGCGGCGCCGAAGGCCCAGCGCGCCGCGCTCAACAAGCTCCGCTCAACGATCAAGGCGGCCGCGCCCAAGGCGACCGAGAGCATCAGCTACGGCATGGCAGGGTTCAAGCACAACGGGCAGTCACTGATGCTCTTCGCGTACTGGAGGGACCACGTCGCGTTCTACGGGAACTTCGACGCGCACGCAGCCGAGCTGAAGGCCTATGACCAGAGCGGCAGGGGCACGTACCGGTTCCCCGTCGCTAAGCCGCTCCCCTACCGGCTCGTCACGAAGCTGATCAAGTCGCGCGTTGCGGAGATCGAGAAGGCGAGCTGACAAGACTCCGCACACACGACTAAGCCCGAAGGCTCGTCGTGCGTGCGGCGCGGCAGTAGCTAAGCGCGGACCGGCGTGCGGTCGCGAGCCTCTTTCAGCGCTTTGATGTCGATCTTCTTCATCTTGAGCATCGCTTCCATGGCCCGCTTCGCCTTCTCCGGATCCTTGTCGCCCAGCATCTCACCGAGTGCTCTCGGGATGATCTGCCACGAGAGTCCGAACTTGTCCTTTAGCCAACCGCACTGGCTCTCTTCTCCACCGTCGGCGGTGAGCTTCTCCCAGAGGTCGTCCACTTCCTCCTGTGTCTCGCAGTTCACGAACAGCGAGATGGCTTCGTTGAACTTGAAGTGCGGGCCACCGTTCAGCACGTTGAACTCTTGACCCTCGATCTGGAATGTCCCGGCCATCACGGTTCCTGGCTTGCCCGGGCCTGCGTCTCCGTAGCGCGTGGTGCTCAGGATCTTCGAGTTCTTGAAGATGGACGTGTAGAACTTCATCGCCTCCTCGGCGTTGTCGTTGAACCAAAGGTACGTAACGATCTTCTGCATTCGAGTTCCCCTTTTTCCTTCTTCCGCTAAGCCATGGTCGCGAGGATCGCGTCCAGTCGGTCGAACGAGCCGTTCATGCCCTCTTCCATCGGCGTCGCGAGCGCCCCATCGCGGATCTCTTTCGACGGATAGACGATCGTCCCCGTCCAGGTCGTCTTTCCATCACGCTCGGTCAGGACCGCGGTGCTGACGGTTTCGTCCTCCGGCCGATACCCGACCTCCGAGAAGCCTTCAAAGACTTCCGTGCTCACGAGGCGCTCCGGCGGTACGACTTCCCGGTAGACGCCGCGCATGGTCACCTCCTGGCCCTCGGCGCTACGCATCACGTAGCGGTACGTTCCGCCGGTGCGCAGGTCGATCTCGCACACGGGCACGGTCCAGCCAGCGGCTCCGAACCAACGCGCGACGTATTCCGGCGTGGTCCACGCCTCCCACACCAGCCGCCGGGGCGCGTTGAAGACGCGGCTGATCACGATCTCCCGGTCCGAGGGTGTGGTCAGGATGAGTCGCGCTCTATTTGTCGTCGCCACGCTTGTGTTCCTCCCCTTGTAGTTCCACGAGTAGGTCGTCGAGCTTCGCGAAGCGCTCTTCCCAGAACTGGCGGTAGCCGTCCGCCCAGCTCGCGACTTCTTTGATGGGCGCCGCGTCGAGCCGGCATGGCCGCCACTTCGCGTCGCGGCTCCGCGCGATGAGGCCCGCGCGCTCGAGCACCTTCAGATGCCGTGAGATGGCGGGTAGGCTGATGTCGAAGGGTTCCGCCAGCACGGTCACGGGTGCTTCCCCCTGCCGAAGGCGGGCCAGGATCGCCCGCCGGGTCGGGTCGGCGAGTGCGGCGAACGTGTTTCCTAGGCTGTCGTGGGCTGCCATCTGGGCGTTCATATCACTTAACATAATTGTTAAATGAAGCGGCGCGATTGTCAAGCCCCCCCGGCGGGCAACTGGTCCAAACGGGCTGAGAATGTCGCGGTGGCCCCAGCGAAAGACGTCGACGCGTTCCTCGGCGCGGTACCCACGGACAAGCGTGCCGCGCTCGAAAAGCTCCGAAGGACGATCAAGGCAGCAGCCCCAAGGGCGACCGAGCTCATCAACTACGGCGTCCCGATGTTCAGGCTCGACGGCAAGAACCTCGTCAGCTACGCGGCGGCCACTTCTCACTGCACCTTCTACGTCCAGAGTCCGGCGGTCATGCGCGCGTTCGCCGCGGAACTCAAGAACTACAAGCAGGGCAAAGGCTCGATCCAGTTCGCCGCCGACAAGCCGCTCCCCGGAGCGCTTGTGACGAAGCTCGTCAAAGCGCGCATCGCCGAGAACGGGAAGGCTCGCTGACGGCGGGCGACCCCTTTGTCCGTTCGGTCGTTCTGAAACGCGACGAGATCGCTGACTTCGAGTCGTACCCTTTCTCGATCCCAGCGATCCAGGAGCTGCACGAGCTCGAGCTCGATCCGCGCGTGACGCTCTTCGCCGGCGAGAACGGCAGCGGCAAATCGACACTGATCGAGGCGATCGCAGTCGCCGCGGGCTTCAACGCCGAGGGCGGGAGCCGAAATGTCACGGTGTCGACGCGCGCGTCCCACTCCGATCTCCACAAGCATCTGCGGCTCGTGCGCGGCACGCGCCGCCCGCGCAGCGGTTACTTCCTCCGCGCCGAGAGCTTCTTCAACGTCACGACGTACATCGAGCAGCTCGGCGACCCGGGGATCGCGGCTGCATACGGCGACCGGCCACTTCATGAGCGCTCCCACGGTGAGTCGTTCATCGCGCTCGTGCAGCATCGGTTCGGGCCGAATGGGCTCTACATCCTGGACGAACCGGAGGCCGCGCTTTCTCTGCGCGGCAACCTCGCCCTCATGCGCCGGATGCACGACCTGGTCGCGGAAGGCTCGCAGTTCATCGTCTCGACTCACTCACCGATCCTGCTCGGGTATCCGGACGCGAAGATCTTCGTTTTGTCGAGCGAAGGGATCACCGAGACCGCGTACGAGAAGACCGAGATCGTCGAGCTGACCCGGTCGTTCCTGGACGGCCGCGAACAGTTCCTGCGCCACCTGTTCCAGGACTAGGTCGAGCTCGCCGCGACGGTCGCCTTCAGCCAGCGCAGGATGCTGGCGCTGTCGATGTCCTCGGCGCGACGCACCTTCAGCATCCGCATGCTCTTCCCACCGCCCTCGAGCTTCTTGCCCGGATCGACGAGCACGTCTGGCGATGCGAAGAAGTTGATGCCGACGTGCTCTTTGAACGCGGCGAGCGAGCACACGTTCCTCCCCTTCAACTGATAGAAGGGCACGCCCCATTTGATGGACGCGTCCGCGCCTGGCACGCCCTTCGCGACGAGAGCGCGAAGCTTCTCAAGCAGCGCGCGCTTTTCCAGGGGCTGCTGCGCGAAATAGCTGTCGACAGGAGCGCCGAGATCCTTCCGCTTGGCCGCCATCGCCGGCGCGCTCTTCTTCACGGCGTTCTTGACCGCGGTCTTGCTTGCGCTTCGCTTACGAGCGGGCATGTTCAAGCTCAGGCGGAATGTTCTGGTTGAGGCGGAAGAGGTTGGTCGGATCGTAGCGACGCTTGACCTTCCTGAGCCTGTCCCAGGTCCTGCCCGGGTAGGCGGCGCGGATCCGCTCCTCGCCTTCGATGTCCAGGAAGTTGACGTACACGCCCTTGTCGCCCTGCTGCAGCTCCGCTGCGACCTTGGCGATCCAGGCTTCGTTCGCAGGTGCCTCCTCCGGAGCGCCGTACACGCTGAAGAGGTTGACCATGATCCGGCTCGAGCGGTGTGCGAACGCGGTCGCGTCGGCGGGTACTCGCGCCATCGCGCCGCCAAGGACACGCAGCTGCGCACCCGCCATCTGAGGACTTGCGGAGCGCACGTGCTCCTCGGTCCGGTCGATGATCATCTTCGCCACCCCGCGATCGACGCGGTCAAGGAACATGTTCTTGCCGGCCGCGAGGGGGTGGTACTCCCCCTCCTCCGGTGGGTAGATCTCCGGTAGTGAGATCGGCTTGAGCTGATCCGTGATCGCCGGGGCGATCGCTCGGATCGGCGCCAGAGCGCGCTCGCCCGCGGCGGTGTCACCGGCGTACACGACCATCGCGAAGTTCACCAGCTTGCCGTGATGCTCCTCCGCGACGAAGGGCATCGGCGGGCACGGCATCACGTTCGCGATGGTCGTCAGCTCGTCCGGTGCGTTCTCCGCCTCGGCGATGAAGGCGGCGATGGTCTCGGCCGTCGCGGGCTGGATCAGCATCCATCCGAGTACCTGCGGCACCTCACTGAGCCGGTACTTGAAGCGCGTCGCCACGCCGAAGTTTCCGCCGCCGCCGCGTATCGCCCAGAACAGGTCGGGGTGTTCGTTCGCATCGGTGCGGACCAGCTGACCGTCGGCGGTAACGATGTCGGCGGCGAGAAGCGCGTCGATCGTCATCCCGAACTTGCGCGTCAGTAGACCGATGCCTCCCCCAAGCGTGATGCCGCCGATCCCGACCGAACCTGTGTCCCCAAAGCCGACGGCGAGCCCGTGCGCGCTGAGCGCCTTGGTCAGCTCGACGGCGGTGAGTCCGGTCTCGACCCACGCCGTCCGGCCCGCGACATCGATCTCGATGCCCTTCATCGCGGAGAGGTCGAGGACGATGCCGCCCTCGGTCACGCTGTGACCTGCGCTGCTGTGGCCACCGCTGCGCACCGCGAGCTCCAGACGCGACTCGCGGGCGAGGGCGATCACTCGAGCGACGTCCTCGGCGTCGGCGACCCTGACGATCAGCGCCGGGTGCTTGTCGACGCCCCCGCGGAATACCGTGCGGGCCGCGTCGTATTCCGGGTCGCCCGGGTGGATCATCTTGCCCTTGATGCTCTGCAAGCGCAGCTGCGGGATCGTCTCCGTACTCATGACTTCCTCCCCTTGAGCGTCGCGAGGTGCCTGGCGAAGTTCTCCAGGATCTGCGTGTATCCGGTGCGCTCGTTCTCTTCGCTCTCGGCCATCTCGACGGACAGGGTTAGCTTCGTCTTCCCACCGACGTCTGTAAACGTCGTCGTCATCAGCCGGCCGTCGCTGATCGCCTGGACGAGCCGCTCGGGTTTCACGGCTTCGCGGTAGGTGCCATCGAAGACGAAGCCCTCTTCGCTGTGGTCCGCCGGACGCATGCCGATCCGGAACTTGCCGCCGGGACGCACGTCCGTCTCGGCGAATGGACTCTCCCAGTCGGCCGCGAACATCCACTTCACGATGTGCTTTGGATCCGTGTACGCGGTCCACACAAGATCGCGTGGCGCGTCGAAGACGCGTGTCAGCGTCAGGTTCCGGCCTTTCACCTCGGCGGTCGTGTCGGAGCCTTTTCCTTCGGTCATTTCTTCCTGTCCTTCCTTTGCAGTTCGCGCAGATGCTCGTTCAGGCGATCGAGGCTGTGCTCCCAGAACTCGCGATACCGCTCCACCCAATCGGCCGCCTCTTCGAGGCGTTGGGCTTTCAACCGACACGGCCGCCACTGGGCATCTCGACTGCGCGCGATCAGGCCGGCACGTTCGAGCACCTTGAGGTGCTTGGAGATCGCCGGAAGCGTCATGTCGAACGGCTTCGCCAGCTCGGTGACCGACGCCTCACCCTTGGTCAAACGCGCGAGGATCGCCCGCCGAGTCGGATCGGCGAGTGCCCCGAAAGTGATGCTCAGGGTATCCGCGGGCATCTGTCTATTACACCTTCCGGTTAATTAACTAAACGGTGTAGTAGCATCAACGGGCAGGCCTGTCAACTGCGTCGTGATTGCGTGCCGCCGCAGTGACCACGGCACCGAATCGCGCACGCCGGCGTTAGCCTGAATTGCCGGTGTACCGCCCCAGTTACCGCGTTTCGATCGCCGCGTCGGCACTGCTGGCGCTGCTCGTCACCGCCTGCGCTCCGGGTGCCGCCCCCGACGCGAGCCCGACCGTCGCTGCGTCACAGCCCGGCGTGCCGCCGACGCCCGCTGTGACGCCACTGCCCATCAGCGTGACCGATGCGAAGTACGGGCTGCTGTCCGTTCGCACCGTCCCGGGCGCCCGGTGTCAAGCGGACCTTCGGATCACCGTCGGCACATACGGCGACGCGCCACCCGGCGCGCTTCCGGCGACGACCGCCGGTGCGGACGGATTCGTGACGTGGGCCTACTCGGCACCACGGGTGCCGTCTGGGACCGCCGGCTACACCGTGCGATGCCAGGGCGAGGCAGCGAGCGAGGTGAAGACCGGCAACTTCACGATTCCCACCCGCCCGATCGTCGCGTCGTCCCTCACGGTCCGCGTCACGACTGAGCTACCGCCGCAGGAGCAGATCAATGTGGACCCCGCGCTCGCCGCGCGGCGCGACGAGTCATTCGACAAGATCAAGGCGACGCTCGCCACGGAGTGGAAATCGGCGACGCGTGGAATGGGCTCGCTCGTGGTCGCTGACAGCTCGGCCGACATCACGATGTTCGTGATCGCGGCACGCGGCACATCGGTACACCGCACGTCGCTGGGGGACGACTCGCAGGACATCCTGATCTACGTTTCGGACGAGCGGGGGTGTCTCGCGACCCCGCTGTTCTCTTGTCCGAGGACCGTCGAGAACAACGTCGCCGTCGCCCTTCACGAGCTCGGTCACATCTGGTGCTGCCACGGACCGGGGGCTACCGAGACAGGGCATTGGGCCGAGAAGCAGATCAGCCCCGGACTCTACGGCGTCGACAAACACGGGCTCATGAACGAGCCGGTCCTGTGCACCCGATTCGGCGCGATCCTCAGCTGTCCGAATCGCTTCAGCGACCGCGAGATGGTGGCTCTCGGCTTCACCAACTTCCCACCACCCGCGCCCGATCCGTGCATCACGCAGAGCCTGTCGCTCCGTTCGCAGGTCAACACGATCGAGGCTCAGCTCGCCAACCTGAGCGCGCAGATCAAGGCGATCGAAACGCAGTACCCCGGAGGCGCGCCGCCGGCCGTCTACAACAACTACGTGTCGCTCGTATCGCAATACAACACGCTGGTCGGTCGCCAGAACACGCTGGTCGGGCAATTGAACGGGCTTCCGTGCGACTCGTCCTAGGCGGCGCGTTCGCGCTCTAGAGCGCGAACTCTCCAAGCGCGATGCGCTCGCGGCCGCGCATGTACGGACGCACCGCTTTCGGGATGACCAGCGATCCGTCCTGCTGCTGGTAGTTCTCCAGGATCGAGATCATCAGGCGCGGAAGCGCGACGCCTGAAGCGTTGAGGATGTGCGGGTGCTCCGGACGACCGCCGGCCTCACGCTTGAAGCGGATCTCGCCGCGGTCGGCCTGCAGCGAGCCGCCGTCGCTGGTCGACGAGACCTCAAGCCATTCGCCGACGCCGGGGCCCCAGGTCTCAACGTCATAACCCTTCATCGCCGTGAAGCCGAGATCGCCGGCGCAACGCTCGACGACCCGTACGGGCAGCTCCAGCTTCTCGATGACATCGACGGCGAGCTGCGTCATTCGGTCGAGCTCCTTCGGCGAGTCCTCCGGCAGGGTGAAGCTGACCATCTCGACCTTGTCGAACTGGTGGCCGCGTTTGATCCCGCGCACGTCCCGACCCGCGCTCATCTTCTCGCGGCGAAAGCACGCCGTGTAAGCCACGTAGCGCAGCGGCAGCTTCTCGAGCGGGATCGTCTCATCGCGATGCTGAGAGATGAGCTGCGGCTCGGCGGTCGGGATCAGCCAGACGTCATCGTCGTCGTCGCGATAGAGGTTCTCGTCGAAATGCGGGAGGTGCGCCGATGCGATGAGCGTCTCCTTGCGCGTCACGAACGGCGGATAGATCTCGGTGAGGCCCGCGTCGATCTTGAGGTCGATCATCCACGTGATCAGGGCCCGCTGCAGCGCCGCGCCGGCGCCGCGCAGGATGTAGAAGCGCGATCCCGAGAGCTTCGCACCGCGCGGGATGTCGAGGATCCCAAGCGCTTCTCCGATCTCCCAGTGCGGCTTGGCCGGGAAGCTCAGATCGCGCCTCGGGTCTTCGCGCACGACGCGGTTGTCGTGCTCGTCCTTTCCGGGCGGCACGTCCGGGGCGATGTCGTTCGGGATCCACAGCGCAAGCTCGTCGCGCTGTGTCTCGAGCGGCACGAGCTTCGCGTCGATCTCCTTGATCTGCTCTCCCACCTCGCGCATCCGCGCTTTCACGGCATCCGTCGGCGGACCACCCTTGCTGGCCTTGTTGCGCTCCGCCTGGAGAAGCTCCTTCTTGACCCGCAGCTCGCGGCTCTGCGTATCGAGCTCCAGGATCCGATCCAGGGGCGCGTCGAAATGACGGGCGGCAAGCATCGCGCGAACGCCGTCGGGGTCCTCGCGGACGCGCTGGAGGCGGTTCATGAGCGTGTCATTATCGGCGTTCATGTTCCATGTCGTTCTCGTCGCGTTCGAGGGTCCGGACCGCTATTCGTTCGTCGGCGGCCTCGCGACGCGCATGATCGACCTCGCCGACGCGCTGATCGACCGCGGGCATCGCGTGCACCATGTCTTCGTCGGCGATCCTTCGCTCCCCACGCGCGAGGAGCGCGACGACGGGCGTCTCGTGCTCGAGCGCTGGGGTCAGTGGATCAGTCGCTACCACCCGCGCGACGCATACGACGGCGAAGAGGGCAAGTACCTCGACTTCTCACGCACCGTGCCGCCGCATCTCGCCGGCGAGGTCATTCCGGCGGCCGCCTCCCGGAATGAGCGCAGCGTCGTCCTCTTCGAGGACTGGCAGACCGCCGCCGCCGCGGTCAACACGGCTGCGCTTCTGTCGGCACGCGGGGATCGCTCCGCGGCGCTCTTCTGGAACGCGAACAACACCTACGGGTTCGGGCGCATCGACTTCCCGCTGCTGCGGCGCGCCGCATCGATCACGACGATCTCGCGCTTCATGCGCATGGAGCTCGCGAAGGTCGACGTGGAGGCGGCCGTGCTCCCGAACGGCATCGCGGAGCGCTACTTGAAGCCGCTGCCCCCCAGCGACGTGGCGGCGCTGCGCAAGGCGTTCGGCGATCGTCCCACCTTCGTGAAGGTCGCGCGATTCGACGTCGACAAACGCTGGCTCTGGGCGATCGACGCGATCGCCACGATGCGTGACGCCGGCATGCGCCCGCGCTTCGTCATGCGCGGCAGCCGCAGTCCCTACGCCGAGGCCGTCGGCGACCGCATCTTTGGACGCGGGCTGACGGTCCAGCGACTCGCGCTTCCGCCCACCGCGTCGTCGCGCGAGCTCGCCGCGGCGATCGCGGACACCAGCGCCGAGATCGTGTTCCTCGACTTCTTCGTCGACGAGAAGGCGCTGCGCTCGCTGTATGCGGCGGCCGACGGCGTTCTTGCGAACTCGGAGAAGGAGCCGTTCGGCCTGGTCGGCCTCGAGGTGATGGCCTCGGGCGGAATCGCGTATCTCGGTCGTACCGGCGAGGACTACGCGATCCCCTTCGGGAACGGGGTCGTCGTACAGAGCGACGATCCGCGCGAGCTGCTCACGACCTACCTCATGCTGCGCGAGCGGCCGGAGCTGGCACGATCGATCCGCACCGACGGACGGGCGACCGCGAAGCGCTTCGCCTGGCCGCGCATCCTCGAGGGCTACGAGTCGGCGTGGGAGACCGCGTTCGCGCTGAGCGGCTAGCGGCAGTCGATCAGATGCGCTCGAGCAGCTCGAAACGGACGGCGCGCCTGATCGCCCATGGAGCCTTTTCCCAGCGCCGTCGCGTCGCCGGGTCGACCGACCACCGCACGCGATGCACGAAGCGTGGATGGTCGTCGAGATAGTCCTGCAGGGCCGAGCGGTCTTCGAAGAGAACGCGGTGCCAGAAGCGGCCCGGCCGCAACGAGCGGAACCAGACATTGCGGACGGCGGTGGCCAGCGCCCGATCGGAGGTGCGGTCATTCGCAAGCTCGACGCGCGCGGTCGCGATCCTGCCCGCGCGACGATAAGACCCGGTCGGCGCCTGACGCTCCGCGTACGCGAGGACGCGCGAGTCAGGCCGGGCGTCGACGAGGATCCCGCGCGGACGCAGGATCCGGTGGGCTTCCTTCAGGGCATCGACCATGCCCCCTCGTGGGACGCATCAGAGCGTCCACGAGAGCATCACGACGTCGAAGTGCCCATCAGCGAACGGCAACTGCTGGGCGACGCCGACCTTGAACTTCACGTTGGCGACGCCGAGCTCACGCGCTCTTGCGCGCGCTGAGCGGATGGCGTCCGGATCAGGGTCGACGCCGACGACCTCGGACGCGTACGGCGCGCACCCAAGCGCCATGCGCCCGTCGCCGCAGCCGACATCGATCACGCGTTTGCGCCGGACCAGTCCCGGGCCGCCGTATTCTCGGAGCTCAGTCGCCGGCTGGGGGCGCAGCTGCGATGAAAGCGCGGGAAAGAGCCGGCCGACCCCGCTCGTACTGGTGACCATCAGACGGGACGATAAAGGAGGATGAACGAATGGCGGTGGATCGCTCACATGAGGCTGCGAATGACGCCGAGCGCGCGCGCATGCGATCGCTCATCGGACGGTTGAAGGATGAAGAGCTGGCCCGGCCGATGCCCGACGGTTGGACCGTCGCCGCGCAGCTCGCGCACGCCGGCTTTTGGGATGCTCGGGCGATCTTTGCGCTCGACAAGTGGACACGCGACGGCGTTGCGCCGCCGCCCGGTGACTACGAGCCCGATGACGTCGCTTGGATAAACGATTCGGCGAAACCGCTCTGTCTGGCGCTTCCGCCGCGTGTGGCGGCGCAACTCGCGCTCCGGCTCGCGGAGGAAGCGGACCGCGGGATCGCCGCGCTCAGTGATGAGCTGGTGGAGAAGATCCGGGTCGTCGGCCCGTTCAGCATCTCGCGTGCGGAGCATCGGAGAGAGCATCTGGACGAGATCGAGCGCGCGCTGGGCGCTAACGCGAGGACAAGCCCCTAGCCCCCATACCGCTCGCCGGCTCCGGGCAGCATCGCGCCACCTCTGCCCACCACCGCGGCGAGCCGGTTCTGATCCATCAGCGAGGTGCGGATGTCGTCCGGCGGCTCCGCACCCGCGTACCACCAGACGACTTCGAGGTTCGCGCGGAACAGCGCGTCAAACACGGCATCCTCGGGACTGGAGTTGCGGCTGGAGTACCACCAGAACCAGTCGCTTCCTTCCGCGACCATGATCGGCTGGCGGACACTCTTGGGCATGTAGCGGAGCGCGCCCCACTGCTCCTGCGCGAACCGGCGCGTGCGCTCGAGCGCGCTCCATGCCTTCGCGTGCGCCGGCTCCCCGATCCACACGCCGAGCGTCGCGTCGATCCACGATCCGGTGTGGAGACTCGGAAGCTCGATGTTCGCGGGGTTCTTGTCCAGGAAATCGCTGACCCGCACGGTCTCGAAACGCTCGTCCGTCTGAAGCTTCCCGTAGAGGTAACGCAGGAAATCGTTGCCGTTGTTCGGGTACTGCTCCCAGGCGTTCTCGCCGTCGAGGATGATCGTCGCGAGGTACGGGCCGCCGTCGTCCGGCAGGCGCTCACGGGCACGCTCGAGCTTCCAGATCATGTCGCCGACCGCGTCGTGCGGAGACATGTCGCCGTAGAGGAAGCCGATCCGGTCTGAGATCTCTCGGTCGCGGAAGATCGCGGTCCCGCCGCCGGGTATGCGATACGGACGGTAGAGGAGCTGCGGCTCGAGCAGGCCGCCGACATCATCGCGCTTGAATTCGATACCGACCGAGCGCGCGAGCACACCCTCGTCCGATGCGAACCAGTCGAGACCGGCCTTGAACATCGCGCTCGCGGCCTCAGGCGATACGGAGCCCTCGGACGGCCACATCCCACGAGGCTTCTTGCCGAAGGAGCGCTCGTGCGACGCGATGGCCTCCTCGATCTGGAACGCGGCGTCGTCGGGATACGTGAACGGCGGATCCGGGATGATCGCATTCGGGTCGCCGCGCAGCGCGCTGCGGCTGTCGATGATCAGCGGCAGGATCGGGTGGTAATACGGCGTGGTCAGGATCTCGACCTGCCCGTCGTGCTCGAGCCGGTGATAGAGGTGCGGCACGCCTGACGCCATCATCCGCTGACGGCCGATGACGTATCGCACATCCTCGCGCGTGTAGCGCTTTCCCTTGCGGCGCAGCTCTTCGAGCCGCGCGTCGCTCGCGATGTCGTCCGGGTCGATCCACGCGAGGTTGAACCACAGCGCGAGGTCGACGAAGTAGTCGTCCGAAAGCAGCTCGGGCCGATCGCGCGTCGCCATGCCCAGCTGTAGCAGGCGGCGGTATTCGTCGTGTCGATGGATCACGTTCCCGTGATGGATCGAGAAGAAGCGGCGCAGCATGTGCTCCCGCTCTTCCGGCGTGAGCGTCCCGTCGACGGTCCGCATCGTCACGCGCGTGTCTTCGTCGTCCGCGCCCTGCGCGTAGTCCTCAAGCTGGTCACGAAGGCTCGGCACCATCGTCAGATGCGCCTTGACGCCAGGAAACTCCTGGAGCAATCGCGCCATGTGGAGGTAGTCCTTCGACGCGTGGAGGCGCACCCATGGCAGAACGAACTCGCTCGTCTGCGGGTGCCGGTAGTAGGGCTGATGCATGTGCCAGATGATCGCGACGGGCAGCTTCCCGTTCACGGTGACTTCACCGCCTCATCGACACGCCGGCGCACGAAGTCATCCTTCAGTGTGGTCAGGAGCCAGCCCGCCTTCGGGCCGCTCGGTTTTCCGAGGAACACCAGGTAGATCGCGCTGAATGCTTCGCGCGACACCTTGCCGTCTGCCCCCACGAGACCGACGCGTTTGGCAGTCTCATAGAGCTGGTTCTGCATCTCCTCGGGATCGCGGATCGTGCCGACGAGCTCCTTCACCGCCACGAGGTAGCGCCGCTGTGCGTCAGTCAGCTTGATGTCGGCCGGCAGCTCCGGTAGCACGCTGAAGCGCGCCTCGTCCGGCGCCCAGCGCTCCAGCCAGACGCGCGCGAGCGCGATCCGCTGCTCCAGATCCTTTCGCTCCGCGGCGGTGAGCGGCGCGTCCTTGCGCTTCTCGGCTTCCTTGAGGGGATCGACGCTCGGGATCTGCAGCCAGTCGGCGACGATCGTGAACTTCACGCGAGAGCCCGATGGCTCGGGATCCTCGGCGACCTGCGAGAGCGCCCACACCTTGGCCTGGTCGCTTTCCGGCTCGTTGCGGAACGCGTCGGCGCAGCGGTCGTACTCGTCGACGAGCTTGGGCAGAGTGAGGCCGCCCGGATCGAACTCGACGTGCCGCTTTGGGTGCGTGCGCAGCATCAGGAATCGAATGAGCTCGGGTGGGTAGATCTTCACCAGCTCGGTGGCTGAGGCGCCGAGCCCCTTGGACGTCGCCATCTTCTTGCCGCCGATGGTGAGGAACTCGTGCACCAGCCCGATGGGCGGGTCCTTCTTCCAGACCTCGCGGTAGATCTCGTTCGCGCGGTCGCGTGACCCACCGGCGGTGAGAAGGTCCTTGCCGCCCTCCTCGTACGTGACCTCGAAGTGGTCCCACATCGCGCACCACTGCAGATTCCAGTAGAGCTTCGCGTTGCCCTTGAACGGCGACCGGCGGCCAGAATGGCCGCAGCCCTCCGCCCACTCGACGAGGTCCGTGCGGCACTCGTACGCCACGGTCTTCCCGTCGTAGTCGAACGCGAACGTCGTTCCTAGTCGACCGCAGCTCTCGCAGATCACGCCGATGGGGAGCCAGCGGTCGTCCTTCGTGACGTGCGAGACACGCTCGTAGATCTCGCGGATCGCTGCCGCGTTGCGCAGCACGAGGTCGATCTGTTCATCGAGGTCTCCCTTGCCGTACAGGTCGCGCAGCCAATGGATCTCCTCGGGCCGGATACCAAGCGTTTCGAACGTCGCGAGATACGCCGACGCGTGATACCGCGCGAAGTCGGACGCCGCCGAAGGCTCCGGCGAAGGGATGTGCGCGAAGGGCTTCCCCATGTGCTCCGCGAAACCCGCCTTCTGTTTGAGCGACTGCGAGTCCATGGGGTCGTAGTCGTCGATGGTGAAGACGTACCGGATGCGCAGGCCGCGCTTCTTGAAGGTGCGGTAGAGCGCGTCGGTGATGATCGGACCGCGAAGACCGGAGATCGGGACGGCCCCCGAAGGCGTCTTGGAATCGCGGATGACATGTTGGCGGTCAGTGGCAAGGAGGTCGGCCTCCTCATCCGCCCAGAAGCGCGCCTGGTGGCCCTGCTCCGATCCTCTGCTCGCCACGCTCCCCAGGGACTCTACGCTCAACTGACCGCCAAGATCTTCATTTCCATCGTGCCCGCGGGTACGGACACCTTGACGGTCTCACCTGCGCGGTGTCCCTGCAGCGCGCGCCCGACCGGCGACTCGTTGCTGATCCTGCCCTCTTGCGGCGCCGCCTCCGCCGATCCGACGATCGTGTACTTCTCTTTGTGACCGTCCGCCTCGACGGTCACGTGACTACCTACCTCGACGAGGTCGTGCTTCGAAGTCTCGTCGATGATCTCGGCGTTCTTGATCATCTGCTCGAGCGTCATGATCCGGCCCTCGAGGAAGGCCTGGTCGTTCTTGGCCTGCTCGAGCTCGGAGTTCTCGGTGAAGTCACCGAACTCCATCGCGGCGTGGATGCGCTCCGCGACCTCGGTGCGCTTGGCGGTGCGCAGCTCCTCGAGCTCCGCCTGCAGCTTCTTCAGCCCCTCGGCAGAGACATAGACCGGCTTCTCGAGATTGTTCATATGAGCCTCCGTTATGCCTGGGTGCGACTTGCGCCAACCCCACGTCGCCCTAGAAAAAAAGCACTGAAGACCTCACGGCCCTCAGCACTTCGGGCTACCTATGCTGGCGACAGATTGTATACCGGTCGGCCGGCCCCGGCGGCGCTCCGAGGACGCGTTCTGCGCTGGTACGGCCGTAGCGCGCGCAACCTCCCTTGGCGGCATACGCGCGACCCGTACGCGGTCCTCGTCTCGGAGGTCATGCTCCAGCAGACGGGGGTCTCTCGTGTGCTTCCCGCATACACCGCCTTCCTGCGGCGCTTTCCCACGCTGGCCGCCCTGTCGCGCGCGGCGCTCGCGGATGTCCTACGGGCCTGGTCTGGGCTCGGGTACAACCGCCGCGCGCGCGACCTGCACCGCATCGCGCGAATGCATCCGCGAACGCTGCCCGCGACACGCGACGATCTTGATGCGCTGCCGGGCGTCGGCGCGTATACCGCCGGCGCGGTCACCTGCTTCAGCCGCGGCGAAAGCGTCGCCTTCGCGGACACGAACATCCGCCGCGTGCTGGGTCGCGCACTTCTCGGACGCATCGCGACCGAGCGCGAGGCGGTCGCGCTCGACGAGCGTCTCGTGCCGCGCACCGGCGCGGACCTGTGGCATCACGCACTCATGGATCTCGGCGCGACCGTCTGCCTCGCCCGGGCACCGCGGTGCGACGCATGTCCGGTCGCACAGGTCTGTCGATCGCGCGGTCACGCCGCGCCGCCGGCACCGCGCCGTCAGACGGCATTCGCGACGAGTGACCGGCGCGTCCGCGGCCGCATCGTCGCGGCGCTTCGTGACGCACCGCGGGGACTCGGCTTAGCGGAGCTGCGGCGCACGGTAGGTGACGAGCGTGTCGGACGTCTGACAGTGGCGCTCCGAGGTGACGGGCTCGTGACCCAGCGTGGGAAGCGGATACGCCTTCCGGACTGAAACGAGGCGAATCCGTTTCGCGCCCGTGACCTCCCCCCTGGCTGAGGCACGTTTGATGCTGCTTGAAAGCCCATGGCAGAAGTACTGGTCGACTACGAGAACACGATCTCTGACGCAGATGGAAGCCGCTGGGCGGCGCGCGCCTGTGGCCGGAAGGGCGACCTATGGGAGGGCTGGATCGAATTCGCTCCGCTCGACCTCGAGCGAAAGCCGATCCGAAGTGGCTGCGAGACTACGCAGCCCTCGCGTGAGGACTTGCTCTACTGGGCGACGGGTCTCACGCCGGTTTACCTCAGGGGCGCGTTGACTCGAGCCCTCGAGGCGCCGCTCGCGCGGCCGACGCCGCGCCCGGTGAAGCCACATTTCGACGGACCGGCAGCGACCGTCGCGGCGCCGATCAACGCGGTGCCGACGAGGTCGTCAGGCGTTCACCCGATCCTCGATCCGTTCGCTGTCTACGCTCAGGGCGAGGACATCTTGATCGCACAGCTAGGCGCTCTCGACACACAGCACTTGCGCGACATCGTTCGCGCGCACGAGCTTATGACCGCGGAGAAGGCCACGAACGCGACACGTTCCGACCTAGAGGGCGCGATCGTCACCGCCACGCGAGCGAACGCGGATGTAGGCGCTCGGACCTAGTCGGGCTCGAGCCTCACCGTGGTGTCAAGAACGTCCGCGCGCAGCATCGATGCCAGCGAGGCCCCGCTGGTCTTGTACTTGCGACGCAGCGCTTCGCTGGTTCCGTCGATCGCTTCCTTTGATGTGTCGCGCTTGGCCTTCACAGGGGTGCGCTTGCCGCGCGCGACGATCGCGCCGTCGCCACGCGCGATGAGCTCGCGATACCAACGACCCTTCGCCCCGCGCACGGATCGCACGTAGGGGACGCCGTCAACGACGACGATCCAGATCTTCACCGAGTGCTTCGTACCCTTTGGAGAGACAGTCTCGATCTCGACGACGCCCGTTTCGTCGAAGATCTTGATCACCGCGGGCGAGAATGCCGCGCTCAAACCGGCGCCTCCGGCAACTCCGGACCCGAAGTGATCGTCGCCAAGGTCGAACATCTCGGCTTCGAGCACCATGGCCGCGACACCGGCCGGACTCTCGAGCGCGACGTCGAGCTCGCCGACCAGCTTGTCCTTCGCCAGCGCGAGATCGTCGTCCGCGATCTCGCCGATCGTGACCTTGCGCAGCTCGTCGAGCGCGACCTCGACCGCGCGGCGCACGTTCTGAGGATTGACGCCCATGCGCACGATCCAGGGCGACTGGCCGCGGCTCGCCCCGATGCCGCTGAAGACGTAATACGCGAGGCCGAGCTTGTCGCGTATGACGCTTCCGGCGCGGCTCGCGAATGTGTCGGCCGCGTAGACCATGTTCGTCACCCGCGCTGCGACAAAACGCGGGTCGGTCCGCGGCAAGCCAGGCCAGCCGATGATCACGTCGCTCTGGGTCTTGTCGGGAACCAGCTCGATCCGACGCTTTGTCGTCGCAAGGGTCACCTGCGGGTAGCGCGCGTCGCGCGCCGTTCCGCGCTTGGGCCACTCCCCGAACGCTTTGGCAGCGGCGGCCTTCGCGGCCTCCACGGTCGTTCCGCCCGCGATGACCAGCACGGCGCCGTCCGGCGCGATCGCGCCTTTGTGGTACTCGCGGATCGCCGCCGGCGTCGCAGAGCGCACGACGGCGGCGTCGCCGATCGCAGGTGCGTGAAAGGGGTGACCCTCGGGGTAGACCAGCTGCCGCCACGCGCGGTCGGATACGGCGCGTGTGTCGCGCTCGTCTTTCTCGAGGTGCGCAAGCGTTTGACCGCGCACGAACTCGATCTCCGCGTCGGCGAGCGCCGGGGTGCGAACGGCCTCGGAGATCAGCGCGAGGAGCTCACCGAGATCGTCGCCCAAACACTGCGCGCTGAACACGGCCGCGTGCGCGCCGGCGTCCAGGCGCGCGACCGCCCCCAGGTCGTCGAGTGCGCTTGCCCACGCCGCGGGGTCGCGGCGCTTGGTGCCGCGGAGCATCGTCTGCGCGGTCAGGCGCGCGATCCCCGGCCGCCCGGCGGGCTCGAACCACTGACCTGCCTCGACCGCGAGGAGAACGGAGGTCGAACGCAGGTCCGCGATCGGAACGACCGCGAGCCGCAGTCCATTCGCGAGCGCGCTCCGGTGGACGCGATTCACGACGCGTCGCCCTCGGGAACGAACCACCCGACGTTGCGCGACCGCTCCACGAAGAGGCTGGCGGCGGCGGCGCGGATCTCCTCGCGCGTGACAGCGGCGAGCTTCGCGTACCACTCGCCGATCGACGTCGCGGCGCCGGTCGAGAGAAGCTGGCCGCAGCGGTACGCGCGCCACGTGATGGTGTCGGTGTTGAACGCGGTGGACGCGAGCAGCTGCCGCCGGACTCGCGCGAACTCATCTTCCGTGACAAGATCGCGTGAAAGCTTCGCGAGCTCTTCAAGCAGGACGCGCTCGACGTCCGCGTGCTTGACCCCCGGGCGCAGCGTCGCATCGGCGAGGAACAGATAGGGGTCCTTCATCAGCTGGAACGACGCGTCGACGTCGGTAGCGAGACCCGTCTCGACCAGTGCGCGATGGAAGCGCGAGGATCGCCCGGAGGCGCCGTCGCTGCCCGCCGACGTCCCCGCGAGCGCGACCGAGAGCGCGGACATCGCCGCCGCGCGCGAGTCGGTCGCGCGCGGCGCGCGGAACGCCAACATCACGATCGGCAGTGTGCCGCCGGCGCGATGGACGACGATGCGCCGCTCGCCGTGCTGCTCGGGCTCGGACGCCTTCGGCGGCTCGCCCAGATCGCTCGACGCATCCAGGGGGCCGAAAGCCGCCGCGGCTTCCTCGATGAGACGTTCTGGCTCGTCGTCTCCGACGACGACGACATACGCATTGTTCGGCGCGTAGAAGCGGCGGTAGTGCGCGTACAGGCCGTCACGCGACATCAGCTTGATCTCGTCCTTGCTCCCGATGACGCCCTGGCCGTAGGTGTGGCGACTGAACGCCACGGCCTGGAGCTCCTCACCTAGAAGGAAGGACGGATCGTTCTCGAGACCTTCCCGCTCGCTGACGATCACCGTGCGCTCGGCCTCGGTCTCCTCGACCGAGATGAGCGCGTTGCGCATACGATCGGACTCGAGCTCGAGCGCGGTCTTGTATCGCTCCTTCGGGACCGTCTCGAAGTAGCAGGTCACATCCTCGCTGGTGAAAGCGTTCCATTGCGCGCCGTAGCGCGCCAGCAGCCGGTCGAGATCGCCTTTGGGATGCTTCGGGGTGCCCTTGAAGAGCATGTGCTCGAGGAAATGCGACATGCCGGTCGTGCCGGGGACCTCATTGCGGCCGCCGACGTGATACCAGACCCACAGCGACACGACCGGCGCGTGCCGCGCTTCGAGCGCGTACAGCACCAGCCCGTTGTCGAGGCGACGCGTCGCCGGGGCGTCAGTGATGGTTGGGATGGATCGATTTTACGTGTCGCGGCGAGGACCGTCGCAAAGCTAACCCCGGCCGCGCTCGAGCAGCACCACCATGAGGACCGCCGGCAGCACGAGAGACTCGAGGCGAGATGGCAGTGGTGCCTCCTGCTCGATGATGAAGCGGCGCTCGATCAGCGATGGGCGCTTACGCATTCGCAGAAGTGCCGCGCCGTCCGCGCCATCGATGAGGTAGGTCGGGTTGATCCATTGCGCGACGACGAAACCGAGGAACGGGATCTCGCCGATGAGTGTGTCGATGACCTTCACCCAGGGGTCCTGCTCGCGGACTCGACCGATGGCGCTTCCGTTGTCGTCGAGGATGTCGTACGTCGCGCTCCAGAGTGTGCGCATCCCGTGCTGCCGCAGAGCACCGAGGGAGCGGCCATCCGCCGTGCTGATCGAGTATGTCGCGCCGATATCGATGATCCGGTCCGCCTTGATGTGGTAGACGGGCTGCGTCTGCTCCTCGTCGGCGAAGATCGTGACGTCCTCTTTCAGCCTGAACGCTCTCTGCTTCGCGTAGCTGACGAGCTGTCCCGTCGCGTCGACAACTCGTATGTACGAACTGATGGTCAGGAACTTGAACGTCAGCGTGAGCGGGTAAGCGACCCGCATCACTGCACGCCGAATTTCGCGCCGACCACCGATCGCGTCGCGGTACCGGCGACCTGCGAAGCGTGGACGCCAGGATCCTCGTGGAACTCCTCGAACACCGCGGCGAAGGCGATCGACGGCTGCTCGAAGGACGCGAAGCCGACGAACCAGCCGTTGGGATCGCCCGACGTCGTTTCCGCCGTGCCGCTCTTCCCCGCGACGGACACCGGGAACCCGCGGAACGGGAAGAACACTGTGCCGTCGGCATCAGCGACCACGGCGCGCATCCCGTCCCGGATGAGCGAAAGGTCGGTCGGGATGCTCGCGGCGCGTCCGAGCTCGGCCTTCTCGAACTTGCGTTGCACCGCGCCAGCCCGGTCGCGGAACTCGAGCACCAGGCGCGGCTTCCACACGATCCCGTCGCTGGCAAGCGCCGCGGCAAAGTTCGCCATCTGCAGCGGGGTCGCGAGCAAGAAGCCCTGGCCGATCGCGAGGTTGGTGGCGTCGCCGGGATTCCAGGTCTTATCCGTTGGACGCGCCGCCTTCCACGCGGGGCTCGGCACGAGACCCTCCGCCTCGAGCACGTAGTCGATGTCCGTTGCTTTCCCAAGACCGAAGCTCTTCGCCGCGTTCGGCAGCAGATCGGTATTGCGGTCGTTGAGCCGCCGGCCGAGCTCGTAGAAGAACGTGTTGCACGAGCGCGCCAGCGCGGTCCGCAGATCGATCGGGCCGAGATTGCCCGTCTCGTGGTTGAGCTGCGCCCACTGCTCGCCGTAACCGGTCCACCGCGCGGGGCAATCGATGCGGTCGCCCCATTTGTAGAGGCCTTCCTTCATCGCGGCCGCGGCCGTTATGGGCTTGAACGACGATCCGGTCGCGTACTGGCCGAAGGTGGCGCGATTGAAGAGCGGCTTGCGCGCGTCCGCGGTGAAGCGCGCGATGTTCAGCGCGTCCGCGTTCGCGAACGCGTTCAGATCGAACGTGGGCCGGCTCGCCATCGCGAGGACTTCGCCGGTCCAGGGATCCTCGGCGACGAGAGCGCCTTTGCGGTCGCCAAGCGCGTTCTCCGCCGCGAGCTGCAGCGCCGGATCGAGCGCGAGCACGACGTCCATTCCCTGCACCGGCGCTCTCTCGCCAAGCACCTCGGCAACCTCGCCGTTGGGCTCGATGATCGTCAGCCGCCAGCCGTATGTCCCGCCCAAAACGTCGTCGAGCGTGTCCTCGAGTCCGCTGTTCGCCTTGCCGATCAGGTCGCCGGCCTGCACGCCGCGGCCGGCGCGCTTCTGCGCCTCCGCCTCGCTGGCCTCCGCCAGATAGCCGAGCGTCTGCGATGCGAGCCCCGTCGGATAGCTGCGCACGCGCGTGGGCTGCAGCTGGACACCTTCGATGACGGTGAGCCTCGGTCGCGCCGCCGTGAGGGATGGGCCTGCGATAGTCCGGAGCGGAACGAAAGTGTCGGCGCGCACCCACGACTGGTGGAGCTTCGTCTTGATCTCGTCGGGTTTCAGTCCGAGGATCGGCGCGAGGCTCGTCGCGAGGCCATCCTCCGAGCGCATCTGTCCCGGCACCACTCCGACGGTGGCGCCGTCGATGAAGGTCGCGAGCTCGGTGCCCTCACGCGCGATGATCCGGCCGCGCGACGTGGCGACGCGCGTCATCCGCACCAGCCGGCCCGCGGACAGCTTGGGCAGGATCGCCTCCGGCGTCCACGAGATCCGCCACACGGCCTTGTCCTGCTCCCCCACCATCACGAGCGACAGCGTCGTGCTTCGCGTGAAATCGCCGACGCGCGTCGTGTGAAAAGTGACTACCAAAGGCACGGTCGCGCTGCGTGGATCAGGAGAGCCATTCGCCAGCTTCTGCCGTGTCGATGGTCCCGTCGTCGCCTCGAGCGAGCGGAGCGTCATCGCCTCAGCGATCAGTGGTAGCCGGTCGAGGAAGCCCTCCTGCCCAACGCGCTGGCGCGACTCCTCCGTGAGGAGATCCCACATCTCCTTGTATTGCCCCTTCGACCACGCCTCCGCGTACGCCTTCGCGACCGGATCGGGCGATGGCGGCAGCGCCTCGCAGGCGGACGCGACCGCGAGCACCGCATAGAGGAGCGGAATGAAGAACGAGCGCACCCGCTAGTACCCGGCCGCGTTGCCCTCGCGGCGAGGATCCGCGCCACCACTGAACACGCCGTTCTCGTCGATCGCGATGGCCTGCGCGCCGCCGGTTACCTCCGCCCAGTCGCCGACGAGCGCGATGTCATGACCCTTCGCCGCGAGGCCCTTACGTGTCTGTTCGGAGAAACGGTTCTCGATCTTCAGCGCGCGGCCCGACTCGTGATACCAGCGCGGCTCCTCGATCGCGCGCTGCACATCCATGGCGTGGTCGATGAGCGCGACCGCGAGCTGGAAGTTCGTTTGCACCTGCGCGTGACGTCCCGGCGTGCCGAACACGAGCCGGGGGGTCACGCCCTCGAGCGCGATCACGGTGTTCAGGGTATGGATCGGCCGCTTGCCGGGTGCGAGCGCGTTCGGTGACGCGCCGTCGAGCGAGAACCCGGTCAGGCGGTCATTGAGCATGATGCCCGTGCCCGGGACCATGCACGCCGCGCCGAACTCGCTGAAAACGCTCTCGATGAGCGAGACCGCGTTGCCATCGCGATCCACGATCGCCATGTAGGTCGTGTCCGTCGCCAGCACGGCGAGTTGCCCCGCTTCGGTGCGATCGCTCGCTCTGTTGGGGATCGCGCGACGGCGCGCGGCCACGAAGGGTCCGTCGAAGAGACGCTCGACATCGAAACGCGCGTGTCGCGGATCGCCCGCGTACGCATCGCGGTCCGCGAAGGCCATCTTCTTGATCTCGACCATCTGGTGCACGAGCTCGGCACTCCCCCACGCGTACTCCTTCAGGTCAAGGCCCTCCGCGATCGCGAGCTCTTCCAACAGGACATGGCCCTGCGAGACCGGCGGCTGCCCGAAGATGCGCAGCCCCCGATAGGTGACCGCGATCGGCTCGGGTCGATCGGTCGCATGCGTCGCGAGATCCTCGAGCGTGATGTGACCGCCCATCGTCGCGAGCCCCTCGGCGAACCGCGCACCGAGAGCGCCGCCGTACAAGGTGGCCGTTCCGTCGGAGACCACCTCGCGCAGCGTCTGTGCGAGATCGGTCTGCTGGAGGATCTCGCCGGCGCGCGGGAGTCGGCCGCGTGGGCCGAAGACGCGGTGGCTTTCCTCATCGAGGCGCGCGCCGCTGTCGACGAATCCCTCCGCGAGGCCGTCGCTGACCGGGAAGCCTTCCTCGGCGTACTGGATCGCGGGCGCGAGCGCGCGCTCGAGACCCAGCCGGCCGTGGTCGTCCATGAGGTCGGCGAACGCGGCGAGCACGCCCGGCACGGTCGCGACGCGTGGCCCGCCGTTCGGGTATCCATCCGGGAAGGAATCGCGGTCGACCGATCGCGGCGCCGCGCCGGAGCCGTTGTACGCCTGCACCTCGCGCGTTCGCGCGTCGTAGACCAGCGCGAAGAGATCACCGCCGACCCCGGTCCGGTGCGGCTGGGTCACGGCGCACACGGCCGCGGCGGCGACCGCGGCGTCGGCAGCACTGCCGCCCTCGCGTAGCACCGCGAGACCCGCGGCGGTCGCGAGATGATTGTCGGTCGCGACAAGTCCGCTCACCGAACGGATCGTCGGACGCGTGGTCACAGGAAGATGCTATTCGCTGGCAGCGCTCACACGAGCAGGCCGATGATCAGTCGTGCGATCAGCGCGGTAGCGACTGCGATCGCCAGGCCGAACGCCAGCGAGCCTCGCGGCCTTGGTACGAGGGGCATGAGCGCGAGAGCCAGTGCCGTGAGCGTGAGGTGGGGGCTACCGTCGGTGAGCAGCGCGCCGAAGAGCACGTAGCCGATGCCCGCCCACGCGATGGACGCCGGCCCCTCGATCAGCACGACGAGCGCGCACACCGCTGCGGCGGCGACGGCGCCCCAGAGGACCAGTTCCGCCGCGCTCACGCCGAAGCTGCCACCCGTCTCCCGATACGCCAGCACGCCCATCACGAGAGCGTCTATCCCTGCGACGAACGCCCGCGCTCGACGTGACATCGGCGCAGGCTAACCGCCGCTTGTTTTGCGCGGCTGGCGAGCGGGCGGTGGCCGCACATCGTTACACGCCGGGCCCGCAGGCCTGGTAACTGGCCCCCGCTTTGCTCTAAAGGCCAGGCACATACCGCAGACGGAGGACTTATATGGACGCTTTGACCCTACTGATCGAGGACCATAAGAAGGTCAAGAAGCTGATGGCCGACATCGAGAAGACTACCGAGCGAGGCGTAAAGACCCGCGAGGAGCTCTTCACCAAGCTCGTCAGTGAGCTGACCGTGCACGAGCAGATCGAGGAGCAGATCTTCTACCCCGAGGTGGCGGAGCGAGCGAAGACGAAGAAGCTCGAGGATCTCGTGGCCGAGTCTTACGAGGAGCACCACTTCGTCGACATGATCAAGGCCGAGATCCAGGGAACACCCTTCGAGGCGGAGGAGTGGGCCCCGAAGTTCAAGGTCATGAAGGAGAACATCGAGCACCACGCCGACGAGGAAGAAGAGGAAAAGATGTTCCCGAAGGTCCGCCAGGTCTTCGACAAGGATGAGCTCGAGGACATGGGCATGCGGATGCAGGAGCTCAAGGAGCAGCTGATGTCAGGTGCTCCGGTGGAGGAGCGCAGCCGAGGCTAACGCCGAGTAAGCCGCACCACCGGGATCTCGCGATCCGTCGTCACCGCGTACTGCCCGTAGCCGGGCGCGAGCGTGACGATCCGCGCCCACGCGCGCTCGCGCTCGGCACCCTCCAGGGACTGCGGGGAGACCGCGACGGTGCGGCCGTCGACATCGATGGTCGTGTCGTCCGGCCGGCGCGCGAGGTTGACGTACCAGCCGGGATGTGAGGCCGCGCCGGCCGCAGAGGCGACGACAAGCCATGTATCCGTTCGGGGTGGGTCGTCTTCGAACCAGCCGAGAGGCGTCTGTCTGCGCTTACCTGTCTTCGCGCCGAGCGTCGTGAGCAGGAGGAGCGGCCGACCTTGGATCCGCATGCGCCGGCCAGCGAGCCGGTAGACGCTGATGTTGAAGGCCATGAAGATCGACTTGAGCCACGGCGGCATCTGGAAGAAACGGGACCCGCGCGTGCCACGCGGTGTCAATCGCACCGGCATGTCAGCGCGCCGGTTCCTGCCCGAGGAAGATCCGCGTGTAGCCCCACGGCTCGCCCGGACGGAGGCGCTCCGGCTTGGTGCCGTCGAGATTGATGAGCATCGCCTGCTCGTCGCAAGCGAAGCGCTTCGGGCACACCGGACATTCCGCGGCGCTCTTCTCGGGGAGACGGCCGAGACTGATGAGCGTGAAACTGCAGCGCTCAAAGAACTCCGGCACGAGCGTCAGCGCGAAGACACGGCGCAGGCCCAGCTGCCTCGCTTTGTCAACGCACGCATCGACGAGCGCCTTCCCTACTCCGCGGCCGGACGTCTCGGGCCGCACCGCGAGCGAGCGGAGCTCGGCCAGATCGGCCGTCAGCACGGCTAGAGCACAGCAACCGTAGAAGCCGTCGTCCTCCGCAACGACGTAATCGCCGAGGTGCTCGACGAGGAACTCTGCCGAACGCGAAAGCATGAGGTCCTGAGCTGCGTACCCATCGATGAGCGCCCGCATCGCGTCGACGTCCTCGGCGCGCGCCGGCCTGATGCGGAGAGTCACGCGCGCAGCGCGGCGCGAGCTTCCTCGATCGCCGCTCGCACGCGCTCCGGCGCCGTGCCGCCGGGCGACGACCGCGAGGAAACGGACCTCGAGACGTCGACCTCGTCGACCGCGTTGTCGCCGAAGCGCGGGTCGACGGCGCGAAGCTCGGCGATCGTGATGCCGGCCAGGTCCTTCTTCGCTGCGAGGCGTCCGCGCACAAGGCGAGCCACGCTCTCGTGCGCTTCGCGGAACGGGACGCCGTTCCGCGCCAGGTGATCGGCGAGATCGGTCGCCGTCAGCATGCCGCGCTCGGTCGCGCGCCGCATGGCGTCGCGATCGAAACGCAGTCCGCCAACGACCAGTGCGAGAGTCTCCAGCGCCGGGATGACCGTCGCCGCGTCGTACAGAGGCACGCGGTGCTCCTGAAGGTCGCCGTCGTAGGCGAGTGGCAAGCCCTTCAAGGTGGTGAGGACCGCAACGAGGTCGCCGACGATGCGGCCCGCGCGACCACGCACGAGCTCGGCTACGTCGGGGTTCTTCTTCTGCGGCATGATGCTCGACCCCGTCGCGTGCTGGTCCGAGATCTCGGCGAACGCGAACTCGGCGCTCGTCCAGAGGACCAGTTCCTCCGCGAAGCGCGAGGCGTGAACGGCAACGAGCGCGCAGACGTAGGCGAAGTCGGCGACGAAATCGCGGTCGGCGACGGCATCGATGCTGTTGCGGAACGTTCGCGGCAGATCGAGCTCGCGCGCGACCGTGGTCGGATCGACCGGATAGGGCACGCCCGCGAGGGCACCGGCACCGAGCGGCGACACCGCCGCCCGCTCGCGCGCCTCGTTCACGCGCATCCGGTCGCGCCGCAGCGCCTCGACATGTGCCAGAAGGTGGTGCGCGAGCAACACGGGCTGCGCGCGTTGGAGATGCGTGTATCCGGGCATCACCGTGTCGACCTCGGCTGAAGCGCGCTCGACGAGGGCTCGCGCAAGCGCGAGGAGAGCGGCGTCGAGACCGTCGAGCAGCTCGACGACGAGCAGGCGCAGATCCAGCGCGATCTGGTCGTTGCGGCTCCGGCCAGTGTGCAGCTTCCCCCCGACCGCGCCGGCGCGCTCGGTCAACACACGCTCGACCGCGGAGTGCACGTCCTCCGCGTCGGCGGGCCACGCGAAGGTGCGATCTTCGATCTCGGTCGAGATGCGCTCGAGCTCGCGCACCAGCGTCGCCGCCTCGTCCTTCGCGATGATTCCCTGACGCCCCAGCATCCGCGCGTGCGCGATGCTGCCGCGCACGTCGTGCGATGCGAGACGCTTGTCGAGCTCCAGCGACGTGGTGAAGTCGCGCACCTTTGGATCGAGCGCGCCCTCGAAGCGTCCCTTCCACAGATCCTTGCTCACTTGGTGCGCTTCTTCGCCTTCGGCGCCTCGAGCGACTTCCGCGGCACGTCGAGCATGGCCTCGCTTCCCTCACCCCACAGCGCCTGCGTCCGAGCCTGCGTACGCAGCGGCAGGCCGAAGACGGTGATGAAGCCCTCGGACGCCTTGTGATCGAACTGGTCGCCCTTTCCGTACGTCGCGAGCGCGGTCGAGTACAGGGAGTGCGGCGAGCGGCGGCCGGCGATGGTCGCCGCCCCGCGGTGGAGTCGCACGCGTATCTCGCCGCTCACGAATCGCTGCGTGCTGCGCACGTACGCCGCGAGGTCCTGATGGTGCGCGGTGAACCAGAGGCCGTTGTAGACGAGATCGGCGTACTCCTGCGCGAGCTTCGCCTTGAAGCGCAGGGTCTCCTTTGTGAGCACCATGTCCTCGAGCGCGCGGTGCGCGGCGTGAAGGATCACCGCCGCGGGCGCCTCATAGATCTCGCGCGACTTGATCCCCACCAGCCGGTTCTCGATCTGATCGATGCGTCCGACGCCGTACTTCCCGCCAAGCGCGTTCAGGCGCTCGACGAGCTGGACTCCTTCGAGCGCTTCGCCGTCAAGGCTGATCGGCAGTCCCTCGCGGAAGCCGATCACCATCTCGCGCGGCTTCGCCGGCGCCTCGTCCGGATCGACGGTCCACTGGAATACGTCACGAGGCGGCGCGCCCCACGGATCCTCGAGGACGCCGGCCTCGACCGACCGTCCCCAGAGGTTCTCGTCGACGCTGTATGGGCTCTTCTTCGTTGCCTCGACGGGGATGCCGCGCTCGCGCGCGTACTCGATCTCCTCGTCGCGTGTCATGTTCATGCCCCCGCGCATCGGCGCGATCACCCTGAGATCCGGCGCGAGCGCGCCGACCGCGAGGTCGAAGCGCACCTGGTCGTTGCCCTTGCCCGTGCAGCCGTGCGCCACGAAGCGTGCGTTCTCCGCGCGCGCCGCGTCGACGAGCAGCTTCGCGAGCAGCGGGCGCCCCAGCGCGGTCGCGAGCGGATAACGCTCCTCGTACAGAGCGCCGGCCTGCAGCGCGGGCCACACGAAGAACCGCACGAAGATGTCGCGTGCATCCTGCACGACCGCTTTGCGCGCGCCGCTCGCGATCGCCTTCTTCTGGATCTGCTCGAGATCGCGCACCGAGCCCAGGTCGCCGGTGCAGGTGACGACCTCGAAGCCATGCGTCTCACGCAGCCACGCGACCGCGACGCTGGTGTCGAGGCCGCCCGAGTACGCGAGGACGCATGTCTCTCCTTTGCGCTGCTGCGTCATGCCTTCTCCCTCCGAGCGATCCCGAACGCGGTCAGTCGCGTCAGCAGCGAACGGGCGTGCCGTTCCGTCGAGGTCGCGACGAAAACGGTGTCGTCGCCGGCGAGCGTGCCGAGGATCTCCGTGAGCCCCGACGCGTCCAATGCCGCGCCGAGCGCGTTCGCCGTGCCGGGCGAGGAGCGCAGGACGACCATATTCGCCGCGATGGCCGCCTCTATCGGGTAGTCCTCGCTGAATCGACGCAGACGATCGGTGCCGCCGCCCTGGCTCACCGCGGACGGCGGCGCATAGATGTGCGCGCCGTCGCGCGCGACCTTCACCAGGCCGAGCTCGACGATGTCGCGCGAGACCGTCGCCTGCGTGGCCGGGAACCCCGCTCCCTTGAGCGCACGGACCAGCTCCTCCTGCGTGGAGAGGCGGTGCTGCCGAACGAGCCGCACGAGCGCCTGTTGCCGATGATGCTTGCGCGCGAGCGCTTCCCTCACGCTGCCGCCTCGAAGACCGTCCCCACCGGCTCGCCGGTGAGCAGCTTCTCGATCGCATCAGCACCGCGCGCGGCGACGATCGCGGAGCGGCAGCCGGCGCCCGCCGCGATCAGACACGCCTCGACCTTCGGGACCATGCCGCCCTCGATCGTTCCGTCGTCGACCAGCGCCTTCGCTCTGGTCGCGTCGAGCGATGCGATGACCTTTCCATCCTTCGAGCGCACGCCCGGCACGTCGGTCACGAATACGAGCAATCGCGCGCCGAGGCTCGCGGCGAGCGCACCGGCGGCCGCATCGCCGTTCACGTTGAGCACCTCGCCGTCCTTCGTATCCAGCGCGGCGGGCGCCACGACCGGTACGCGCCCCGCCTCCAGGAGCTCCTCGAGCAGCGCGCTATCGACGAGCGTCACGCGACCGACCAGCCCGAGCTCGGCTTCCTCGCGCTCCGCGCGGAGCATCCCGCCGTCGATGCCGGAAAGCCCGACGGCCGGCACGCCGCGCGCGATGAGCGCGGCGACGATGCGCGAGTTCGCCAGACCAGTCAGCGTCGCCAGCGCGACGTCGCGCGTCGCCGCGTCCGTCACCCGAAGTCCGCGGACGAAGCGCGTCTCGAGGCCGAGGCGCCCCGACCACTCGGTCGCGAGCGGTCCACCTCCGTGAACCACCACGAGCGAGTGTCCCGAGTCGTTCAGCGCGGCGACGACGTCGAGCGCCGCGCCCTCCTCACCCTGAACAGATCCTCCGATCTTCAGCACGACGACGTCACTCACGTCATGTACTCGGCGTTGATGCGAACGTACTCCTCGGAAAGGTCGCAGCCCCACGCGACCGCCTGACCATCGCCGAGCCCCAGCGTCACCTCGATCTGGATCTCGGTGGCGGCGAAGAGCGCGCGCACGTCCGCATCCGCGACCTCGACCGGCGCGCCGCTCCGATACACGAAGAGATCGCCGATACGCACGCTGGCGCGCCGGTCATCGACGCGCGCGCCGGAGCGACCAGCGGCTGCGAGGACGCGCCCCCAGTTCGGATCGGCGCCGTGGATCGCAGTGCGCACCAGATTCGAGTTCGTGATGGTCCGCGCCGCGAGGCGCGCGTCGGCGGCCGAGGCGGCGCCGCGCACGCGTACCTCGAACACCTTCGTAGCTCCCTCGCCGTCCGCGACGATCATCCGCGCCAGGTCAGCACACACGGTGTGGACGCCCTCCTCGAACATCGCGAGGTCCGCCCCCTTCGGCGTCACGCCCGAGGCGCCATTCGCGAGCACGAGGAGCGTGTCGTTCGTGCTGGTGTCGCCATCGATCGAGATCGCGTTGAAGGTCGTGTCCGCGATGTGCGAAACGATCCGCTTCAGATCGCCGGAGTCCACCGCCGCATCCGTCGTGACGAACGCGAGGAGCGTGGCCATGTTCGGATGGATCATCCCCGCGCCCTTCGCGATCCCGCCGATCCGCACCGTGCCAGCCGAGAGATGCAGCTCGCGCTCGGTCACCTTCGGTCGTGTGTCCGTAGTCATCATCGCGCGCGAGGTGTCGTCCCAGCCGTCTTCGGTGAGCTCGATGCCGGGAAGGACCGCGGCGATCCGCTCGATCGGAAGCTTGAAGCCGATGACCCCGGTGCTCGCGACCGCGACCTCGGCCGGGGTGCACTGCACGACCGCGGCGGCGGCTTCCGCCATCGCGATGGCGTCGCGCTCGCCCTGCTCGCCGGTGCACGCGTTCGCATTCCCGGAGTTCACGACGATGGCGCGCAGCGGTCCGCGGTCCACATGCCTGCGAGTCACGACGCATGGAGCGGCGATGACCTGGTTGGTCGTGAACACCGCCGCCGCCGTGCAGGGCCGCTCGGACACGATGAGCGCGACGTCGAGTCGCTCCGGACGCCCGTGCTTCACGCCGGCCTTCGCCGCACCGGCGCGGAAGCCGTGAGCGAACGTGACGCCGCGCCCCTCGGTCACGGCCAGAGCGGCAGCGCCTCGAGACCCAGCGTCTCGGGATAGCCGCGCATCGCGTTGAGATTCTGGATCGCCGAACCGGCCGCGCCCTTGACCAGGTTGTCGATCGCCGCGAACGCGACGAGCCGCCGGTTCGGCTCGTCGACGACGGCGTGCACGAGGCACCAGTTGCTGCCGAGCGTCGCCTTCGTCGCCGGGTACGAGGTCGTGATCCGCACGAATGGCTCCTCGGCATAGGTAGTCGCGTATGCGTCAGCGACGCGCGCCGCGTCGACGCCGTCGCGCAGCGTCGCGTAGCAGGTGGCGATGAGGCCGCGCGTCATCGGGATGAGGTGCGGGGTGAACGTGAGGCGCGGCGCCCGACCCGACATGCCGCGCACCTCCTGCGCGATCTCGGGCTGATGGCGGTGTTTGGGCACGCCGTACGGCCGCACGCTCTCGTCGATCGTCCCGAAGAGGTACGCGTCGTCGACGTTGTGGCCCGCGCCGGAGACGCCCGACTTCGCGTCGACGACGAGGTCGTCCTCGATCAGGTCTGCCTGCAGCGCCGGCAGGAGCGCGAGCAGCGTTGCCGTCGGATAACAGCCCGGGTTCGCGACGATGCGCGCACCGCGGATCTTGGCGCGCTTGAGCTCGGTCAGGCCGTAGACGGCTTCCTTCAGCAGCTCCGGCGCGGGATGTGTGTAGGCGTACCAGCGCTCGTAGTCCTTCGGATCGCGAAGCCGGAAATCGCTGCCGATGTCGATGACCGAACGGCCCTCCGCGAGCCAGGCCGGCGCGAGCTTCGCGGCCTCACCCGCCGGCAGGGCGGTGAAGACGACCTCGGCGTCGCCGGGATCCGCGCTCACGGTCAGCGACGCTGGCGCGGAGTGGAGGTGCGGCTGCACGTCCCGCAGTGGCTCGCCCTGACGGCCGCGCGCGACCGTGGCGACGAGACGTGCCTCGGGATGGTGCAGCAGGAGGCGCGCGAGCTCGCCACCCGCATAGCCCGTCGCCCCGACGATCGCGACCTTCACCGGCATCGCCGCATATTATGCGGACCACCGCATATTTATGCAATCGACCTGCTCAGACGCGGGGCGTCGCGCGTCTAGCGCGTAACGACGGTGAGCACTATCGCGACGAGACCAACAACCAGTGCGCCGACCAGGAGCGCGACGGCTAGCTGGGCAAACGGACCAGGTGCACTCACCTCGGGTCGCTGCGTACCCAGGATCGCGCGAGCCCGCTCGGCGACCCGCTCGTCGACGAACACGGTGACATGGCCGCGCGATGACACCTGCCACGATGAACCGGACAGGCCGCGATCGACACGAGTCGCGATCCCCGCCGCGCGCAGGCGTGAAGCCATCACTTCCGCGTTCGTCTCGTCGCTCGGGAACGCGACCGGAACCTCAGCCATCGATCAGCACAGCAGGCAGGTGAACCTAACGGACCGCGAGCAGGTCGACGATGAACACAAGCGTCTCGTTCGGTCCGATGTCACCGCCCGCGCCGCGCGCGCCGTAGCCCATCGAGGGCGGAATGGTGAGTCGGCGACGTCCGCCTACACGCATGCCTGTGACGCCTTCGTCCCAGCCGCGGATCACGCGGCCAGCACCGAGGGGGAAGTCAAAGGTTTCGCCCCGGTCCCACGACGCATCGAACTGCTTCTTCGTCGACCACGCGACCCCCACGTAGTGGACTTCGACGGTCTTGCCCGGCGTCGCTTCCGTGCCCGCGCCAGTGACAAGGTCTTCGCGCACGAGCTCCGCGGGTGGCGCGCCCGCGGGGATGTCGACGTTCGGCTTTGTGGCCACCTTAGGGAAAGATCCCCCGCTTCTCGATCGCGCTCGCGACTCGCTCGACCGCGACGATGAATGCGGCCTCGCGCGGCGTGCAGTCGTAGGCCTTCGTCTTGGCGAGCACCAGATCGCTCGCGCGGCGCATGTAGATCTCGAGACGCTTCTCGACCTCGTCGAGCTCCCAGTAGAACTGCGCGCGGCTCTGCACCCATTCGAAGTACGACACGACGACACCGCCCGCGTTCGCGAGGATGTCGGGCATGATCGTCACACCGCGGTCCGCGAGCATGCGATCGGCATCGGCGGTGATCGGACCGTTGGCGCCTTCGACGATGATCTTCGCGCGTACCTCGTGCACGTTGCCGGATGTGATCTGGCTTTCGAGCGCGGCCGGCACGAGCACGTCCACATCCATGGCGAGCAGCTCGGCATTGCTGATCTTGGACACGCCCGGAAGGCCCTCAAGCACGCGCTTCGGGTGGCGTCGCACGTGTTCGATCGCCGCGGGGATGTCGATCCCCAGCGAGGACACATAGCCGCCGCTGACGTCGGATATCGCGACGATCCTGCAGCCCGCCTCGGCGAGGCTTTTCGCGGTGACGCTGCCGACGTTGCCGAAGCCCTGCACCGCGACGCGCGTGTTGTCGGGCCGGCGACCGGCGCGCTTCAGCGCCTCGAGCGTGACGAACGCGACGCCCCTTCCGGTGGCTTCGGTGCGCCCGCGCGATCCGCCAAGATCGGCCGGTGTGCTCAGGCTCATGAGAAGCGCTTCGCTGTGGCCACGAGGCCGCAGACTACAGCCGAATGAGCGACGACGACACGATGTACATGCGCCGCGCGCTGCGTCTCGCGGCGCGCGCCGCCGGACGAACGAGCCCCAACCCGATGGTGGGCACGGTCGTGGTCCGCGGCGGTAAGGTCGTCGGCGAGGGCTATCACCGCGCAGCGGGCGAGCCGCACGCGGAGGTGAACGCGCTCGCGAAGGCGGGCGATGCTGCGCGCGGAGCGACGCTGTACACGACGCTCGAGCCGTGCGCGCACCACGGTCGCACGCCGCCCTGCGTCGACGCGATCGTGCATGCGGGAATTCGACGGGTCGTCGCGGCGATGCGCGACGTGGACCCACGCACCGACGGCAAAGGCTTCCGGCAGCTGAAGGCCTCCGGTATCGAGGTGGAGCAGGGCGTCCTCGAAGCCGAGGCGCTGCGCCTCAACGAGGGCTTCGTCAGCCGCGTGCGCCGCGGAAGACCCTTCGTCCTGGTGAAGCTGGCGACCACGCTCGACGGCCGCGTGACGGCGAAGGGCCGCCGCTACCTCATCGGCAAGCGCGCCCTGCGCGAGGTGCATCGACTCCGCGATCGATCCGATGCCGTGCTGGTCGGGATCGGCACGGTCCTCGCCGACGATCCCATGCTGACGGTGCGTGAGGTCGCCGGCCGTGACCCGCTGCGAGTCATCGTCGACACCGATGCGCGCACCCCGCCGACCGCGAAGGTCGTGCGCGCGAAGGACCCGCAGCACACGGTGCTGTTCGTGGCGCGCGACGCCGATGCCAGGCGCACCAACAAGCTTCGCGAGGCCGGCGTCCTGTTGACGACGCTGCCGCGCAGCGACGGCGGGCTCGACCTCGGCGCGGCCATGCGCTGGCTGGGCGAGCACGGCGTAAATACCGTGCTGTCCGAAGCCGGCCCGCGCGTCGCCGGTTCGCTCGTGCGCGCGGGGCTCGCGGACCGGCTCATGATCATCTCCACGCCGATCGCCGGCGGCGAAGGACCCCCCGCCCTCGCAGGCGTGACGGACACCGCCGAGCTGAAGAACGTTCGTGTCCGGCGCTTCGGTGAAGATGTCGCGATCGAAGGAGATCTCTAAATTGTTCACCGGTATCGTCGAGGAGCTCGGGACCGTGCGCCATGTCGGCGCTACCGCCTCGGGCTCGCGACTGGAGATAGCCTGCGCTCGCGTCCTCGACCGCCTCTCGGTCGATGACAGCGTCAACGTCGCGGGAGCCTGCCTCACGGTGATCGAGCGCGACGACCGTGGGTTCGCGTCGGACGTGGTGCCGGAGACGATCGCGCGCACGACCCTCGGCGCGCTTCTGCGCGGCAGCCGCGTGAACCTCGAGCGCGCGGCGACACCCGAGACCGCGCTGGGCGGTCATCTCGTTCAGGGTCACGTCGACGGCACCACGAAGCTGGTCGCGCGTCGCGCGGAGGGTGAAGGCGCGCGCCTGCGTTTCGCGCTCCCGAAGACCACGGCGCGCTACGTCGTCATGAAGGGTTTCATCACGATCGACGGCGTCAGCCTCACGATCGCGGGCCTCGGAAAGACGTACTTCGAGGTCGCGCTCATCCCGCACACCGCTGAGCGCACGACACTTGGCGCGCTGCGCGTCGGCGAAGCGGCGAACATCGAGGTCGACATCGTCGCGAAGTACGTGGAGCGTCTGCTGCGGAAGTCGTGACCTAAACTGGTGCTGTGAGGAAGACTCCCGCGTCGAAGAAGACGAAGCGCTCGAAGATCACGCGCCACCCGCGGGTCGTCTCACCGCAGCCACCGTTCAGCACCGTCGACGAGGCCATCGCGGAGATCGCGGCCGGCCGAATGATCATCGTCGTCGACGACGAGGACCGCGAGAACGAAGGGGACCTCACGCTGGCAGCCGAGGCGTGCACGCCCGAGATCGTCGCCTTCATCCGCAGATACGCGAGCGGCGTGATCTGCGTGCCGATGACCAGCGAGCGGCTCGAGCAGCTCGACCTGCCTCAGATGGTGGAGCGCAACGAAGCCCGCCTTGGCACAGCGTTCACCATGAGCGTCGACGCGCGCGAGGAGATCACGACCGGCATCAGCGCGGCGGACCGCGCGCGCACGATCCGCGTCCTCGCCGATCCGAGCACGACCGCACAGGACCTCGTCAAGCCGGGCCACATGTTCCCGCTCCGCGCGCGCGACGGTGGCGTGCTCGTGCGCGCCGGCCAGACCGAGGCCGCGGTCGACCTTTGCCAGCTCGCCGGCCTGCAGCCCGTCGGTGTCATCTGCGAGATCACCAACTCCGACGGCTCCATGTCCCGCCTTCCCGAGCTCAAGCGCTTCGCGAAGCGGCACGGGCTGAAGATGATCACCGTCAAGGACCTCATCGCGTACCGGATGGCGCGCGAGCAGATGGTCGAGCGCGTCGCGTCCGCAAAGCTGCCGACGAAGTACGGCGAGTTCACCGTCCACGGCTACAAAGCGCGCTTCGGCAACACCGAGGCGGAGCATGTCGCGCTGACGATGGGCGACGTGGCCGATGGGAAGCCGGTCCTCGTGCGCGTGCACTCCGAGTGCCTCACCGGCGATCTCCTGGGATCGCAGCGATGCGACTGCGGCGCGCAGATGGACGCCGCACTCGCGCGCATCGCGCACGAAGGCCGCGGCGTGTTCCTCTACCTGCGCCAGGAGGGTCGCGGCATCGGCCTGATGAACAAGCTGCGCGCCTACGCGCTACAGGATGAGGGCCTCGACACCGTGGAGGCGAACGAGCGACTTGGCTTCAAGGCGGACCACCGCGAATACGGGATCGGCGTGCAGATCCTGATGGACCTCGGCGTACGGCGCGCGCGGATCCTCACGAACAACCCGGAGAAGGCCGGCGTGTCGCTGTACGGCTTCGAGATCGTCGAGCGGATCCCGATCGAGATCGCAGCGAACGCGACTAACCGCGCGTATCTCAACACCAAGCGCGACAAGATGGGTCACTTACTCAGCGCTCTTCCACCAGTTGGTCGCGCGCTGTAGCAGCTGACCGTCGGTCCCTCCTGAGAGGTCGTGATCCACGGTGCTGACCCAGCGCCCGCCGTTGAAGAAGACGGTCACGCCGAAGCCCTCGAGGCGACCGGGACCCACGCTCTTCTCCACCTTCTCCACCTCGGCCCACTTCTTGTCGACACCGATGATCGGCAGGGGAACGACCTCGCGCAGCCCGACGCCGTCGATGACGAGCGTCGACGCGACGGTCGGTGCGAATGCCGCGAAGCCGAGGAACAGGGCGGCGGCGGCGAAACCGGTGCCGAGGAGGAGCCGGGCGAGCTCTCGTGTCGCGATCCGCAGCGGCAGCGGGCCGGACGTGTGCCAGCCACGGACGCTACCGCGGGCCCACGAAAGCGCCGACGAACCGAGGCCGAGGCGCAGAACCAGGCGCGTGAGCAGCGCGGACAGCCCGATCGCCATGACGAAGCTGCGAATGTCGAGCCAGCTGTAGCGCGGCTGAACCACGAACGCGCCGGCCGGCGGTTTGATGTCGGACGCCAGGTTCACGATCTCCGGGAGGATGAACAGCCCCGCGATGAAGATGAAAGCGAACAACGCGCCGGCGACCGCGGGGACGAACGGATCGTCGTGCTCCGCGAATTCGCCGCGGACACGCTCGAGGGCGTTCTCGTACTCGAGCCACGAGGTCGCGTGGTAGTTGAAGGTCTGCGCTTTCATGTCCTGCATGACCTTAGCGATGTAAGGCGCGAAGCCTGGCTCCGTGGCGCCGTCGATCGCGATGACCAGCGCGCGCGTCAGCTTCTCGACGTACGGCTGTGTCGTGGCGCCTTCCTTCGTCTTGACGACCTTCTCGCGGTCCGCCTCCGTCTTGATCTCAAGGCGTCCACGGCTGGCGCGAATGTCTTTGACTTCGTTCCACGTGTACGCGGTCCCGGTGCGCAACCCGACCAGCGCGAATCCCATCGGGGAGAGCTCCAACCGCGCGCGACCGAAGTACCCGTACTGGACGTCCTTCCGAATGACCGCCGGATGCTTCCCGATCGCGGCCATGAGCTCGACGTACGGCGGCGTCCGCTGCGGCTGAGCGGGAATGGCGACCGCGGGAGCTGTGAACGGCGTCGCCGTGAAGGGGGTCGCGCTCGGCGTCAAGGTCGGAGTCGCGGTCGGGGTCGCGATCGAGGCGGGCGGAACGAAAGGCGGCGCGACGAAGGGCGCAGCCGGAGGCACCTCGGGCGCCAAGAGCTTCGCGCGCTTCGCGTTCTTCGCTTCGCGCTCCGCGGCCTTCTTCGCTTCCTGATCAGCGATCTTCGCCTCGCGCTCGTCGACCTTCGCCTGCGCCGCCGCGAGCTTCGCATTCCGCTTCGCGTCTTCCTCGGCGATCCTCGCGGCCTTCTCCGCGTTCTCCTCCGCGATCTTCGCGGCCTTCTTGGCTTCTTCGATCGCCCGCAGCGCCGCCTTCTTGCCCTCCTTCGTCGTCGGCGCGGGGGTGAAGGTGGTCGGTGCCGCGCCGACGCTGAAAGGACTGTTGGCGGAGGTGAACGCACTCGGCGCGGTGTACGTGGCCGGTGTTGGCGCGGAGCTCTTGTAATCGGGCGCGGTCGTGTACTCAGGCGCCGGTTGGGCCGCGGACGCGGCCGCCGAGGGGGCGAACGAGAACGGCGAGTTCGGCGAACTGAAGATCGAGGGCGCTGCTGGCTGCGCTGGCGGGGCGGGGGCCGGCGGAGTCACGGGTGGCAGCGGAGTGGTGAATGGGTCGGGGTACTCCGGGATCGTGCTGGCCGCTTCCGAAAATGGGTTCTGGCCCGGCAAGTACTGCGACTGCTGGGCCGGCTGCCAGTCCGGTGTGACCGGCGGTGCCTCGGGCGGGGCCGCCGACGTGTCCGCCTCCGGCGCCTGTTCCTGACCAGGCGGTGGCGGTACGAGGCCGAGCGCGACGAGGCGAGGATCGTCCATTCAGTGAAGAACGTTAGGGCAGCGGCGATGCGACGGCGAGCCCCCGGATAGAGTGCGACCGATGGCGACCGGAAAGAAACCTGCCCCCGGGCGCACGGGTCCGCAACGTGGAACCCGCGTCGCCATCGTTCGCGCGCGGTGGAACGAGGACATCACGCTCGCCCTCGAGCGCGGCGCCACCCGGCGCGCGGCCGACTCAGGTGCCAGCGTCGATCTCTTTGAAGTAGCGGGTTCGTTCGAGCTGCCTGCAGCGGTCGCGCTGCTCGCCGACACAGGCCGGTACGACGCCGTCGTCCCGATCGGCTGCGTGATCCGCGGCGAGACGCCGCATTTCGAGTACATCGCGCAGTCAGTCTCGAAGGGCATCATGGATCTGACGCTCACGTACCCGATAGCGATCCCCTTCGGTGTGCTGACGTGCGACTCGATCGAGCAGGCGCGCGAGCGCGCCGGCGGCACCGAGGGAAACAAGGGATCCGAGTTCATGGCCGCGGCGCTCGAGATGGTCGCCCTTCGTCAGGCACTGACGCGCGCGCCGTCGAGCGCCCGCCGCTCGCCGCGCAAAGCTTCAAGCGCCTCGTCGCGCTCGACGCGATAGAAGCGGAGCGACTCGCCCGGCAACGACTGCGCGACCTTCCCGAGATCGGCGGAGATCACGGTGGCGATCACGGGATACCCACCGGTCGTTTGATGATCGGCGAGCAACACGATGGGAGCGCCACCGCGAGGCACCTGCACGGCGCCCGCGAGGACGCCGCAGCTGAGGAGCTCGCCGGCACGCGGCGCGATCGGCACGCCACCAAGGCGCGTTCCCTGACGATCACTCGCGGGCTCGACGACGAACGTCGCGGCGAAGAAGCGGCGAGTCGCGTCCTCATCGAAGCGATCGGAATGCGGGCCCACCATCGCGCGCACCTGACCGTCATAGGCGGTCGACTCGACGCGCCGCGCCGCGTTCTCGGCGCCAGCATCCGCGTCGCCGAGCGGAAGCGCGTCGCCCGCGCGCAGCGGTGCGCCAAGGCCCGCGGGTAAGTATGTCGCACGTGAACCGAGCACGTCCGCGGTCGCGATGCCACCGCTCACGGCGAGATACGCGAAGCGCGTCCGCTCGCCCGAGTGCACCGTTACCGTCTGCCCCGAACGGACGAACACCGAGCTCCACCCCGGAAGCCGCGTGCGAGTCGAGAGCGACACATCCCGCCCGGCCACCGCGACAACGCGCGCGTCGTCGCAGCTGAAGCGGAACGTCGTGCCGATGATCTCGATCCCCGCGGCGTCAGCGGCGTTGCCGACCAGCGCGTTCGCCGCAGCGAGGGCGAAGGGGTCGGCCGGGCCAGCGGGCGGCACGCCTGAGCGGAGGTGACCGAAGCGACCGCGGTCCTGCACGGTCGACCGGACAGCGGCCTCATGGATGTGGATCACTGCGGAACGAAGCGGACGTGGTCTCCCGCGCGGATCCGAACTGGTTCATCCGCTTTCGGCTCGAACATCGCGAGGTCGGTCCGGCCGATGAGTCGCCACCCGCCGGGCGATGCGAGCGGATACACGATGGTCTGCCCGTCGGCGATCGCGACCGAGCCTGCCGGCACACGCTCGCGCGGACGCTCGAGACGCGGTGCGACGATGCGTGGGTCGAGCCGGCCGCAGTACGCGGTCCCCGGCAGGAAGCCCAGGAAGTAGGCCGTGTATTCACGTTCGGCATGTAGGGCGACGAGCTCGTCGACGCTCAGATGCGAACGCTCGGCCGTCTCGACGAGGTCCGGGCCGTCGTACGTAGTGGGGATCTCGATGAGCCGCCGCGGCTGGTTCCCCGCGATGAGCATGAACTGGCCGCGTGCGAGCATCGCGTCCGCGACCTTCTCCGCCTCCGCTGGCGCCGTCTTCAGCGGATCGAAGCGCAGCAGTGCCGACGCGTACGCCGGCACTGCCGGACCGAACTTGAAGATCGTTTCCCAGTAGTCCGCGATCGCACGCGCCCAGCCGACGATGTTCTCCTGGAACTCATCCCCCAGCTCAACCAGCAGCGCGCTCTCGCCAAACGGGACGACGCGCGGCTTCACGGCCAGATGACCGCTGCTTGCACCTTCACACCCGCGCCGGTGAGAGCGGCGCGCACCGCCGAAGCGATCGCGGGCGCGCCGGGCGTATCGCCGTGCAGGCACAGAGTGTCGACGGCCAGCTTCAAGAATGAGCCGTCGTGCGCGCGGACCCCGCCGTCGCGCACGAACGAGAGCGCCTGCTTCGCCGCGACCTGTGGGTCGGTGTGCAGAGCCCCCAGGAGCTTGCGCGAGCGCAGGCTGCCGTCCGTTTCATAGGCCCGATCCACGAAGCCCTCCCGCACCACTCGCAGTCCCGCGGCGAGCGCCGCATCTGCCAAAGCCGAAGCGGGCGCCGCGAAGATCGCGACATCGCTCGTCGTGGCGAACACGGACCTCACGCCCGCGACGATCGACTTCGCGACCGCGGCGTCGCGCCAAGCCTCGTTGTATAGCGCTCCGTGCGCCTTCACATGCGCGATCCTCAGATCGGGGTCGACCCGTTGCAGCGCGCGGATCTGGCGAGCGACCTCTTCGACCAGCTCGCCATCCGTCAGCGGCACGGGGACGCGCCCGAAGTTCTCGCGGTCGGGATAACCAGGATGCGCTCCGACGACAACGCCGTGGCGTCGCGCGAGCGCGACGGTCTCCCGCATCGTTGTTTCGCTACCGGCGTGCGCGCCGCACGCGATGTTCGCCGAGCTGATGAGCGGCATGAGCAGCGCGTCGGTCCCCGCGCCTTCGCCGAGGTCGCTGTTGAGGTCGATCGACGCGAGCACGCGGCTAAGGTAGCGCGTCACACCATTCGCGCTGGGTCGCGCCCTCAGCCAGACGTCGGCGAGCTAGATGAAGAGCGGCGCGAGCACGAGCGTGATCGTGGCGAGAAGCTTGATGAGGACGTGCAGGCTCGGGCCGGCCGTGTCCTTGAATGGGTCGCCGACCGTGTCGCCGACGACGGCCGCGGCGTGCGCCGCGGTGCCCTTTCCGAGCACATTGCCCTTGTCGTCCTTCAGCATCCCCGACTCGATGTACTTCTTGGCGTTGTCCCACGCGCCGCCGCTGTTGTTCAGGACGGTGGCGAGGATCACACCGGCCATCGTGCCGACCATCAGGAACGCCGCCTCGGCCTCGGCCTTCAGCACGATCCCCACGACGATGGGCGCAAGGATCGCGAGCAGACCGGGCGCGATCATGTTGCGGAGCGCCGAGGCGGTCGTGATGTCCACCACGCGCGCGTAATCCGGCTCTTCGGTGCCGGCCATGATCCCGGGATGCTCGCGGAACTGCGTCCGGACCTCTTCGATGATGGCGGCGCCCGCGCGGCCGACGGCGCGGATCGCGAGTGACGAGAAGAGATACACGAGCATCGCGCCGAGGAAGCCGCCGAGAAAGACGTCGACCTTGGCGATGTCGACCGTGGCGAACGGCTTGCCGGTCAGCTGCGCGACCTTGTCGAGGTATGCCGAGAAGAGCAGGAACGCCGCGAGCGCGGCGGAGGCGACCGCGTAGCCCTTCGTCAGGGCCTTGGTGGTATTGCCCGCGGCGTCGAGACGGTCCGTGCGCTCGCGGGTCTCCTCCGAGGCGCGCGCCATCGACGCGACACCACCGGCGTTGTCGGTGATCGGGCCGAAGGTGTCCATCGCGAGGATGAAGGCCGCGCTCATGAGCATGCCCATCGTGGCGACGGCCGTGCCGTAGATCCCGCCGTGCGGCAGCCCGGTGACCTGGCCCCACTGGTCGCCGAGCCAGTGCGACGTGAAGAGCGCGATCGCGATCGTGATGGTCGACGAGGCGGTGGTCTCGAAGCCCACGGCCGTGCCCGAGATGATGGTGGTCGCGGGACCGGTCTTGGCAGCCTCTGCGATCTCCTTGACCGGCCGCCAGTTGCCCGATGTGTAGTACTGCGTGATGTACACGAAGGCGAGGCTGGTCAGGAGGCCGACCACGCCCGCTCCGAAGAAGTACATGAAGGCGCCCTTCTCGTTGAGCATCTGGTTCGTCACGAAGTACATCCCCACGATCGAGAGCACGAGCGTGATGTAGTAGCCGCGGTTCAGGGAACCCATCGGATCCCGCTGCTCGTTCCCGCGCACCAGGAAGATCCCGATCACGCTGGCGATGAGGCCGAAGCCACGGACAACGAGCGGGAAGACGATCCACGCGACGTTCTGCGTCACCGCGTAGATCGCCACACCCAGGATCATCGCGCCGATGTTCTCGGCCGCTGTGGACTCGAAGAGGTCCGCGCCACGACCGGCGCAGTCGCCGACGTTGTCGCCGACCAGGTCCGCGATGACCGCGGCGTTGCGTGGGTCGTCCTCGGGGATGCCCGCCTCGATCTTGCCGACCAGGTCCGCGCCAAGATCGGCGGCTTTGGTGTAGATACCGCCACCGAGCTGCGCGAAGAGGGCGACGAACGACGCTCCGAAGCCGAAGCCGACGATGGTGAACGGCGCCTCGTCCGGATTCTCGAACCCGCCGTACGCGATGAACATCACGAACACGCCGATGAGCGAAAGGCCGACGACGAGGATCCCGGACACCGCGCCCCCGCGGAGCGCGATCCGGAGCGCATCACCGATGCTGTGCTGCGCGGCGGCCGCCGTCCGCAGGTTCGACTTGACGGCGACGAACATGCCGATGATGCCGGAGGCCATCGAGCACACCGCGCCTACGAAGAACGCGATCGAGGTGCGGATCGCGAGCTCCATCGGCTCCACGCCGGGGGCGGACTCGAAGAAGTAGATGACGACGCCAATGAGCACCATGCCGCCGAGCGCGAGGAAGAAGATCGTGCGGTACTGGCGCTGGATGAACGCGACGGCCGCGATGTAGATCGCGCCGGCGACCTTCTGCATCTCGGGTGTTCCGATCGGCGAGCGAAGGACGTCATACGCGAAGTAGGCGGCGACCAGGACGGCGACCAGTCCGGAGATGGGAACGATCCAGAGCAGGGGTTGCGCGTCCAAAAAGCCCCTCCGCACGCCGAAAAGTGAATTTACAAGAAGCAAGCGCCCGCCCCGACGGAGGGGGCCGCAGCGCTTCGGCGGCAGTTTAGGACGGGACGGCTGGGGCGCGCAAACGGGGTATCGTTCGGAACGTGCCACCGCAGAAGGCCTCTAAGAGCGCACCCAAAGCCGACGCGTCCGAGAAGCAGAAGAGCAAGGACCGCGACTGGCTGACCACGAGTGAGCTCGCCCAGCGGATCGGGTGGCGCGAACACGCGCTACGTGACGCCCTCCGCGGCAAGGATCTGCCGGGCGTCCGCCGCACCTCTTTCGGCTATCACGTCGAGGCGACCGCGGTCGACGAGATCAAGAAGGCTCTTGGCGAGGCGCCGCCAAAGGGAAACAGCTCGCTGAAGACACCCGCGTCGCAGAAGACACCCGCCCGGAGCTAAGCCCGCGTCTTAGGCGTGCTTCCGTAGGCGCGCCGGCAGGATCTGCAGCTCTTCGCGGTACTTGGCCACGGTCCTCCGCGCCAGCTTGATCCCGTGCTTGTCGGCGAGCTTCTCGACGATCTCCTGGTCGGAGAACGGCCGCCCGCGATCCTCGGCGTCGATGATCTCCTTGATGACGTCCTTCGTTCCGAGCGAGGCGGTGAAGAACATCGCGAACGGGACGACCTGACCGCTGGGAAGGAGCACGAACTTGCCGGCGGTGGCGCGGCTCACTGTGGACTCGTGCATCCCGATCCGCTCCCCCACCTCGGCACGCGTGAGCGGCCGCAGTGACTGGATCCCGTGATCTAGGAATTCGAGCTGGCATTCCACGATGACTTCGGTGATCCGCAGGATCGTCTGCCGGCGCTGATTGATGTTGTCGATGAAGAACTTCGCGCGAGTGACGTACTCGCGGATGTGCTGCCGGTCGCCATCGTTCATCGGCACGGTGCTCGAGCCTTCTTTGCGTGCCGCCTGGAGCTGCATGATCAGCTGGCGGTACACGGGGTTCACGCGCAGCGAGAAGCGCCGGGACTCGATGACCTCGACCTCGTACTGGCCGCTCTCTGACTTCGTGATGATCACGTCGGGTCGCAGGCCGACCTCGCGGCCGCCGATGCTGGTGCCATCCGGGCCCGCTGCGAAGCCCTGGGCCGGATGTGGGTTGAGGTTGTCTTTTATGTAGTCCCACGCCGCCTGCACTTCGTCACGCGTGATGCGGAGCGCCTGCGCAACATCGCCGAATTTGTGCTCGCCAAGCTCGCGGAAGTGGTCGGCGATGATGTCCTTCACGTGAGGAGGGACCTCTGCGCCGATCTCCTCGAGGTGCTGCATCTGGATGAGCATGCATTCGCGGACATCGCGAGCGCCGATGCCCCACGGCTCCACGGACTGGATCGCTCGCAGCGCGCGCATCGCGTCGGCGACAGGCACCTTCATCGTGTTCGCGGCGTCCTCGATCGTGACGCCGGGGTCGAGGTAGCCCACCTCGTTGATGTTGCCGATCAGGTACTCGGCGATCGGGAGAAGGCGGGCCGGCAGGAGAACGCGCACATTCCACGAGAGCCACTCCGCGAGGGTCTGCTCCGACTCGGCGCGGACGACGGGGTCGAATTCGTCGCCGTCGTCGTCGCGCTGCATGAGGCTCGAACCCTCAAGAGGCTCGGTCTCTGGATCGTTCTGTCGCGGTGCCTTCGCGAGGCCGAAGCAGTTGAGGCAAACGCGACCCGGAAGCGGCTGCCCGCACAGGGGGCAGACCTGCTGCTCCTCGAGATCGAGAGCCGGGTTCTCCAGCAGCTCCGCGTTGATGACTTCCTGAAGCTCGAGCGACGACAACTGCAGGATCGCGTTCGCCGCGATCTGTTTTGGCGTGACCTTCATTTGCTGCTGAGGCATTAGACGGAGATCCACTTCGGCTACCTTACCTCAGTGGTCGTGCGACCCGAGCTGATCCTCATAGTCGTGGCTCTTTCACTTTCCGCGCTCGCGTTCGCATTTGTCGTGCCGCGTCGAAGTTTCCGCTGGAGGATCCCACTCGCGGCGGCCTGCTGCGTGATCGTGGGACTCGCGCCCCTCTTCATGTTCGTCTGGCTCGACCCGGAACATTCCCGAGGGAGCGCCCTCTGGGAATGGTCGGCGGTAGGGGGACCGACCATCCAAGCGTCGTATCGCCTAGACGGTCTGGCCGCCATCGGTGTCGCGATCGGCGGCCTGTACATCGCGGCCTCGCTGGTGGCCACGACACGTGTGAGTGCGCGTCACCAGCTCTTGCGACCGATGATCCTCTTGAACGGCCTCATCTTCCTGACACTGGCGGTCACCGACGACCTCATCGCCTGCATCGTCGTCCTCGGTGCGCTCGGAGCGGTCACGTCGTTCATCGCACTCCTCGTGTCGCCCGCGGCGGCGGTCGCGCGCATCACCGGATATCTCGCGGGCGGAGTTCAGGCATTCGTCGTCGCGGCACTGCTCGTGTCCCGCTTCGGCGGCGCATCGTTCCGTTTCGACGCGATCTCGCCAGAGGCGGTGACGCCCGGCGTCGTCCTCGCGGCTTCGCTCGGCGCGGCGCTCTTCGCGGGTCTGTATCCGTTCGTGCCGTGGGGCTACCGGCAGGAGGAGGCCGGCGAGCGCGAGAGCCTGCGCGGACTGCTCACGATGCCCGCGGGAATCGGCGCGACGCTGGTGCTCCTGCGCATCCTCGGCGTTACCAGGATCGACGTGTCGACGCTCGGACTTCCGGCCATCGTCTCGGATCCGCTCATCGCGGTCGTGGTCGCCGCGCTCGCGCTGCGCTTCATCGTGCGGCGCCGCAAGTCCGGCCTGCGACGACGCATCGCGATCTCGGCGTTCCTGCTCTTACTGGTCCTCGCGTATCCCTTCCTTCACTGGAGTCATCTCATCCTCATCGCGTCGCTCCTGACCATCGCCTACGCCGCCGCGGTCTCGCTCGCGCTGCCCGAGCAGTGGCCGATCTCGCGGTACCACGTCGTCCTCGCTGCGCTATGGATCGCGCTCGCGACCGGTTCGCCGACAGCCCTCGCCGGCGCGCTGGTCGTGCTCGCGGGCGGCGCGCTGGCCGCGGTCTCGGATGGCTTCTGGATGCCGCCGCATCGCTCGTACATCACATCGATGGCAGGCTCGACGGTGATCGTTGCGGGCGCGTTGATCATCGCGATCGGCGCGCTCGAGGCGCCCGATCTCGTTACCGTGGCCCTCGCAGTCGTCGCCGCCGTTGCGGTCCTGGGACTCGAGCTCGCGCACGCGGGACGGCGGCTGAGCATCGCGGCGGTCCCGTCGGACCTCGACGTGTCGGCGTCGATCGCCTCGTTCCTCGGGACGATCATGATCATCCTCGCACTCTCGCTCCCGCTCTTCGATGCTTTGACGCGAGCCTTCGGCCGCGCGAACACCCGCGCGCTCGACGATCTGGTCACACTGGTGCCCGTCGTTGCGGTCTTCTCCACGCTGCTGGTCGTCGTCGCGCGCGCGATGCGTGTGCTGTTGCCGGAGCTGACCGGCCTCGGCACGCGGCTCGAAGCGGTGGTCTCGGCGGCCGATCCGGTCCCGATCGCCGCGGCCTCGTTCCGCGCTCTGGCCGGATCCGCCACCACCGTGTCCGCCATCTTCGCGATGTTCGAAGAGCGCGCCGGGGTCTGGCTTGCGCTCATGCTCATCGCGTCACTGCTCGTCTGGGCGGTGCGCTGATGCTGCTCCTCGCGATCGTCGCGATCGCCACGCTCGCGGCGAACAGCGCGCGCCAGTTGCGCTACATGGCGGTCGCGTTCTTCGGCGTCGCGCTCGCGGCACATCTCATCGACGACGGCAGCCTCTCCGCTTCCCGGATCGTCGTCTCGATGTGCGCAGCGCTTGTCGCTTCCGCGATCCTGTTCGTCGCGGCGCGTGATCGGCGGTTCGGTGAGGACCCCGGTTGGCGCCTGTGGCTCGCGACGATCGTCGCGGCCGCGACCACCGCGGCGGCGTTCGCATTCCTTCGACCCGCAACGGGCAATGACATCAGCACGAACCTTCTGGGTCCGGACCCGAGCGGCGTCACGACCGAAGTCGCCGCGTTCTGGCTGCTTTCGTCGGGGATCGCGATCCTGCTGACCGCACGCGGCGCGGTGCGTGGCTCGCTCGGCGCACTCCTGATGCTCACGGGCACGCAGCTGCTCGTGCGGATGGTGCCCGGGCCGGAGCTCGCGCTGACCCTCTTGCTCTCCTGGCTCCAGGTCGTCGTCGCCCTGGCCGGCGCGTTCCTGATCGTCAACCAGCGAGCGGCGCGCGAAGCTTGATCGAGGTCATCGGCCTCCTCGGAGTCGCGGCGCTCTTCGCATTCACCGTGCGTAAGCGCCTCGCGCTCGTGGGAACGGTGACCCTGTCCGCGCTCGCGGTCGCCATCGCCTTCGTGATCGCGCTGCCGGCGGGCGCTTCGGGCGACGTGCTCGAGCTTCCCTGGCGAATGTCGGAGCTCGGACGCCTCGCTGCTGTCGTGCTGCTCGGGACGCTCGCCCTGCTGGTCCTCGCGGTGTGGGTCGATGAGCCGGCGTACAACTTCTTCCCCACTGCGCTCGTCATCGCGGCCGTCGTCCTCGCGGTCCTGGTGCTCACGACACCGATCGCGATCTACGCCACGCTGCTGATCGGACTGCTCGTGCCGGTCGGCTCATTCACGTTCCAGGTCCATCGCAATCGAAGCGCGGAAGCTGCCTACCGACACTTCAGCTTCGTCGCGCTTGGTGGATGCCTTGGCCTGTCGGCCCTCGCGCTATCCGCGAGCCTGGGACGCGATCAGCCGCCGACGACCTTCGTGTTGCTCGTCGTCATCCTCGTCGTCGCCTTCGCGCTCAAGCTCGCGGCCATCCCGTTCCATACGCATGCCGCGCTGCTCGCATCCGAGGTCCCGGCGTCCGCTCTCGCCCTGTATTTCGGAGTGCTCGTGCCAACGACGTTCATCGCGTTCGCGGAGATCCTGGTCCTCTCGGGCCTCCTGCCGGCGATCGTGCAGATCGGAAAGGTGCAGGACCTGCTTCTATCGATTGGCCTCACCTCGGCGCTCGGCGGCGCCTTCCTCGCGACGGGTTCGAGCGAGCTGCGGCGCGTCGCCGTCTATTCCGTCATCGCGAATCTCGGGCAGTCGCTGGTCGGGATCGCCACGCTCTCCGGTCCCGGGATCATCGGCGCGATGTCGATCGCGCTCGTCACGGGCCTGGCCGCGACGCAACAGCTCCTCGCGGCCGGAACGCTCGAGCGACGCGCCGGCGCGGACCGCCCCAGCGCGACGACCGCGCCGCTCGCGGCGCTGGCCTTCGTGGTCGGTGGTTTCGCAATGATCGGCGCGCCCCCGCTCGTCGCATTTCCCGGGCACTTCTTCGTCGAGCTCATCGCGTATTCCTACTCGCAGTGGCTGGGCACCGCGCTCGTGGTCGCGACCCTGGGCATCCTGCTCGCGCAGCTGCGCGCGGCTATGGCGATCTTCCGCACCGCACCTGACCGCTGGCGCATCGAGAAACGGCCGATCGCGGGGATCGTGGGTGGCGTCGTGTTCCTGGCGCTATTGATCGGAGGCGTGCAGCCCGACAGCTTCCTGCGACCGATCGCCGCATTCGCGGACGAGTTCCTGCGCGCGCTGCATCCGCTCTAGCGCGAAGCTATCGCCCTATCAGCGAGAGCGGATCGATCGGCTGACCGCCACGGCTGACCGAGAAGTGGAGATGCGGGCCGGTCGTGATGCCGGTCAGCCCAACGAAGCCGATGACCTGGTTCGCGTTGACCGAGTCCCCGATTCGCACCGGCGGCCGCGCGAACGTGTCGTCGAGGTGCGCGTACACCGAAACAAGGCCACCTGAGTGCGCGATCACGACGACCATGGCGCCGTCCGAGAGGTGGCCGACGAACGTGACGCGACCTTCCGCGGCCGCCAGGACCGGCTGACCGAGGCGCGTCGCGAAGTCGATGGCATCGTGGAAATGCGCGTACTGGACGCCCTGATAGACGCGCGGCGGCTCGAGCGCGAAGGTCGTCGGTCCGAAGGGCTGCGTGATCGTCCCGCGCACCGGGAGAGACCACGCCGACGGCGCCGCGCCGTCGCTAGCGATCGCGTTCGCAACGAGCTGGGCGAGAACGGTCTGCGCGGCCGCCGCATCGCGCGAAAGGGCTTGGAGGACGGCGACCTCGGCGGCGCGCTTCTCGCCCTCACCCTTCTCGGCTGCCGCGGAGATGATCCGCGCACGGTCGCGTAGACGGCTCAGCTGCCCCTGCTTCGCGCCGACGGCAGCCTGGGCACCAGCAAGCTGAGCCGCACGCTCGGAAAGACGCGCGTGCGCATCACGCAGCGACGCATCGACGGACAGGAGCTCCCGATACGCCTCGATCTGCGCCTCGCTCAGCGACGCGAGCGACGGCGTGGCCGTTGCCGCCGCTAGACGGAACGCGTCGCGCGTGAGACGTTCGCGGATCGCGCCACGACGGCTCGCCTGCATCTCGAGCGCGGCGATATCGCTTCCGACCGCCTCCAGGTCCCTTCCAACGCGCGCGATCTCGGCGTTGAGCGCGGCCAGCTCGTCACGAGCGATGAGCGCCTGGGCTTCGATGACCTGTGTGAGCGACTTCGCGTTCGCAAGCAGCTCCGCGTCACGCGCCCGGGCGGCTTCGAGCTCCTCCGCTGACGGCGTGTCCTGCGGCGCCTGGGACGCCGCTGGGGTCGGCGAAGGCGAGGCGGTCGGCGAAGGCGAGGCGGTCGGCGAAGGCGAGGCGGGCGAGGCCGACCTGGCTCTGACGGCGAGCTAGCCGCGGGCGGCGTCGGGCTTACGGGCGGTGACGGCGAGGGCGTCGGCGTCGGGTCCACGGCGTCCGCGGACGCCGGGCAGACTGCGAGGAGCGCGAGGCCCAAGACGGTACCCAGTCGGAGCGTGCGGAGCATTCGCTATTGAGAGTGCCCGAGAGTGCTCATACAGCGGACGCAAGTCCACCGGGCAGACGAGCGCGCGGCTAGCGGCGGCTCGGCTCCTCGATCTCCCAGCCGTCGACGCGGAGCCGCTCGCGTTCCTTCTCAAGATCCTTGTAGCGGCCGATCTCCGTCCACGGCATGTCGTCGATGGGCGTACCCGGATTGATGCGCTGCATCACGCGGTTGTCGGCGCGAAGCTCGCGGACGACAAGCTGCCGCTCGCCGTGACCGACACGCAGAAGAAGCGATGCCCGAAGCAACGTTGCCATCCCCTACCCCCAAACGATGCCGCTAGAACGTGAAGCGAGTCCCCGACGCGTTGAAGTGTTTCACATCGAACGCGATGATCTTCGACGGTGTCGCGCGGAACACCGGGCCTGTCTCGTATTTCTCGGCTTTGGGCCGGTAATCGAACGTCCGCCCGTATTTGGTCGCGTACTGGCGCGCGATGCGCTTCGCGACATCCGGCTCGACACCGCGCATGACATCTACCGTGCCCTGGCCGAAGAGACCGCGGTTCCCGATCTGCGTGCCGAACGCGACGCGCGGATCGCGCGCGAGGTTCTGAGCCCAATGCGTGCGCTCGCTGCCTTCGAAATACAGGTGATCGCCGACCCAGGCTCCCCACTGCTGCACCAGATGCGGACGACCGTCCGCATGCGTCGTCGAGATCCAGAAGTAGCGGCCGCCACGAAGGATCTTCTCGACGTCGCTCCACGCGAGCATGCCTTTCGGGGCGCTCGTGATGTATCCCTTCGGCAGCCGCGGCCGGTCCCGCTTGGGCGAAGGCCGCGCGACTATGCCTTGTCCTCGGTCATCCAGCGCTCCACGTCGCGCGTGTACTCGACGATGCCGTCGGAGAACCACAGCGCGATCTCGCTCTTCGCGGTGTCCGGCGCGTCGCTGGCGTGCACGAGGTTCCGGAGCCCGACGAGCGCGTAGTCGCCGCGGATCGTTCCGGGCGCCGCCTCATGCGGCCGCGTTGCGCCGACCATCGAACGCACGACCGCGATCGCGTTCGGCCCCTCGAGCACGATCGCCACGACCGGCGACGAGCTGATCACCTTGACCAGGTCGTCGTAGAAGAACTTCCCCTTGTGCACCGCGTAGTGCTTCTCGGCCATTGCGCGGTCGACGCGGAGCAGGCGCAGCGCGGCGATGCGCAGCCCTCGCCGCTCGAAGCGGTTGAGGATCTCGCCCGAGATCCCGCGCTGCACGGCGTCGGGCTTCAGCACGACCAGCGTGCGCTCGACGATCTGCTCGGGGCTCATGACGCGATCTCCATGACGGCGTCCGGCCCTTCCGGCACGCGAACGGTGGCGAGTGCCGCACGCGGACCGACGGCCGCCACGTACGAGAGCTCGGGCCGCAGGTACTGCTGCGCCGCGCGCTGCACGTCCTCGGCGCTGACACTGTCGATGATGTCGCAGACCTCCTCGACGGTGCGCACGCGATCGAGGAAGAGCTCCTGCCCGGCGAGCCAGTTCGAGACGCCGCGCGTGTCCTCGAGCCGCAGCTCGAGACGCCCTTTGTTGAAGTCGCGCACCCGCTCGAGCTCGTTCGCGGGGACGATCTCGTCGCGCAGGCGCGCGACCTGCGCGAGCGCGGCTTCGATGACCTCAGCGATCCGATCCGGCGCGATGCCGGCGTAAATGACCTCGTGACCCGCGTCGAGGTAATTCGACGAGAACGAGTGGACGTCGTACGCGAGTGCTCGCTTTTCGCGAAGCTCGAGGAAGAGCCTGCTCGACATCCCCTCACCGAGGATCGCGTTCAGCATGTCGAGCTTGTACTTGTCGGGATGGATCTGCGGCACGCCACGCCAGCCGATGCAGACGTGAGCTTGCTCCGTCCGCTTACCCAGAAGCTTGACGCGCGTCTTCGATGACTTAGGCGCGGACTTGAGGCGCGGCGCCTTGCGGTCCGCGATCGGTGCGAACAGCTCCGCGATCGCGTCGGACACCTCGTTCGCATCGACCTTGCCCGCCAAGGCGACGACGATCTTGCGCGGCGCGTAGCCGCGGTCCATGAAGTCGCGCAGCTGGGCCGCCGCCATCCCGAGAACGACCTGCTCACGGCCCGCGACCTCCCAACCCAGCGGATGGTTGGGGTAGAGGAGCTCGTCGACCAGCGTGTGCACGCGGTCCTGCGGCTGGTCGCGGTACATACGGAGCTCTTCAACGATGACCTTCTTCTCGGACTCGACGTCGGACTCGCGCAACATCGGCGCGAGGATGAGGTCGGCGACGACGTCCAGCGCCACACGCCAGTGCCGCGCCGGCACGCGCGTCCAGAAGACCGTGACCTCTTTGTCGGTCGCGGCGTTCACGACGCCGCCGCGGCTCTCGATCTCCATGCTGATGTCCGCGGCGGTCGGCCGCTTCGCCGTTCCCTTGAACACCATGTGCTCGAGGAAATGGCTCGTTCCCGCGTCGCCGCGGCTCTCCATGCGAGAGCCGGCGCCGACGAAGACGGCGAGCGACGCGGATCGTGTCTCCGGCATCTCGGAGACGAGGATGCGCACGCCGTTCGGTAGGGTCCGCTTCTGATACTCCACCGCGCCGAACGCTAGCATTGAGAGCCGTACGCCGTGACGCGAGCGTGAGGAGGGGAATCCGCGTTGACTAGCCGATCTGACGCGCTCATTCACTTTCTGTGCGTACTGCCCGACCACCTGCGGGACCCGCAGCTGGAGAGCGATCACATCACGGTCGTCGACGGCCGTTGGGCCTTCTGCGCCGCGAACGTGCGCGAGGAAACGCACGACTGGCAGTCAACGGGTGGGATCACGCGCGCCGATGTGGGGCGCCAGCTCGCGCAGCGCCGCTCGCAAAAGGCCTAGCGGCAGAACGCCACGGTGATGTAGATCGCGTCCGGCCCCTGGACCGCCCCGATGCCGGCGCGACGGAAGTTCGCATCCATGATGTTCGTCCGGTGGTTGATCGGCTCCCAGGGTTCGGCCATGAACTCCCGGTGCAGCACGTCGACACCGCCGCCCCAGACCTTGCCGGTGTTCTCGCCGTACCAGCCCGTCCCGCAAGCAGGCACATACCGGGACTTCGCCGTCCCGTCGGGTCCGTCGTGATACACGTAGCGGTACTGCGCTTCGACCGCACTGTGCTTGCGCGCGGCCTCAGACACGCCCGCGTCCAGCGCGAGCGGAGCGAGCCCCGCATTCACCCGCGACAGGTTCATGAGACCGAGCATGCGCAGCTCCGCCTCGTGGGTCGCGGGTGACGTGGAGATCGCCGGAGCAAGCGGCGCGGGCCGTGCCGTCGGCGCCGGGGTAGGAGCGGGCGTCGGATCCGGCGTTCGTTCGGCGACCACCGCGGGCTCGGGCGCCGGCTCGAGTGCCGGCGGAGCTTCGGCGGCTGCCGCGAGCGCGAGATCCGCGATCTGAGCGAGCACGACGTCTGTTGTCGGCACGGACGCGAGGTCCGTCGCCCGCACCGGCGCCGCGTCGCTGATCTGATCAAAGGACGCTGCGCCGATCATCAGGCGCTCACCGCGCGCGAGTGGCGCAACGCGAGCGATGGACTCGCCGGACTGCGGACGCACCGCCTCGATGCGTAGGGTCGACACGAACACGTCGCCGATGATGAAGAGGGCGACGATCGGCACCGAAAGCGCGACGAACAACGTGGCGGTTTGGTGGATCGCCCAGATCGCCCCGGCGCGGATCACTCGGCCGTCGTGCTCCGCGCGCCGTAGCTGATCAGCAGGTCCGCACCCGCGCGGCGCGCCGCGCCGAACGTCTCGCGCTCCGCGGCAAGGAGGTCGCGCGAGTCGTCTGGCGTGATGAAGAAGGCATGCTCGTCGGCGGTGAAGAACGAGATCACCGGGCGGTCGACGGTCTCGGACAAGCGTGTCACGAGGTCGAGGGTAAGGAGCCCCGGCTTCAGCACGACGGCGTCCGCGCCGGCCGCCACCTCCCGCGCGGCGCGCGTGCGCGCTCCATCGGGATCGTCGACCGCGATGAGTGGCACGGCGCGGTCCCTCACGGGTATGGCCTCGACGGCGACACGGTGCGCCGCGTAGAGAACGCTCTCGAGCTTGATCATCGCGGCGATGGGTAGCTCCGGCCGGCCGGCGGAGGAGGCCGCCGCGCGCAGCGCGCGCACGCTGCCCTCGAGCATTCCCGAGGGGATGAGCAGGTCCGCGCCGGCATCGGCGTGCACCGCGGCGATCTCCGCGAGGCGCTCGAGAGTTCCCGCGACATTCGCCTGGCCTTCCGCGAAGAGGACGCACTGCCCGTGAGGTGTGTACGCGCAGACGCAAACATCCGTGGCAACGGCGAGATCGGGCGCGGCGTCCTTCACAGCGTGGATCGCGCGGGCGACGATGTGATCCCGCTCGCTCGCGAGCAGGGCGAGCTCGTCCTTCCGGTCCGATGCGGCGAAGATCAGAAAACCGGCGAGACCCGTTGACGCCGCGTCACGCGCATCGCGCACGAGCTCGGTTATGGAAAGGCGCTCGAGGAATGGGGCGTCCGGCACACGCTCGCGGTCCTCCACGCGGGCCGAGACGATGACGGGCTGGATGAGCCGTCCGGTGATCTCGGGCGCGGCCAAGGCGCGGGACCACAGCGGGTGGTCACGGAGCCGGCCGCGGACCAGCGTCGTGGGGCTCACCTTCCGGATGGTACGAGCATGGGAGCGGCCCGGACTCGTCTGGAACCCGCCGGAGGTCTACCCTGTATGACAGATATGAGACGCCTTGGGCTGGCCGTTTCCGCTTTTGCCCTGACCATCGGCATTGTTCTCGCCGGGGGCGTCGCTTTGCGACCGGTCCAGACCGCGCAGAGCGCCGGCATCGTTGATACGGCACCGATCGAAGCGAGCGCCGCAACCGCAGCGATCGTCACCGACGCGCAGCCGGCCGTCGCGCCGATGAGCGCGCCGAGCGTACCGGCGGTCGAACAGCTTCCGACACCTGTCGCCGCGCCAGCGAGCGCCGCGTTCACCGAGATGAAGCACGTGTGGCAGTCGCTCAACAACTGCGGCCCCGCCGCGGTCGTGATGGCGATGTCGACGCTCGGCGTCGATGTCAATCAGGAGACCGCGCGCCTCGCGCTCCGCGGCACCGACGAGCGCCGCGGCATGGGACCGCAGGGCGTCGGTCCGTGGGTGAAGGAGAACTTCGATCTCCGCTCGGTGTGGCGCAACAACGGTACGAACGAGACGCTGAAGACCCTCATCGCGAACGGGTTCGCGCCGATGGTCACGCAGTGGATGGAAGAGCCGTGGGTCTCTCGCGTCTCACACTGGCGGACCGTTCGTGGATACGATGACGCGAAGGGTGTCTTCTACGTCAACGACTCGATGCGCGGGAACAACTTCCCGCTGTCGTACGACTTCTTCAATCGCAACGGGCAGTCGTTCTCGTTCCGCTACATGGTCATCTACAAGGCCGAGGACGAAAAGCTCCTGAGGGCGATCATCGGCGACCAGTGGAACGACCTGACCATGCGTCGCTCTCTCTACGAGCGCGCGAAGGCCAACGCGGTCACTCAGAACACGAACTTCGCGTGGCTCGCGTACGGTGAGGCCTCGTACTCGTTCGGCATGTTCGAGGAGGCGGTCGCCGCCTTCGAGAAGGGCCTCGCGATGGGCAACTCGCAGGGCATCTTCGGACTTCGCAACTCGTACCCCCAGGCGCTGCGCGCCTTGGGTCGCCAGCAGGACGCCGATCGCGCCGCACAGACCGTGGCGGGCGTCAGCACGGTGCCGTCGAACGGCGTCGCCGCGCCGCCGGATCCATACGCGGTGTACCTCGCGATGCTGCGGGTCACACCGATCGAGCGCATCCCGACCGAGTGACGCGCGTCCGCTTCATCGGAAGCGGCGATTCGTTCGGTAGTGGCGGGCGTTTCCAGACCTGCATCCTCGTCGACGCCGATGACTACCGCTTCCTCATCGACTGTGGCGCGACATCACTCGTCGCACTGAAGCGCGCCGGCGTCGATCCTTCTTCCATCGATGCGGTGCTGCTCACGCACTTTCACGGCGACCACTGCGGCGGCGTCCCCTACCTCATCCTCGACGGCCAGTTCACGAAGCGCGAGCGACCGCTCGTCGTCGCCGGGCCGCCCGGCGTGCGAGAACGGATGACGGCCGTGTTCGAAGCGGCTCTGCCGACGTCTTCGCGCACCGAGCAGCGCTTCGGCATGACGTACGCCGACCTGGGCGAACGCCCGACGACGATCGGACCATTACACGTCGTGGCGTTGCCAGTCGCGCATTTGCCCGAGACCGTCCCTCACGGTCTGCGCGTAGAAGCAGCCGGGCGCGTCGTTTCGTACACCGGTGACACGGACTGGTGCGACGCGCTGCCCCGCCTCGCGGACGGCGCCGATCTGCTCATCGCCGAGGCGTACTCCTTTGAGAAGCGCATCCCGCAGCACCTCTCGCACGCGACGCTCGTCGCGCACCGGGACGACCTGCGAGCGAAACGTGTCGTTCTCACGCATCCGGGCGTGGAGACACTCGCGCGCCGCACTGAGCTCGCCTGGACCCTTGTCGACGACGGGACGACGATCGATCTCTAGCCGCAACGGCCCGATGGAGGACTCATGAAGATCACCGCGTCCGCGATCTCCCTCAACGTCGACGATGTCGCCGGATCGGCGGCGTTCTCCAAAGAGCACTTCGGGTTCAAGGAGGAGATGGCCGCCGAAGGCTTCGTGTCGTTGTCGAGAGAGGACGCCGGCTTCAATCTCATCTTCCTGCGGACAGGGCTCAAGACCTTCAAGCCGGAACACATGCGCGATCGTCGGGCGGATGGCCTCCTGGTGGTCTTCGTCGTCGACGACATCGACGGCGAGTACGCGCGCCTGAAGCAGGAGGGTTTGCCGATCACGACACCGATCGAGACCGAGCCGTGGGGAGAGCGGTTCTTCCAAGTAACGGACCCAAATGGAGTCGTCATCCAGCTCGTTCAGTGGATAACGTGATCCGGATCCTGATTGCGGCCGCAGGTCGTGACGGTCGGCCACTAGCGGGCGGCCGCGAGCTCCTTTGTCCGGGCGAGGCGCTCCGCGGCGGCCTGAAGCACGTCATGCGTCTTGCAGAAAGTGAAGCGCATCAGGTGCTTCCCGAGCGCGGGCTCCGAATAGAAGGAGGAGCCGGGGACTCCGGCGACGCCGACCTCTGACACGAGCCAGCGCGCGAACTTTGTGTCGTCGTCGAAGCCGAACGGCGTGATATCGCAGAGAACGTAGTACGCGCCCTCGGGCCGGCGTGGCGCGAACCCCGCCGTTTCGAGCGCGCCAACGAGCAGATCGCGGCGTTTCCGGTACTCCGTGCTGAGCGTGTCGTAGTACGCGCGACCGAGCCCGAGGCCGACGGCGACCGCCTCCTGCAGCGGCGCCGGCGCGCCGACGGTCACGAAGTCGTGCACTTTCCGGATACCCGAGGTGAGCTCGGGCGGCGCGACGATCCATCCGACACGCCAGCCGGTGACCGAGAACGTCTTGCTCGCGCCGGAGATCGTCACCGTGCGCTCGGCCATGCCGGGAAGCGTCGCCATCGGGATGTGCTCCCCCTCGTAGCGGATGTGCTCGTAGATCTCGTCGGTGACCGCGACCACGTCGTGCTCGATGCAGAGCGAGGCGATGACGGTGAGCTCGTCGCGCGTGAACACGCGGCCGGTCGGATTGTTCGGCGTGTTCACGATGATCGCCTTCGTCCGCGGCCCGAACGCTTTGCGGAGCTCGTCACGATCGAAGACGTTCTCCGGCGGGCGCAGCGGCACGTAGACCGGTCGCGCGCCGGCGATGTCAGCGTCCGGCCCGTAGTTCTCGTAGAACGGCTCCAGCACGATGACCTCGTCGCCTGGATCGACGAGCGCGAGAAGCGTCGAGATCATCGCCTCGGTCGCCCCGCAGGTGACGGTGAGCATCGTCTCGGGATCCACGGTCATCCCATACAGCTCGGCATAGGTGCGCGAGAGCGCATCCCGCAGCGACTTCGCACCCCAGGTGATCGCGTACTGATTGATGTCGGCGTCGATGGCGCGCTTCGCGGCGTCCTTAAGCACCTGCGGCGCCGCGAAGTTCGGGAAGCCCTGCGCCAGGTTGATGCCGCCGTGGAGCGCGTTGAGACGCGTCATCTCGCGGATCACGGACTCCGTGAATCCGGCGGTGCGCGCCGCCAGCTTCACGCGCGCGGTGCGCATCAGTACCCGGCCTCGAAGTCGACGCGGTTGAGCAGATCCTCGCCCGACTTGAAGCGGCGCAGGTTCTCGACAAAAAGCGTCAGCGTCCGTTCGCGGACGTGCGGCGACGAATTCGAGGAGTGCGGACTGATCATGACGTTCTCGAGCGTCCAGAGCGGATGGTCCGCGGGCAGCGGCTCGGTTGTGAGCGCGTCGAGACCCGCGCCGCCGAGACGTCCGGCACGCAGCGCATCGACGAGCGCATCCTCGTCCACGATCGCGCCCCGGGCGATGTTCACGATCCACGCGGTCTTTTTCATACGGGCGATCACGTCGCGGGAGATCGCGCCGCGTGTCGCGCGCGTCAGCGGCGCTGCGATCGCGAGGTAGTCGGCCTCCGCCACGACATCCTCCAGCAACTCGGGTGGGACGATGCGTTCGACGCCCTCGACCGGCTCGACGCGGCGCCGCACGCCGATGACCCGCATACCCAGCGCCGCCCCGAGGCGGGCGATCTCCGCGCCGATGCTGCCGAGGCCGTACACGACGAGCGTCGACCCGCGCAGCTCGTCCTGCCGGTGCTCCTTCCAGTTACGCCGCGACTGCTGATCGCGGTAGACGTGTAGCCGCTTCGCGCCGGCGAGGATGAACGCCAGCGCGTGCTCGGCGATCTGGATGTCATACGACCCGCTGTTGTTCGTGAGGGCGATCCCTCGGTCGCGGAACTCGCGAACGCCAACGAGATCCTCGACGCCCGCGCCGACCGAGTGGTACCAGCGCAGCTTTGGCGCCGCGTCGAGCAGCTTTCGGACGCGCGAGCCGTTGTTCGTGCCGATCGCGCATTCCGCGTCGGCTGCGGACGCGAGCTCGGAGTCGTCCTTGGGCACGGCGACCTGATCGTCCGCCAGTAGCTTGGGAAGATCGGTGGCCATGCCGCCGAAAGCCGACCAGACCGCGATCTTCGTCACTGGTACACCGCGGGCGCGACGCGCAGCGAGTCCGCGAGCATCGTGCGCTGGAGCAGCGACATGTCCTCCGGCAGCGCGGTGGGGTCCGTGAGCACGACCTCCGTCGTCTCAATCGACGGTGTCGGCTCGCCGCCAGTGATCCGCGCGCGGAAGCAACAGATATAGAAGTGGTACGGGGAGACGCTCGCGAAGCTCTTGTTGTCGTACACCCCGATAAGCCGCTCTATCCGGGCTTCGAACCCGGTCTCTTCGTGGAGCTCGCGCAGCGCGTTCGCCGCGGGCGGCGTACCGACATCGGCGTATCCGCCGGGCAGCGCCCAGCGTCCGTTGTCGGCGCGCTTGATCAGCGCGACCCGGCCCGTCTCGTCGAACGCGGCGACGGAGCAGCCGACCTTCGGACTTGGCATATGCAGGTCCGCCAGATAGGGCCGCTGTGGCGTGAAGTTCGCGTCGATGGTCATCTCGGCAATACCTTCGGCGATAGCCATCGTCCTTTCATACCGATCCCGGTCGTAGTCGCTGGGCGCGAACTCGAGCCCGATCTTTGCCATGGCCGCGAGCTCGTGCGCCCAGAAACGAAGTTGCTCAGATGGGCGCATGGGCCGCCCATACTAGGCGGCTTGTCGGCGCTCTCGGGGACGCTCTTCAATGTCCTGACCGTGCTCGTGGGTGGTCTGCTCGGCACGGTCCTCGGCGACCGGCTCCCCGAGCGGCTCCGCGAGAACGTCGTGCGTGGCGTCGGGCTGTTCACACTGGCCATGGGCACGAAGTTCGCGATCGACACCTCGAATCTCCTCTACGTGCTCGGCAGCATCCTCATCGGCGGCGTGATCGGATCGCTCTGGGGCGTCGACCGGCGCCTCAGTGATCTCGGGGCCGCACTGCAGCGTCGGTTCGCCACGCGCGGCGGTGGCGGGACCGTGGCCGAGGCATTCGTGACCGCGTCGATCGTGTTCTGCGTCGGCCCACTCACGTTCCTCGGCTCGATCCAGAACGGCCTCACCGGCGACGCGAGCCTGCTCGCGATCAAGAGCGTGCTCGACGGGTTCACCGCGATCGCGCTTGCGGCGACGCTCGGCTGGGGCGTGCTGCTCACCATCCCGCTCATCCTCATCTATCAGGGCGGCCTCGCCGTGGGCGCGTCCTTCTTCGCCGGCCTGCTCTCGGACCTGCAGCTGCGCGAGATGAGCGCGGTCGGAGGCTTGCTCATCATCGGCGTCGGCCTGAAACTGTTGAGCATCCGCGACGTGAAGGTCGCGGATTATCTGCCCGCGATCCTCGTCGCGCCGCTCCTCGTGGCGGCGGCCGTTCGCATCAAGGAGGCGCTCGCCCTATGAAGATCCTCGAGTTCCGCAGCGATACGTTCACGAAGCCGACGCCGGCGATGCGCCGCGCGATGGCCGAGGCCGAGGTCGGCGACGACCAGTACGGCGAGGACCCAACGGTCAACAAGCTCGAGCAGCGCGCGGCGGAGACCGTCGGCAAAGAGGCCGGCCTCTACGTCGCGAGCGGGATGCTGGGAAACCTCTGCGGCGTCCTTTCGCAGACGCAGCGCGGTGACGAGGTGATCCTCGGCGACATGGCGCACATCTACCAGAACGAGATGGACGCGGCGTTCGTTCTTGGCGGCATCGTGCCGCGTCTCGTGCCGAACCGCGACGGTCTGCCGTCGCTCGAGGACATCCAGACCGCCGTCCGCCCGCAGGGCATGCATGCACACACGGCGCTCATCTGCCTCGAGAACTCCCACAACAACTGCGGTGGCACGGTCATCACCGCCGCGCAGACGAACGCGATCGGCGAGTTCGCGCACGAGCGTGGCCTCCGCGTGCACCTCGACGGCGCGCGTATCTTCAATGCCGCGGCGGCGCTTGGCGTCGACGCATCTGCGCTCACGGCGGGCGTCGACACCGTGCAGTTCTGCTTCTCCAAGGGACTCGCTGCACCGGTCGGCTCGATCATCTGCGGTGATGCCGAGACGATCGCGAAGGCGCGCCGGGTACGAAAGCTTCTCGGCGGCGCGATGCGCCAGGCCGGCGTGATCGCCGCAGCCGCGCTGGTCGCGCTCGAGGAGATGCGCGACCGACTCGTGGAAGATCACCGCAACGCGAAGGCGCTAGCGAACGGTCTCGCGCAGATCGAAGGAGTGAAGATCGACGCGGCAAGAGTGGTCACGAACATCGTGTCGTTCGAGATCGATCCGGCGTGGATGGACGCCGGCGCGTTCCACAAAGCCTGTGCCGAGCGCGGACTGCGTTTCTCGCGCTACCTGGGGAACTCCCCGCGCCTGCGCGCAGTGACGCACAACGATGTGACCGCCGCGGACGTGGATGCGGGACTGGAGATCGCGAGGGCCGTGCTCTCGAAGACGAGAGCGCCGGCCCTCAGCGTCTAGCTACTTTTCCTTCTTGTCCTTGCCGTTCGATGCGCTCGCCGCGTCGGCCGTCACGGTCGTCTGCTTCGTGAACGATCCGGTGAGCGTCGGCGACGAGAAGCTGACGCGGAGCGTGTAGGTCCCCGGGGCGAAGCCGCGGGTGTCGACGTTCACGTGGTAGCCGTTGTTACCCCAGCTCACCGAACCGGTCGGGTTCGCGCTGTAGATGTAGCCAGTGACCACCGTGCCTGATGCATCGAGCACGTCCACGCGCACCGTGGAGTCGAACACCGGCGTGCCGTCGGCGCGCAGGACCGAGAACTTGACCGGCAGCAGCCTGCCGACGGTGAATGAGCTCTCGACCGGCTCGTGCCACTGGAAGCTGAACTTGCGGACATTGACCGTCAGCGTGCCGGAGCCGGTCGCGTTGTAGCCGTCCGTCACGGAGACGGTGACCGTGTACGTGCCGGCCGTGTTGTAGGTGTGGTCGAGCAGGAACGACTTGCCGCTCAGGGCGAGCGCGCGGCCGCCTGAGCCATCGCCGTAATCGACCGTCGCCCAGAAGCCCGTCGTCCCGGGATCGCTGAAGGTGCCGGACTGCCGAAGCGTCGAGTCGAAGGTGAGATCGACCGTGCCACCGAGGTTCACCGTCGGCGGGACGTTGGACACGTTCACGCGGAACGAGCCGGTGCCGATCGCGCCCACGTCATCGGTGACGGTGACGCTCACGACGTAGCTGCCCGGCGCGAAGAGGTGCTGGAGCGTGAAGCTCTTGTTCGCGGCGAGCGCGAGCGGCGCAGTGGCCGAGCCGTCGCCGTAGTTGACGGTCCCCGTCCACGAGGTCGACGCGTCCTGGTCGGTGAAGCTCGCGACGCGCGAGAGCGCGACGCCTTCGTTCAGATTCGCGTCCGGACCCAGCGTGACGACCGGCGCTTCATTGGTGCGCATGTCGTGCACGTACAGCTGCATGCCGGTGCTTGATGGCGTCGGCACGAGGTTGCTCGCGGAGGAACCGAACATCGCGAGACGGCCGTCAGAAGAGACCGAGGAACCCGAGCTGGCCGAGTTGGCCTGCTGGCCCGCGTCGTTCAGCGAGGCAAGGCTGTAGCTGCCGGTCATACGGTCGAACAGGATCACATCGAACGTCGCGTTGAGGTCGCCTCCGACGAACTTGTCGTCCATCGAGTGGAAGGCGACCCAGCGGCCATCCGCGGAGATCGATGGCGCGCGGCTGTCGGTGCCGGAAACCGTTGTGGTCGTATACGACGCGAACACGGTCGTGCCGGCGGCGCGGTCGCGCAGGTAGACGTCCCAACCGGTGATGCCACCGAGGAGGCCGTCTTTGTCGCGACTGTCGAGCTGAGCCGTCGTCTCGAAGGCGACCTGGAGACCGTCCCATGACACAGCCGGCGCCACGGACGCCTTGGCCGCAACGATCGCACCAGTTGTCGTGACCGACTCGAGCGTCGTCGTTCCGAGCGCGAGGTCGCGCACGAAGATCTGCCCGACTCGAGATGTCGCGAGCGGCGAGAAGTTCGCGGCCTGTGACACGAACGCCACGACGTGGCCATTGCCGGAGAGCGCGGGCGCCGAGCTGATGTCATTGCCCGCTGCACCCGTCGCGTCCACCGATGCGCGGGTGACGACGCCTGTCGCCATGTCCTTCACATAGATCTGCTGCCTGTTGTTGTTCGGCGTCGCGACGAGGTTGTTCGCGCTCGAGGCGAAGGCGACGTAGCGGCCGTCATCCGAGATCTCACGCTTGCCGGCCGCGTTGTTCGCGGCGGCGCCCTGCGGTGCGCCAGTTTGATCGGCGCTGACAACCTTGGTGACGCCGCTGTTCATGTCGCGGAGGAAGATGTCGACGAGCGCGTTCGCGTCGCCGTCAACGAAGTCGTTGCCGTTCGACGCGAAGGAGACGAAGCGCCCGTCGGCCGAGACCGAGGGCGCGAAGCCCCCGACTGTGCTCGGTGAGCCGGTCTTGGCGACGCTGACGAGCACGGTCGCGCCTGTCGTGCGGTCGTGACGGTAGACGTGCATGCCGGTCACGCCAGCAACGAGGTTCGCGGCCATGGAGGTGAAGACGACGTAGCGGCCGTTCGCGGAAAGCGATCCGGACTGCACCATGCCGGCAGCGGGCAACCCCGCCGAGCTCACGGATTCACGGGTGGTCCGAACATAAGGTGCCGCGGCGGATTGGGCTCCTCCAGCCAATCCGGAGAACGCAAGGCTGCCAACGAGAACCGCTTTGGTGAATGTTTGGGCGCGTTTCGTCTTCATGGCTGGCAATTAAGCGTGGGATCGCCGTCACCGGCGATCCCCCATGCTGCTCCCCCGGTAGGGGCAGTACTTCCGGTACTAATCACGGAGGCGGGATCTCACGGCGCCCGCCGTTCCGTTGGTGGCGAGGGTGAACTCGGCGGTGAGCGTCGCGGACGAGAACCGCACTCGCAGCCAGTACATGCCGGCTGAGAGGTCCTTGGTGTCGACGTTGACGTGGTAGCTGTCGCCACTCCAAGTGACCGACCGGCTGGGCTGTCTACCGAAGATGTAGGTCCCGGCCTTCACCGCGCCCGACGAGTCGACCACGTCGACCTGGACGCTCGTGTCGAGGACGGGTGAGCCGTCCAGGCTGTGGACGTTGAACCTCACCGGCAGGTTGCGGCCAACGCTGAACGTGTCGCTCACGGGCGAGAGCCACTCGAAGGTGACCTGTGGTGGCGGTGGTGTGTCGTCCACGAGCTTGCGGACATAGAGCTGGTTGAAGATGTTCGACGATCCGGACACGAGATTCGATGCCGTCGACCCGAAGAGCACGAGATTGCCATCGGCCGAGACCGACGCACCGCCGAGCGTTTGGCCACTCGGCATATTTGCCTGCTCGCCGGCGTCGTTCCGCGAGACGAGCACGACCGTCCGATCGAGGCTGTCATAGAGGAAGACATCGACCAGGCCGCCAACATCGCCGTCGACGATCTGCTCGTCGAGCGAGTCGAAACCGACCCAGCGACCGTCGCCGGAGATCGAGGCTCGCGCGCTGGACGCGCCCGGGACCAGGTTGAGGGACAGCGAGGCGAGCTCGGTAGTGCCGAGCGTGCGATCACGCCAGAACACGTCGACCGTGCCGTTGTCGCGGTCGTCCGGGTGAAGCGGCGCCTCCGACTCGAACGCCAGGTACCGACCGGTCGCCGAAAGCGCGGGAGCGCTCGCGCGGCGCCCAATGGCCGCGGCACCTACCGACTCCAGCGTCAGCGGTCCGTTCGGCATCACGCGCGTGAAGACCTGCGCGGTGTTCAACGCGGTGCTCATCGAT
>CAJDUG010000002.1_pt1 | contig 67077 bp, 70 predicted proteins | sample 7390021 | NCBI WGS metagenome assembly CAJDUG01 (sample SAMEA7055676, study PRJEB34461) | soil metagenome | biome: terrestrial ecosystem; feature: Peninsula; material: soil | place: Antarctica | collected 2016
CTCGAGGACCACATCGCCCGCGCCGAAAAGGCGATCGTGCCCGCGTCGGCGGCGATGTCGAACAGCGCCGGTCCGGTCGATGTCGTGATCATCGCCCTGCACGGGACCTGGGGCGAGGACGGCCGCATCCAGGGTCTGCTCGACACGATCGGGATCCCGTACACCGGCTCAGGCGTACTCGCCTCAGCCCTGGCGATGGACAAGGTCGCGGCGAAGAAGATGCTCGCCGCGAACGGCATCGACGTCCCGCGCGGCGTCGTGGTCACGTCGGCCACGGGCGATGACCTGGTCCAGGCGCGGTCCGTCGGGTTTCCGGTGTTCGTGAAACCGGTCGCCAGCGGCTCGAGCGTTGGTGCCGCGATCGTCACGACCGCAGAGAAGCTGGCGTCGGCGATCGCTGACGCGCTGCGGTACGACGAGCGCGCGCTCGTCGAGGAGCTGCTCGGGGGGACGGAGCTCACGGTCGCCGTGATCGGCAACGACGACCTCGTGCCCCTGCCGGTCATCGAGATCGTCACGAAGCGCCAATTCTTCGACTACACCGCGAAGTACAGCGCCGGGGAAAGCGAGGAGATCGTCCCCGCGCGCATCCCCGACGACGTCGCGCGGCGCGCTCAGGACATTGCGGTCCGCGCGCACAAGGCGCTGGGCTGCCGCGGGATGTCGCGGACCGACTTCATGTGGTCCGGCGACCGAATGGCCACGCTCGAGGTGAACACCATCCCGGGGATGACCGCCAACAGCCTGCTGCCGAAGGCGGCGCGCGCCGCCGGGATCCAGTTCGGCGATCTGCTGGCGCGTTTCGTCGACTGGGCCCTCGAGGACGCGCGCCGGCGCGCGCGCTGAGCACTCGCTCTCGGCGCTCGACTCGTAGCAAGCCCCGCCGCCGGCGGCCCGCATTCCGCATCAAGGATCCGGTCCGCGTTGGTGCGGCGCTGATCGCGCTGGGATGCGCCGCCGCCCTGTTGGTCATCGCGTTCGCGAACGTCGCCCAGGTCGAGGACGTCGTCGTGGTCGGGGCGAGGCACCTTTCGCGGGACGCCGCACGAGCGCAGAGCGGCCTGGACGGGGTCCCAACGTTCCTGGCCAGCGGCGCCGATGCTCGCGCACAGCTGCGGACGCTCGCGGCGGTCCGCGACGCGAGGGTCGAGATCCTCCTGCCCGGGGCGGCCCGCATCACGGTCGTCGAGCGCCAGGCCGTCGGGCGGTGGGTCGCGAGCGACAACGTGGAGTGGTTCATCGACTCGAACGGCATCCTCTTCCGGTCCATCGATCGGACCGGCGCACCGGACCTCCGCGTATTCGACGAACGCGCCGCACACAGCGCGGGCGAGCGCATCGATCCCCCTGCTCTCGTCGAAGCGGCGCTCCGGCTGGCCGCGCTCGCGCCGGGTGAGCTGCGCGCCGACGCCACCGATCTGCGGGTCGTGATGACCGCCGGCCCGAACGGACTCGTGCTGCGCACGGCAGCGAGGTGGGAGATCCGCTTCGGGACCGCCGATCGCTTCGATGAGAAGCTCTCCCTCGCGAAGCGCTTCCTCGTGGACAACCCGACGCGGCGCTTAGACTACGTCGACGTGCGCAGCCCCGACCGCATCGTCTTCAGCCCGAATTCATAACGCGTGTGGCTTCCGCTCCTCGGTCTTGTCGCCGGGGTGCTGCTCGGGCTCGCCCTCAACTTCAACCTCCCCCTCGAGTGGGCCCGTTACACCGCGGTCGGTATCCTCGCCGCCCTCGACTCGCTTCTGGGCGCCTTTCGCGCGGAGCTGGAGGGTCATTTCGACACGAAGATCTTCCTGTCGGGCTTTTACACGAACGCTCTCCTCGCCGCGCTGCTCACGTTCCTGGGAGACAGGCTGGGGATCGACCTCTATCTCGTGGCCCTGTTCGCGTTCGGCTGGCGCATCTTCCAAAACGTCGCTGTCATCAGGCGGCATTTCCTTTAGATTCGGTCTAGTCTCGGGCGGGCGGTCGCGGACGCAGGCGGGGAGCAGAAGGAGAGTCAAGGAAGGCGGACGCCTGTGACTGACCAGACCGTGCTTGTCGCGATCGATATCGGTACCACCAAGGTGTGCGTGCTCATCGGTGAGGTGGGCGGCCGCAGCGGTGGCGTCGACGTCATCGGCATCGGGCAGGCGCCCTCCGACGGCCTCCGCAAGGGCGTCGTCATCGATATCGACCGCACCGTCCAGTCCGTGGCCGCCGCCGTCGACGCGGCCGAGCGCCTCTCCGGCCTGAAGGTGCGCTCCGCGTTCGTCGGCATCTCCGGGATGCACGTCGGCTCCCAGAACTCCCGTGGGATGGTCGCCGTGTCGGGCCGCCAGCACGATGTGACCCGCGAGGACACGGTCCGCGCGATCGAGGCAGCGCGCGCCGTCTCCATCCCGAATACCCGCGAGATCCTGCATGTCATTCCCCGCGGCTACGTCGTCGACGGGCAGGAGGGGGTGCGTGACCCCATCGGCATGAGCGCGGTCCGCCTCGACGTGGAGGCGCACATCGTCACCGCGTCGTCATCGAGCGTCACCAACCTGACCAAGTGCGTGCAGAAGGCTGGGGTCGAGATCGACGAGCTCGTGCTGACGCAGCTCGCCACGGCGGAGGTCGTCCTCACCGACGAGGAGCGCGAGCTGGGCGTAGTGCTTTGCGACATCGGCGGGGACACGACCGACGTCGCGGTGTTCCAGGACGGCTCGATCTGCCACTGCGCGACCATCCAGATGGGCGCCCGGAGCGTCACCAGCGACCTCGGGCTCCTCCTGCGGGTCACGCCGGACGTCGCCGAGAGCCTGAAGATCAAGCAGGGGACCGCGCTGCCGCTCGAGGTCGACCCCGACGAGGTCATGCAGATCACCTCGATCGGCGAGGACGTACCGCGGCCGATCACGCGGCGGCATATGGCGCAGATCATCGAGGCGCGGACGGCCGAGCTGTTCGATCATGTGTCTCGCGAGATCGAGGCCGCCGGCGCCACCAACCGGCTGCAGGCGGGCGTTGTGCTCACGGGCGGCGGTTCCCAGCTCAACGGGATCGCCCGGGCGGCCCGAGACCAGCTCGGGATGGCCGCGCGCGTGATGGCTCCCAGCGGCGTGGGTGGTCTGACCGATTCCATCGCGTCCCCGCCCTACGCCGCGGCCTCCGGACTTCTCATCTGGGGCGCCAAGAACTGGTCGGCCGACGAAGACCGGGTCGCTGCCCGCTCCCTCGACGGGGTCGGCGGCCGCCTATCCCGTCTTTTCCGCTCGCTGATTCCGTGAGCTGGAGCGTTTCCAGGCTGACCGGATGCTGCGTTCGGGTATAGAGTCGTGACAACAACTTAAGACTCCGTGCTGGGGCCGTCAGGGGAGGGGCAGCAGCAGGGAACTGGTTTGGAGTGTGCCCATGCCCCTCCGGAGCGATATCGAGAATTTCGCTCTCATAAAGGTCGTCGGTGTCGGCGGCGGTGGATCTAACGCCGTCAACCGCATGATCCGCGCGGAGCTCATGGGCGTCGAGTTCATCGCAGTGAACACCGACGCTCAAGCGCTGCTCCTCTCGGACGCACCGCACAAGATCCGTATCGGCGACAAGGTCACGAAGGGCCTTGGAGCTGGCGCCGATCCCAGTATTGGTCGCAAAGCCGCCGAGGATGACAGCGAGAAGCTGTACGAGGCGCTGAAGGAAGCGGACATGATCTTCGTCACCGCCGGTATGGGTGGCGGAACGGGCACAGGCGGCGCTCCGGTCATCGCTGAGATCGCCAAAGACATCGGCGCGCTCACCGTCGCCGTCGTCACGAAGCCGTTCGCCTTCGAAGGCGCGAAGCGCAAGCTGCTCGCCGAGCAGGGGATCGCCGATCTCGTCGACAAGGTTGACACACTCATCACGATCCCGAACGACCGTCTGCTGCAGATCGTCGAGAAGCGCACGAGCATGGTCGACGCGTTCCGCATCGTCGACGATGTGCTGCGTCAAGGTGTGCAGGGCATCAGCGATCTCATCACGGTGCCCGGCCTCATCAACCTCGACTTCGCCGACGTAAAGACGATCATGACCAACGCGGGCTCCGCGCTCATGGGCATCGGACATGGCACCGGCGAGACGCGTGCGGCCGATGCGGCGCGTCAGGCCATCCAGTCGCCATTGCTCGAGCAGTCGATCGACGGCGCGCGCGGCGTGCTGTTCACCATCACCGGCGGCCCGGACCTGGCGCTGTTCGAAGTGAACGAGGCGGCCGAGATCATCCACGCCGCGGCGGATCCCGAGGCGAACATCATCTTCGGCGCGGTCATCGACGACCGCATGGGCAACGACGTGAAGATCAGCGTTATCGCGACGGGGTTCGACCAGCTGCGACCGCTGAAGCGGATCGAGCAGCCGATGTACAAGCGGCAGGTCGAGCAGCGTCCGGCCGAGCGCCCTACTCCGGCGGCCGTGCAACAGGCGCCGGTCGCTACGAAGGCTCATGAAGAGAAGAAATTCGACCCGAACGATCTAGAGGTGCCAAGCTTCCTGCGCCGCCGCTAGTCGAGGGTTGACCGAGCGCCAGGCTCGTCCGGAGCATTCGCGCGTCTGCCACTAGATTTTGTGGCCCCTTCGCCCATATCTTGTGTGTGTGAGATGCCCGTCCTGTGGACACGAAGACACCCGTGTCGTCGATTCCCGCGAGGCGGAGGACGGCGACTCGATCCGTCGGCGCCGTGCTTGCGACCAATGCGGCGAGCGATTCACGACGCGCGAGCGGTCCGAGTCTGCTCGGATCCAGGTCGTGAAGCGGGACGGGTCGCGTCAGGAGTTTGACCGCAGGAAGCTTGGCAGCGCGATCGGGAAAGCTGCGTCAAAACAGCTCGCCCCGGATGCGATCGAGCGGCTCATCGACGACATCGAGGCGACGATCCGGCAGAGCGGAACGTCCGAGGTCGGATCGCAGCGGATCGGCGAGATGGTCCTCGAGCGCCTCGCGGAATCAGATCCGATGAGCTATCTGCGCTTCAAGATCGTGTACGCGGGTCTCCAGGACCCCGACGCGCTTTACGACGAGCTCGAGGCCCTCGTTCGTCGCCGGCAGGAAACCCGCGACCGCAAATTCGCCGAGCAGACCGTGCTGCCCATCGAGTCCGCGGTCGTCGCGACGGGCCGCCGCCGACGACGCTGAGCGGAGCACTGGCACCGCGAACGATCCGCGCTGTGCTCTGGGATCTCGATGGGACACTCACGGATAGCGTGCGATTCGTTGTCGACACCGCGAATCGCGTGATCACGGCGCACGGTGGCACACCGCTCCCATTTGAGAGCGTCGGCGCGATGACAGGGCTGCCCCTCGAGGCGATCTTCCGAATGGCCTGGCCCGATCTCACACCCGATCTCGCTCAGCAGTACCGCACTGAATATCGGGACATCTACGACCGCGAAATGGTCCCCGCGACGAAGCTGTACGAGGGTGCGCGCGAAACCCTGCACGAATTCCACGAGGCAGGCCTGCTCCAGGCCACCGTCACGGGCAAACGCGCCGCGGACTGCGAGCGCATCCTCCGCGGACTGGGCATCGCCGGTGAGATCGACGTCTACCTTGGCGGGGACTCCGTCTCGCGACCCAAGCCGGCGCCGGACCTTGCCCACCACGCGATGGCGCGCCTCGGGTGCACTCCGGAGGAGTGCGTGGTGGTCGGCGACGCGAATGCCGATATCGCGATGGGCAAGGCCGCGGGCACGCACACGATCCAGGTCCTCTGGGGCTTCGCGCGTGAGCCCACCCTTGGCGCCGACGATGTCGTCGTCACGTGGGCGGATCTGCGTGCGACGGTCTTCGCGCTAGCGGGCCGCGCCAACCCCATACTTCGCGGCGGTGGTGCTCTCGGATCGTGACATCCGCGCCGCGATCGCGTCGGGCCGTATCGGTATCGACCCCTTCGACCCAGCCGGCGTGCAGCCCGCGAGCCTCGACATCCGCCTCGACCGCTACTTCCGCGTGTTCCGCTCGAGCCGCCACGCGTACATCGACCTCGCCCGTCCCCTGGACGACATCACCGAGCTGGTCGAGGTCGCCGAGGACGAGAAGTTCATCCTGCATCCGGGCGAGTTCGTGCTCGGCTCGACGCGTGAGCGCATCCGCCTGTCCGACGACGTCGTGTCGCGCGTCGAGGGCAAAAGCTCGCTGGGCCGACTGGGACTCCTGATCCACAGCACCGCCGGATTCATCGATCCCGGCTGGGACGGGCACATCACGCTCGAGCTCTCGAACGTGAACAACATCCCGATCACGCTCTACCCCGGGATGCGCGTGGGCCAGCTCTCATTCTTCCCGCTGAGCAGCCCCGCAGAACGACCCTATGGATCTCCGGAGCTCGGCTCGAGCTATCAGGGCCAGACCGGGCCGACGCCGTCGCGTTACCGGCTCGACGTGCCGAAAAGACCGTGACCTCCGCCTTCGGCTCCGGCTTTCTGCAGCGGCCTTCGCCGCAGCATCAGTAGGTGTGCGCCGAGTGTTTCCTCTTGGTGTTCCTTGAGGCGTTCATCAACATCGCCGCGCAGGCCCTCGTGCTCGCCATCTTCGTGCGCGTGATCATGGCGTGGGTCCCCCTGCGTCTTCCGTTCGGGCTGAACGAGCTCGTGTGGAATGTCACAGAGCCGGTGCTGGCTCCGATCCGGCGGTACCTGCCGATGGCCGGCGCGATGGACTTCTCGCCGTTCATCGCCCTGCTCCTCATCCAGGTCATCGCGAGCATCCTGCTGCGGGTCCTTCCGCCGGCACTACCGAACCCGCCGTTCTGATGCTGGCGAAATGACCGTAGCCCCGCGGGCGTATTCACGGAGAATGACCGCACATGCGAGCCTGGCCGCGCTCTTTCCGGCGGCCTTCGCGCGCGCCGGCCGCGTGAACTTCGCCGACGCCGTCCGCGATCACCAGGACGAGGTCTACGGCGTGGCGCTCCGCATCCTCGCCGACCCCGACGCGGCGCGCGAGGCGGCCAGCTCGGCATTCCTGAAGGCGTATCGCAGCTGGGCTCGATACGACCAGACCCGGCCGGTCCGTCACTGGCTGCTGCGGATCGCCGCGAACGAGGCGATCAGCGTGGGTCGCTCGCGGACGCGCGAGCGGGCTCGGACGACGAACGTGGACGAGGCGGTGGGCGTTGCCGACCCGGCCCAAACGCCGGAAGCGGCCCTCGTGTCGCGCGAGCAGCGCGACCGTGTGCGTGGGGCAGTTGCCCGTCTTCCCGAGCTGTACCGCGTGCCCGTCGTGCTCCGCTACTTCAGTGAGCTGTCGATCGAGGAGATCGCTGCAGTGACCGGCCGCCCCGCCGCGACGGTCGGCGTCCAGCTCCTGCGCGCACGGGCTCTGCTGCGCGCCTCGCTGAAGGCGCGGCCGTGACCGATCGACGCGACGACCTGCTGGATGAGTCGATCCTTCGACGCGCGCTCCGCCTCGAACCCGACGAGCGGGCGCCACTCTTCGACGCTGCCGCGATCGCGGCGGCGGCCCGACCGCGCACGCGCCTCGCCCTCGTCAGCGCGCTCGTCGCGATAGCGATCGGCGCAGCCGGTGCGGTGACCGTCTGGTCGGCGGCCGCGATATTCGTGCCGGCGGTCGGCGCGAGCGCGTTCGAGCTCGGTCTCGGGATCGTGGCGATGCTTGCGGTTCCCGCGACCGCGATCATCGAGGTTGCCCAGCAGCCCGCGGTGCCGCTGAGCCTGCTGGCCGCCATCGCGATCGCGACAGCGCACGAGCTGCGCGAGCAGAACCTCGTCGCGGGCACCCGATGACCAGCGGGATGGAAGGTAAGGTGACTCATGCCAACGCGTCTTGAACGGAGCACGACGAACAAGGTCGTCGCCGGTGTGTGCGGCGGTATCGGCGAATACCTACAGGTCGACGCCACGCTCGTCCGCGTCTTCTTCGTGATCGGCACGATCGTCACCGGCGGTCTCGGCCTGCTCGGGTACATCGTCGCCATCGTGCTTCTGCCGCTCCCCGGTCAGCCGGCGCCTTTCGTGAAGACGGAGGGCGTCACGAGCTCGACGGTGGAGACGGCGGCAGGCGAAAGGTCCCCGGAGCTGACGACGCGCATCGCGCCCGCGCCGGCGGATCCGGCGGCGGCCGAGCGAAACCGCGCCGCGTTCGGGGTGGTGCTCGTAGCCCTAGGCGTGATCTTCCTCTTCAGCAATGCCGGCGTGTTCCGCATCGTCCGGTGGGACCTGGCGTGGCCGCTCGTCCTCATCGGGATCGGCGCGCTGCTGCTTGCGCAGCGGATGCGGCGGTGAGCGAGCAGCGCGGCCTCTTCTGGCCACTCCTTCTTATCACGATCGGCCTGGTCTTTCTGCTCGTGAACTTCGGGTTCGTTCCAGGCGTGACCGTGCTGTCGCTGCTCAGCCTCTGGCCGCTCCTGCTCATCCTCGCCGGAGTCGACCTCGCCATCGGACGGCGCTGGCCACTGGCCGCGCTCGGCATCGACGTCGCGGTCATTGCGCTCGGCCTCGCGCTCCTCGCGAGCCAGCCGACGATGTTCGCGACTCCTATGTTCCACATCGGCGGCACGAGTGGTGGCGAGCGCGACGTGTCGGTCGAGCGGCGGACCGCATCGTCGCTCTCACTCGCCATCAACGGTGGCGCTGGTCGCTTCCGTATCGGTGGCGGAAGCTCGGTTCTCGTTGAAGCCCACAGTCCGAACCCTGACCTCCGCCTGCGTCGCGCAGATTTCGATCGCGGCGGTCAGGATGCCGACGTGCGCATCGATCAAAGCGGGAGTCGCCAGGTCGGCGGCAGTACGCCCGACTTCGTCGAGACGAAGATCGCCAGCGACGTGCCGACGGACCTCGAGGTGAATGGCGGGGCCGGTGAGTTCATCGTCGATCTGAGCAACGTGATGATCAGGAGCGCCGAGCTGAATGTCGGCGCGGCGTCGCTGACGCTGACGCTCCCGAAGCCGACTGTCGCGGTGAGCATCGAAGTGAACGCCGGCGCGTCCAACATCGTCATCGAGGTACCGGAAGGTGTCGAGGCCCGTGTCACGACGAGTGGAGCTTTGCTCTCGCTTCGAAGCTCGAACACGCGCGTCAGCACGGGCGACAACAGCGCGGAGACGGCCGGATACGGTGCGGCGACGGCGCGCGTCACCGTGCGGGTAATCGCGGGGGCCAGCTCGATCACGGTCCGCTAGTCATAGAATCGCGGCGCGATGCTGCGGCGCTGGCTTGAACCGGTCCTGAACGCGCAGGCTGCATGGGCCGACCCGCTCGGCGATCTCATGCAGCGCGTCTTCCGAGCCATTTACGGGCCGTTCCCCGCGCTGCGCGACTTCCTTCACGGGACGTGGCTGGGCCATCCGGTGCACCCGATGCTCACCGACGTCCCGATCGGCGCGCTCATCATCGGCACCGTCCTGGATGTTGTCGGCCAGCCCACTGGAGCGACATGGGCGATCGGGATCGGCTTCGTCGGCATGCTCGCGTCGGCACTCGCCGGCTACGCGGACTACATCGATCTTGGCGGCGCGGGTAAGCGCATCGGCAGCCTGCACGCGACTTCCATGCTGATCGCGGCGCTCCTCTACCTCGTATCGCTCGGCGCGCGTCTGGGGTGGTGGCCGCTCTTCGAGAACGGCGCAGCGATCACCGCCGGCGTCGGGCTTGTCTTCGTCCTGGTCGGCGGTTACCTCGGCGGCGAGCTCGTCTTCAATCTCGGCAGCCAGGTCGATCGTCATGCCTGGCGCGGTGGCGGCACGAAGTGGCAGGCGCTCGACCTCGACAGCGTGCCCGAAGACAAGCTGACGAAAGCGAAGGCAGGCGCACAGACGCTCGTCGTCGTGCGCCGCGGCGAGAAGATCTTCGCGCTACACGACACCTGCTCGCATCAGGGGTGCTCGCTCGCGGATGGCAAGCTCGTGGACGACGGCAGGCGGGTCGAATGCAAATGCCACGGCTCGCGCTTCGAGCTTGCGGACGGCAGCGTGAACCGCGGTCCTGCTGTCTACCCGCAGCCGCGCTACGAAGTGCGTCGACACGAAGGGAAGATCGAGGTCAAGCGGACCGCCTGACGCGGGCCGAGCGCTCGGTCGTTCGGCGATACTGTCCGCGTGGCTGAAGCGACAAATGCGATCGACCGCGTAGCGGGGAAGATCCTCACGCTCGCCGATATCGAGCTCGAGACGGCGCGCGCTCTCAACAGCGAGTACCTGCGGCACCACCCCGAGGAGGTCGCCGCGTTCCTCAACGAGCGCTCACCCGAGGACACGGCACTGCTCCTCGCGCGGGCGCCGACGCCGACGGCCGCCGCCCAGATCCTCGAGCGGCTGAATCCACGCGTCGCGGCGGACGTGCTGTCGTTGCTCGACGACGTTCTCGTACGCGCGATGCTGGCCGTGACGAACCCCGCGAAGGCGGCGCCGATCATCGGCGGGCTCGACCCGGCCGCGCGCGAATCGCAGCTCGCCCGGCTCGACGAGCGCGTCGCACAGCAGATACGTGAGCTGCTCGCGTACCCCGCAGAGTCGGCGGGCGCTCTGATGGACCCGCGCATCAGTGCCTTCGGGCCGGACACGACGGTCGAGGGAGCGCTGCGGAAGATGCGCACGTTCAAGGAGAAGGAGCTCGGCTCGATCTATCTGATGGACGCGCAGGGCCGCCTCGCCGGTGCGGTCCCCCTGGGCGAGATCGCGACCGCGGAGCCCGAGACCCAGCTGCGCGACCTCATCCGCGGCGAGCCGATCTCGGTCTTCGTGAACGCCTCGCGCGAGGAGGTCGTCAAGGCGCTCGACGAGCGGCGCGTCGCGACGTTGCCGGTCGTGGACGGCGACTCCAAGCTCGTCGGCGTGATCCGCTACCGGACGCTGGTCGCCGCGGCCGAGGCTGAGGCGACCGCGAGCATGCAGACGATGGTCGGCGTCGGCAAAGAGGAGCGCGCGCTCTCGCGCGTCCGCGTCGCCGTCCGCCAGCGTTTGCCTTGGCTCGAGATCAACCTCGCCACGGCGTTCGCGGCGGCGTTCGTCGTCGGCCTGTTCGAAGGGACCATCGCGCGCTTCACCGCGCTCGCGGTGCTGATGCCCGTGGTCGCGGGCCAATCTGGCAACAGCGGCATGCAGGCGCTGGCGGTGACGATGCGCGGTCTGGCCCTGCGCGAGGTCCGGCCAACGCACTGGCCGCGGCTGATCTGGAAGGAAGCCGGGACCGGGATCATCAACGGATTCGCCTGCGCGGCCGTCACCGCGATCGCGGTCTATGTCTGGAGCCAGAGCGTGGGTCTGGCGCTGGTTATCGGTACCGCGATGGTCATCTCGATGAGCATCGCGGGCATATCGGGCGCGGCGGTCCCGCTCGTGATGAAGGCGCTCGGTCAGGACCCCGCGCAGTCGTCGTCCATCGTCCTTACGACCATCACCGACATCGCCGGCTTCATGACGTTCCTGGGGCTCGCCACCGTCTTCGCCACACTTCTGGAATGACGGGAGGCCCGCGCCGGCTCGCCGCGCGCGCGGGTCTCGCTGTCGTCGCCGCGCTGCTGCTGCTCGCCGCACCCGCGGCTGCCGACGATGGCTGGGTCATCGACCGCTTCGCCGCGGACATCGAGATCCAGCGCGATGGCACCCTCAACATCACCGAGTCCATCGACGTCGACTTCCTGAATCTGCAGGACCGGCACGGCATCTTCCGCGTGATCCCGGTCCGCTATCAGTGGGAGGCGGACCCGAAGATGTTGCGGGTCTACGACGTGGACGTGCGGTCAGTGCGCGATGCGAGCGGCCGAAGCCTCACGTACGAGACGAGCGAGGGCGGCGGGCCGAACTTCAGCATCCGCATCGGCGACGCCGATCGCATCGTGACGGGGAAGCAGGCGTACCGCATCAGTTACACCGTGCGCGGCGCGCTCAACGCGTTCCCCGACCACGACGAGCTGTTCTGGAACGTCAACGGCGGTGACTGGGACGTGCCGATGCGCGCAGTGACCGCGGCGGTCCGCACGGCGTTCGACGCCTTCACGGCAGTGACCTGCTACGAAGGGCCGCGAGGATCGACAAAGCCCTGCCGCAGCTCGTTCTCGCCACTGCACGCGGCGTTCACCGCTACGAGCGCGTTGCCCTCTGGCGACCAGCTGACGATCGTGACCGCGCTGCGCAAGGGCGCGGTGACCGCGCCGGTGCCGATCCTTCAGCGACGCGACCGCGAGATCGGGGAGTACTTCGAGGCGACGCCGCTCACCATCGGCGGCGCGCTGCTCGTGATGCTCGGCGGCCTGGGGCTCGTCGCGCGGCACTGGTGGACGGCCGGCCGCGACGACCGCGAGCACGAGACGATCGTCGCCGAGTACGAGCCGCCGGAGAAGGTGCGCCCCGCGCAGGCCGGGCTGCTGATCGACGAGTCCGCCGACACCAAGGACGTGACGGCCACCATCGTGGATCTCGCGGTGCGCGGCTACCTGCGGATCACCGAGCTTCCGGCCAGCGGGATCCTCGGGCTCGGGCAGAAGGACTGGACGCTCACGCGGACCGTGGGCAAATCCGATCCCGACGCGCTTCAGCCGTACGAGCGGACGATCTACGACGGGCTCTTTGGTCGCGGCGCGCTCGACGCGGCGCAGGCTGTGGTGGTCGGATTGATCAAGCGGTTCAGCGCGCGTGCCGGGGACGCGGAGGCGACGCGCGCCGAGTTCGAGGGGGAGGCGACAGACGAGGTCAAGCTCTCCGCGCTAAAGAAACGTTTCTACACGACGCTCGCCAAGGCACAGCGCGAGCTGTACGCAGATTCGGTCGCGCGCAAGTGGTTCGCGGGGGATCCGCAGCACGTTCGTCAGATCTACGGCGTGCTGGGCGTGGTCGGGATCATCGTGGCGGGAGTCCTGGTGTTCGGGCTCGGCTCGGCGCTGGGCGCGGGACTCATCGGCCTCGGCCTCGTCGTACCCGCGGTGGCCTTCCTCGCCGTCGCGTCGCGCATGCCGCGCAAGACACGCACCGGTGCCGAGCTGCACCGCCGCACCCTCGGCTTCCGTCACTACATGGAGATCGCCGAGAAGGAGCGGCAGCGTTTCGCGGAGCGCGAGAACATCTTCTCCGAGTATCTGCCGTACGCGATCGTGTTCGGCTGCGTCGAGAAGTGGGCCAACGCGTTTAAGGACATCGACGCGACGGCCGCGACCTCGAGCTGGTATACGGGCAGCACGCTCGGGGCGTTCTCAGCGAATGATCTGTCGAGCAATCTGAGCTCGTTCTCGAGCCAGGTCTCGTCCACCATCGCCGCCACGCCCGGAGGCAGTGGTGGCAGCGGCTTCAGCGGCGGTGGGGGTGGGGGATCGGGCGGAGGCGGCGGCGGAGGCGGCGGCGGGAGCTGGTGAGAGCCGCACGCCTAGCCAGCGTTCTCAGTAGCAACAGCATGGCCCTGGTGCGACCGGACGCCATGACGGATCGGTCATGCCTGCCATCATCCGCGCGTGAGCGCGCGCAGGCGGATACTCGTGGTCGACGACGACGCTCGTCTCGGAGCATCGCTCCGGCGCGCGCTCGCGTACGAGGGCTACTCCGTGGATGTCGCTTCCGATGGGTCCGGCGCGCTCGTCGAAGCGCGCGACCGTCCTCCTGACCTCGTCGTCCTCGACGTCATGCTTCCGGGCATCGATGGCCTCGAAGTGTGTCGTCGGCTGCGCGCGGGTTCGGACGTCCCGATCCTGATGCTCACCGCACGCGACGCCGTCTCCGAGCGTGTCGCCGGCCTCGATGCCGGTGCGGACGACTACAAAGCTCGGAGTGCCGGGTCCGACGATCGGCGGACCGCTGACCGTGTGGCATGCGCACGAGCACATCTGCTTTTCGCTGACCCCACCCGGACTCGCCGGCCTGCTGAGCCCCCTCGGCATGTGCCCGCTCGGCACGATCGACATGCCGATCACCGCGGAGATGATCCACATCTGGATCGTGCCCGGAGCGCCCGATCCGTTCGGCGACCTCGACGACGCGTGGAAGCGCGCGTACCTTCAGACAACGGTGATGCGTCCCTGATCAAGCGGTCGGTCGAGGATGAGGTGCAGGCGGCGCTGAAGTGGCTGAAGCGCCGCAGCACCAAGGCCACCCTCGCCGGCATGGCGCGCTATGCGATCCCTTCCGGCAACGCGCTCGGCGTCGCGATGAAGGACATCAAGACGCTCGGCACGAAGCTGGGGCGCGACCAGGAGCTCGCAGAGGCACTGTGGCAAACGGGTGTGTACGAGGCGCGGATGCTGTGCTCGTTCGTCGGAGATCCTGCGAAGCTCACACCGGCGCAGATGGACCGATGGTGCAGGGACTTCGACAGCTGGGCCATCTGCGACGCGATGTGCTTCAACCTGTTCGATCGCTCGCCGCACGCTTGGACCAAGGTCACGCAGTGGAGCAAGAAGCGCGGCGAGTTCGAGAAGCGCACCGCCTTTGCGCTGCTCTGGAGTCTGGCCCTGCATGACAAGAGTGGTGACGGCAAGCGGTTCATGCGCGGCCTCGAGCTCATCGAGCATGCCGCCGATGACGAACGGAACTTCGTGAAGAAGGCCGTGAACATGGCGCTCAGTGCGATCGGCAAACGCAGCCCAGTGCTCAACGCCGCTGCGGTTGCGACGGCCCGGCGTCTGGCCGCATCCCAGGACCCCACGGCACGCTGGATCGGAAGCGACGCGCTGAAGGAGCTCACGAGCCGCCGATTGCGCTAGGTTTCTCACGTGAAGCGCGCGACCGCGAAGTCCTATCGAGACCTCACCGAGGAACAGGAGCGGCGCGCGGAGAAGCTGCAGCGGTCCTCCCTCGTCATCGACGCGATCGGCAGCTCCATCGTCAGCCCAGAGCCACCGATCAAAGAAGGCAAGTCCTACGTCGATCGTGCCCTCGAGGCAGGGGTCAACGTCCTGAACGTGACGCTCGCCGCGCACGCCGACGGCTTCGACCGCTTCCTCGATCAGGCCGCCGACTACTTCGACCTCTTCGATGCGAGACGGGACAGCACGATGCAGGTCGAGACGGTCGCCGACATCACGGAAGCGCAGCGATCGGGCAAGCTCGGCGTCATCTTCGGCGTCCAGACCGGCAGCATCGTCGGCACCGACATGTACCTCTGGACGATCGCGCACAAGATCGGTTGCCGGATGGCGCAGCTCACGTACAACGAGCGCAATCTGCTCGGCGACGGCTGCCTCGAACCGGAGAACCGCGGACTGACGTCGTACGGCCGGCAATCGATCCAGGAGATGAACCGCCTCGGGATCTGCCTCGATCTCTCGCACGCCGGCGAGCGCACCTCGCTCGACGCGACCGCAGTCTCCGCGAAGCCGGTGATGTACTCGCACGCGGACCCGAAGGCGATCGGACCGGGGAAGCGGAACATCACCGACGAGCAGATGAAGGAGATGGCCGCCCGTGGCGGCGTGATGGGACTGTCGCCGCATTCCATGCTGAGTCACAAGGTCGCCGGGGTCCGCGCGAACGTGGACGACCTGATGGACATGTTCGACTACGCGGTCGACCTCATCGGGATCGACCACGTCGCGGTCGGATCCGACATATTCGAGTCCTTCACCAAGCTCTCGTGGGAGACGACCACCAAGCGCTGGTACCCAAGCGGCTTCCTCTGGGAGACGATGGCCGCCGAAGGCTTCAGCGCCATATCCGAATGGCCGAACGTCACGCGGGGCCTGGTCGCGCGCGGATACAAGGATGAGGACATCGCGAAGATCCTCGGCGGGAACTGGCTCCGGCTGTTCACAGAGGTTTGGGCGAAGTGACGACCAAGCTGACGCCGGAGGAGGTCGCGACTCTCGCGCGCGCCGGCGGCATGCGCGTCATGGCGGAGGATCTCCCCGAGGTCACGGTCCGCGTGAACGCATTCCTGGACGGGCTCGCCGCCCTTGACGATCTGCCGCTCGAGACCGTGCAACCGATCCCCGCGCTGCCGCATCCCGAAGAGCCCGAATGATCGAGACCGATCTCGCGTTCACCCCGGTCGTCGAGCTCGTCCGGCTCGTCCGCGATCGCGTGGTCTCCCCGGTCGATCTTGTGAAGACATACCTCGGCCGGATCGACCGCTGGGACGGCACGCTGCACGCGTACGTCACGGTTTCGCGAGAGTCGGCCATCCAGAAGGCGAAAGAAGCCGAGGCTGCGGTGATGCGCGGCTCCCGGCTCGGTGCGTTGCACGGGATCCCCATCGCGGTGAAGGACCAGTTCCTCACGAAGGGCATCCGCACGACGAACGGCACGCGAACGCTCTCCGATTTCGTCCCGGACGAGGATGCCACCGCGGTGACGCGCCTTCGCGATGCGGGCGCGATCCTGCTCGGTAAGCTCAACATGCCCGAGGGCGGCATGCTCGGGACACGGGACTGGCCCTTCGGCCAGCCGCGGAATCCGTGGAACACGGAGCATGACGCCGGTGCATCGAGCACGGGCGGTGGCATCGCGGCGGCTGCTGCGCTCTGCGCGGCCGCGCTCGGCGAGGACACCGGCGGATCGATCCGCAACCCCGCCTCCTATAACGGCGTGGTCGGCGTACGGCCGACATGGGGCAGGGTGAGCCGTCACGGGATCCTGCCGCTCGTGTGGTCGATGGACACCGCCGGGCCGATGACCCGCAGCGTCGCGGATGCGGCGCTGATCCTCAGGACGATCGCGGGCCACGACGTGAAGGACGAGTTCACCGCGCGCCTGCCGGTGCCGGACTACGTTGCCGCCCTCGATGAAGGAGTGCGCGGACTTCGCGTGGGCGTCATCCGTGAGCTGTTCGAGAGCGGGTTTCTCGAGCGCGAGACGGGCGACTCGGTGCGAGCCGCTGCCGCCGTCCTCGGCCGTCTCGGCGCGCGGGTCGAAGAGGTGTCGCTGCCGATGATCCTGCTCAGCGGCGTGGTCTTCTGTGCGATCGCCGATTCCGGGACGGCGCTCCAGCATCGTCACGAGCTCTTGACGGAGCCGGAGCGCTTCGACGCGGGACCGCGCCGCCGCATGCTCGCGGCGAGCCTGCTGCCGGTCGCGCTCTATCTAAAGGTGGAGCAGGCGCGCAATCTCATGCGGGATCAGATCCGCGCGGCGCTCGGAAAGTTCGATGTCCTTCTCTGTCCGAGCGCGCCGGCGCCCGCCGCGCGCATCGACCGGGCGCAGGTCGCGACGTGGACGACGGAGGACCTCATCCGGTTCTGGCAGCGCGGGTCGCACACGAGTCCCTTCTCGCTCGCGGCTGTGCCGGCTCTTTCGGTGCCGTGCGGCTTCACGGCGTCAGGGCTCCCGATCGGGATGCAGCTCGTGGGTCGCCCTTTCGGCGAGGCGACCATCCTTCGCGCGGCTCACGCGTACGAGGCGAGCTCCGACGCGCACACCAGGCGGCCGCCGCTCCCCTAGGACACCTTCCAGGAGATCTTCTTCGACCATTCCACGAATCCCGCTGCCCCCTCGACGATGTAGTCGAACCAGATCTTGCCCTTCTCCGCCGTGGCTTCGTTCCCGTCACCGACGACACCGGTCGGGTCGGTGATCTCGTCGTAGTTGAAGTGGACGCCGATCGGATAGCCCTTGAAGTCCACGGTGTTGAGACCCGTGACCTTCAGGCCGTTCCAGTCGTGGTACTTCCCGGATGTCGCGAGGTCCATGCGACACGACTGCGGAACGAGGTGCAGGTAGAGCGCGGCCATCATGCCGCCGCCGTGACCCGGTCCGCCGGCGGGAAAGAGCTGCTTCGTCAGCTCAGGGGTCCGGAAGCCGAGCACACTCAACACCGGGATGCGCAGGCCGCGCTCGTCGCGGATCTTGCGGACGGTGTGGTCGATGGTCCCGTTGTTCCCGTTGTGGCCGTTGAAGAAGATGATCCGCTCGAAGCCCTGGCGCAGGAGGCAGTCCACGTAGTCCTCGAGCACCGCGCCGAGGGTCGATGACCGCAGGCTGATCGTTCCCGGATAGGGCTTGAAGTATTCGGAGTAGCCGCCCGCGATCACGGGCGCGACGATCGCACCGGCGCGCTCCGCGGCAGACACCGCGACGGCCTCCGTGATGATGAAGTCGCCCATCGGCGCGTGCGGACCGTGCTGCTCCTGCGAGCCGAACGGCACGATCACGGGAACGCCCGCCTTCATCTTCTCCTCGGCCTCGACCCACGTGAGGTCCTGCAGCCGGACCTTGGTCATGTCGCCCTCCCTACTGGCCTTTCGGGTACACGAGATCGCGGAAGTTCAGGATGTCGATCGTCGATTCGCCGGCCTTGATGCGATCGGCGATCTTGCGCTCTTTCGCTTCGGCCGCCTCTGCGGTCGCGAGCACCGTCTCGACGTTCGCCGCGGGCACGACGACGACGCCGTCATCGTCCGCCAAGATCCAATCCCCGGGATGGACCACGATGTCGCCGCACGCGACCGGGACCTGCGTCTGGCCGACGCGGCGGTTCGTACCCACACGGGGCGTGACCGATCGGGCATAGACCGGGAACCCAAGCTCGCGGATGCCGGCGGCGTCGCGCACGGGCCCATCGATGACCGCGCCGGCGAGGCCGATGGCCTGGCATGCCTTCGTCATCAGCTCGCCGAGGAGCGCGCCTTTGTCGTCCCCGTCGCCCGCGACGACGAGCATGTCTCCTGCCTTCGCCTCGGCCAGCGCCTTGTGCACGGTGATGATGCTGCCGGGATAGCAGAGGGCCGTGAACGCGGGGCCCGCCGCGATTGCGCCCGGCACACGGCTCTTGATGTCCGCGTGCATGACGCCGAACGAACCCTGCGCGTCGCTGACGTAGGGCGTGACGAGCTTCCGGAAGCGATCCGCGAGGGTTGTCATCGCCGCACTGTAGATTGCCGACCGTGTATGAGGTCGTCGAGCGGTGGGAGCAGCTGCCCGCGGGCTACTCGCATCCTGATGTCGCGGCCGTCGCGGTCGACTCCCGCGGCCGCGTCTACCTCTTCTGTCGCGCTGAGCATCCCGTGCTCGTCTACGAGCGTGATGGGACGTTCGTGCGCTCCTGGGGCGACGGCATGTTCACGTTGCGCGCGCATGGCATCACCGTCGCTCCCGACGGCGCGGTCTGGTGCATCGACGACGGCGACCAGACCGCGCGGAAGTTCGATCCCGACGGCAGGCTCCTCCTCACGCTCGGAACTAGCGGTCGCGCGTCCGACACCGGGTACGACGGCAAGACGGTCGCGTCGATCGCCCGCGGCGGGCCGCCGTTCAATCGGCCCACGAACCTCGCGGTCGCGCCGAACGGCGAGCTCTACGTGACGGATGGCTACGGCAACGCCCGCGTGCATCGCTTCTCCTCCAAGGGGGAGCTCATCGGATCGTGGGGTGAGCCCGGCAGCGGGCCGGGCCAGTTCATGCTTCCGCACGGGATCGCCGTGCACGGCGACGGGCGCGTTTTCGTCGCGGATCGCGAGAATGACCGCATCCAGATCTTCAGCCCGGACGGCGAGTTCCTCGGCGAATGGGATGTGCAGCGGCCGACGCAGCTCGTGTTCGACCGGGTGGGGAACGCGATCGTGGCGGAGCTCCCGTGGCGCGCGGGCTCCACGTCGTTTCGGAACGGCCCGATCGCATCACACCTGCCGGGCCGCGTCTCGATCCTCGACGGCAGTGGTGTCGTGATCGCGCGGCTCGGCGACGAAGGTCCGATCGATCCGACCTGGGGAGCCGCCGACCCCTGCCGCGCCGGCAACTTCTGCGCACCGCACGGACTCGCGATCGATCCGAATGGCGACCTGTATGTGGCCGAGGTCACGGCCACCATCGGCGTGCGCCCCGGACTCGTCCCACCCGATTGCCACACGCTGCAGAAATTCGCGCTCGCGCGCTGACGAAGGGCTACTTCGCGGCGGACTTCAGGTCCGCGAGGAACGTACGACAGGCGCGAGCCAGCATCGGCGTGGCGTTGGTGAGGATGAGCTTCGCCCCGCGCGCAACGGCCGCCGCGTTGTCCTCCGGCGTGATCACGAGCGACATCAGGTGCTTGTCGGACTTCGCGATGCGCCGGTCCGCCTCTTCGACCATCGCGCGGACTTTCGGGTGGCCGGCCTGCCCGCGCATTCCGAGGGACATCGAGAGGTCACCGGGTCCGACGCCGACGACGTTCAGTCCCTCGACCGCGAGGATCTCGTCGAGGTTGTCGATGCCCTGCGGATCCTCGACGAGCCCCCAGACCCAGAGCTCCTTGTTCGCGAGCTCGAAGTACTCCGCGGGTGTGCGCGTGAGACCGAAGTCGTTCGCTCTGCCGGTGCTTCCCGCCCCGCGCTGCCCCTCGGGTCCGAAACGCACCGCAGCGACTGCGGCCTTCGCGTCCTCGGCGTCGCCGAGATGGGGAACGATGATGCCGACCGCGCCCGCCTCGAGGAAACGGAGGATCGTCCCGGGCGTGCTCTCGGGCACCCTGACGAACGGCGTGATCCCCACGAGATGGCAGGCATCGACCAATCGCGACACCGTCTCCGGCGACACCGGGTCGTGCTCCGCGTCGATGAAGACCCAGTCGTACCCCACCAGGCCGAAGAAGCGGACGAGATCCGTCGAGGGAAAGGACAGCAGCGTTCCGTAGGTGACCTCGCCGCGCGCGGCCTTCTCCTTGACCCTGTTCACGAGCATCGGTGATCACGCTCCTCAGCTGTCGTTCGCGTTGTCCTAGCCGTCAACGAAAGTGCAGCCCTGCTCACGGAGCGCGCGCTCGATCTTCGCGATGTTCGTCACCTCGCCGCGCAGAAGGACCGGCTGCACGGCCGCGTGACTCGTCTCGAGCCGTGCCGTCTCGGCGAGGACCTCCTCGGCCTCCGACGGATGGATGACGACAATGCCGTCCTCGTCGGCGACGATGATGTCGCCCGGGTTGACCACGACCCCGCCGCACGCGATGGGCACATTCACCTCGCCGGGTCCGTCGATAGGTCCCATAACCGTCGTGATGCCGCGGGCAAAGGTCGGGAGACCGTCCTCACGGATCTCGCTCGCGTCGCGCACCGCGCCGTCGGCGACGAAGCCGGCGAGCCCGCGGTGCACCAGCCCGCGGCACACGTTGCCACCGACGAGCGCGCCGTTCAGGACGCCTCGCGCGTTGATGACGAGAACGTCGCCGGCGCGGGTCTGCTCCATGCCGATCTTGACCATGTTGAACGCGCCCGTTGGCGCGGACACGGTGACCGCCGGCCCGACGACGCGCTTGATCGGGGTGAAGACCGGCTGGATGCCGCGGTCCATAGTGCCGGACCGGTTCATCGCGTCGGAGAGATCGGCGGTGTGAAGCTCGGCGAATCTCTTCAGCAGAGCCGCGTCCGGCCGTGACGAGCGGCGAAAGACCCTGAACCCAACGGGCATCGTGCGTCCTCCTGGATGTCCCGACCGCGCGCTGACATACCCTAACCGGAACTGTGGGCGCCTTCATCGTTCGACGGTTGCTGATCACGCTCGTTCTCATCTGGCTCGTCACGACCGTCGTCTTCATGTTCGTGCGCCTGCTTCCCGGTGATCCAGCGAGCGCGATCCTCGGGACGAGCGAGAGCTTTCAGCCGACCGAAGCTCAGCTCAACACGGTGCGTCAGCGCCTCGGCTTGGACCGGCCGCTGCACGAGCAGTACGCGACCTACCTCAGCGGTCTGGTCCGGGGTGACCTCGGCGAATCACTGACGAGCGGACGCGCGGTGGCGCTCGATCTGCGCCTGCGCCTGGGACGGACGCTCCAGCTGATGGTCCCGGCGCTGCTCCTCTCGTCCCTGCTCGGCATCGCTATCGGCGTTCTCGCGGCGCGGGCTCGCGGCCGGCTGCTCGACCCGATCCTCTCCGTGATCGGCCTTGTCGGTTTCTCGGTCCCCGTGTTCGTCGTGGGGAACGTCATGGTCCTCATCCTGGCGATCGAGCTCGAGTGGTTGCCCTCATCCGGCTACATCGATCTGACGCAGGACCCCATGCGCTCGCTCCGCTACATGGTGATGCCGACCATCGCGCTCGCGCTGGCCCCGCTCGCCGTCACGATGCGCATGACGCGGACGACCGTCGTCGAGGAGCTCGGGCTCGACTACGTGCGCACCGCGCGGGCCAAGGGTCTGAGGGAACGCGTCGTCGTCAACCGGCACGTGCTGAAGAACGCGATGCTCCCGATCCTCGCCGTGATCGGTCTCCAGGTCGGTGCAGCGTTCTCGGGCTCCGTCATCGTGGAGTACGTGTTCAACTGGCCAGGCATCGGGCGGCTGCTGCTGCAGGCGATCGACTCTCGCGATTACCCCGTGATCCAGGGGACCGTGCTGCTCCTCTCGACCCTGTTCGTGCTCGTCAACCTCGTCACCGACATCTCGTACGCGTACGTCAATCCGCGGCTGCGCAGGAGCTAGCCGTGCGACGCGTCGTCTCGGATCCGCGCTTCATCGTCTCCGGCCTCTTCCTGCTCGTGCTGTTCTTTCTCGCGGTCTTCGGGCCGATGGTCGCCCCCTATCCGGAGGACCGCGTGAACGCGGAGCAGCAGCTCAAGCCGCCGGGTGGGGGATACCTCCTCGGCACCGATGAATTCGGACGGGACATCCTGACCCGCATCATCCTCGGCGCGAGGCTGACGATGCTCGTCAGCTTCGGATCCGTCGCGATCGCGGCCGTGTCCGGGACCGCGATCGGGCTGGCCGCGGGCTACTTCGGCGGGCGGATCGAGACGGGGCTCATGCGCGCCGTGGATGCGATGCTGTCGTTCCCGCCGTTCGTGCTCGCGATCTTCGTCCTGACATTCATGGGACCGAAGCTCGAGAACCTCATCCTCACGATCGGCATCCTCTTCATCCCGCGATACGCGCGCGTCGCGCACGTCGTGACGCTCGCGGCGAAGGAGAAGGACTACGTCGAGGCGGCGAGGTCGATCGGTGCACGAGCGTGGCGCATCATCGGTCTGGCCATCCTGCCGAACGTCTTCGCCCCGCTCATCGTGCAGGTCTCGCTCGGTGTCGGCAGCGCGATCCTCATCGAGTCGGGCCTCAGCTTCCTGGGCCTCGGGCCACCACCACCTGCGGCGTCGTGGGGCCGGTCGATCCAGCAGTCCGCGCGCTTCATGCAGCTGAACCCGCACGTCGTCATCTGGCCGTCGCTCGCGATCTCTGCCGCAGTGCTTGCGTTCAACATCATTGGTGACTCGCTGCGCGACAGTCTCGACCCGCGGCTGCGTATCATGTAAGTCCGTCCACGCGGAGTGGGAATGACGAGAGGGAGATCAGGATGAAGCGGAGCTGGCGTGCGGCCGCGCTTCTTGTGGTTGCCGCCGTTGCGATGAGCTGCGCGGGGACACCCAGCGCAACGACGGCCCCGTCCGGTCAGGCCGAGGTCAAGGCGAAGTCCGGTGGGACGATCAAGTACGGCCTCGTGCGTGACCCGATCCACTTCGATCCGCACGTCTCCTCAGGGCAGTCGAGCGTGTCCCTCCAGGGAAGCGTGTACGACGGCCTCGTCGAATATGACGCGCAGGGGAAGCTGATCGGCGCTCTCGCCGAGAGCTGGGAGCAGCCAGATCCGACGACTTATGTCTTCAAGCTTCGCAAGAACGTCGTGTTCCACGATGGCTCCGCTTTTGATGCCCAGGACGTCCTCGCGACGCTCGATCGCATCAAGGATCCGAAAACGACGGCGCCGCAGGGCGCGTTCGTGAGCACCTTCACCAAGGTGGAGGCGACCGATCCGTTCACGGTCCGCATCACGCTCGCGAAGCCGAACGTGACCTTCCTCGATCGGTTCGTGGGCGACTCGAACTCGACCATGTTCATGGCGAGCGCGGCCGACATCACCGCTGCGTTCGACTTCAGAAAGAAGACGAACGGCACCGGAGCCTTCATGCTCACGACCTGGGAGCCCGGCGGACAGTACGTGTACAAGAAGAACGCGAAGTACTGGAAGGCCGGCCTGCCGTACCTCGACCAGATGATCCAGGTGGTCATCCCGGACGACAAAGCGCGTGTGAACGCGCTCCGGTCTGGCGAGGTCGATTACGTCGAGAACGTTCCCTGGCAGGAGCTTCCGACGCTCGACAAGTTCAGCACCTACCCGTATTCCGTGAGCTGGGTCATGGTCCGGCTGAATAGCGGCAAGGCGCCCCTGGACAACAAGAAGGTCCGTCAGGCGCTCAACTTCATCGTCGACCGCAAAGAGGTCATGCAGCTCGCGTTCGGCGGGCGGTACAGCGTCATCGACGGTCCGCTCCAGCAGCCCGGGAACGCCTTCTACTGGAAGGATCTCGAGGGCCATTACAAGAAGGACGACGCCAAGGCGACGGCGCTGCTCGCCGAGGCGGGCTACAAGACGCCCGCGGACGTTCCGGCGATGGAGTTCTCGGTGTTCTCGACCTTCGCCGCGCACAACGATCCGGCGCAGGTGCTCCTGCAGCAGTTCCAGAAGTTCGGTCTCAAGGTGACGTTCAAGGCGATCGACGTTGCGACGCTTAACGCCAACCGTGGCAATGGCAACTACCAGATGCAGATGGATGGACTCAGCTTCTCCGGGCCGGACCCGGACAACCTCCGCGCGTTCTTCCACTCTGCCGCGGTGGGCCACGCGGTCGCCGCGAAGTTCAAGAACGACAAGCTCGACCAGCTCCTCACGCAGGGCGCGGAGACGACCAACGTCGAGCAGCGTAAGGCGATCTACCGCGAAGCCGAGCAGATCATCCTGGACGAGGCGCCGTGGGTCTTCCTCCTGTGGCGTCCCACCGCCGAGGCCGCCAAACCAGACGTGAAGGGTTACGTCGTCGTGGGCGGTGGACTGGGTGGACAGAACTTCGGCCGCTGGGAGTACGTCTGGCTCGATCGGTAACGCGCGACACTCGGATCACAAAGGGCCGCCCGCAAGGGCGGCCCTTTCTGCTATCCCCGCCCAGCCTTAGCGACACGACGGAAACTCATCACACCCGCACCGACGGCGACGATGCCGAGCGCGATCAGGAGGCGAAGCACGTCGTTGCCATCCCGGTCAGGTCGTCGTCCGCCGTCGTCATCGTCCCGTGGTCCTCGTCCTGACGCTCCGCCTCCGCCCATCTGCGGCTCGGCCTGTTCAGTGACGTCGCTGTCGGTCCGTTCTGTTCGGTGATGGGCGACATGGCGAGCGAGATGCGGCTGCTCGCGTCGCTCGTGCCTTCTCCGCCGCGCGGGGCGAGTGCGCTCTGGCGATCGTGGGGGCCTAATGGTCGTGTTCTCGTCCATGCATGAATGGTAAGAGACGACGTCGCACATCCTGGTGCGTCTTAGCCTGAGGATGTAACGCGCAGCTCGACCAGGACGAGTGGTCGCGCAACGCGCGTGAGGTGAAATGAAGGCGGCGGTCAGAGACCGATATGGCTCACCGGATGTTGTGGCGCTGGCCGAGGTCGACCGTCCAGTCCCGTCGGATGGACAGGTGCTGGTCCGTGTCCGAGCCGCATCCGTCAACCGTGCCGACCTCGATGGCCTGAAGCCGCGGCCGGGTTTCGCCCGTCTCTTCATGGGGCTGCGTGCGCCGAGGAATCATCGCGTTGGGATCGACGTCGCCGGTGTCGTGGAGTCCGTCGGAGCTGGCGTGACGCGGTTCCGCCCCGGTCAAGAAGTCTTCGGCGACCTGTTCGCCTACGGGCAGGGCGCCTTCGCCGAGTACGTGTGCGCGCGCGCGGGGGCGTTCGAGACGATGCCGACCGGCATGACATTCGAGCAGGCCGCCACGCTGCCGCATTCGGCGATCCTCGCGCTCCAGGGGCTTCGACTTCGCGGGGGCCGGTCGATCAAGCCGGGTAACCGTGTACTGATCGTCGGAGCGTCCGGCAACGTCGGTCCGTTCGCGGTCCAGATCGCACGGTCGCTCGGCGCCGAGGTCACCGGAGTGTGCCGCACCGACAAGATGGATCTGGTTCGCTCCCTCGGCGCGGACCATGTGATCGACTACACGAAGGTCGACTACACGAGCACCGGCGAGCGTTACGACTGGATCCTCGATACCGACTCGCACCACTCGATCTTTCGCCTCCAGCGCGCGCTGCGGCCGGGTGGCGTCTACGTCACGCTCGGCGGTGAGACGGGAAGACTCTTCCAGGGGCTGCTGGTGGGGCCGTTGATCTCGCGGCAGAGCGACCGATGGATGGGCCTGATGATCTGGTGGAAGCCATTTCACCCGGCCGACGTTGCGACCCTGAAGGAGCTGGTCGCTGCCGGCAAGCTCGCGCCGGTCATCGATCGGCAGTACCCGCTGAGCCGTGTCGTCGAGGCGCTTCGCCATGTCGACGAAGGCCGTGCGAGGGGCAAAGTCGTCATCAGGATGTGAGCGTCGTGGAAGATGAGATCGCGAACGGAACCGGAGGATGAATGGCAAGAGTGATCGCAGGCATGACCACCTCACTCGACGGGTTCGTCGCCGATGAGAGCGGCGGCGTCGACCGTCTCTATCCCGACCTCGCGGCTCTCCAGGGCACGGCCTACATGAACGCCGCGATCGCCGAGACCGGTGCTGTGCTCATGGGGAGGAGGACGTTCGAGATGGCGGACGACCCCGACTCGTACGTCGGCAACTATGAGTTCCAGGTGCCCATCTTTGTCCTCACCCACCACCCACCACGCGTCGCTCCGAAGCAGGACGAGCACCTGACCTTCACATTCGTGACGGACGGCGTCGGGTCAGCGATCGCGCAGGCGAAGGCCGCCTCCGGCAAGAAGGCCGTACAGGTGGTTGGTGGCGTTAGCGTCGTCCAGCAGCTTCTGCAGGCTGGTCTGGTCGACGAGCTTCACTTAGATGTCATGCCGGTGCTGTTGGGCTCCGGCCTCCGACTCTTTGACAACGCGGCTATCAAAGGAATTCAGCTCGAGAAGACTGATGTGCAAGAGACCGGGCCGAGGACCACGCTCAAATTTCGCGTCAAGAAGTAGCGCCGGTGGAGGCCTGGTCGCGCGCCCCGATCATGGGACCGGCAGCTGTCCGATCGGACTGGGTTCTAGGCACCTGCGGTCGCGGGTTCCGCGGCAGGCTCCGCTGTCGACCCGAAGCTCCGACGCAGAAGCACGAGGCTCAGGATGAAGCACCAGAGGATCGTGCCGAAGATCGACGCGATTGAAATGATCCATAGAACGTCGGAGTCCGGCAAGAGGCCCAGCGGACCGAGCATGCCGCTCGCGATGCGAAAGGCAGGGAGCACGCCGAGGACGCAGAGCGCGAGCGGGATGGCTTTCGTCCGAAGGCCGATCAGGCTCAGGCCGACCGCCCACAGGCAGAGCGCGAGGATGCCACCGATCAAAAGCGCCTGGCTGACGACTTGAGCGGCAAGGTAGGCACCCTCGCCCCACTCCTCCCTGAGACCGGCCATGTGGAGCAGCGGACCCGAAGACCCGATGCGGACCGAGCCGCCGAATAGGAAAAGCCCCGCCGAGAAGAGGCCGAAGGCCGAGGTGGACCGCAGGCCCACGGTGCCCGATCGTGGCCCCACGACCTCCGCCACCGCTAGAACGGCAATGGTCAGGCTGATGGCCATCAGGACCAGCATGGTGCCCGACTGGACGAAGACCTGGGGATACTGCCGGATGAACCCGACCATGACCGCCGGGTCATCCGTGTCCTCGTAACCCAATCGCGGCGGCGTGCCTTCCAGTACGAACCAGACGATGCCGGCGAGCGCGAACAGGAAGGTCGAAAGAGCCGCGACCCGGGTGGTACTCCTCACGATGCCTCCTGGTACGCGGCGCTCGGATTTCGAACGATCCTAGTCGGCGAAACAGTGTGCTGCCGAAACAGCGATCCCTCAGCCGAAACAGCGACCCTGAACGTCAACCAGTGACCGATGCGAGTAAGTTCCGCGCTCGACTATTTCGCTCGGTGGGCGATGCTGGATTCGAACTTTCATCGCGCCCATTCGAGCTGAATCGCTGGGATCCTTCGCCGTTTCGCATCACCAGCGTGGCGGGCAGGCCCCGCGCCCGCGTGAACCAGTAGCCCGCCCGATCCTGTAGGTCCCCACGCGCAACACGTAGTCGGTTCTCGTGTTTGGCGACTTCGTAGAAAGAGGCCGCCGGGCAGGTCGCAGGAAGGACACGTGTGTTCAGGGCGCGCGAGGCAGGCTGAACCAGAACCGCGTGAGGTCGGCGGCCGACTCCGCGCCGACACGTCCACCACCCAGCTCTACCAGGGTCTTAACGATCGCGAGGCCGATGCCGGCGCCGCCGCTCGCCCGATCGCGCGACTTCTCGACGCGGTAGAAGCGCTCGAACACGTGGGGCAGATCCTCGGCCGGTATCTCGGGCCCCGAGTTCGAGACGCTGACGAGGACATCGTCCGCTCGATGCCGTGCCCCGATCGCGACGTGTCCGCCCGCGGGCGTGTAGCGGATCGCGTTCTGGAGGAGGTTTGCGAGCACCTGTGCGAGGTGATCCGCGTCCGCACGCGCCGCGAGCATCGTCGGGAGGTCGACCTCGACACGAAGCCGCCGCTTCTCGAACGCCGCCGCATGGAGGTCGACGGCTGCGAGGACCGCGCCACGGAGATCGATCTCGCGCCGCTCGCCGCTCGCGCGCGAGGCGACGTCACCTGCGGCGAGCGCATCCAGCGATCGCGAAAGGCGAACCAGCCGCTCGACCTCTTCGTGCAGCGACTCGAACGTCGACCGCTCGGCGCTGATCACTCCGTCGCGGAGCGCCTCGAGGTAGCCCTGCAGATTCGTGAGCGGCGTCCGGAGCTCGTGCGCGGCGTTCGCGACGAACTCGCGCCGCAACCGCTCCTGCTCCTCGATCTCGCGCGCCATGCGGTTGAATGAGTCGGCGAGCGACCGCACCTCGTCAGGCCCGCGGCCGTGGACGCGCACGCCGTGATCGCCCTGCGCAAGGAGCCGCGCGGCGTCGCGCATCTCGCGGAGCGGTGCCGCGACGTGCCGACCGGCGATGATCGCAAGCCCGACGCTCGCAAGACCGGCGATCGCGAGCGCTGCCACGAAGAACCGAGCGACGGTTTCGCGGAACATCGCCTGCGCCGCCGCCAGCGTCTCGCCGTGCTCGACCATGAGCTCGGAGAAGGAGTCGGCAGCGAACACCAGAGTGCCGACCGTCAGCACGCCGCCGACGAGCACGGCCGCGACCGCGACGGCGATCGCGACGTGCGCCGCGAGGCCTCTCACGCTTCGATGAGTGCGCGGTAGCCGGCGCCGCGGACAGTGGCCACGTATCGAGGTTGGTCGGGGTCATCGCCGAGCTTGTCGCGAAGACGACGGATGTAGACGTCGATCGAGCGATCGAGGACCTCCGCTTCGCCCTTACCGTGAAGCGCGTCGAGGAGCCCATCGCGCGTGACGATCCGTCCGCGCGCTTCGACGAGCGCCTTCAGCAGACTGAGCTCGGACTGCGTAAGCGGGATGCGCTCGTTACCGCGCCGCACCTCGTGTCGATCGAGGTCGATCGCGAGGTCGCCGAGCGCGAGCGCCTTCCGAATCACGCCGTCGCGCCCTTCGGTCCGTCGGAGCAGCGCTTTGACGCGGACGACGAGCTCCGCGGGCGAGAACGGCTTGGGTAGGTAGTCGTCGGCGCCGTTCGCGATGCCCGAGATACGGTCGGCGGTGCTGCCACGCGCCGAGAGGATCAGGACGGGTAGATTCGAGTCCGCTCGGGCCACGCGAAGCACGGCGACGCCGTCCAGCGCCGGCAGCATGAGGTCGAGCACCATCAGGCGCGGCAGGCTCCGGCGGAGCGCCGCAACGGCAGCAAAACCGTCCGCGGCCGTCGTCACCACGAACCCCTCGCGCTCGAGGTACGTCCGAACGAGCTGCAGGATCTTCGGATCGTCGTCGACGACGAGGATCGGCGCGTGACTCTCGACGCGTGTCACGACTTGCATGTTCGCACGCTCTCACCGTTGCATGACATCCCGATGACGGTCAGGTCATCACCGTCATGGTCGGCGGTCGCGACCCTGGCCGACCGCGCGCGAGAGTTCGCCCGAGTATCGCGAGCGCGTCAGCGAAGTCCGCCTCGCCGCCGGCGAGCCCGATGTGCAGGTGATCCGGCTCGCCGAAGCGCGCCCGGTACGACCCGCACGCCGGCGAGGGCCTGAGCAAGTTGCACGCGATCCGGGTCAACGACCCGGACAAACGCCGTCGCGCTCGCTCGAGGAGCGTCGAAGGCGAGGAGATGGTCGCCCCCCGCGAACGCGCGGAGCCGCGCCAGATTCCCGTGCATGTTCTCGAGCGGCCTTCGGAGGAGGGCGTCGATGTGTCTCAGCGCGATCCGCGCGAGCGCGTCCGAAGCCGTGGGAACTGTGTGTTGTGGTCACGGAGCATCGAGACGCGATCGCGAAGGTCGGCGACGAGCGCATGCATCGCGAGATGCAACGCCTCGATTGCGCCGCACGTGATCAGTACCTCCTCGGGCGCAACGCCGGCCCGGGCGGACGAGCCACGCGCCGCGCACGCCCGGCACTCTAACGGGCTACGGCGCCTTCAGGTCCGCCCAAGTGAAGAGCACGCGGAAGTTACGGCACCAGACCACCACGGAGCGGTAGTCGGCAAGGCTAGTGGACGTGGGGAGTTCGTAGGTGAAGGAGCCATTCGTCGCCTTGAGCGCTCCGAGATAAAGATCGCGCGCGTCGTCGTACTGACCGCCCGTGCCGCGCCCCAGGTAGACGTGAAGGTCTGGGCCGTTCTGGATCGTGACGTCGGCGAACCGGACGAAACGTTTGCCGCCTAACTCGACGACCTCTACGGGCCCCGTCCCTTTGTGGAGATCGTCGACGCGCTGAAGCTCCCCGCGCGCGATGATCGTCCCACCGGTGGCGGCCGCACCAGTTTCAACGAGGGTCGTTGTGAGGAAGAGTGGCGAGACGAGATACCAGGCCAAGGCGGCGCCGACCAAGAGGATCGCGACCACGCCGGCCTGAAGCGGGCGGTTCGTTCGTAACGTCGCGAGCACAGACCCATTGTCCGCCCTCGACTGTGACAGGCCGATGACAGCGTCGCGCGAGGTCCCGTCGCCCTCGCCGTATCGCTGGCAGGTGACCCGCGTTGGCCTCAGTTGCGTACCTCCGTGTCGGGCCGGAACGCCGCCCAGATGAACCAATACGTGAATTCGTGATCGAGCATCGCCAGCCGCTTCCCGGTGAGGGGACCGGCCGTCGCGATGCCGGTGATCGTCCAACTCGTGAGGGTCTCCTCGTCGACGAAAGCACGGCCGCCGGGACGGAACGTGAGCGTTCGGCCGTCCACAGTGGCGTCGTAAAGGATCGCCTGACCAACGTCGACACCCTCGCTCGTGAGGGGTGTGTCGAGCGGCGACGCCACGCCGCCGAGACGCAGGAGTACGACGGCGCGACCAGCGATCCTGTCGTTCCTTGCGATGGCGCCGGCCATGTCATCGGTGACGTACGCGACGGGCGGGTCGGCGAACGTCGCGACGACGACGCGAGCTTTCGGAGGCAGCCGCGTGTCAAGTGGGCGGTCGCCCCAGAAGGCCGTGATCGGCGACTGGTCCGCGCGGTCGTAGCCGATGTACGGATTGCTTCCATAGCGGCGGCGTCCTTGTCCCTTCTGCTGCATCTCTTCGTCAGCGCCCTCGCGTGACAGCACCTCGCCTGCCGGGTACGCCGCGCGAAACTCCTCGAAGCTGAGCACGGCTGAGCGGATGCGACGAAGCCTCGCACCAGTGAGCTCGCCGACGATCGCTTCGCCCGTGGCCTGCTGCCACCACGACTCAGTCTGCCGGTCCCACATGATGAGATCCGAATAGCGCAGATTGCCCGTCGTGCCGAAGGTGTGTTCACGTCCGGCGACCCGGCGGTCGAACACGAGCGACGTGTTGCACAGTGGACAGAACGTCACGACGATCGGCCGGCCCGCGATCGTGTCGTTCACGATCTCGTGCCAGATGAGGAGCTGCAGCGGATACGCTCGCGCGGTGTCGCCCTCGACCACCGCGATGACGGGCTCCTGCGGCTCGAGCCACACCTCCGACTGAGCCGCCGAGCCGAAGCGAGGACGATCGAGCGGCGGGATGCCGTCGCGCGGCGGTCCCCCCGAGCTGATCTCGGAGAGGGGGACGCAGTGCCTGGTGAAGTCGGTCGCCCAGCCGCTTGCGCTCACTCGCAAGTCGTCGCTCGACGTTGGCGGGGACCCCAGCGCCGAAACGCAGGTGATCTGCTGCCAGGACCCAGCCGAGTTCGGGGCGTGCCCCAGAGAGCAGGCCGACATGACCGCTGCGATTAGGCAGAACCGGGAGATGGCACGCACGCCACGTAGTTTCCCTCGCGCTGTCGCCCAGGCGTGTGCGGTGTGTCACACCTGGTCGTCACTAAAACGGTCTCCCGAGGCCAGGCGAGCGCGACGGTGACGATGATCCCGAACGCGTTCTGCGCGATTACGGTCACCTATCCATCGGCCTGACTGCGGCGGATGGCCTTGGCCCGAAGGACGCGGACGGCGGTGGCAGCGTTTCCTGGTCCTGGACGGTCGAAGCGAGCGCGCCAGCGGGCTCCGGGCCGGTCGAGGTCACCGGCGGAACCGTGAACGGACTTCGCGCCGTCGCGCGGGAGCGATCGTCGTTCGCTAGACATGTGCGCTTCCGCACACAACTGGAGCGAGACCCGGCCTATGGTCCTCTCATCGAAGTCAGTATGGAGGGAGAGGTCATGACGAGCGCAGCTGGTGTCTCCACATTGTCTAGGACCGGGCCACTCGCGGCGGGCGTGATCGGCGGGCTTGTCGGTGGGATCGCCTTCGGTCTGCTGATGCAGACGATGGGGATGATGCCGATGGTCGCGATGCTCGCTCGGAGCGAATCGGTCTTCGTCGGTTGGGTCGTGCACCTCGTGATCGCATCGGCCATCGGGATCAGTTTCGCGCTGATCTTCGGCGGTTGGGCGCGCACGCTCGCCGGATCGACCGCCATCGGCATCGGCTACGGCGCTCTCTGGTGGGTTCTCGGGGCGCTGGCGGCCATGCCCGCGATCCTGGGCATGCCGATGTTCAACGTCGATGCGATGGCCTGGCAGAGCCTCATGGGTCACCTGATCTATGGGGCGGTGCTCGGAGCGACATACGCACTGGTTCGCTCGAGGGGCGCCTAAAGCGCGGGACCCCAACCGCGAACGCCTGGGTCTCGCCTAGCCAGCCGTGAGCGTGGCGGCTACGGCTACTGTGACGGCGGTCACATGAACAAACTCTGGTTCTTGCGTCGCCTGGACTTGTTCGAGGGGATGAGCGATGCGGAGATGGAGCGACTCGGCACGCTCCTACAAATGCGGACTTGTCGGACGGGTCAGGACGTCGTGGTGCGTCCGTCGGGAGACCGCCTGTATCTGTTGAAGCACGGCCGCGTGCGAGTGACGAACGGCGTTGTCAACGTCGCGGTCCTCGGCCCGGGCCAGCTCTTCGGAACGTCGGCGCTCTTCGGTGCCGCGCTCACGACCCAACGCGTCGTCGCACTGGACGACGTCGTCATCTGCGAGGCTCCGGCTGCACAGTTCCTTGCGGCAATGGCGATGCATCCCCGGCTCGCGGCGAAAGTCGCGATGATCCTCGCGCGCCAACTCTTCGAGCTCGAGCAGACCGTCGCGCGTACTGCGACAGATCCGATCGAGGCGCGGCTGGCCGACCTCCTCCTGCGACTCGCCGACCGGACCACGATGCCATCGCGCGTGCGCGGCCTGGCGCAGTCAGACATGGCCGGGATGATCGGTGCGTCGCGCGAGAGCGTCTCGCGGTGGCTCGCGAACTGGGAGCGCGCCGGCCTCGTGCGGAGCGGCCAGCGGTTGGTGGTGCTCGTCGATGAAGACGCGCTGCGCGACCGGACCCGCTCCCACTAGCCGGACTCTCGCGCGAGACCTCGCGAGTGCGGTCGATGTCTGCGGCGCGACACATCCGTTGCATGGCCTCGCTACTAAGAGCATCCTTTAGCAAAACATGATCGCGACGATCGACTACCGCGAGATCGGTCCGAGGATCGGCGAGCCATTCCCCGACGTCCGACTTCCTGATCAAAGCGGCCGCGTCTTTGACCTACACGCCGCCCGCCGTGGTCGTCGTGCGGCCGTCGTGTTCTATCGCAGCGCGCGCTGGTGACCGTACTGCAAGACGCAGCTGGTCCAGCTGCAAACTATCGCTACCGAGCTTGAGCACACCGGCGTCGCGCTGTTCGCGATCAGCTACGACGACGTACCCGTGCTCGCCGACTTTGCACAGAAGCATGCCATCACGTTCCCGTTGCTATCGGATGAAGGCAGCGGCCAGATCAAGTCGCTCGGAATGCTCGATCTTCACCTCGACGAGCATCACGCGAGCTTTGGCGTAACGACGCGCGACGACCAGCGGGGCGTCGCGTACCCGATGACCTTCGTCCTCGACACGAACGGCCGGGTTGAGGGCAAGTTCGTGGAGACGAATTACCGCACGCGCAGCGGGGCGCAGTGGCTGCTGCGGCTGCTCACCGGCGACGGTGTCGCGAGCGCCGGCGTCGCGGTGAGCACCAGGGGCGATGTCGTTACCGCGGTCGTGCGCCTCGATGCCGCAAGTTACTTCGCCTACCAGCGGCTCGGGCTGCACGTGCGGCTTGAAACTACGCCTGGTTGGCACATCTACGGCCCTACGGCCCCGGATGGGTACACGCCGGTCTCCATCCAGCTCGCTAACGCGCCGGCGGGCCTGAGTCTGGGCGAGATCCCCTGGCCACCGACAAAGCCGTTCCGCATCGAGGGGCTCAGCGAGCGATTCGAGGTGTACGAGGGAGCGCTCGAGCTCGACCTCCCGATCCACTTCGTCATTAATCGCGGCTCGGGCAGCGCGCGCTTCGACGTGCGCATCGACATCCAGGCATGTAGCTCGACCGAATGCCTTCCACCGTCGGCCCTGGTGACCTCCTTCGACGTTCCGGAGCAAGCGGTCCCGGCTTGAGCGTCCTCGTGGACAACGCCGCCCTTCTTGCTAGAAGTAGAGACGTATCGCCGCGAGGTTCGCGACGAGGTCGGAAACTCCGACGACGATCAGAAGCACGCCGGCCAGCCGGGTCGCGACCGCGTAGTGACGCGTGAACTGACGCAGCAGCCACGACTGCTGCGCCGGCGCGAGCAGGGAGAGGACGAAGAGCGGCATGCCGAAGCCGCCCCCAGCCAGTCCCGCGAGCCGGGCAACAGTCGCCCTCCTGTCAACGATGGTCCGTCGATCAGCGAACCACACCGATCTCCGAGTTGCAGCGGGGTGCGCGATCAGAAGGATCGCCAGTGGTTCTCAAGACCCCGGCCCTCATGCCGGTAAACCGGTGATGTGACCTATCTCACAAGCCGACGCGTAGGTGGCCGTCAGCTGATCACCGTGGCGGACGCTGCGAAGTCGTCGTCTCGACCGGGAAAGCGGCCGTGTCATCGAGAAGTCACAAGCCGTCGCCATGCTGCAAAAGGCAACCCGAAGGAGGTACCCATCATGAACCGGATCATCGTTGCTCTTGCCCTGGCTCTCTCGCTGTCGCTGACTCTCGCGACCCCCTCGGTCGCCGCATCGCCCGTCCACTTCGGCGAAATCTGGCTCGATGGCGCGCTAGTGCGAACGCTTCTGCCACCTGCCGCGCGGGCACAAGAGGGCACCGCACCCTTCTACATGGTCCCCGGCACCGGCGGTGTCGCCGGGTCCGGACCCGGGGACATCGACTACCGCGGCGGGGCCTGGAAGGTATACGTGGTGACGTGGAACACCACGATGCGGCCACTCACTTCGCAGGCGGCGATTCTCGCGGCGCAAGCCGCCGGCGATATCACAGTGACGCGGAACGCGACGCTCGACTTCCTCTGCCCGATCCAGCCCTAACCCGGAGTTCAACTCTGTCGAGCGCGGCGGCTCGGGACTGGGCCGCCGCGCGCGGCGACGCGTCCGCGTTGGTGCGCAGTTCACTTTCCGTTCCGGGACAAGGCGTCGTCAACGACCGCGCCGACGAGGAGCTACGCAACTAGCGCGAAGGGACCAGACCCGCGCATGTGACCTTTCATGCTCAACTGGTTCGCTCGGTGGGCGATGCTGGATTCGAACCAGCGACCTCTGCGATGTGAACGCAGCGCTCTAACCAGCTGAGCCAATCGCCCGGTGACGAAAGTGTACGACGCTAGCGACCGAGAAGGGCTCCCTGAAGAAGACCCAATGCGACGAGTAGCACGATCGCTACCGCGATGGTGACCCCGAGTCGGCGGAAGTCCCTGGCGACGTATGCGCGCTCGACGAGCGACGCGCGCTCGAGTGCCGCCGACGGCGCGCCGGCCGCGCGTGAGTAACCGGCGCGTGTGACCGAACCCCGCGCGCGGTAGCCAGACGGGCGTGGCGCGTCCTGACGCTCGGGCGCACGCGGCGACGTCGCGCGCCGCGATGCGGTCGTCTCGCGTCGTGAGCGTGAGCGTGTGCGGCTCCGTCTCGCCATGGAGCGTTCAGCATATCGGAACGGGTATCGTCCGCGACGATGATCCTCGACGAACAGACACTTTCTCTCCTCGTCGTCGCGCTCGTCGTGGCCGTGGTGGCGCTCGGCGCGTGGGTCGCCCGGCTGCAGCGCTCCGAAGCGCTGCTCCGCCGGCGGCTACGCCGCGTGCTCCCGCAGGGGGAGAGCAGTGGCATCGATGAGATCCTCGACCGGCAGCTGAAACGCATCGACAGCCTGACCGAGCGCATCGACGCGCTGAACAAGCTGCACCACGAGCTGGAGAGCCTCAGCCAGCGAACGATCCAGAAGGTCGCGGTGATCCGCTACAACCCGTTCTCCGACACCGGCGGGGACCAGTCCTTCGCGATCGCCCTGCTCGATTCGCTCGGCAACGGCGTCGTCCTCTCGAGCCTGCACAGCCGGACCGACACACGCGTCTTCGCCAAAGCGGTCCAGGGTGGACGCTCGAAATACCAGTTGTCGGACGAAGAGCAGGACGCGATCAAGAAAGCGCTCGCACCGTCCTCGTGACCCGCTTCGACTCGGAGCACACGCTCGCCATCGTGAATCCGGCCGCGGGCGATGGCGCTGGCGCGCGCGTTGGAGTGGATCTCGCGCGCGAGCTCGAGTCGTCGGGCTTCAAGCTCGAGATCATCCAGACCCCGGCGCCCGGCGAGGCGGCGCGCATCGCGCGGGAGGCTGCGGCGGACGGATGCCGAACGGTCATCTCCGTCGGCGGTGACGGAACGGCGAACGAGATCGCCAACGGTCTGGTCGGCACCGGCACCGCGCTCGCTCTTTATCCGATCGGGTCAGGGAACGACTTCGCCCGCGCGCTCGGATATCCGCGCAAGCGGCGCGACATCGGGAGGTTCCTCGCCGGCGCCCGTCGTCGGGTCATCGACGTGGGTGAGGTGAACGGCCGTATCTTCGTGAACGCTGCGGGCGTGGGCATCGACGGCCACGTCGCCGAGCGCGTCGAGGCGAGCGCGCGGATCGTCGGCCCGGCGCTGGGCTATTTCGTCGGAGCCCTCGTGTCGATCGCGTCCTATCGACCGCAGCCGATGCGCCTCCAGATCGATGGTCAGACGCTCGAGGGCAAGCACCTGCTCGTCGTCGCGGCTAATGGGACGCATTTCGGCAGCGGGATGCACGTCGCACCGAACGCGAAGGTCGACGATGGCCTCTTCGATGTCGTCGTCGCTGGTGATCTCGGGCGGTGGGCTTCGCTGGTCGCGCTCGCAAAGCTGTATCGGGGAACGCACGTGAACGGACGCGACGTCCTCGCGTTCCGCGCGCGCTCGCTCGATGTCGAGCTCGAGCGCGAGCTGCCCGCGCAGGCCGACGGCGAGCCACTTCGTGCCCGCTCCCTGATCGTGCGGATGCGCGCCGGCGAGCTCACGGTGCTCGGGCGGTGACGACCGACGCGCGCCGCCGCCTCCCCTCGGTGGACGCGGTCGTGCGCGCTGCAGGTGGCGTGGACCTCCCACGCGACCGCTTCGTTCGCGCCGTACGGGACGTGCTTTCGGAAGCACGTGCCGCGGGCGCGACCCTGGATGAGTCAGCCGCTGCGGACGCGGCGCGTCGGCGACTGACGGAGCGCGATCGCCGCTCGCTTCGTCGCGTGTTGAACGCCACCGGCGTCGTGCTGCAGACGAACCTCGGGCGCGCACCGCTCGCGCCCGCGGCGCTCGCGGCGATCGCCGATGCCGCCGGCGCGGTGAGCGTCGAGTACGACCTGGATGCCGGCCGGAGGGGGGAGCGGCACGGGCACGCCTCGCGCCTTCTCGCGGAGCTCGCGGGCGCCGAGGACGGCGTGGTCGCGAACAACAACGCGGCGGCCGTGCTCCTCGCGCTCGCGGCCCTCGCCTCGCGCAAGGAGGTCATCGTCGCGCGCGGCGAGCTCGTCGAGATCGGCGGGGGATTCCGCATCCCGGACGTCCTGCGGCGCTCGGGCGCCAAGCTGGTGGAGGTCGGCACGACCAATCGCACCTATGTGCGCGATTTCGCCGCCGCGATCACCGAACGGACCGGCGCGATCCTGCGCGTACACGCGAGCAACTTCAAGCTCACCGGCTTCGTCGCGCAGCCCGAGGGCCGCTCGCTGGGATCGCTCGCGCACGAGCGCGGGATCGCGTTCATCCACGATCTCGGCAGCGGCACTTTCCTCGACACGTCGCGCTACGGGCTCGCGCGAGAGGAGACCGTGGCGGAGGCCGTGGCCGCTGGCGCCGACGTCGTGACGTTCAGCGGGGACAAGCTCCTCGGCGGCCCACAGGCCGGGCTCGCCGTCGGGCGGAGCGCGGCGATCGCCGCCCTGCGCGCGCATCCGCTGATGCGCGCGATGCGCCCCGACAAGCTCACGATCGCGGCGCTCGTGGCGACACTCGAGCTCTATCGCGACGGCCGCGCGGAGAGCGAGCTCCCCGTGTGGCGGATGATCGGCGCGACGCCGGCCGCTCTCGCGAAGCGCGCTCGCGCTCTGGCGACACGGCTCACGAGCGGCGGCGTCGAGTGCGACGTCATCGAGTCGTTGTCGACGGTCGGTGGCGGGTCGCTCCCCGAGGAGACGCAGCCCTCACGTGCCGTCGCGATCGACGCAGGGCACGGTCGGGCGAATGAGCTGGCGGCCCGGTTGCGCCGCGCCGACCCGCCCGTGGTCTCCCGCATCGTGGACGACCGCGTGGCGCTCGACCTGCGCAGCGTCGCGCCGGAGGATGATGAGTTGCTCGCGCGAGCGGTCACCGCCGCGCTCGCGAAGGAGAGATAGCGAATGGAACTGCGCACCGTGACTACCGAGAAGGCGCCCAAGGCCATCGGACCGTATAGCCAGGCGATCGCGACCGGCGATCTCATCTTCACCGCGGGCCAGATCGGGATCGATCCCGCGACCGGCGAGATCGTCGGCGGTGAGATCAAGCTCCAGACCGCGCGGGTCCTCGACAACATGGCCGCCGTGTTGGAAGCGGCCGGCAGCGGTCTCGACAGAGTCGTGAAGTGCACCGTGTTCCTCGCCGACTTCGCGGAGTTCGCCGCGATGAACGAGGTGTACGCGCAGCGCTTCGGTCAGCATCGGCCCGCGCGATCGACGGTGGGCACGAGCGCGCTCCCGCGCGGCGCCCGCATCGAGATCGAATGCATCGCCGTCCGCCGCTAGCCGACAAAGAGCGCTCGCCGCTTCCCCCGGTCGCGACTGGCATCGTGTTCGGTCTCTGGATCGCGCTGATGCTCGTCCTGGCCTTCGTCGTCGTGCCGGCACTGTTCGGCATGTGCGCCCCACCGCAGTCCGGCCCGGGTCCGTGACGACCGACGCCTCAGCGATCCGCGTCGTGGGGACCGCGGGTCACGTCGATCACGGGAAGTCGACGCTGCTGACCGCCCTGACTGGGATGGACCCCGATCGCCTTCGTGAAGAGCGCGAGCGCGGCATGACCATCGATCTCGGCTTCGCCTGGGCGAGACTGCCGAACGGCGGGGACATCGGGTTCGTGGACGTTCCAGGTCATCAGGACTTCATCCGCAACATGCTCGCCGGGATCGGCAGCATCGACGCCGTTCTCCTCGTCGTCGCTGCCGACGAGGGCGTCATGCCCCAGACGCGTGAGCACCTCGCGATCCTCGGCCTCCTCGGCATCGAGCGTGGCGTCATCGCGCTGACCAAGCGTGACCTCGTCGATGACGAGTGGGCGGCGCTCGCCGTGACCGACGTGCGCTCTGCTCTGCGCGGTACCGCGCTCGCGGATGCGCCGCTCGTCGAGGTGTCCTCGACCGCGCGCCGTGGGCTCGGCGATCTCCTGCTGGCTCTGGGTCGCGTGCTCGGTGATACACCGGCGCGGCGCGACGTCGGGCGTCCGCGTCTCCCGGTCGATCGCTCCTTCACGATGTCCGGCTTCGGCACCGTCGTCACCGGAACGCTGCTCGATGGCTCGCTGACGATCGGAGACGAGATCGCGGTCCTCCCCGGTGACCGCCGTGGCCGCATCCGCGGACTGCAGACGCATCGTCGGTCGCTCGACGTCGCTCGGCCCGGCAGTCGTGTCGCGGCGAACGTGTCCGGCGTGGACAAGGGGGACGTGTCGCGCGGGATGGTGCTCGCGCGGGCGGGCTCGCTGGAGACGACGAATCTCCTGGCTGTGCGGCTCGCTCTTCTCGCGGGCGCGAGCGCCGGGCTCGAGCACGACGAGGAGGTGAAGGTCCACGTCGGCACCGCGGAGACCATGGCGCGCGCATCGCTACTCGAGGGTCCCGCTATCGCGCCGGGCGAGACGGCCTGGGTGCAGCTCCGCCTTGCGGACCCGGTGGCGGTCGCCGTGGGGGACCGTCTCGTGATCCGCAGGCCATCGCCGTCCGAGACGATCGGCGGCGGCGCGGTCGCCGATCTCGCGAGCGTGCGCCTCCGCCGCCGCGCGGAAACGGTCGCCGCGCTCGAGCGCCGCATCGCGCCGTCGTCGGCGTCGCGCCTGCTCGCTTCGCTCGACACGCCGCGCACGCCGGCGGAGGCGGCGGAGCGAAGTGGCCTCTCACCGGACGAGCTCGCTGCCTCGACCCTTGAGCTCGTCGGTGACGGCCGGGCCGTGGCCCTGGGCGATGCGCTCGCGTCGCGCGAGGCGTTCGAGGCGCTCGCCACACACGCCCTGCGTATCTGCGCACAGGCACATCGGAAGACGCCGCTTCGCGCGGGCGCGTCGCGCGAAGAGGCCCGTTCGGCACTGGCGTTGCCGGCGAAGCGCTTCACCGCACTCGTCGAGAGGCTGGTCTCGGAGGGGCGCCTCGCGGAGCGAGGAAGCGCTCTCGCGCTGCCGTCGCATCAGCCACGCCTGTCCGAGGATCAGGAACGCCACTGGGTGAGCGCCCGCGCCGCGCTCGCCAAAGATCCGCTGCAGCCGCCAAGTCCTGCGCAGCTCGAGACAGAGCATGGTCTCGACCGTGAGCTCATCGCGGCGCTCGCGGACCGGGGCGATGTCGTGCGCATCGGCACCGAGGCGGTGTTCCTGCCGGAAGCGGTGACGCGTTTCGCGCGCGCGGTGGTGGACGAGCTCGCGACCAGCGGTTCGATCACGGTCGCTCGCGCGCGCGACCTCTCCGGCTCCAGCCGCAAGCATGTCCTCCCGCTCCTACAATTCCTCGACGATCGCGGGCTGACGCGTCGCCACGGCGACGACCGCATCCTCGTGCTCACACCGGATACGGCTCGCGAACGCATTGCGTCGTTCTCGAATCAAGGGGAGGGCAGTCCATGAAGTTCCGTGCAGTGCGCGCGTCGGCACTCGGTGCGGTCGACGCGATCATCGTTCCGCTGGGCAGCGGCGGCAGCGTCCCTGCCGGGCTACCGCGTGCGGTGAAGACCGTCGTGGACCGTGTCGCGAAGGAACAGACGGGGGCGGGGCGTGCGTACGGCGTCACCGCGCACTACGGAGATCCGCTCATCGTTGTTGTCGGCGCGGGTCGCGCGGCGGACTACGACGCGGAGCGCGCGCGCAACATCGCGGCGGCCGGAGTGAAGTCGCTCTGGCGCTCGAACGTGAAAAGGCTCGCGGTCTTCATCGCGCCGAACGGTCTTGGCGAGGAGCGAGCCGTCCAGGCCGCGGTCGAGGGTGTCCTGTACGCGATGTGGCGCCCTGAGGTGCACCGCACTCGCGCCGAGGAACGCCGCCTCCCGCCGATCGACACCGTGCTCCTCGTGACCGAGAAGGCCGTCGCGAGGGCGCTCGAGCGCGGCCAGGCGGTCGGTGACGCGGTGAACCTCCAGCGCCGTCTCGCGAACGAGCCCGCGAACAAGATGACGCCGACGATCCTCGCGAACGAAGCGCGCGCCGCGGCGAAGGAGGCGGGCGTCCAGATCGAAGTCCTCGACGTCGACCGCTGTCGCGCGCTCGGCATGGGCAGCTTCCTCTCGGTCGCGCAGGGCAGTCACGAGCCGGCGCGCTTCATCGTCATGCGGTATCACGGCCGGACCGGCGGGAAAAAGAACGGCAACGGCGCGCGCCGCGGCGCACGCAGCTACGACGTCGCGTTCGTGGGGAAGGGGATCACCTTCGACTCCGGCGGGATCTCGATCAAGCCCGCGGACAACATGCACCACATGAAGGCCGACATGACCGGAGCGGCCAGTGTCATCGCCGCGCTCGCTGCGATCGGTCGTCTCAAGCCGAACGTGAATGTTCTCGGCGTCGCGCCATGCACCGAGAACCTCCCGGGCGGAGGCGCCACAAAGCCGGGCGATGTCTTCACGAGCATGAGCGGCAAGACGGTCGAGGTGATCAACACCGACGCGGAAGGTCGACTCGTGCTCATCGATGGGATCACCTACGCGCAGCGAGAGGGAGCGACGCGCGTCGTCGACATCGCGACCCTGACAGGAGCGGTCAGCGTCGCGCTCGGTCCGTACTTCACAGGCCTGTTCGGCAAGCCGGACGCCTTCGTCCAGACCGTACGCGACGTGGCAGCCGCGGCGGGGGATCGGGTGTGGCCGCTGCCGCTCACTGACGAATACAAGGACGAGATCAAAGGTGAGGTCGCGGACATCCGGAACAGTGCCGGCCGCGAGGGCGGTGCGATCAAGGCCGCCGCGTTCCTCTGGGCCGTCGTCGAGGGCGACACCCAGTGGGCGCACCTGGACATCGCCAGCGTCGATTGGTCCGACAAAGACCGTGCTTATGCGCCGCGCGGGCCGCAGGGCCCCGCGGTCCGTACGCTCGTGGCTCTGGCTGAGAGCCTCGCGTGACCTCCGCGCTTCGCGCTCCGGCTTTCTGGAGCGGCCTCGCCGCTCCATCAGGAGAATAGAACAAATGAGCGAAGCGCTTCCGACCCTGCTTATCGCAGGGGGGAACCCCCTGCAACCCCCCTGATGACCGAGCAGCTCGCCTTCGGGCTGGGGGAGCCGAAGCCAGACATCCTCGGCGGGCTCACCGGCGAGCAGCGTCGCGCCGTCGAGCACGGCGCGGGTCCGCTCCTGATCGTCGCTGGCGCCGGGACGGGCAAGACGCACGTGCTCACAGCTCGGGTCGTGCATCTCATCGCGTCCGGCGCCGCCAAGCCGCACCAGATCCTCGCGGTCACCTTCACCGAGAAGGCCGCAGCTGGGATGCAGGAGCGCGTCGACCTGAACACGCCGCTCGGGCTGAACGATGCTGCGATCAAGACGTTCCACGGCTTTGGCGACGAGGTCTTCCGCGAGTTCGCGCTGGAGCTCGGTCGTTCGGGTGAGCTCCGTGTTCTCTCGAGCGCGGAGCAGGTCATCTTCGTCCGCGAGCACCTTTACGACCTCCCGCTCCGGCGTTACCGCCCCGCCGGTGATCCGATCGAGTACGTTCGCGCTCTCCTCGATCTCTTCGGCCGCGCGCGCGACGAGGACGTCTCACCCGAGGAGTACCTGGCGTACGCGCGGACGCTGCGCGCGGCGGTGGGGGACGGGATCGATGCCGACGTTCGCGGCGATGAGGCCGACGCGCAGGAGGAGCTCGCCGCCGTCTATCAGTCATACACGGCGCTCAAGGAACAGAAGGGCGTCATCGATTTCGGCGATCAGATCGCGCTCTGTCTCCGTCTCCTGCGTGAGCACCCCGCTGCCGCGCGACGACTTCAGAACCGCTATCACTACGTGCTGGTCGACGAGTTCCAGGACACCAACGACGCGCAGTTCAAGCTGCTGCGCCTTCTGGTCGAGCCGCACCGGAACATCACCGCGGTCGGTGACGACGACCAGTCGATCTTCGCTTGGCGTGGGGCGACCCTCGGGAACTTCGACGCGTTCCGGAGCACCTATCCCGACGCGGCGATCGTGACGCTCGTCCATAACCGCCGCTCGTCGCAGGGTCTGCTCGACGCCGCGTACCGTCTGATCCAGCACAATCCCGACCGCCTCGAGACGCGTCTCGCGATCGACAAGCGTCTCCAGGGTCGAGCCGAAGCGGCCGACGTCGAGGTCGACCACATCCAGAAGGTGAGCGGCGCCGACGAGGCCGAGCAGGTCGCGGACGTGATCGCGCGCGAAGCGCTTCGGCACCAGCGGCGTTATGGAGACTTCGCGATCCTCGTCCGGAACAACAGCGACGCGACGCCCTTCCTGAATGCGCTCGCTCGGCGGCAGATCCCGGCGCACTTCTCCGGCGGCGGGCAGCTCTACGAGCGGCCCGAGATCCGACTACTCATCTCGTTCCTCTCATCGGTCGCGCTGCCCTCCGACTCACGTCACGTCTACAACCTTGCCGTCTCGTCGCTCTACGCGTTCCCGGCAGTGGAGCTCGCGCGTGCGGCCGAGGCGAGCGGACGGCGCCAGCGTCCTCTACGGGAGGTCTTCGAGGAGGTCGCGCGCGCGGAAGCAGGTTTCTCGGCCGAGGCCACCGCGGCGGCGAAGGCGCTCTGCGACGATCTCGCGAGCTACGCGCAGCGAGCCTCGGAGCTGACGACCGCGGAGCTTCTCTACGAGTTCCTCGAGCGCTCCAAGTTGCTCGCGCGCTACCTTGACCCGGACTCGGCGCTCGCGGAGGAGCAGGGCCAGAACGTCGCGAAGTTCTTCCGGCTGGTCCACTCGGCCGCGCGGACCCTGCCGACCGACCGGGCGTCCTTCTTCGTTCCGTACCTCGAGCTGCTGCGCGAGGCGGGGGACGATCCAGTCGCCGCGGACTTCGAGGCATCGACCGAGCGCGTGAACGTGCTCTCGGTCCACAAGGCGAAGGGCCTGGAGTTCCCAGTGGTCTTTCTGGTCCACTGCACCGACGAGCGGATCCCCGGCTCGATGCGCGCCGATGCCCTGCCGCTGCCTGAGGCGCTGGCAAAGTCGCCGCCGCCATCTCGCGAGAACCACATCGCCGAGGAGAGGCGGCTGGCGTACGTCGCGATGACGCGAGCGAAGGACACCTTCTATTTCACCAACGCGGTCGACTACGGCGGCACGCGTGCCTTCCGACCCAGCCGCTTCATCGGTGAGGCACTTGGCCGGCAGCCGGACCGGATCTCAGCGCGGCTGGCCGCCTACGAGGAGCTCCAGCGTTTTCAGGTCCCCGCCGAAGAGGCAGACGCGCCGCTGCCCGCGCTCGGTCCGGACGACGTGCTGACGGTCTCTTACAGCGACATCGACGACTACCGGCGCTGTCCTCTGATGTACCGCTTCAAGCACGTGCTGCAGATCCCGGTGCTGCCGACGCCGCCGATGATCTATGGCCTCGCGCTGCACGAGGCCGTGAAGGACTACCTCCGCCGCAAGCGGGAAGGGGACCAGCCGACGCTGGCCGACCTTCAGGGAACGTTCCGCGCGGCCTGGCTCGCGGAGGGGTTCATCAGCCCGGAGCACGAGACCGAGCGCTTCCAGGCGGGGCTCGAGGCGCTGCGCCGGTTCCATGAGCAGGAGCGCTCGCAGCCCGCGCCCGATCTGGTCGAGCAGCGGTTCTCCTTCATGCTCGGTCGTAACCGCGTGGTCGGCAGGTGGGACCGCGTCGACAAGACCGAGGGGGGAGCGAGCGTCGTCGACTACAAGTCATCGGCGATCGACGAGGGCAGCGACCGACCGCAGCAGGCGGCGAATCAGGATCTTCAGCTTCGCCTCTACGCGCTGGCGCACGAGAAGATGTACGGGACGCGGCCGGCGGAGGCAGCGCTCCACTTCCTGGAGACCGGCGAGCGCGGTGTGATCAAGCCGACAGAGGCCGACATGAGCGTGGTCGGCACCCTCGTAACGAGTACGGCCCTAAAGATCCGCGAGCGCGCGTTCGGAGCCGCGCCGATCAAGGGCGTCAAGACCTGCCAGCAGTGCCCCTATCACCAGATCTGTCCGAGCTCGCTGACCATCCGCTGAGACCGGGCGTCTCTGTGCAGAGACAGCGACCGGATTTGGTATCAGCGCGACGAGGACAGCAGGAATGCGGTCAGGGACTCGACCTGCTCATCAGTGAGGCCAAGATCCGGCATGACCGCATAGCCCGCGGTCGCGCGATACGCGCCCGGGTCCCGTAGGGACTGGCGCACATACCCCGACGCGTTTAGACCCGCGACCCTGGACCCGGCGCGCGCAGCGAGACCGGTGAGGTCGGGGCCGACCTCCATCCGCGCGTTCGGGAACGCGGAGTGGGTGTGGCATCCGACGCAGCCCTTGACCGCGAACAGGAGCGCGCCGCGCTCGGCTCCGGCTGCGCGAAGTTGCTCGACGATGGGAGTGCTGTTGTTCGTCGCGGCGCTGCTGGTCGTCGCGGAGCTCGCCGTGTCGGCTTTGTCGGGAGCCAGGCTCGCCGCGGTCAACAGTGCGGCGAGCGTCCCGTAGGCGGCGAGCTCCGCGATCGATCTCAGCATCAGGTCAGGCGGTCGCGCGACGCGACGTGCGGACCATGGTCACGAGTCGCCAGATGAACATCGCGGTAGCGGCCGCGGCCGCGAAGGGGAGTGCCGATCGCAGCGGGTCGCCGCCCTGCGTGGTGGGTGCCGACGCCGGTGCGGCGATCGCGCCGTTGCCGCCCGCTGCCTTTTCGGCGGTGGTGGCCTTGCTTGCGACCGCGGCTTTTTCCGCGGCCGCCGCTTTGTCGGATGCCGCCGCCTTTTCCGCGGCGGCGGCCTTGTCGGCCGGGAGCGCCTTGTCAGCGGCGGCCTTGTCTGCCGCCGTCTTGTCCGAGGCGACCTTGTTGTCGTCGCTGGTCGTGCCGGTTGCGGCGAGCACGCGGAGCCTTCCGAGATCCTGCGCGGCGAAGCCACCCTGCGTCACCTTCCACGTGTAGGTACCGCCGGCGGGGAAGAAGACGGTGGCGACGTAGTGACCGACAGCGCCGTCCGACTTGCCGGGGAACGAGAGCGTCCTTCCGGATACCGCGACCGCGACGATCTCCGTCTTGTCGACGTTGATCGCCGTGGCGCCGTGCTGGCGGATCGTGTACCCGAGCGCGTACTCCTTGCCGGAGACGATCTGGCCAGGCATGTCATCGAACGTGGTGACCGCCCAGCCACCGGCGAGCGCCGGCGTTGCCAGAGCAGCGAGTGCCAGAACCAGGACTGAGAAGACGAGGGTCAACCTGCGCATGTCGCTACCTCCGTGTTTGTCGGTTGGCGACGCGGCCCCTCGCCACCTAAGAGCCATACAAGTCCCCGCGCAGACGGTTCCCCGTGTCTCTGCGCAGAGACAAACGTCGCGCCGGCCACGTACCGGGCCGATGGTGCCGCTAACCTGACGTGCGATGCGCTTACCACTTGCCGACCGTGTGCTTTACGGACTCGGGAGTCTGGGTAATGCGACGTTCTTCTGGTCGCTCTCGCTTTGGCTCATCTACTTCTATGCGCCACCCGAAGGACGGGGAAACGCGCTGATCCCGATCGCGGTCGTGGCTCTGGCTCGTGGGATCGGCGGCGCCCTGGAGGCGTTCGACGACCCACTGATCGGCTGGTGGAGCGATCGGAGTAAGAGCCGGTGGGGGAGACGGATCCCTTTCCTGCTGTACGGCATACCGGTGCTGGTCATCAGCTTCTGGCTCTTGTTCACGCCGCCGGTCGGTGCGAATCCGGTGATCCTCGCGGTTTACTTCTTCGTGATCCTCGAGATCTTCTACTTCGCGAACACGATCGTCGGCGCGCCATACGAGGCGCTGCAAGCCGAGATCGCGACCAGCTCGGCAGACCGCGTCAGCCTCGGGGTCTGGAAGGTTCTGTTCGGGACGGTGGGTTTGCTCCTGGCCTTCGTCGTGAGCCCGCAGCTCATCGAGCGCCTCGGGTTCCAGACGACCATGGGCATCCTGGCGGCTTTCGCTTTCGCGGCCCTCTACGGAATGCTGTTCGGTCTGTGGCGGCGGGGGACGCTTAGCCGCGCCACAGCTCTCGAGGCCGCGCCGATATCGCTCGTCGACTCCGTGAAGGCGTCACTCGCTCATCGGCCTTTTCTCGCTCTCGCGTCCTCCTTCGTGCTGTTCTCTGTCGGGTACAACATGCTGCCGGTCCTCATGCCCTACTACGTCACCGTCGTGCACGGCACGGAGGAGGGGGAGGTCAGCTTCTTCCTCGCGGGCGTCATCGCCAGTGTCGTGCTGGCGTTGCCGATGACGAGTTGGGCGGCGCGACGGTTCGGCAAGCGATCCGTCTATGCGGTGTCGATGGTGGTGACCGGTGTCTACCTGCTGGTCCTTGGGGTCGCCGCGTTCACCCCCGTGCTGCCCGGCGTATCGCTTCTCTGGCAGAGCCGCGTTGCTATCTGGCTGTCGGGTCTCGGATTCGCCGCGCTGTTCGTCTTTCCCGGGGCAATGATGGCCGACGTGATCGACGACGATGCGGCGCGCTCTGGTCAGCAGCGCGCAGCCATCTACTACGGCATGTTCAAGACGCTGGAGAAGATCGCACAGGGTGGGGCGGCTGTGCTCGTTGGCATGCTGATCCAGGTCTTCGGCGGCACTCAAGATCGTTCGCTCGGCCTGCAGCTTGTGCTGCCGGTCGCAGGCGTATTCGCGATCGCAGGTTGCGCGGCCGTGACGCTTGGTTACCACCTGCGGGAGCGGCTGTCGTTGCGCACAGACGTCAGCGCGTCTTGAGAGACGAGACTGCGATGGCCGGGTAAGGACAGGCCGACAGCCGGCGCGGACGGCCGCGACGTGGTGTAACTGATACCGCAATTGGTTGCGACCAAGTCTCCGCCAGCGAATCCCGACGCGAGGAGACCCCTGGCCCGTTGGGCAACCCCTGGCTAGACTAGAACGCATGTTCGTCGAGCCGGTGGTTGTCCTTGCGCTACTCGCCGTCCTGCTTGCGGCAGCGGCGCTGCTCGTTGTCGTTGGCCGCCGCCCCGCAGCCTCCCCGGTACCAACGGCGCCGTCCGTGGATCTCGTCCCGTCGTTCGAGCTCCTCCGCGCCAGCCTCGACGAGCTCCGGGCGACCAACGCATCCGCCCTTGGAGACCTGCGCACCGAGATGCAGCGCACGCTGAGCACGACCGAGCAACAGCTGCTCACGCAGACCGGCGCGACGCAGCGGTCGCTCAGCGACCTCTCGCGTCAGCTCGGTGTGCTGAGCGAGCAGAGCGCGCGCGTTGGCGAGCTCGCGAAGGACATCGGGTCGCTCCAGGACCTATTGCGCGCGCCCAAGCCGCGCGGCGGATTCGGTGAGCTGATGCTCGAGCGTCTCCTCCAGGACTGTCTCCCGGCGAGCGCCTACGAGATCCAGTTCACCTATCGCGACGGCTCGCGGGTCGACGCCGTCGTGCGGTGCGCGAACCGACTGGTGCCGATCGACGCGAAGTTCCCCAACGAGTCGTACACGCAGATCGCGGCGGCGACGGACGAGGCCGATCGGACGCGCCGCCGCCGCGCATTCCTGCAGCAGGTTCGCCGGCACATCGATGCCGTCGCGCGGTACGTCTCGCCGCAGGACGGAACGATCGATTACGCCTTCATGTACCTCCCGTCGGAAGCGATCTATTACGAGGTCATGGCGCGTGAGGCTGCCGACGGCGAGCTCGATCTCGGCACGTACTGCCAGGAGCGTCACGTGATCCCGGCATCGCCGAACACGCTCCTCGCGTACCTGCAGGTCGTCGCGCTCGGCGTCCGTGGTCTCGCGATGCAGGAGCGCACGCGCGAGCTCCAGCAGAGCATCGCGCAGGTCCGTCGCGAGTTCGAGCGCTTTGTCGGGCTGCACGACCAGCTGGGAACCCATCTCGACCACGCCATGAAGAAGTTCGACGAGACCGAGCGCGCGCTCGCGCGCGCCTCCGGCGCCATCGAGGGCCTCGCGCAGGTCCCGCTCGCCGCGGGAGGGGAGCAGGCCGTGCTACCGCTCAGCAGGGAAGAGGACTAGCGATCCGGCGCCCCCTCGCGCTCATCGCCGGGCTGAGCGCGCTCATCGCGATCGGCGCGATCCTCTTCATCGATCCGGACGTTCCTCTGGCCGTCGGGCTCGTTATCGCGGCGATCGCCGTGTGCTCTGGTGCGACTTTGGCCGCGCTTCTCCTTTCGATCCCGCTGGGGGACGGGCGCCGCAGCCGGCGTGAGGTTGGGCCCGCGCTGCGTCGCGGCATCGAGCTCACCGCGGTCGTCGGCCTGCTGTTGCTACTGCGCGTCGTGGACGGGCTGACGCTGATCACAGGAGGTTTCGTCGTCCTCGGCTTCATCGTCGCCGAAGTCATCCTCTCGACGCGTCCCACGCGGGCTTCGCGCTAACCTCGCTCCGATGAGCGTCAGGACCGCGATCGATTGGTTCGGCGGCGACGTGAGCGCGGAGCAGGCGGAGCGGTTCGCGTCCCTGTATGACCTGGACACGCCGCACGGACCGGACCCGGCGATCGATTGGTTCCGGGCGATCGCGCGCCGCACCGGCGGTCCGGTCCTGGAGCTTGGCTGCGGCACCGGCCGCGTCGCGATACCGCTTGCGCAAGACGGACACGACGTGGTCGGCCTCGATCGGTCCGAGGCGATGCTTACGCGTGCCGAGCGGCACGCGCGACGCGAGGGTGTGAGCCTGCGCCTGGTCGAAGGCGACATGCGGTCGTTCTCTTTCTCAGAGTCGTTCCCGCTGATCGCGATCGCGTTTAACACCTTTCTCATGCTCACGCCGGAGGAGCGGTGGGGCTGCCTCGCGCGCGTTCGGGAGCACCTCGCGCCAACGGGCCTCCTCGCCATCGACTGCTTCCAGCCGGATCCGGAGCGCATCGTCGGCCATGACAGCACCGTCCGTGAGGAGTGGACGCGCCACGACGTCGAGAGCGGCCGTGATGTCACCAAGTTCTCGAGCTCGCGCGCGAACGTGGACCAGGTCGATCTGCGCTGGTGGTTCGACGAGCTGGATGACGAGGGTCACATCACGCGCTGGCAGCGCACGACGACGCTGCACTACCTGTATCGGCGCGAGGCAGAGCTTCTGTTCGTGGCCGCGGGCTTCGTGCTCGAGGCGCTGCACGGCGATTACGACGGGTCTCCGGCGGTCGGCTCCTCGCCAAGGCTCCTCGTCGTGGCGCGCCGACGCGAGCGTGGCGCCGGCCGCGAGCGCAGGGGTTGACCGACCTCCTCATTCGCGGAGGGCTCGTAGTCGACGGGACCGGTGCGCCGGGCGTGCGCGCCGATGTGGCCGTTACCAACGGTCGGATCACCGACGTTGGGGACGTGGCCGGGCGGCGCGCAACGCGGATGATCGACGCGCGCGACCGCGTCGTGACACCCGGATTCATCGACATCCACTCGCACTCCGATAACAGCGTCTTCGTCAACGACGCGTTCGAGAGCGCGCTCCACATGGGCGTGACGCTCGTGGTCTGCGGTAACTGCGGCAGCTCGTCGGCGCCCGTGCGCGGTCTCGCTGCGGAGGAGCTCGACCGCGCCCTTGAGGTCCTCGACACCAAGCGGACCTGGTCGAGCTTCGCGGAGTACGCGGACGCCTGCGACGATGCGCGTCCGGCGATCAATCTCTGCTCCTTCGTCGGTCACGGCACGCTCCGGAAGTGCGTCATGGGCGGCGCGGCGCATGCCCCGAGTCGCCACGAGCTCGACGAGATGAAGTCACTCCTTGTGCGCGCGATGGACGAAGGCGCGATCGGGCTCGCCTCCGGTCTCATCTATCCCCCGAGCGCGTACGGGACCACCGACGAGCTCGCGGCACTGTGCGCGGTGGTCCGCGAGAAGGGCGGTCTTTACGCCAGCCACATCCGCAACGAAGGCGAGCGCCTTCTCGAGGCGGTGGAGGAGAACCTGGAGATCGGCCGGCGCTCACAGGTGCGGGTGCAGCTGTCCCATCACAAGGCCTCGGGCCAAAAGAATTGGGGCCGCGTGAAGGAGTCGACCGCGAAGATCGAGGCCGCGCGCGAAGCCGGCCTCGACGTCCAGGCCGACCAGTACCCGTACACGGCGTCGTCGACGGGGCTCTCGGCGACGATCCCGAACTGGGTGCACGAGGGCGGCCGCCTCGCGATGTGCGAGCGCCTGAAGGATCCGGCGATCCGTGTCCGCATCCGGGACGAGTACGTGGAGACCGGCCGCAACTGGGACCGCATCGTGATCGCGAGGGCGCGCCGGCGGCCGGAATACAGCGGGCGAAGCGTCGTGGATCTCGCGCGGGAGGCGGGGAAGGATCCAATGGAATGGGCATGTGACGCGCTCATCGAGCACGAAGGCGACGTCCAGATCGTGCACCACTCGATGAACGAGGACGACGTCCGCTACGTGATGGCGAAACCCTACGTCGCGATCGGGAGCGACTCGTCGGCGAACGCGCCGTACGGACCGCTGTCGTTCGGCAAGCCGCATCCCCGTTCGTACGGGACGTTCCCACGCGTGCTGGGGCGCTACGCGCGCGACGAGAACGTGGTGACCCTCGAGGACGCGGTCCGCAAGATGACGTCACTCACCGCGAGACATCTGCGGCTCGCGGATCGCGGCGAGATCCGGATCGGCGCGTGGGCCGACCTCGTCGTGTTCGACGCCGAGCGTGTCGCCGATATGGCGACCTACGAGGATCCGCACCGCTATCCCGAGGGCATCGACTACGTCGTCGTCAACGGGGGCATCGCCCTGGAGGCGGGGGAGACGGCGCCCGATCGGCATGGTCGATTCCTGCGGCTCGGCCGGGATCTGGGAGGCGCGTGACCGGCACGCCGCGCGTCGCGATCCTGGCCGAGGGCCTCTTCGCCCGGACAACCGCGAAGACGGCGATCGGCGTTCTGCGGTACGCGCCTTATCAGGTCGTCGCCGTCGTCGATTCGACGCGAGCGGGTACCGATGCGGCGGAACACGTGGGCGTTGGGCGCGGCGTGCCGGTCGTCGGCACAGTCGATGAGGCGATCGCCCGCGGGGCGGACGTGTTGCTCATCGGCACCGCCGCCGCGGGCGGGCGGATCCCGGACGAGTACCGGCCGTCCCTCGCGCGCGCGCTTGAGCGCGGCCTCGCGGTCTGGAACGGGCTGCACGAGCGGGTACTCAGCGACCCGAAGCTCGCCGACGCCGCGAAGCGCGGGAACGCATCGGTGCGCGAGCTGCGTGAGTCTACGGACGAGCTGCCGATCGGGGGCCATCGTCGGCCGCGCAAAGGTGTGACCGTCGTGCTGACGGTCGGCTCCGACGCCGCCGTCGGAAAGATGACCGCGTCGCTCGAGATCGTGGCGGCGCTGCGTCGCATGGGAGAGAAGGCCGCGTTCGTCGCGACCGGACAGACGGGCATCGCGATCGCGGGCGAGGGCATCTCGGTCGACGCGGTCGTCGCGGACTTCATCGCGGGCGCGACGGAGCAGATGGTCTGCGCGGCTGCCGAGCACGCGGACTGGGTGATCGTGGAGGGCCAGGGCTCGCTGACGCATCCGGGTTTCTCCGGCGTGACGCTCGGCCTGCTGCACGGCGCCGGGCCCGACCTGATGGTGCTGTGCCATAACGCGATGCGCTCGACGATGAAGGGTTATGACGACACCGGACTTCCCGTTCGCTCGTTGCGCGAGCTCGTAAAGATCTACGAGGACGCGGCGGCGTGGCGCCGGCCGCCGGGCTATCCGCCCGCGCGCGTCGCGGCGCTCGCGCTCAACACCACCGGTGACCTCCTGAGCTGGGACCCACCGGATATGCCTCTCTCTCGGATCCGGAGCGCGGCGGCGGAGACGAAGCTGCCGACCGCCGATCCGATTCTCGAGGGCACCGCCGGCGCCGACCGCCTCGCGCGCGCACTGATCGACGCGCGTGGCCGCGCGGCCACGACGAGCACGTCGTGAAGTTCACCGTTCGGACGGTCGACGTCCATCTCGAGGTGCCCTTTCAGATCTCGCGTGCGGTGCGCACTGAGAAGCGCGTCGTTCTGGTCGAGCTCGACGAAGGCGGGCGCATCTCCCGCGGCGAGGCGTCGCCGGATCCCTTCTTCAAGGAGACGACCGAGTCCCTCGAGGCGGACGTGCGCGGCGCGCTCGACCTGGTCCCGGAGGACGCCGCCGACCTCGCGACGCTCAAGCTGCGTCTGGACGAACGCTTTCCCCACGGCGGCGCGGCCGCCTGCGCGCTCGACATCCTCGGACACGACCGCGCGGCGCAGGCCGCCGGCGTGCCACTGCGCTCCTTCCTGGGACTCGCCGGCCGGGAGGCGCCCCCCACGTCGTTCACGATCGGGATCGCGGAGCCGCGCGTCATGGCCGAGCGCGCCGCGGCCGCCGCGGCGAAGGGCTTCGGCGTGCTCAAGGTGAAGCTCGGACACGGCGACGACGACCAGGAGGTCCTGTCGCTCATCCGCGAGCGGTTCGCGGGGACGATCCGCGTGGATCCCAACGCGGCCTGGACGCCCGCCGAGGCGCCGGAGCGCATCGAGCGCATCGTGCGCTTCGACATCGAGTTCGTTGAGCAGCCTACGCCGACCGACGACATCGACGGACTGCGGTACGTCCGCGAGCGGTCGGCCTTGCCGATCGTGGCCGACGAAGCGGCCGTCCGTCTCCCGGACGTCGAGCGACTGTCGGGGGCGTGTCATGGCATCAACGTGAAGCTGCAGAAGTGCGGCGGAGTCGCCGAGGCGCGCGCGATGATCGCGCGCGCCCACGATCTCGGGATGAAGGTGATGCTGGGATGCCGCGCGGCAGAGACCAGTGTCGCTATCGCGGCGGCCGCGCACCTCGCGCCGTCGGTCGAGTGGGCGGATCTCGACGGGAACCTGCTCATCGTCGACGATCCCTTTCGCGCAGTGCCGGTCGTGAACGGTCGCTTCGTGTTCTCCGATCGTCCCGGTCTCGGCGCGGTACCGGTGTGAACACTTCGCCGGGAAAGATCGAGACCGCGCTCTTCGCCGTCGGCCTCGCGATGGCCGGCCTGGTGCTCCTCGCGGTCCTCTGGTCTGGTCGTGCCGCGTACGAGGACATGGCACGGGCGAACGGCGTCGACCAGACCACGCTCTTGGCACACGTGCCCGGCGGCGGGACGTACACGACGGACCGCAACGGCCTGGTCGCGATCCACGAGCGGTGGTCGACGTATATCACGGGAGGCGCTGCGGACCCACCGCGATTCGAGCCACCGCTCTTCACCGAGAACGAGTACTCGCACATGGCCGATGTGCGGCGCGTGTTCGACGGCGCAAAAATCCTGATCGCGGCAGGGCTGTTCGTCATGGCCATTCGCCTTCAGCGCGCGCGGTCACGAAACGCGGCGACGATGTTCAGGCTCGTGCGCGACGGCGCGATCGCCGCCCTCGTGGCGGTCACCGTCGTGGGTATCGTCGCGGCGGTCGCATTCGACGCGGCCTTCCTCTTGTTCCACCAGGTCTTCTTTCCACAGGGCAACTTTCTGTTCGATCCCGCGACCAGCAACCTGCTACGGCTGTACCCGGACTGGTACTGGCAGGGCATCACACTTCGCATAGGTCTGTCGTTCATCGGGCTCGCCGCGGCGGTCGCGGTCGCGGCGGCCGTGGGACTCCGCCGCGCACTCCACTAGACTCGCCGCGCATGAAACGCGTTCTTCTGATCGAAGACCTGCCCCAGGTCGCGCAGCACCTTCAATCGATGCTCGCCCGCGAGAAGGAGATCGAGGTCGCCGGCATTCAGGGCGTGGCCGAGGACGCGATCGCCCAGGTCGCGACCGAGAAGCCCGACATCGTGATGATCGACTCGCTGCTCCAGGGCAAGGTCTCCGCCATGGACATCGCGAAACGCATCCGCGCGGCCTCGCCCGGGACGCGGATCATCATGGTCACCGTCCCGCAGAAACCCCTCGACGCCAAGGCTGAGGCGGCGATCGACGCGGTCTTCGTGCTTCCGGGCGGCGCGAACGAGCTTGCTGAGGTGCTCGGCGTCGGCAAGGCGGCGCGTCCGCAGAACGGGATCATGCTCGCCGTCTACTCACCGAAGGGCGGGACGGGCAAGACGACGCTCGCCGTGAATCTCGCGTGCGTGCTGCGTCGTCAGGGAAAGTCGGTCGCGCTCATGGACGGTGTGATGCAGTTCGGTGCGGTGCGCCACGCGATGCAGGTCCCGCCCGCGACCAGGTCTTTCATCGATCTGCCGACGGCAGGGGCGATGCGCACGTCGCTGACAGAAGTCCTCTGGGAAGGTCCGTCCGGCGTTCATGTGCTGCTCGCGCCGGCGAAGCCGGAAGAGGTCGATCTCGTACAAGGCAATGACATCGGGAACGCGATGAACATGCTGGCCGAGAGCCACGACTACGTCATCGTCGATACGCCGTCGCGCCTCACCGAGGACGCCCTCGCGATCCTCGACGCCGCGAGCGTCATCCTCATGGTCGTGACCTACATGAACGCGACCGTCGCGAATTCGCGCGCGGCGATCGACACCTTCGAGGCGCTCGGTTACAAGGGCAGGAAGCCCATCCTGCTCGTCGTCAATCAGTCCGACACGCCGGGCGGCATGTCGAAGACGGCCGTCGAGCACGCCCTCAATCTTCCGATAATCGCCGAGATCCCGACTGACTGGAAGACGGTGAGCGACTCTTTGAACAAGCAACAGCCGTTCGTGATCTCGACGCCGCAGGCCCCGGTCAGCCGCGCCGTCGAAGCGCTCGCGAACGGCCTCGTCATGCAGCAACGGAAGTAACGACGATGGGGCCGAGCGCCCCGATCGGGGTGTTCGACTCCGGCGTGGGCGGCCTCACCGTGCTGAAGGAGCTTCGCCGTCAGCTCGCCGGCGAATCCACCATCTATCTCGGTGACGAAGCGCGCATGCCGTATGGTCCGCGGCCCGCGGCCGAGGTCATCATGTTCACGCGCCAGGCGATGCGCTGGTTCGCGACGCGCGACTGCAAGCTGATCGTCCTCGCCTGCAACACCGCTACGGCCCAGGCGCTCGAGGCAGTACGCGACGAATCGGCCGTGCCGATCATCGGCGTGGTCCGTCCCGGCGCCGCAGCGGCGATCGCCGCGTCGGCGCGGCGCTCGATCGGCGTCCTCGCCACGGTGGGAACCGTCCGCTCCGGCGCATATGTGCGCGCGGTGCGCGACCTCGACCCGCTCTGCGACGTGATGCAGCAGGCCTGCCCGAAGCTCGTGCCCATCGTGGAATCCGGGAAGGCGGGCACCCCCGAGGCTCTCGAAGCGGTGCGCGAGTACGTCGGGCCGTTGCTGAGCGAAGGCGGGGTCGTCACACCTGTCGTCGACACGCTTCTGTTGGGCTGCACGCATTACCCGCTACTGCGCGACGAGTTCACCAAGGTGGCCGGGCCGGGCGTGCGCGTCGTGGATTCCGCGACGACGACCGCGCTCGCGGTGCGCGAGGTGCTCCAATCGCATCGTCTTCTCGCCGACGGCGCGACGCCGACGCATCAGGTCTTCGCGACCGGTCCGGTGGAGCGCTTCACCGAGGTGGCGCGGACGATCTTCGGCGAGCAGCTGCCCGAAGTACAGGGGGCGAAGCTCACGTGAACCTCGTTTCGACCATCACCGGCCTGCCGTACGTCGGTAAGACGACGCTCTTCAATCTGCTGACAGGCGGGCACGCCGCTACTGGTGCTTTCGCCGGCGCCGAGGGCGAGACGAACGTCGGCGTTGCGAAAGTGCCGGACCCGCGCGTGGACAAGCTGGCGGCGCTCTACAAGCCGAAGAAGACGACGTATGCCGAAGTTACCTACCGCGACCTGGGCCTCGCGCCACGGGTTGCCACCGGAGCTGCCGGCCACGCGACGCAGGCGGGTCAAGGGATCAGCGCGCAAAAGCTCGGCGATCTCCGGAGCTCGGACGCGCTCGTGCACGTCGTGCGTTCCTTCCGAGACGCGTCGGTGCCGCACGTCAACACGAGCGTCGATCCGAAGCGCGACCTCGCGACACTCGAGCTCGAGCTTCTCTTCGCCGATCACGTCGTGGTGGAGCGCCGGCTCGAGCGCATCGAACCGGAGCTCCGGTCGGCGAAGGGTCCCGAGCGCGAGCTCAAGGAGCGCGAGCGCGCCGTCCTGCAGAAGGCCATGGCCGCGCTGGACGCCGAGACGCCGCTCCGGGACGTCGGCCTCGACGAAGAGGCGCAGAAGGCAGTGCGCGGCTATCGGTTCCTGACGCTCCTGCCGCAGCTGGTGGTGGCCAACCTCGATGAATCCGACGTGGCCGCTCCGGACGAGGTGCTCGGGCCGCTACGCGAGGCGGCGGTGAAGCATCGTGCGATGTCCGTGGTGGGCGTTTGCGCGAAGCTCGAGGCCGAGATCGCGCAGCTCGATCCGGCGGAGGCGGACGCGTTCCGCGCGGACCTGGGCCTGCACGAACCTGCGCTCGACCGCGTCATCCACGCGACGTACGAACTGCTCGGGCTCATCTCGTTCTTCACGGTGGGGGACGACGAGGTGCGGGCGTGGACGATCCCGGCCGCTCTTCCGGCGCAGCAGGCCGCCGGCGCGATCCACTCCGATCTCGAGCGCGGGTTCATTCGCGCGGAAGTGATCGGTTGGGAGGATCTGCTGAAGGCCGGGTCTGAGACGAATGCGAAGAAGCAGGGGATCATGCGCACCGAAGGCAAGACCTACACGGTCAAGGACGGCGAAATCCTGCACGTGCTGTTCAACGTTTGATGTGACCGCCGACTTTCTCGCGATCGGTCACGTCGCGCGCGACGAGTTCGAAGGAGAGGCGACCTGGCGGCTCGGCGGGACCGCGCTCTACGCGGCTGCGACGGCCGCACGGCTCGGAACGGCGACCGCGCTCGTCACACGCGTCGGTCCGGGCGAGAAGGCGGCGCTCGAGGAGCGCTGCGCGCAGCTCGGCATCGCTCTGCATGCGTTGCCGTCGTCCGTGACGACCACGTTCGCGTTCCGCTACGTGGAGGGTCGCCGGATGCTGCGTCTCAAGGCACGCGCGCGCGGCATCGCGCCGTCGGAAGTTCCAGCCGAGTGGCGCTCTGCGCGCGCCGTCGTTCTCGGCTCGGTCGCGCACGAGCTCGACCGCTCCCTTTTCGGGACGACCTCGGCGGCTGCCAACGTTCTCGTCGCGCAGGGCTACCTTCGCGAATGGGCCGCCGACGGCGCGATCAATCCACGACCGTGGGAAGACGCCGCTGAGATCGTGCCTCTCGTCTCTGGTGTCGTGATCAGCGAGGACGACGTCGCCGGCGACCTCAGTGCGCCGCGCCGCTGGGCGCGGAACGGTCGTGTCTACGTCACGCTCGCGGAGCGGGGCGTGCTGGTGCTGGACCACGGGACCGAAACGACGATCCCGGGCTACGGCGTCGAGCGCGTCGTGGACCCGACCGGCGCCGGCGACGCGTTCGCCGCGGGTCTCGCGATCGCGCTCGCGGACGGCCGTTCGCCCGACGACTGCGCCAGGTTCGCTAATGCGGTCGCGTCGTTCGCGGTGGAAGGCGTTGGGATGGAAAGTCTCACGGACCGCTCGCGTGTCGACGCGCGCATGCGCTAGGCGGCCTGGTCCCGCAGCTCGATATCGCGGATTACGCGCGCAACGCTCGGCGCGCGGCCGACCTCGAGCCGGCGGGAGGCCTGCGAAAGCGCGAAACAGATGACGAAATAGATCGTGGCGACGATGAGCAGCACCTCGATCGGATTGAAGAACTGCGTGTAGATCGTGCGTCCCTGCTTCAGGAGCTCGAAGACGCCGATCGTTCCGACCAGCGAGGTGTCCTTTATCACGGTCGTGAGCTGCGCCATCATCGCCGGGACCATCAGTCGCAGCGCCTGCGGCAGGATCACCGAGCGCATCGTCTGCGCGTGGGACAGGCCCAGCGCGCGCGCGGCTTCGTTCTGACCCCGTGGCAGGCTCACTATGCCGGCGCGGATGATCTCGGCCAGGACCGCGCTCGTGTACATCGAGAGACCGAGCACGCCCGCCCAGAACCGCGGCAGGTCGAAGTCCGGCCCGAAGATCGGCCGGAAGAGCGCGGAGCCCTTGATGCCGAAATAGACGATCAGCAGCAGCACCGGCAACGCGCGCACTCCCTCGATGTAGAAGATCGACGGCCAGCGGATCCAGCGTTTCCGCGACAGCCGGCCTAACGCGAAGAGCAGCCCAACGACGAACGAGAGCGCGACGGACACGAGCGAGATATAGATCGTCTCGCGCAGGCCTTCGAAGAGGAAGCCCCAGATAGCCGGATCCGCGAACATCGGCCAGGTGTCGGGGCGCACTAGTGGACCACCAGCATCCGCCGCTCGAGGGCATTCACGGCGATTCCGAGCGGGATGGTCAGGAGCAGATACAGCATCGTCGCTGCGATGAAAGCCTCCTCAGCACGGAAGGTCCGCGATTCGACGATCTCCGCGGCGTAGAGCAGCTCGGCGACGCCGATCGTCGACGCGAGCGATGTGTTCTTCACCAGCGCGATCCCGATGTTGCCGAGCGGCGGGATGATCGCGCGGAATGTCTGCGGCAGCTGGACGTAGCGGACCATCTGCAGATACGAGAGGCCGAGCGAGCGTGCTGCCTCGATCTGTCCGCGATCGACGCCAAGAAGTCCGCCTCGCACGACCTCGGCGACGTAGGCGCCGTGGTAAAGGGCCATGCCCGTCGCGGCCGCGCGGAAGATGCTCTCGAAGGTGTCGGTCGAGAAGCGGAACCCGAGGAAGGGGAGACCGAGGAAGAGGAAGAAGAGCAGCACGATGAGGGGCGTGTTGCGAAAGAACTCGACGTACGCGCCGCCGATCCAGCGCAGCGGCACCAGCGGCGAGACACGCGCGAGAGCTACGAAGGTACCGATGATGATCGCGCCGATTAGGCCGAGGACCGAGATCTGGATCGTGAGCCAGAGGCCATTGAAGAAGAGCTCGGGGAACTCGAAGGCGATCCCTCCCGGCATCGCTCAGGACAATAGGGAAAGGGGGCCGGCTTGGCGCCAGCCCCCTTTCACGTTGTTCCAGCTCAGGCCGGCCTTAGTCGTCCGGCGTCCGCTTCTTGTCGCCCGAGACAGGTGTGATGTATTGCTCGTAGTACTTCGCCCACGTCCCGGTGGTGATCAGGCCGATCATCGTCCGGTTGATGAAGTCGACGAACCCGGTCCGGTCGCCGCCGGCGGACTTCTTCACCCCGATGCCGTAGGGCTCGGCCGAAAAGTACTTGCCGACGATCTTCGTGTTCGGGTCCTGCTTGACGAGGCCGAACAGGATCGTCTCGTCGGTCGAGACCGCGTCCGCCTGGCCCTGTTGCAGCGCCAGGAGGCAGGCCGGGTAGCTGTCGAGCAGCAGCGGCCGCGCGGCGTTGTTCGTCGCCGTTGAGATGTTCTTCTCACTCGTCGAGCCGCGCTGCGAGCAGATCGTCTTGCCCGCCATGTCGGCGGCTTCCTTGATCGTGGTGTTGTCCTTCTTCACGAGGATGCGCTGACCGGTGCGGAAGTAGACATCGCTGAAGTCGATCTGAGCCTTCCGCTCCTCGTTGATCGTGAAGGTCTTGATGATGACGTCGGCCTTGTTGTCCGTGAGGCTCGGGATGCGCGTTGCCGAGACCACCGGCACCCACTCGATGAACTTCTCGACGTCCTCGCCCTCGCCGAAGATCGCCTTGGCGATCTCGCGTCCGATGGCGACGTCGAAGCCATCCCACTTGCTGGTCGCCGGCGTCTTCACGCTGAATGGCGTGTTGTCTTCCTGCGTCCCGATCCGGATCTTGCCTTTGGTCTGGAGCGCGTATTGATAGGTCGCGAGATCGAGCCGTGGCTTCGTCGCGGGCGCGACCGTCGGGTCGGGCCTCGGACTCGGCTGGCCTCCCGCAGGACCGCATGCCGTCGCGACGAACGCGAGAACCAGTCCCAGCGCGAGCGCGCGCGTGATGCCCCGCATGTGTTCCTCCCTGATCCTTGTGCGCTAGTGCTTTATGACTTTGCTGAGAAACTGCCTCGCCCGCTCCTCCCGCGGCGAATCGAAGAACGCCGCAGTGGGCGAGTCCTCAATGATGCGCCCTTCGTCCATGAATACCACCCGATTCGAGGCTTCCCGGGCAAATCCGACCTCGTGGGTGATGACCAGCATGGTCATGCCTTCGCGGGCCAGGTCCCGCATGACGTCCAGGACCTCGCGGATCATCTCCGCGTCCAGGGCGCTGGTCGGCTCGTCGAACAGCATGACTTTGGGGCCCATCGCCAGGGCTCGGGCGATCGCGACGCGCTGCTGCTGCCCTCCGGAGAGGCGCGTCGGGAGCTGGTCGGCCTTCTCCGGGATGCCGACCTTCTCGAGCAGCGCCATCGCCTTCGCCCTGGCTTCGACCTTCGAGACCCCACGTACCTTGCGGGGCGCGAGCATGACGTTCTCGGCCGCCGTCAGGTGGGGGAACAGGTTGAACGACTGGAAGACCATGCCGACGTCGGTCCGGAGCTTGTTGACGTTGACATGCGGGTCGTGGACCTGCAGGCCATCGACGACGAGCTCTCCGGTGTCGATGGGCTCGAGCTTGTTGATCGTCCTGATCATCGTGCTCTTGCCTGAGCCCGACGGACCGATGACGACGACCACGTCGCGCTCATTCACGGTGAGGTTGATCCCGCGGAGCACGTGAAGCGGGCCGAAGTGCTTGTGGACGTCGCGGAACTCGATCACGAGTCGCAATCTAGGCTCTAGGCTCGCCCGGTGCAGGAATTCTTCGCGGCGGCGCGCACTTCGCTCGACCAGACGCGCGGTGTGACCGGGGTGGTGGTGCGCGAGGTCTCTGGCGACACGCTTTTCTCGCAGCGTCCGGACGAGGTGTTCCCGGCTGCGTCGGTCATCAAGATCCCGCTCGTCATGGCCCTGTATGCCGATGCCGCGGAGGGCCGGCTCTCGCTGGAGGAGCGCGTGCCCGTCGGCGCGACCGTCGGGGGGACTGGCATCCTGGGCGATCTTCGCGACATCGGCGACGTCAGCCTCCGCGACCTCGCGATGCTGGCCATCTCCCTTTCGGACAACACCGCGACGAACCGACTCATCGACCGGATCGGTGTCGTCCGGGTCGAGGAGCGTCTGGCGGAGTGGGGGTGCGTGCGAACCAAGCTCGCGCGCGGCATGTTCGACTGGGACGCGCAGCGCCGCGGGCTGGAGAACGTCGCGGCGCCGTCCGAGGTCGTGGCTCTGCTCGAGCGGCTCGTATGCGGCGAGCTGGTGGACCGCGCGACCTCCGACGCGGTGATCGCCGTTCTCGAGCGCTGTCAAGACGACGCGATGCTGCGTCGGTATCTCGGAAAGGGCGGTCGCGTCGCCAACAAGACGGGCACGCTCGCGGCGACACGTAACGACGCGGCGATCGTTTTCGGACCTACGCGGACCGTCGTCGTCGCTGCGTTCATGCGCGAGGTGGAGGATCCGCTGGCGGCGGTCCACATCCTTGGTCTGATCGGCCGCGGTGCCGCGCGAGCGGCCGGTCTCGAGGTGCCGCCTCTTCCATTTGATGCAGGTGCTGGCGCATGATGCTCGCGTGAGGAAGCAGCCTCGTTCGCGAAGTACGCGCGCGCGTCATTCGCGGAGCATGCGCCCGGTCGTCGCGGCGGCCGTTCTGGCGCTCGGGCTCGTCTGCGCGGCCGCGTTCACGGGGATCACCGTGCAGGCCAATGCCCTTGAGCGCGCGATGGGCGTCCTCAACGACGAGATCGCCGCGGAGCAGGCGCGCCGCACGGAGCTCGAGGCGTGGGTCGCGCAAAAGACGACGACGGACTATCTGATCCAGAAGGCGCAGGACTACGACTTCGTCAAACAGGGCGAGGGTCTGATCGCGGTGGAGCGCGCGGCGCCGCTGGCGAACGCGACGCATTCCGACGGCGGGCGAGCGAGCCGCGTCGCGCGCTGGATCTCGCTCTTCTTCGGAACGCGCTGAAGCGTTAGAATGCATATCGCGGGATGGAGCAGCGGTAGCTCGTCGGGCTCATAACCCGAAGGCCGAAGGTTCGAATCCTTCTCCCGCAACAGTGGACCCGGTGGCCGGGTCCATTTTTTGTTCCTTGTGGTCCTATTGCACCGACATCGCCGCTTTGCTAAATGAAGTACTGATGTGCGAACTGTTCCGTGCCGTACGCCGATCCTGAAAAGCGTCGCGCATACGGACGCGAGTGGATGCGGCGCAATGCCGAGAAGGCTCGCGCGGGTATGCAGCGTTGGCGTTTGGCACACCCCGATGAACATCGGGCCGAGGGCCGCGCGCGCTATGCGCGGCACAAGGAGCGGCTCAAGACCCAGATCGCCGCGTATCACCGCGCGAATCCAGACCTGGTGCGCGCGAAACGTGAGAAGCACCGTGCTCTCCGTATAGGCGCCGAAGGCTTCTTCACCGCGCGCGAGTGGCGGGAGCTCGTCGCACTTTACGAACACGCGTGTGCCTACTGCGGCGCCATCGGTCCTCTCGAGCAAGACCACTGCTTGCCGCTCACGCGGGGAGGCACGAACTTCATCGACAACATCCTGCCCGCCTGCCGTAGCTGCAATGCGAGAAAGCACACGATGACCGAGGAAGAATTCCGCGCTCGCCTTGCACTCGAGGACGCCATCGTCACGCCTTCAACGGTAGAATCGAGCGACCAGAGCCTCTTGGCTGGGTAGCTCAGTTGGCAGAGCAAGGGACTCATAAGCCCTAGGTCGCGGGTTCAAGTCCCGCCCCAGCCACCGGTGTCAATCGCAACGCCATCCAACATCCTCGGCGCTGTGCGCGCTTACGCGCGCGCCCACACGATCCTGCGCCCCGGTCCGATCGTGCTCGCCGTCTCCGGCGGAACAGATTCGACCGCGCTCTGTCTCATCCTCGCCGAGCTGCGCGAGGAGTTCGGGCTCGTGCTCCACGTCGCGCACTTCGATCATCGCGCGCGTCCGCGTGCTGCAGCCGCCGACGCGGCGTTCGTCGCCGAGCTCGCGAATCACATCAGCGCACCGCTCCGCGTCGGTCGGGCGGCTGCGGCACCGAAGAGCGAGGATGACGCGCGTAACACGCGCTACGAATTCCTGCGTCGCGTCGCGCATGATCTTGGCGCCGCCGCGATCGCGACCGGCCACACGCGGGACGATCAGGCGGAGACGGTGCTCCTGCATCTCACGCGCGGTGCGGGCCTCGCCGGCGTCGCCGGAATGCGACCCGAGCGCGATGGCATCGTCCGTCCGCTCCTCACCCTGGGACGCGCGGACACCGTCGCGATCTGCGCCGCCGCGGGGATCACGCCGCGTGAGGATCCGACGAACCGTTCTCTGCGCTTTGCGCGCAACCGCATCCGGCACCGCGTCCTGCCGGAGCTCGCGAGGCTCAATCCCGAGATCACGAGCGCGATCGCGCGGCTCGCGGACGCCGCAGCGGCGGTCGCAGACATCTCCGCTGACCATTCGGCCGTGATCCTCGACGTTGCGGCGAGCCGCGACGGCCCGGCGCTCGACCGCGACGCGCTCGCGCTCGACCGCCTTCCGAGCCACGGCGACGCCCGTGCGGACGCGCTCGCGCTCTGGTGGCAGCGTTGCACGGGCGAGAGCCTCGCTGCTCGGCAGCGGGTCGCACTGGCGCAGCTGGCGGCATCGACCGACGGCTCGCGTTCGCTCGACCTCCCCGGCGGCCGAGCGCTTCGTGAATACGCGACGCTGCGCATCGGCCCGCGCGACCAGGGAATGCAGTCGTCGGATAAGAAGTTGCTAAGAGATGGAGCCATCACGCTCGAGCGCGGCCGCTCGGCGGAATGGCATGGGTGGCGCTTCGCGTTGGATATGGAGATCGACGGAGCGGCGGAGCTCGCGCACCTCGACGCGGATCGCGTCATCGTTCGCGGCCGCCGGCCGGGCGATCGAATGAAGGGACCACGCGGCGGAAAGGTCCAGGATGTGTTCACCGACGCGAAAGTGCCCGCACGCGAACGCGACCACTGGCCGCTCGTCACTGCCGACGAAGCCGTCGTGTGGATCCCTGGGATCACACCGCCGCCACAGTCCGGCCGAACGGCCCTCCAGGCGCGCCGGCTGGGGATGACTCCTAGAAAATGACCCTCGGTAACCCAGAGCAGGTAGCATCGTTGAGAGAAGTACGCCCACCGGGCGAAGAGAGAGGCCGACCACGAACCTAGACAACCGCATCTTCAAGAACGGCATCCTGACGCTGCTCCTGGTGGTCATGGGGCTCGCGCTTTTGTACGCGTACCGCTCACAGACGCCGTCGGTCCAGACGGTCGTCTACAGCCAGGCGGTCCAGCAGATCAACAGCGGCCAGGTGAGGAAGGTCACGATCGTCGCCAACAAAGCGACGCTCGAGCTGCAGAACAACGAGAAGCAGCAGACGACACTGCCGGAACGGCCGGAGGCGTTCGAGAAGCTTCTGGCGGACTACAACGCGGCAAATCCGTCTCGGACCATCACGATCGACTATCAGCAGGAGAGCGCCACGTTCTCGGTGATCGGCTCGATCTTCCTCAGCCTCTTACCGGTGGTTCTGATCGGCGGCTTCTTCTTCTACATGATGCGGCAGGCGCAGGGCACCAATAACCAGGCGCTGTCGTTCGGAAAGAGCCGCGCCCGGATGTTCATCGGGAACAAGCCGACGACCACATTCGAGGATGTCGCCGGCGTTGACGAGGCGAAGCAGGAGCTCGCCGAGGTCGTCGAGTTCCTCAAGTACCCCGAGAAGTTCTCCAGCCTGGGCGCGCGCATCCCGCGCGGCGTCCTTCTCGTCGGACCGCCCGGCACCGGCAAGACGATGCTCGCGCGCGCCGTTGCAGGCGAGGCTGGCGTGCCCTTCTTCTCGATCTCCGGCTCCGAATTCGTCGAGATGTTCGTCGGCGTGGGCGCTTCGCGCGTGCGCGACCTGTTCGACCAGGCGAAGCGCAACGCGCCTTGCATCGTGTTCATCGATGAGATCGACGCGGTCGGACGCCAGCGTGGCGCTGGCCTCGGCGGCTCGCACGACGAGCGCGAGCAGACCCTCAACCAGATCCTCGTCGAGATGGACGGCTTCGACACCGGCACGAACGTCATCGTCCTCGCGTCGACGAACCGTCCCGACGTGCTCGACCCGGCGCTCCTCCGTCCCGGTCGCTTCGACCG